>Ga0302269_1001452_pt1 | contig 11590 bp, 10 predicted proteins | sample III_Bog_E2_2_FD_194560 | JGI IMG/M metagenome (GOLD analysis project Ga0302269, IMG submission 194560) | Peat permafrost microbial communities from Stordalen Mire near Abisko, Sweden - III_Bog_E2_2 | ecosystem: Environmental > Terrestrial > Soil > Wetlands > Peat | place: Sweden: Abisko...
GATCCCGGACGGGATCGCGATCACCACGCGGGGAGGGGCCCTGAAGCTCTGGCTCGCCTTCTGGATGAAGTAGCGGAGCATCGCCTCCGTCACGTCGAAGTCGGCGATGACGCCGTCCTTCATGGGGCGGATCGCCGTGATGTTTCCCGGGGTGCGCCCGAGCATCCGTTTCGCCTCGTCACCCACCGCGCGTACCTTGCGTGTCACCGTGTCGAGTGCCACCACCGAAGGTTCGCGCAGGACAATTCCCTTGTCCTTCAGGTATACGAGCGTGTTGGCCGTTCCGAGATCGATACCGATGTCGTTGGAGAAATAACCGAAAAGGTTGGCCATGTTCGCGTGTTGCGGGGGGAGCTGGTGTCGCTGGCGTTGCCGCCGACGGAATCGAATGCGCTGCGCAGGAAGCTGTCAACGAGGGAAATACGCCGCTTTGGGTTGACGGCTTGGGGCAACCGAAGCGATTTTCCAGCCCGGCGGCCATGCACGGTATCCTGTTCATACAAGATCTGGCGATTATCCTGGTTGTCGCCGGCGCGGTGAGCTGGTTCTGCCAGAGGATCGGGCTGTCGACCGTGGTGGGGTTCCTGGCGGCCGGGATCCTCGTGGGCCCGGGGATGCCCTACCTCTCGCTCGTTTCCGATATCGTGGGGATCGAGACCCTCGCCCAGGTGGGCCTGGTCTTCCTCATGTTCTCGATAGGGCTCCGGCTGAGCCTTCGGCGCTTGAGGCGCCTCGGGCTGCCGCTGGTGGCCGCCGTCTTCGTGGGCGCCGCTGCGATGTACTATCTCTCCAGGCTCTTTGCCGCCGTCCTGGGATGGAGCTCCACGGAGGGCCTCTTTCTCGCGGGGATCCTGATGATTTCCTCCTCCTCTATCATTGGCAAAATCCTGCACGAGACCGGGCTTAACCATGAGCGGGCCGGCCAATTGGCGATCGGGGTGTCCGTCTTGGAGGACGTGGTCGCCGTCGCAATGCTGGCGCTCCTGGAGTCGGTGGTCCAGCTGGGGGGCGTCGGGGCGAGCCATGCCTCGGCCATGGGCGTCACGCTCGTGCACCTGGGAGCCTTCGTCGCCATGGTTGGGGTTGCGGGCCTCATCTTCATTCCCTGGCTCCTGAAGCGGATGAGCGTCTCCATGGACGAGGAACTCCAGACCCTGGGGCTCGCGGCGCTCCTCTTCGGCCTGGCCATCCTGGCCCAGAGGGCGGGCTACTCGCTTGCGCTGGGGGCCTTTCTCCTGGGAATCATCGTCGCCGAGACGCCCCACCGCCACCAGGTCGAGCGCACATTCGAGGGGATGAAGGACGTTTTCAGCGCGGTCTTCTTCGTCGCGATCGGCATGCAGATCGACGTGCACGAGTTCGTGCAGACCGCCGGGCTCATCGCAGCGGTGGCGGCCTTCACGCTCCTGGCGCGCCCCATGGCCGTGACGGCCGGCCTATGGATGATCGGGATTCCGCAAAAGGACAGCCTGAGGGCGGGACTCATGGCGTCACCAATCGGGGAATTCTCCTTCGTGATCGCCCAGCTGGGCGTGGGGGCGGCGGTCGTGCCCGCCCGCTTTTACCCCCTAGCTGTCGGCGTGTCGCTTCTTACGACCCTTGCTACTCCCTTTGCGGCACGCAACTCGGACTCGATCGCCTCGACCCTCATCGGGCGGCAGCCGGGGTGGCTAAGGGACCTGCTTCGGTACTATCAGGACTGGCTCGAGCGCTTCATGCGTCAGCGCAAACGCAGCGCCCTCTGGCAGCTCAGCAGGAAGCGTTTCGCGCAGATCGGCATCGAGATGCTCTTCGTGAGCGGCGTGCTCGTCTTCTCCCGGGAGCTCTACACCGCGGTCGAGGACTGGCTCGGCAAGGACTGGATGTTCCCGAACGGCGCCCAGGTCGGCTTCTGGATGATCCTCTCCCTCGCTGTCATCGCGCCGCTGGTGGCCATCTGGAGGAACTGCTCGGCCCTGGCCCTTCTCTTTGCGCAGGTCTCGACCTCGAACCATCCCAGGGCCAAGGAACTGGCGCCCATGGTCGAGACAGGGCTTAAGGCCCTGGTGGCGGGGCTCCTCGTTATCTGGCTGATCGCCATCGTCCCCGCGGAGGACACGGCGCGGTGGCTCCTGATTGCGAGCGCAGGGGGCGGCGCCCTCGCCGTCGTCGTGCTCCGCCGCCGGCTCATCTACTGGCACTGCGTGCTCGAAGTGGAACTGAAGAACACGATCGAGGTGTCCGAGACCAAGATGACCTCGACGACCGCACCCTGGCTCGGGAAGCACCCCGATTGGGACCTCCACATGATCGACTGCACGCTACCCGATCTCGCCGACTGCCAGGGCCGGACCATTGCGGAGCTCGACCTGCGGGCACGGTTCGGCTGCTCGGTGGTCGGCATCGAGCGCCAGGGCTTCATGATCCCGCTTCCGCCCCCGGAGTCGGTCGTCTATCCCCGCGACAAGGTGCTGCTGATGGGAACCATGGAGCAGGTGCAGCGCGGTCGCGTGTTCCTGGGGGCGGTTTCCGGCACGCTGGACACCGATTCCCTGATCGAGGAGGTGCGCATGGACTCCGTCCTGGTGCCCGTCTTCAGCCACGCGAGCGGGCGCACGCTCGGAGAGATCTCACCGGCCCGGAACCACGGGGTCCAGATCGCAGGGATTCGCCGGGGAGAGGTGCGAATCCTTAACCCCGCAGCCCATGAGGGTCTGCATCCGGCCGACGAGCTTCTTGTCCTTGGCACGCCCGACCAGATCCGCAGCTTCCGCCGATGGCTGACGGATAATCCCGCAACCGGCAGCTGAATCCGAGGCCCGGGGGGGCCCCTAGTTGGTTCCGTGCGTCCCTGACGTGTCGGGTTTCTTTAGCTCTTCCTTGGCGGGAGCCGTGGGCTCCTCCTCCTTGGAGGCCTTCTTGAACTCCTTGACCGACTGGCCCAGGCCCTTTGCGAGCTGGGGCAGCTTCGTGCCCCCGAAGAGCAGGAGCACGATCAGAAGAATGAGGACCCACTCGCCGCCACCCGTGGGGATCAATCCGGCCAATTGGATATTGAAGGGTGTCATAGCGGTAATTTAGCCCCGATTGTGGCCTAAGCAAGAGTGTTCCATTGGGCTCTTAGGACCGCGGCGGCTTCAACGACGCCGCGACCTTCAGGAGGTTCTGGGCGTTGTCGATCTGCTCGGCGTCAAAGAAGCCGTGCAGCTGGCGGATGCGTGTCGGGTGGCGCATCTTGCGAAGCGCCTTCGCCTCGATCTGGCGGATGCGCTCGCGGGTCACCTTGAACTGCTTGCCGACCTCCTCGAGGGTCCTGCTGTAGCCGTCCACCAGCCCGAAACGCAGGGAAAGCACCCGGCGCTCGCGCTCGGTGAGCGTGTCCAGGACGTCGATGATCTTCTCGCGCAGGAGCGAATACGCCGTCATGTCGTACGGGTTCTCGGCGGATTTGTCCTCGATAAAGTCACCGAAGGAGGTGTCGTCGCCGTCCCCGACGGGCGACTGCAGCGAGATCGGCTGCTGCGCCATCTTCATGATCTGCTGCACGCGGTCGACGGGCAGGTTCATTTCGTCGGCCACCTCGTCAGGCGTGGGCTCGTGGCCGTACTCCTGGAGAAGCTGCTTCTGCACCTGCATGACCTTGTTGAGCGTCTCGATCATGTGGACCGGGATGCGGATCGTGCGGGCCTGGTCGGCAATCGAGCGCGTGATGGCCTGGCGGATCCACCAAGTCGCATACGTGGAGAACTTGTAGCCCCTTCTGTACTCGAATTTCTCGACCGCCTTCATCAGGCCCATGTTGCCCTCCTGGATTAGGTCTAGGAAGGAGAGGCCGCGGTTCGTGTACTTCTTGGCGATCGAGATCACCAGGCGTAGATTCGCCTCGACCATTTCGGTCTTCGCGCGGTGCGCCTCGCGCACGTGGGTCATCGTCTGGTGGTAGACCTCGAGCAGCTGCGTGGGCGTGATCCTCTGCTCAAGCTCGATGTGCTTGAGCCGGTTGTGGATTGCGCGCGTGTCGATCGCGGTGTCCTTCTTCGTCTTCGGGTGCTTTGCGCGTTCGAGCTGGATCTGGACGGCCTCGATTTCCTCGAGGGTGGGGCGCAGCTGCTCCAGGTACTCCTCGTACACCTTCAGCTTGAAGAAGAACTTCGAAAAATTGGCCCTCAGCGCGGTCTCTCGGCGGCGGAATTTGGACAGCGCCTTTTTGCGCTCGGGCTCCGTGCGGGCCTTTGCCTGCTCGTGCCAAGCCTCGGAGGTGCCCGCCTCGTTCTTTTGCGTGGTCTCGACCAGCTTGGGCAGGGTCCTGAAGTACGCGTCGCGGCTCTCGATCTTCTTGTCGATGACGATCCGGTCGAAGCGCTCCTCGCGCTTGAGCAGCTTGTCTCCGAGCGCGGCGATGTAGGCGCCGACGGCCGAGGCCTGGAAGAGCGCCTCCTGCGCCTTCAGCTCGGCGTTCTCGATCCTCTTCGAAATCTCGACCTCCTGCTCGCGCGTCAGCAGCGGGACCTGCCCCATCTGCTTCAGGTACATCCGCACCGGGTCGTCGAGGATGTCATTCTGCGACGAGCGCGACTCCTCTTCTTCGGCCTCCTCCTGGCGCTGCTTGTAGTCCTCTACCTGGTCGGGCTCCAGGATTTCGATCTCCAAGTTCTGGAGAATGGAAAGGACGTTATCGATCTCCTCCTGGTTCTCGATCGACTCGGGCAGGGCCTCGTTGATGTCGTCGAACGTCAAATACCCCTGCTCCTTCGAGAGCCGGATGAGCTGGCGGATCTTCTCGTTGATGCCCCCTATGGGTGCCGAGGCATCGCCTCCCTCAACCGGCGCCTGTGGGGCGCCAGCCAGTGCGTTCTCGACGGCTTCTGAGTTCGGGTTGTCTGCTTGTTTGGCTTTGCGAGGCATGAATAGATATTCGGGAATTGAGAATGCACCACCTCACCCGGCCTCGGTCATTGTAACCGGTTGCCGGAGCTGGCGCTGCAGATCTGACAATTCCCGTAGGAGCGACGATGAGTCATCGTTAAAGTCCGATGGGGCGCTAGCTAATGCAAGTTCTATTTGGCGAATACGGGGCTCAATGATCCGGTCTCGAAGGCGGCGGATACCCTCCCGGGCGACCTTGAAGGGATCGTCGATCACCGGCACGTCGAAGAGCAACGACGCCACAAGTGATTTTTCATCATCATTTTCTATAAGTGTTTCGAGATGGTCCCGGCCGGGCCAATTGCCGCTTTCCACCTCGCCCAGGAAGCGGTTGAGGAGGACCCCAGCGGGCTGTCCCTGATCTATCCATTGGTGGGGTATCGCCGAGCTCATGGGACGGGCGAGCGGCTCAAAGTGCAGGAAGAGCCTAAGGAGGTCGTGCTCGGGCGACACGTTTCCTGACGCCTTAGGGGGCGCGATAGGCGCCTGGGCGTGCCCCGGCGTGAGTCTTGCGCGCCCCAGCATGCGGCTCAGGTCGCTCTGCAGCGCCGATGCGGGAAGCTGAAGGACCGCGGCCGCCTCGGATATGAATGAGGCTCGCGACACTTCGCTTTCTGCGGCCGCGATCAGGGCCAGGACGGACTGGGCCGCGCGCGACCTCTGCTCGGAGGAGGACGAGCCCGGCGCGGGGAGGTAGGCGCGGCAGGCGAACGCCATCGCCGAAAGCGACGACTTTCGGACCGCCTCGTACGCGGCGATCCCCTTTTCCAGGAAGAGCAGGTCCGGGTCGACCTTTGCGTCGCCCGCGAGCGTCAGGAAGCGCACCTCTATATTTGCTTTGAGCGCCATCGGCAGCATGCGCAGCGCCGCCTTCTGGCCCGCGGAGTCGCTGTCGAAGAAGCATTCAAGCTCGGTGTGGTAGCGCCTCAGGAGCGCGAGCTGGCCGTCCGTAAGCGAGGTGCCCTGGGGGGCTACGGCGGTCTTCAGGCCGACTGACCAGCAGCGAAGGGCGTCAAGCTGCCCCTCGACCAGGACAAAGGGCCTGCCTTCGCCGACGGCGGTCCGGGCGCGGTCCAGGTTGAACAGAAGGTTTCCCTTTGTGAAGATCGGGGTCTCCGGCGAATTCACGTACTTTGCCTCGTGCGCCGGGTCGTCCTCGGGCGTGAGCGCGGTCTGCCGTGCGGTGAACGCGACCACGCGCCCCTGGTGGTCCCTGATGGGGATCATCAGCCGTCCCCTGAAGCGGCACCGGAGCGCGCCTACCGTGATCATCGCGTCGTCGCGGATGAAGAACAGGCCGCACTGGCGAAGGGCATCCTCGGAGTAGCCTTTCTTGAGAATCGCTGCGGGCAGGCCCGAGCCGTCGGGACCGGCTGCTCCTATCTTGAACTCCTCGGCCAACTCGGGCGTGAAGCGGCGGTCGTTCACCCAGTAAGCCCGCATGAAGTCGCCCGCGGGTCCGGAGGCGCGGAACACATCGTTGAAATGGCCGGCGGCCTGGTCGTGAAGGTCGAAGAGTTCCTGACGGAGCGAGCGCTCCTCGCGGCTCGGACCCGAGCCCTCCTCGTACTCGATGGCCACGCCGTAGCGCTGACCGAGCGTCTCAACGGCCTCGGTGAAGGAGAGCTGCTCGGTCTCGCGCACAAACGTGATCGCGTCCCCCGCCTTCCCGCACCCAAAGCACTTATAGAACCCCTTGTCGGCGTCCACGTTGAAGGACGGCGTCTTCTCATTGTGAAAAGGGCAAAGCCCCTTCAACCGGCTCCCTCCGGCCTTCCTCAGCGCCACGACACGCGAAATGACATCGGCGAGGTTGACGCGAAGTTTCAGGTCACGGACACAGCTGGGTTTGATGACGGGCATGGATTACGCGCGGGCATCCGGGACGGGCCCTGCCTGCCGTAAGAAGAATCCACTTTCAACCGCCCCGGGAGGCTGTCAAGTTCCCGGGTCCGTCTGGGACGCAAAGTCAGCCTTTTAGGAAACTTTGTCCTGCCGCAGGCGACATATACCTTTATACACCCATGCGAATTTCCACCTTAGCAGCCCTAGTGGCCCTCCTTGCCTCAGCCGGGGCGCCCACTCTGAGGGCCGAGTTCACCCCGGAGGTCAAGCGGGCCCCGACAGAGCCGGTCTGGCAGGCTCACCTGCAGGGTTTTGACGACAAGGACTATGACGCCGAGGTCGAGAAGTTGATCTCGGCCTACGAGAAGGCATCCGGCCACAAGATTGTGCCCGGTGCGAAGAAGAAGGTGGGATTGAAGATCTACTCCGACTCGGGCCCTGGCATGGCGACGCCGACGGCGCTGGTGAAGGGCGTGATCTCGGCGCTTGAGCGGCGGGGTTATGCAAACAACAAGATATTCCTGGTCGGCCTCAACCAGCTTCGCCTGCGGATGACGGGCTACCTTCCGTCGCTTGTCACCGGGGACACCCAGTTCAAGGGCAACCCGGTCTTCGTATTGGAATCCAACCGGTACTACGACCCGGTCTGGTTCTACGACAGCCCGCTGCCCGAGCGATTTGACCCCATCTTTGCGGCGCACCAGACCGAGGGCGTCCCCAACACCTCGACGAAGGAGGAGGACAGGAAGAGCTTCCTAGCGACGCCCCTTTTCCTGGACACCGACTTCTGGATCAACCTGCCCGTCTATACGGACCACCAGGTGCTCGGGGTGAACGGGGCGCTGGTGAACGCCACCCTCTGGAACGCCTCGAACACGGCCCGCTTTTTCCGCTCGCCCGCCACGGCCCCTGCCGCGGTGGCCGAGATGAGCGCGATTCCCGAGCTTCGCCAGACCTGGCTCTTCACGATCACAAGCCTCGAGCACTACCAATATATCGGGGGCCCGTTTTTCAATTCGCTCTACTCGAAGACCGAGCCCCTCGTCTGGCTCGGCACCGATCCCGTCATGATGGATGCGCTCATGCGCGCCCGCATCAATCTCGCGCGCAAGCACGAGGGCTTTGAACCTATCTCGGAGGAGATCCGAACGCTCGAGTTTGCCGAGACCCTCGGTGTCGGATCGACCCTGATCAAGGACGCTCGGATGATTGACGTCGACTGACCTTCGATTTTCACAAACGACTTGTCTCGCGCCGTAGGCGCAAGCAGGCTCGCGAACCCTAGTATGACATCGGCCGCATACCTTCCCTTTCTCATCCAGGCGGTCCTCGCCGCAGGGATCACCGGCGTGGTGATTCTTTCGAGCCACCTGCTCGGCCAGAGGGGAAAGCACACGAAGATCAAGGATTCCGCCTACGAGTGCGGCATCGCCGGCGAGGGCGTCGTGCACACCCGCTTCTCGGTCAAGTTCTACGTCACCGCGCTCCTGTTCATGCTCTTCGACCTGGAGATCGTGATCCTTGTGCCCTGGGTCTTCATCTACCGCGAATTCCTCCACGAGCACATTTCGATCCTGGGGCCGATACTCTTCTTTATCTTCGTCCTGGTCCTGGGTCTGGTCTACGAGGTCAAAAAAGGCGCCCTGGAGTGGGAGCGCTAGAAGCCGGGTCCAGTCATGCGGCTCGACAAGATAATCGCCCGTAGCCGGATCATCGACCTGCGGAGCCCGACGCTTGAGGCTGCACTGGCCGAGCTCCTTGACGTCTGCATCGCACGGTTCCCCGACCTGAAGCGGGATGCGATCCTCAAGGGCCTCCTGGCCCGCGAGAGCTCGATGACAACCTACCTGGGCCTGGGCGTCGCCCTTCCCCATGTCCGCGTCAAGACGTCGCGCCGTTACATCCTGGCGATCGGCCGAAGCCGCGCCGGAATGAGGCACCAGGGAGCGATGTCGGGAGAGCGCGTGCACCTGATCGTGATGCTGATCGCCGGGGAATCCGCACGGGACACTCTCCAGGTTCTTGCGTCAATCGGCAGGCTCGTAAGGGAGCAGGAGCTGGTCGACAGCTTCGTGAACGCGCCCGACCTGGACACGCTCTACGAGCAGCTCCTGGGCGGGTTTGGCGGGATGAGGCCGATGCAGGCCCAGCAAAATCGCGTCAACCGGCTCATGTTCCGGCAGGCCGAGCACGTCGCCAAGGGCGCCGGCTGCAGCGCCACCATGGTCTTCGGGGACACCTTCATCGGGGGCGTCGAGCCCGACATGCTCCGGCCGACCCTCAAGACGATCCTGGTGACCCGCAACCCGATCGAGGTGGAGGAGGGCGAGGGCCGGTTCGCAAGCACGATCCAGGTGCGGTCATTCTCAAGCCAGAGGCTAGCCCAGCTGCGCAGCGCGCTCCTCGTGGCGCTCACGCGCGGGATCATCGGTTTCAAGGACAGGATCTGCTGCGTCGGGGGCATCACGGGCAGCAACCAGTTCGACACGATCGTGGTGGCCGAGATCGAGCGGGAATTCCAGACGCTCTTTTCCGGGTCGGCGAAAGATTTGCTTCCCGAGGATGTTAAGCCGGAGGTACTTGAGCGTGTGCTTGCCGTGGCCACTGAACTCGCGGTCGAGGGCAGGGAAGGGCGGCCTGTGGGCTGCCTTTTCGTGGTCGGCGACACCAAGAAGGTCGAGGAATACACCAAGCCCCTCGTTTTGAACCCCTTCTACGGCTACAAGGAGGAGGACCGGAATATCCTTAATCCATTCATGGACGAGACGGTTAAGGAATTCTCGTCGATTGATGGGGCCTTCGTGATTCGGGGCGATGGGGTGGTGGAGTCGGCGGGCAGCCTGGTCCAGGCCAATGGGAACGGGATCACGCTCCCCAGCGGGCTTGGCAGCCGGCATGCGGCGGCGGCGGCCATCAGTGTTTCGGCCAATTGCATTGCCATTGCCGTGTCCTCTAGCACGGCCCAGGTGACCCTTTTCAGGCGGGGCGTGATGCTTCCGCTGACAGAAAAGCGGCGCTAGAGTGGGCTTGCGGCGCACTTTGGGGTTGCGCGGCGTGCCCGTCCGGTTACTTCTGACCGTTCAACCGCTTAAATCCCATGCAAGAAGTCGTAACATTGGAGTGCACAGAGGCCCGCAAAGAGGGCAAACCCGTTTCCCGCTATCTCACGAGGCGCAACAAGAAGACCGTCACCGAGCGCATCGAGAAGAAGAAGTACAATCCCCACCTGAAGCGTCACACGCTTCACAAGGAGATTAAGTAACGGGACTTCCGCAACGTTGCGGAGTCAGCTCTGCCGTCCGGCCGGACCCGAAAAGGGCGAGGTGGATGCGCCGGAGCCCGTCGGTGTCTGGGTCTGGCGGCGCGCGGCGCGCCAACCTTCGCGGTGCTTGCGGATCCAGTCCAACAGCGCCCGCTCAAACCCGATGTCATAGCCAAGCCGCTCGGATTCGAGCCACTTGTGCTTCAGGATCTCCTCCCTCTCCGCGAGGAATTCCTGATAGAGGCTAGACTGCTTTACGAACTCGCGCGATAACGCGATCGCAGGCTCTTTGGAGGAAGAAGTCATTCAGGGCGTCCGGTAAATTCAAGGATGTGAGCAACGCCGCCCAAGGTGTCAATGCCGGCAATGTCGCCGGATTGTTACATTGGTCTTGACGGAGCCTTTTCGACCGTCGCCAGGAGCGCCTCGGCGATCCCCCGGAAGACGCCCGCTGCGGCGCCTTCGGGCTCGGTCACGACGATGGGCATCCCCTTGTCGCCGCCTTCGCGGATGGCGGGGATCAGCGGCACCTGTCCGAGAAGCACCGTTGCCAGGCGCTCGGCCGTGGCAATGCCTCCGCCCGAGCCGAAAATCGCGTGGCGCTGCCCCGCTGGGTCGATGAAGTAGCTCATGTTCTCGGCGACCCCGATGATCGGCACGTTCACTTTCTGGAACATGAGTCCGCCCTTGAGCGCCACCTGGGTGGCTGCCGGCTGGGGGGTCGTGACGATCAGGGCGCCGTCGAGCGGAAGGGTCTGGACGAGGGAAAGCTGCGCATCGCCCGTCCCCGGCGGCAGGTCGACCAGAAGGATGTCCAGATCGCCCCATTTCACGTTCTGCACGAACTGCTGGACGGTCTTCATCACCATGGGGCCCCGCCATACGACCGGCGTGTTGTCGTCCACCAGAAAACCCATGCTCATCACCTTGACCCCATGCCTCTCCATCGGAAGCAGGCACGAGTCCTGTCCCTCGCCCTCAACCTCCGGGCGCCCCTTAAGGCCGATCATCAGCGGCACGCTGGGCCCGTAGATGTCGATGTCCATCAGCCCGACCCTGCCGGGCCGCCCCTTGGCGGAAAGGACCTGGGCCAGGGCGCAGGCCAGGTTCACGGCGAAGGTGCTCTTTCCGACCCCGCCCTTGCCCGAGGCGATCGCGATGGCGTGACGGATGCCGCTGGAAGCGCCCGGCTTGGCGCCAGGCAGGCCCGCGGCGGACTTGGGCGCCTTTGCCGCCTGAACGGCAAGCTCGACCTTCGCCTGGGCCACTCCCGGCAGCGCCAGGAGGCTCCGCTCTACGTCATCCCGGAGCTGCTTGGGCACTTTCGGGTCGCTGGTCGTGATGGCCAGGCAGACATGGGCGACGCCGCCTTCAAACACGGCGGACTTCACTAGTCCGAATGAAACGATGTCCCGGCTGAACCCGGGATACTTCACATTCTTTAGCTGCGCCAATATTTCTTCGGTCGTCACGGCACAAATAAGAGTTGTTATGCGCGGCCCGCGCGCAAATAGAAATGGAGCGCAAGCGCTCCAAACATGCAGAGAACCATCAAAATTTTCCTGGCAGCACTCTCAA
>Ga0302269_1001465_pt1 | contig 11539 bp, 6 predicted proteins | sample III_Bog_E2_2_FD_194560 | JGI IMG/M metagenome (GOLD analysis project Ga0302269, IMG submission 194560) | Peat permafrost microbial communities from Stordalen Mire near Abisko, Sweden - III_Bog_E2_2 | ecosystem: Environmental > Terrestrial > Soil > Wetlands > Peat | place: Sweden: Abisko...
ACGTTCTGTGTGCAGCTAGCTCCGACGCCGAGTGTAATCGGAGTCGAGCCGCAATTTCCTCCGCTTGTCGTCGTAAATGGTCCGGCAAATGTCAGCGTGGAGACCGTGATGGTCGCGCTGCCGGTGTTGGCCAGCGTGACGCTCTGTCCGGTGCTGGCAATGCCGACGCCGTCGTTAGCGAAGGTCAGCGTCGGCAGAAGTCCCGCGCGGATGCGCTGGTTCTGGCGGTCCGCGATGCTCAGGTTGCCGCTCGCGTCCGTGGCGACGGCTCTGGGCGAGTTCAGGATCGCCGCTGTTGCAGCGCCGCTATCGCCGCTGAAGCCCTGCGCGCCGCTGCCGGAGATGGTGCCGATCGTTCCGGTACTCGACACCTGGCGCACGCGTTGGTTGTCCGAGTCGGCGATGTAGACGTTGCCGCTTGCATCCACGCTCACACCGCTCGGTCGCGCCAGCGAAGCTGCGGTTGCATTCGCACCGTCGCCTGCGAAGCTGCCGGAGAAGCTCGCAGAGCCGCTGCCTGCGATGGTGGAGATGTTTCCACCGCTCACCTCGCGGACGCGCTGATTCAGGCGGTCGGCGATGTAGACGTTGCCACTCGCATCGACAGCAACTCCGGTCGGCGAGTCCAGCGCGGCTGCCGTCGCTGTTCCGCCATCGCCTGCGAAGAGTTCTTCACCGTCGCCTGCGATGGTTGAAATGTTTCCGCCCGAAATCTTGCGGATGCGGTGGTTGTTGGTGTCGGCGATGTACACGTTGCCGGTCGTATCCACCGCCACTCCGCTGGGCAGCGAGAGCTGCGCTGCCTTCGCCGTGCTGCCGTCGCCGGAGAACCCTGCAACTCCGGTGCCGGCGATCGTCGCGATGTTGCCGCCACTCACCTCGCGAATACGGTGGTTGTGCGAGTCAGCAATGAAAATATTGCCACTCGAATCCACCGCTACTCCGGTCGGCGTGTCGAGCTGCGCCGAGGTGGCCGCCCCGCCATCGCCTGAGTATCCCTCGACGCCGGTCCCGGCGACGGTGGTTATCACTCCGGCCGCGCTGACCTCGCGGACGACGTGGTTGTTGGCGTCGGCCAGGAACAGGTCGCCGGCGGCGTCATACGCCACCGCGCTGGGGTTGGCCAGCGTCGCCGCGGCCGCCGGGCTGCCGTCGCCCGTGTAGCCGACGGCTCCGGTTCCGGCGGTCGTCGCGGCGGTGCGCGTCGGCGTGACCGTCAGGATGCCCTGCGCGCTCGCAACCGCTGAGAGCGACAACATGAGAACGGCAAATCCAGCCAGTCGTGCGAGAGGCCCCCTCCCCCCGATTTCGCGCAAAATCCTCAAAAATAGGGACTTAGCTTTGGACCTCGCGCAAAGCACTTGAGATGCCCATGAGGCGTCAGACTGGAGCCTTGTGGGCTCGACCGGACTCACGTCCTCAGGTTCTATTTTATACCCCGGGTCAAGCGTTGGAACGAGCGAGCGGGAAGGGAACGGAGGGGCAGCAGACGGGACGTGGTCGCGTGTTGTCTGCATCGTCTGCTGCCCTTTCGGTTGGATGGTGTGCCGCGGTTAGTTGCGGCTGGGGAAGATCCCCTGGATGGCGATGATGAAGTTGATGGCCTGGTAGGGGGGCATGGTAGGGACGGGAATACTGCCCCCGGCGTTGGGGCCGATGGCGGTTGTAGCGGCCGTCCCTGTGGCCGGCGGAGCAGCATAACCCGGTGTATTGACCGCCCCACGGCCGCCGGGGTTGGGTTGAGCCAGCAGAGCGCCGGTTGGATCGCTGGCGGTCGCTGCGGCGTTGCTGACGTTCAGCGGGTGGGTGTGGGCAGGAATGTTCTGGGCCGTGAGGGTCACCGTGGCGCTGCCGGCGCTCTGGCCGAGGGGGATCTGCGGGCTCGGATGGATGGCAAAGCGTCCCTGTAGGTTAGGGAGGTTGAAGGTGGTGGTGCCGTTGCCTCCGTAGGTGGTGCCGAGGATGGAGAACAGGGCGGTGTACTGACTGATGGACAGGGTCTGACCGTTGCAGAGCTGCCAGCCCCTTGGGGCGAAGTTGCCGCAGAACATGGAGACCTGACCGATAAAGGGTTCCGACATGGAAGTGCTCCTCTATATGGAATTTCGTTGCAATGGGTTGCGGCTGCCGGTTATCTGTCTGGCGCCTTCTGGCGATGGAACATGGGAGAATCTTGTTGGCCCGGACGGCGTAATCCTATGTCTGCGACAGATTCTGCTCTTCTGGAAGCATGGCCACCCTGAGGCGAATCTTCAAATCTGGTTTTACTGACATATCAAACTCACCGTGATCTTGTTGAAGGGAGCCGTGTTGCTCTCCTTGAATCCGATGGAGAGAATATCTCCGCCAGTGACGGCGAAGGTGTGCGAGGTATCCGTGCAGGAGCTAGCCGTGCCGTTTGTGGTCACCGCGCAGGTCATAGCGGTCGCTGTTGCCGTGCTGACACCCGAAGCGTGGTAGACCGTGATGGTGGTGATATCTGAAGCCGACGCGCTGTAATTGGCGACGCCAACATTGAGGGCGGAGACGGTGCAGGATGCAGGGGCGGCGAGGAAGTTGGCTTGTGAGGAGGAGGCGATGGTGGTGCAGCAACTGGAGAATACCCCTTGGGGCGCCACGTTCGGGCTGAAGAAATACGTGGTGCCGGCACTGCCAGTCCCGGGGTTGGTGAAGCTTATGGACGTCTGGAAGCCGGCGAGGCTGCCACTGCCGGCGGGTCCGGTGGGCCCGGTTGCCCCGTTGGTTCCGTTGGTCCCGTTGGTGCCATTGGCACCGGCGGCGGCGATCTGCTGCCAGTAGCTGGTGTTGGAGGGGTTCTGCGTGCCGGTGGTGGCCTGGATGGCGACGTAGCTGGAGCCCTGCTGCGCGGTGGGGCAGTTGCCGCCGGAGGTGCAGAAGACCACCTGACCGACGGAGTAGCTGATGCCTGTGGTGTAGTTGGCGACCGAGCCGATGGTGCCTGTAGCTCCGGTGGGGCCCGTGACGCCGGTAACACCTGTAGCACCGGTGAGCCCGACGCCGGTGTTTCCCGTGGGGCCCGTTGGGCCCGTAGGCCCGGTGGCCCCGCCTGAACCAGCGGCGCTGTAGTTTTCCGGGCCCATCAGGTAGACCTGGGACTGCGCGCTGGCACTCGCATTGGCGACGAGGATACCGACCACCTGGGTGCCGGTGGGATAGCTCGATACAGCATGGCAGTCGCCGAGGTTGGTGGTGCTCGGGACGACGTAGTTGCCCGGGGTTCCACTGTTGTCGAAGAGACAGTTCGTCAGGCCGGAGAACTGCACAGTAACGCTGCTACCGAGGTTATAGGAGCCGGAGGTGTTGGCGATGCCGATCACCGGAGTGGTGTTGTAGTTTCCGGCGGCGTTGGTCACCTGATTGAGTGCGCCGGTAAATTGGACGAGCGTGCCCTGGGCGACGGTGTTGCCGCTGGCGCCGGCGACGCCGTAGGTGCCGTAGGCCGCGGATGAGCCGGTCGCGCCGGTTGCACCCGTGGCACCCGTGGCACCGTTCGCTCCGGCGGTGCCGATACCAGTTGCGCCGGTGGCGCCGGTGGCACCGGTAGCCCCGGTTGCGCCACCGGAACCGCTGGAGGCTTCAATCCCGGGTGCGAAGAAAAAGACCATGGCAGTACCATTCACGCCGTTGAATGCAGAGGTAACGACACCGAGAACCTGGCCGGAGGTCGGATAGGTCGATCCGGCATCGATGCATGACCACGTCAAGGGAGAGCCCGCAGGCGTGACGTAATGGCCGATCGTTGCTGTCCCGAGCGCGAACTGGCACGGGGCTGGGCCGTAGGTGTACACCGGCACAGTGCCTCCCGTGGTGACGGTCGCACCGGCAACACCCAGTGCGAGCCCGCCGGGGGAAAGAACAACGTTCCCGCTGCTATCGAGCGAAACAAGACGATACTGGCTGATGGGGCCGTCGGCGGTGAAGTTGGTGTAGGAGGGGCCGGTGGCTCCGGTGACACCTGTGCTGCCGGTTACGCCCGTGGCCCCGGTGGCGCCAGTAGCTCCGGTCCCGCCTGTGAGACCTGTGCCGCCGGTTGCTCCTGTGGCTCCGGTGCCACCTGTGAGACCTGTCCCGCCAGTTGCACCCGTGGCTCCGGTGCTGCCAGTGAGGCCAGTGCTGCCGGTTGCACCTGTGGCGCCTGTTGCACCCGTGAGACCCGTGCCGCCGGTCGCGCCGATGAGGCCCGTAGCGCCGTTTACGCCCTGGACGCCCTGAGCGCCCGTCGCTCCCTGAACTCCCTGCGCGCCGGTGGGGCCCTGAACTCCCTGTATGCCTTGAATCCCTTGTATGCCCTGTGCACCGGTGGCCCCTGTTGCGCCGGTGGCACCCTGCGAGGTGATGGTGATGTCGAGGCGACCGGGATGGCCGGTCTGGTCGTTCTCCTTGGAATCAAAGAGGACGTTGCCCGTGCCCGAGGTCAGCGCGAAGCCGTAGTTAGAAGCCGGGTTGGCGACCCAGGCCTGCACGACCGCGGTGACGTCAAAGGTGACATAGATGCCCGACGCACCGGGGGTGAAGGTGGTGATGGCCGTGCCGATGGTCGGCTGGTTGTTGAAGTTGACCGTGGACTCACTCCACGCCGAGCCGACCGTGGAGAGCGTGATGGGGCCGGGGGTGTTGATGCGGTTGACGAAGAGGGTGAGCGAGGCCTTGGAGATCTGCGCGGCCGTGGTGCCGCCGGGCAGCGACGAGAGGTCGTACTGAAGGAAGGCCGTGCTGCCGTTGCCGACGTAGAGGTTGGCGAGCGTGCCGAAGTTGGTGGAGGGGCGGGCGGAGGTGACGTGGGCGTCGCCGGTGAGGGTCACCTCTGTCGCGCGCGCGGCCTGCGTGGCCAGAGAGGCCAACAGCAAACCTACCGCTACCGTGAGTCGGCTACTGCTCTTCCGGAGAGACTGCACAAACACTCCTGGTGAAACTCCGCAATGGAAAAGTCCGAGTCGAGCGAGATCTCTCGATGCGGACAGAGTAGGGCCCAACGAGGTATTCGAAAAAAAGAATTGCCATTGCAGGATGCTATCCGGGAATAGGATTGTCAAGCGGTCGTCGGAAACAAGCTGTGAATTTCGATGTATGCTGCGGTGGAACCCCGCAAGGACGTGAGGAGCGCTGGTTGAGACGTACAGTGGCAACGGTGACGGCCCTGGTATTGCTGGCGGTGTGCGCGGCCTATGCCAACTCGCTGCACAACGACTTTGAGTTTGATGACTTCCACACCATCACCGACAATCCGGCGGTGCGCAGCCTGGACAACGTGCCGCGGTTCTTTACGGACGCAACGACGTTCAGCGTGCTGCCCGCCAACCGCACTTACCGCCCGGTGGTCAGCGCGTCGCTGGCGCTGGACTACGCGATGGGGCACGGCTATCTCCCGTTCTGGTTCCACCTGAGCACGTTGCTGTGGTTTCTGCTGCTCGTTTGGTTGCTGAGCGCGTTCTACCGGATGCTGCTGGATGACACGGAGCCCGCGCCGGAGAACGTGTGGCTGGCGCTGTTTGGCGCAGCGTGGTTCGGTCTGCATCCGGCGATGGCCGAGACGGTAAACTACGTCATTCAGCGCGGCGACCTGTACTGCACGCTGGGCTGCGTGGCGGGCCTGCTGATCTATGCGCGCTATGCTTCGCTGCGCAAGAGCGGGCTGTACCTGCTGCCGTTTGTGCTGGCGATGCTGTCGAAGCCTCCGGCGGCGGTGTTTCCGGTACTGCTGGGGATGTACGTCTACTTTTTTGAAGACGCCGATGTGGCTCCGCTCGCGCGGCTGAAGCGCGGAGCGATGGCGGCTGCTCCGTCGGTTGTGCTGACGGCGCTGCTGCTGTGGCTGCAGTCGGCGATGACGCCGAAGAGTTTTGTGCCGACGACGCTCTCCGCCGCGGATTACAGGCTGATACAGCCGTTCGTTTGGCTGCGCTACGCCGGGGAGTTGTTTCTGCCGCTGCATCTGAACGTGGACAGCGATCTGAAGGCGGCCACCAGCGTGAACGGGCAGGTCATAGCCGGGCTGCTGTTTGCCGTTGCCTTGGTGGCGGCAATCTGGTTGACGGCGAGACGTCGGCGGCTGTATCCGATTGCCTTTGGGCTGCTGTGGTTTCTGGTGACGCTGCTGCCGACTTCGTTCTATCCGCTGTCCGAGGTGGAGAACGACCACCGCATGTTCTTCTGCTTCCCGGGCCTGATACTTGCGGCAGTGTGGAGCGCGTGGCTGCTGGGGCAGAGGCTGTTTTCGTCGGAGCGACGCGAGAAGCTGCGTCCAGCGGTGATGGCGGCGGCGGTAGTCGTGCTATGCGCGTATGGCTATGGGGTGCGGCAGAGGAACATCGTGTGGCATACGCCGGAGTCGCTATGGCTGGATGACGTGGAGAAGTCGCCGACCAACGGCCGCGGGCTGATGAACTACGCGCTGACGCAGATGGCCGTCGGCCGCTATCCGCGCGCGCTGGACTACTTTACCCGTGCGCTGGAGGACACGCCGAACTATCCAACGCTGGAGATCAATCTGGGCATTGTGAATGGGGCGATGGCCGATCAAGGAGATACAGTCCGGACAGCAGAGGCCGAGCGGCACTTCCTGCGTGCGCTCACGCTCGCGCCCGATGATGACAATACTCACGCATTCTATGGCCGCTGGCTGTTGCAACACGGACGCATGCAGGAGGCGATCGCGCAACTGCGCTCGGCAATTACGCTTGACCCGCCACGGCTGATGCAGCACGAGTTACTGATCCAGGCCGAGACCCAGGCAGGCGATCTTGACGCCGCGCGGCAGGCCGCAACCGACACGCTGGCAGTAGCGCCGGATGACGCCGTTGCTCTGCAGGCATTGCAGGCGCCCGCGACAACGGCGGTTCCGCCAGAACAGAACGCCGACTACTGGGTGAATGAGTCCTTGCGTCTGTATCAGACCGCGCAGTATCAGGCGAGCATCGCTGCCGCGCGCCACGCAGTCGATATCAATCCGGGCTATGCAGCGGCGTGGAACAACATCGCCGCGAGCGAGGCGTCGCTGCACCACTGGGATGAGGCCATCGCAGCGGCGCAGAAGGCCATCGCACTGAAGCCTGACTTTCAGCTCGCGAAGAACAACCTGGCGTGGGCAGAGTCACAGAAGAAGCTGGGGGCGCAGTGAGCACGGACGAAGAGAGCCGCACATGGCTGCCGGCGAAGTTGCCGATGGCGTTGCTGATCGTTGTGTTGCTGCTGGGAGTGGGGCTGCGGATCTGCATCTTCGAGGCCGAGCTGGCCCGCTCGCCGGATGAGCGCGTCTACACCCGGCAGGCCGATGTGGTGCTGGCGCAGGGCGTGGAGGGATTTCATCAGCTCGGCGATGAGCTGGCACGGGACCCGGCGGCAGTTGCGATCTATCCCTCGCCGATGCGGATTGGCTACCTTCTGCCGCTGGTGGGGTTCATGCGGCTTACCGAGGACAGTTCCGTGCTGGCGGGGGCTACGTTTTCGCTGCTGTGCAGTATGGCGACTCTGCTGCTGGTGGCCTTCGCCGCCGACCGCTTTCTATCGCGAACGGTTGCGATCATCGCCACGCTCTTTCTCGCCGTCTTACCGTTCGACCTGGTGGTTAGCCGACGGGCGTGGGAGGAGTCCTACATCTCGCTGTTGATCGTCTCCGTGCTGACGCTGGCTGCATGGCTTGCGCGGAGAACAACGGCCCGAGGTCTACCCGAGATTGCGGCTTATGTTGCATTCGCGCTGCTGGGCGTGGCCTGCCTGACGACCAAGGAGAGCGCCGGTGCGGCGTTCCTTCTGTGCGCGGGCGGGTTGGCGCTGCACCTGTTTGTGCGCGGAGAACGCCGGGCCGCTCTGCTGACGGCGGTGAGCACATCGGTTGCGGTGCTGGCCTATGCACTGGCGCTGGGCTCGCTCTTCGGCGGCATGGGCCATGCGCTGATTCTGACGCGCGAGGACATCCACTACTCCGGCATCAATCCGTACAACATGCAGTATGACTCCGGCCCAGCATGGATGTTCGCTGCCGCGCTGCTTCGGACCAGTCCCTTCGTATGTGTCTTCGGCCTGGCGGGATTCTGCGTGACGCTCTACCGCGCATGGCCACCGCACGCGCTTGCGGGCGCTTCGCGGCTACGGACAGCAGTGGCAGGTGCAGGCCTTCCGATGGGCATCGCGCTGCTCACGTTCGCTGTACTGCTGCTACAGGTGCTGACGCAGCGCTATAGCTTTCGCTACACGGGGCCGGCCTATGGCGCGGCCTGCCTGCTCGCCGCAGTGGGAGCGACAGCGGCGGCTGGTCCGCTGCGCAAGCTTTGTGGCCGGTGGACATGGGCCGTTCTGGGATGCGTGATTGCACTCGCCGCGTTTCGCGATGTGAGCTTCGCGCGAGAGAGATTTCTTCTGCCGCAGATGCAGGACCTGGCCCTGCGGCCGGTGCTGGGCATTGCGCCACTTCCGTTGCCGCAGGCGACTCCGGTGGCTGCGGCAACGAGCGCAGCCGATTTGGAGGCGCTCGTCCGCACACAGCCTACAGCCGCCAACCGCATCAACCTGTCGCTGGCATACATCAACGGCGGCCGGCCGGCCGAGGCCGTACCCGTTCTGAACGCGGTGGTTGCCGAGGACCAGGGAGACTCGGTGGCATGGAACAACCTGTGTGTCGCGCGCACCATGCTCAAGGAATATGACGAGGCGATTACGGACTGCAACCGCGCGCTGTCGATTGCGCCAGACTTCCAACTGGCTGCGAACAACCTCCACTGGGCGCAGCAGGAGCAGGCGAAGGCGCGATAGCGGAGCCTATTCCGCTCGGCGCATCGCGAGACGTCCCGGAGGCGCCACAACCGGCTTATGCTTCAATCGGAAGGATGGAGCAGCGCATCGAACTCTCAGCGACAACCGGCTGGTCGCGACGCGACGTACTCGCGGCCACGCTGCTCTTTCTTGCCACCGCCGCGTTCGTGCTCTGGCAGAACTCCCGCCTCGCCATCATCTGGGACCTCAGCTACCTGCTCGATAGCAGCGCCCGCATGGCGCTCGGCCAACATCCCTATCGCGACTTCCCCTTCGTCCACCCACCGCTGACATTTCTGCTGCAGGCTGCCATCCTCCGCCTCACCGGCCGCGTCTACTTCCACCAGATCCTCTACGCCGCTGCTGCCGGAGCCTTCGCCACCGTGCTCACCTGGCGCATCGCCCTCCACATCCTGCGCCCCCGCATCGTCATCGCGTGGCCAGTCTCCCTCCTGCTGGCCGCGCCACTCACCGTGCTGGGCATCTACAGCATCTTCCCCCACCCCTTCTACGACTGCGACGCCATCCTCTCCATCCTCATCGCGCTGCTTCTGCTCCAAGGTCTAACCACCCCAGCGCAGCCATCACACCTGCGCGCCTCTGCCGCCGGCGTCGCACTCGTCGTTCCCCTCTTCTTCAAGCAGAACATCGGCCTCCCCTTCCTGCTCATCGCGCTGGCGTGCATCCTTCTGCTGCTGGCCGTCAATCGCCGCCAACGCCACAACGCCCATCTGCTCACCATCCTCGCTGCAGCCCTCACTACCCTGCTCGCCGCCGCGCTCCTGCTGCATCTCACCGCAGGTCTCGGCAACTACTATCACTGGACCGTCCAATTCGCCGCCCAGCGCCGCCTCCCCGGCCTGCACAACATGCTCACCGTCTTCGCCGAGTCCGCCCTGCTCTGGCAACTCCCCGCCATCGCCGCCGCGCTGCTCCTGTTGCGCTCCCGCGCTGCCGCGAGAGCATGGGTACGCGCGCTTGGATTCGCACTACTCGCCAGCCCCTTTCTCTGGACGCTCCTGCTCCTCGTCCTCCACACCGACACCGACGACCGCGCCGACGATCTGATCGCCCTCTGGCCGCTGGTTCTGGCCCTCGCCGCTGCGTCTGCGCTCGTCTCTCTGCTCCTCGCGCTGAAGCGCAGCTCACTCAACCTGCGCACGCTTCTGCCCGTGATGACTCTGGCCGCTATCATCGGCACGCTGCTCTCGCAACAGCTCTGGGGCTCCACCTACGCCCTCTGGCCGCTGCTGGTGCTGCTCCTCGCCGAACTCTTCGCCTCGCTTACCACTCATCTCGATACCCCGAATACAACCCCGATCCTCCCCGCACTCGCCCTCACCGTCGCGGCCACGCTGCTGGTCTGCGGCGGACTCTATGCCGTCAGCGCCGAGCGCCTCACCTACGTCCAGCTCGACGACGCGCCCCTCGAACGCTCCACGCAGCCTGCGCTGCGCGGGATGGCCACGCGCGGCCCGTGGCTACCCAGCTTCGATCAGTTGCTCCGCTTCGCCGCCGCCGAAATCCCCCAGGACGACGGCATCCTCCTGCTCCCTGGCGAGGACCCCTTCTACTTCGCCACCGGCCGCACCCCGCGCTTCCCTGTGCTGCTCTTCGACAACACCACTGACCCCTACTCCCCCGCGCAGATCGCCGCCGTTGCGCGCACCAACAACATCCGCTGGCTCATCATCAAACGCTCGCTGCAACTCAACGCCGACCCCATGCCCCAGCGCGACGCCACGCTGCAACTGCTCGCGCAACAGTTCACGCTCTACCGCCGCCTCGACAACTACGACGTCTACCGCCGTAATCCCTAACTGAACACTAGCTGAAGAGCCCCCGCCACGCTGCATTCGCCCACAGCCGCTCCCGCCCGCCGTAGCGGGCGCTGAACGCCGCCACCCGCTCCACCCTTGCATCCTCCAACTGCGACACGTAACACAGCGCCTGCCGCCGCTTGCTCGCAATCGCTGCATCCGCATCGCCGAGCTCGCTCACGAACACCGGCTCCAGCGTCGTATTCAACATCTCCGCAACCGTTCGCGCCTGCTCGTCGACCGGCGTCTCCATCTCCGCCGCGTACGGCTGGTCCTCATAGAACGCCACTGGCATCCCCGCCGCAAACGCCGCCGCCGCCAGCATCGCTGTCCGGTGGTCCACATGCCCGCCCAGTCCCAGCGGAAACACCAGCGCCTCCGCCCGGCTGCTCTCAAGCTCCTTGGCGATCTTCGCAAAGGCCTTGTCGGACTCATTCACCGCGACGCCGAACACATCCCCCGGCGCGCAGTGCAGGCGCAGCGGCGCATCCTTCAGGTTCAGGTCGGTCAGCGTCAACTTCGCGCTGCGATACAGCTTCTGCCAGGCCTCATCCTCGCGCTTGCGCAACGCGCTCACGAACGACATCCTGTCATTCGCATGGACCGAGTCCGCATCCGAGAACGGCGCGTCCTCGCTGCGCGTAAAGCAGTTCACCACCTCGACCGCGTGCCCCTGCGCCAGCCACATCCCCACCGCCAGCCCCAGCGACAGCGCTGCATCCTCGCGATGCGGTGACACGATCGCAATCTTCAAGCTCGATCACCCCTGTCAGGACAAGGCCCCAGAAGCAACGCCTTCTGAACCCTGGACCCTAAACCCTGGCCCCTCTCACTTGATGTTGCTCAGCGTCGGCTGCAAGTGGACCACCACGCCATCCTGTCCTGCACGAAACGCGATCATGCGCTTCAACACGTCGTAGGAAAGGCCGGTGACCGGCAGCATCTGTCCG
>Ga0302269_1001490_pt1 | contig 11420 bp, 11 predicted proteins | sample III_Bog_E2_2_FD_194560 | JGI IMG/M metagenome (GOLD analysis project Ga0302269, IMG submission 194560) | Peat permafrost microbial communities from Stordalen Mire near Abisko, Sweden - III_Bog_E2_2 | ecosystem: Environmental > Terrestrial > Soil > Wetlands > Peat | place: Sweden: Abisko...
AAGAGGTTGCCATAGCGTTCTTCGATGGTATTGCGACCGAGACGCTGGATGGCGGCGGAAAAATCAAGATACACACCGAGTCCGCCGGGCCCCACACCTCGCCCGCTATCGCAGGCTTCCTTTGCACTACGTGAAGAGATATCGCGGGGGGCAAGGTTGCCGTAACTCGGATATTTCCGCTCCAAATAATAGTCGCGCTCTTCCTCTGGGATATCCTGGGGTTCGCGGTTATCCCCTTTCTTCTTGGGTACCCAGACCCGACCGTCGTTGCGGAGGGACTCTGACATGAGAGTCAGCTTGGATTGGTAATCCCCGGCCACAGGAATGCAGGTCGGATGGATCTGGGTGTAGCAGGGATTGGCAAAGGCGGCACCACGCTTGTAGGCGCGCCAGGTCGCGGTGACATTGCAGCCACGGGCATTGGTCGAGAGGTAGAAGACATTGCCATAGCCGCCGGTACAGAGCAGCACGGTATCGGCTGCATGGCTTTTGATCTCTCCCGTGATGAGGTTGCGGGCGACGATCCCCTTGGCATGCCCATTGACGAGAACAAGGTCGAGCATCTCCGTGTGCTCGTGCATCTGCACCCGGCCAAGTCCAATCTGGGCGCTCAGCGCGGAATAGGCTCCGAGGAGAAGCTGTTGTCCGGTCTGGCCCCGTGCGTAGAAGGTTCGGGAAACCTGGGCTCCTCCAAAGGAACGGTTGGTCAGCTCTCCGCCGTATTCTCGGGCAAAGGGTACTCCCTGGGAGACGCATTCATCGATGATATTGCGGCTGACCTCGGCGAGGCGATAGACATTGGCCTCGCGGGCGCGAAAATCCCCGCCCTTGATGGTGTCGTAAAAAAGACGCCAGACACTGTCACCATCGTTCTGGTAGTTCTTGGCGGCGTTGATGCCCCCCTGGGCGGCGATGCTGTGGGCGCGGCGGGCGCTGTCCTGAAAACAGAAGCAATCAACCTGGTAACCGAGTTCCGCAAGGGTAGCGGCGGCGGAGGCTCCGGCGAGCCCCGATCCGACAACAATGACGTTGAATTTCCGTTTGTTGGCAGGATTGATCAGCTTCGCGTTGTTCTTGAAGTTGGTCCACTTCTGCTCGAGCGGACCGGCTGGGATTTTAGCGTCGAGTATCATGATGAGAAGGGGTGCTGAAAAGGCTACTTAATGGACGAAAGGACTAAGTGAAACGTGGGGGTAGCGAAGGATGCCCAAGAGCACCGAGAGCGGGATGGAGGCATACCCAAGGAAGATGACCAAAGCGATGATGCGACCGGCCCGTTCAAAAAGCGGTCGCAGCTTGGCCGTCGTGAGCCCGAGCGTCTGAAAGAGACTGGAAATACCGTGACTCAAGTGCATGGCCAGGAGTCCCACAGCAAGAAGGTAGAAAGCACTGACAAAGGGATTGGAGAATCCGGCAATCACCATGCGGTAGACATCATGTCGACCCTGGGCGTCAATCCATGTCCGGGTCACAGGATTGAATCCCTGCCAGGTGAACTGCGCCAGATGGAAGATAATAAAAGCAATCACCACCAAACCCGTGAGGCGCATCGAACGTGCGTAGATGGTGGTCTGCAGCGTATTGGTCACCGCGTATTTCTGCGGGGTGGCGGCGCGATTTTCCATCCAGAGCTGGATCGTGCAGGTGATGTGAAGCCCGACGATTGTCAGCAAAACGAGGCGTATAACCCAGAGGAAAGGGCCGAGGGATTGAAGATGCTCAGCATACGCATTGATCCAATTCGGGCCGGGATAGATCGTCAGGTTGCCGAGCAGATGCCCGATGACGAAGAGGATCAGAAGGATGCCCGTGATCGCAACGATCCATTTGCGACCGATGGAGGAAGAAAGCAAGGGGCTGCTGCAAGTGCAACAGGCACTGCTTTTGCCGGAGGGTTTGGAAGAAAGTGAAGAAGTTCCTGTCGATTCCTTGTTGGCGGTGCTGCTCATCGGCAACGAGAGTAGCGAGGAGAAGTTTGGAATTCAAGAAGGTTTTATATTTTTTTGTCCGAAAAACTCTTGCATCTTAAAAAATCAGACTTTCCCAAGGAAAGATTTCCCCGGCGGCACGGCTCCTGCTAGAAACCTATGGCACACATGACCGCCGAGCTGGAGCCCCCTCAGAACGATGATTCCGAACTGGTTGCCAGAACTCAGGGCGGTGATCCCTCGGCCTTTGATGAGTTGGTTGTCCGCTACACGCCGCGGCTTTACGGACTGATCTACAACATGACCTCCAACCACGAGGACACGAATGATTTGCTTCAGGATGTCTTTTCCAAAGCCTACCGCTCCATTTGCAGCTTCCGGGGAAAATCCAGCTTCTCAACCTGGATGCACTCGATTTCCGTGAACATGACGATCAATTTTCTCAAGAAGAGAAAACGGCGCCAGCACCCCAGCCTCAATGATCCCGACAGCAGCATCGAAAACGACCCCGATTTCATTGCCGCAACCAGCCAGAGCGATCCGTTAAACGCGATTTCTATCCACGAGTTGCAAAAAAAATTGAACGCGGCGCTCGCCAAGTTGTCACATGATCATCGAGTCGTCGTCACCATGTTTGATATCCAGGGCATCCCTCATTCTGAAATCGCCAAGATTCTCAAAATATCAGAAGGCACGGTTCGCTCCCGATTATTTTATGCTCACCGCCAGTTGCAAAATTCCCTTCATGAGTTTAAGAAAGCTTAAGAAATCATTTTGGAACCATGAGCAACAACACCAGCCCTAATCCTTCCGAAAGCGACATTTCCATGCAAAAACTCCTACGACTCAGACGATACGAACAGCCTCCCGCCGGCTATTATGATGAGTTTCTGAGGGAGTTTCACCATCGTCAGCGCGCGGAATTGCTCAAGCCCTCGCTGACGACACTTCTATTGGAGCGTTTCTCGTCCTGGGCCTCCGAGTTCCGGGTTCCCGCATTCGCATATGCAGGTGCGACGGCTGTCGCTGTGATTGCGAGCGTCTCGATCTGGAACACCTCATCGCCCACCCCTTCCCAACCCTCCTATGCTGTCTCCTATTCACAGAGCAGCCCCTTCTCCCAGACTCCCGTGACAATTCAGAAAATGCAGCCCGTGTCGCTCCGTGTGAATACCTCTGCAGCAGAAGATTCTTCCCAAGTATTCCCCACCTCGTATCTCCTCCAAGCCCGCCCGGCGAGCCATGAATCGCCGCTCAGTTTCTAAGTTTCAGTTATTCGTTTATCCTCAGGCGGGGCACCAGACCCGCTGTCTTGCTTTAGTCTGTTCCTTTTTGTTGGTTCCTCTCGGGCTCCGTGCTTCGGAAACGCAAGAGCCATCTTCCCCCACCCCGGGCTCCCTTGCGACTAAGGTGGCTGAATCGATCAGAACGGTCGTTAGGGATCGGGCCTCTTCCGTTGTACGAGTGAGGTGTCGTGACGATCACGGAGAAGTCGTCGGCACAGGATTCTACATTGATCCGACGGGCAACATCCTCACCCTCGCTGAAATTGTCCGAGACGCTCAGGAAATCACCGTTGAACAACCGGATGATAAGGATGGCATCAAGTCCCTACCAGCAACCGTGACAGCCATTGATCTGCGTAGCGGCGTCGCCTTTCTCAAGGTTGCCACAGGAAGCGAATCAGCGTCCTTCGTGCCTCCCCTCTCCATCAGCAATCCTCCGGAACTGACCCCGGCGATCGCCCTAGGCTACCCTCAGGAGCATCAAGTGACTCCAGCACTGGGCATGATCACGGGAAGCAAAAACCATGAAGGGGAAATCTTCCTGTGCGTCCCACACCTCACGGCCAGCCTCCCCTTGAGTGAGGGGGAAGGAGGGGCTCCCGTGCTCGATTTGAACGGAAATCTGCTTGGAATCATCATCACCGGCAACACCCAACTCGGAACCTGCACCATTCTTCCTTCGGCTGCCATCGAACAACTGCATCACAATCTGATGCGCTATGGAGGCATCAATCCCGGCTGGGTCGGAGCCGTTGTCGAGATAGCCGCAGTGCCACAGAACAACTCCCGCACACGTATTCTCTCAGTGGCTCCGGGTAGCCCAGCGGAAGCCGCAGGAATCAAACCGGGGGATATCCTGCTCAAGCTAGGCACCCATGCCGTTCACACTCCCGAAGATGTTCTCGAGGCCTCCTTCTACCTGAGTGCCGGGGAAGATATTCATCTCAGTGTGCTGAGAAAAGGGGTCACGCAAAATCTCAGCTTGCGTTGCGGTGAACAGCCTTCTCTTGGTGATGATCAGGAAGCTGCAGCATCACCCCCAACCACCCTGCTTGGAGAATCGGCGCACTAGAAAATAAGGGGATAGGGACATTTTTGAGATGACCTTTCCACCGCTTCGCGGATAAGTTCTCACTTTCCCGCACGGGGGTATAGCTCAGCGGTTAGAGCAGCCGGCTCATAACTGGTTGGTCCTTGGTTCAAATCCAAGTGCCCCTACGCGAAGAAAACGATCTTTTCACTGTATCGCTTCAAGAAAGCTGGCCCTGCATCCCATCATCCTGTTTAATTCCGATCCGTGAGCACGAGCACCCTTTTCGAAGCCCCTGACACACTGGGCCGAACCTTACAGACAATCAACGATCCGACCCTGGCCAAGAGCCTGCCGGACGGAGCGGTTCATCTTCCCGCCAGCGAGCTTCTCGGAGAGACGATGTCGCTGAATTTCGGGCCTTCTCACCCCTCCACTCACGGCGTGTTCCGCATCGTGCTCGACCTCGACGGTGAGCTGATCACGAAGGCCCAACCAGAAGTTGGCTACCTGCACCGCGGCGATGAAAAGATCGCGGAGAACATGCAGTACAATCAGTTTGTCCCCTACACGGACCGACTCGATTACCTGGCACCGCTTGCCAACAATGTCGCCTACGCCCTGGCCGTAGAGAAGCTCATGGGCTGGGAACTTCCCGCACGCGGCAAGGCGATCCGGGTCATCTGTTGCGAGCTCGCACGTATTTCAGCCCATCTGCTCGGGCTTGGCGCCAGCTCCATGGATATCGGGGCGATCTCCGTCTTCCTCTACACCTTTACTGAGCGTGAGAAGATCTACAATCTCTGCGAACTGCTGACCGGTGCCCGCTTTACCACGAGCTACACGCGCGTCGGGGGCCAGACTCGCGATCTTCCCGAGAAATTCCCAGCAATGCTCCGTGCTTTCCTTGACTCCTTCCCCATCGCGCTGAATGAGATCAACAATTTGCTGACACGCAACCCCATCTTCATCGACCGCACGCGCAATGTCGGCATCATCTCCAAGGAGGATGCCATCGCCTACGGACTGACCGGACCAATGCTCCGCGGTTCCGGCGTCGATCACGATGTCCGCAAGGCCAACCCCTATCTCGACTACGAGAAATACGACTTTGAAATCCCGATCGGCACCGTCGGAGACTGCTACGACCGCTACCTTGTTCGTATCGAAGAGATGCGCCAGAGCCTCCGTATCCTACGCCAAGCCATCGACAACCTTCCTGACGGCCCCATTAATGTCGTCGACGGAAAGAGCCGTCTACCCGAAAAGGAAGATGTTCTCCTGAGTATGGAGCAACTCATCCACCACTTCATCATCACCACCGAGGGAATTGATGCTCCGGTCGGCGAAGTCTATTTCGGTGCCGAGAATCCCAAGGGCGAACTTGGTTTCTACATCAACAGCCTGGGTGGAGGAGTTCCCCATCGCTTGAAGATCCGTGGTCCCTCTTTTGTCAACCTTGGCATCGTCTCCAAGATCCTGCCCGGTCACATGATCGGTGATGTCGTCACGATCCTGGGATCGATCGACATGGTCTTCGGCGAGTGCGACCGCTAATCCGAAGGATTAGCAGGAGGACAGAAGGCAGAGATCAAAGCTCAGAGAGGGCTATATGCTTTTGTCAGTTAACTGGTTTCCTTGTCCTTTTTAGGAAGCAGGAAGTTTGATGCCACTGCGGTGCCAATACCGGGCCGTGGGAACGGCCGGGATAGCCTGACGCGAAGCGTGAGCCCTCCAGGGCGAGACGAGCGGGAGCGAGCGAGGCAAATATCGCGAGCCTCTATTCCTTGGGCTTATTGAGCACAACCTGCTCCCCCGCCCTCCACTTCCGATAAGTCGCTATCGACTCCTCAATGATAGGGATTGCCTTGTCGGCTGAGAGAATGTCATCGACGACGACGGTCTTGTCCTCAAGTGTCTTGTAGTCTTCAAAGAAACGCTTGAGGACGGCTAGGCGATGAGGAGGCAACTGGTGAACATCCTTGTAGTGGGCGTATTCGGGATCATCCTCGATGACAGCGATGACTTTGTGATCCATCTCATCCTGATCCATCATGACCATGAGACCGATGGCCCGAGTCTTGACCAGGGTCAGTGGATAGACCGGCTCCTCACAGAGGACAAGGATGTCGAGCGGATCGCCGTCATCAGCGAGGGTCTGTGGTATGAAGCCATAGTTTGCAGGGTAGTAAACGGCGGAGTAAAGAACGCGATCAAGAGTCAGGAGACCACTCTCCTTATCGAGCTCATATTTGTTGGAACTCCCCTTGGGAATCTCCACGATACCACTTACGATTCCTTCGGAAGCATCAAAGTTTGGGGAAACATCGTGCCAGGGACTGGGTGCAGTCTGATGATAAGGTTTTGGTATCTTTGTCATGGTGTTTGTCGCTCTGAAGGTCAGTTAAAAAAGGGGCGGGGAAAACGGGTAATTTTACAGGCGTGGCCTGATCTGTCCACGTATTCCTGCCCGTCCTATTAAAATGTCAATTATTGCAGAGGTTTTTCCTCCTCGGCGGGGGGAGTCGTTTTGGGGGTGACATGTCGGCCAAGATCGCGAATCCAGAGATTGAGAATATAGGTCAGCACGACGGCGACATAGAACTGGCCGATGATTGCCTGTGTCACGGCCAGCGCCCTTGCCACATGGGCGACCGGAACAATGTCTCCGTAGCCAAGAGTGGTCTGGGTCACGAAACTGAAATAAAAGAGGGTGTCAAAATTCTGCCTGAGAGCATTGATCTCCGTCTCTTGATGGAGTGCCTTCTGCAGCGCCTTCTGCAGGTGAAAGGCATTGTGATCAAATTTGGAAATCAGGGTGTAAAAACAGGCAAAGATCGTGGCAATCCACATGTAGAGATTGCAGGCTCCGAGCACTTCATCAAAGCCCGCTTGGCGCGCGCGGAGGATTGATTTCACCCAGGCAATCGCTGCATAAACCATCGAACAGAGCACCGTGAGATCCAGAGAAATCTCAACAGAGGAACGAATTCCCACCGCCTCCCCATGGAAGGTTTCCCAATGCCTGAAAGCAAAAATCGTGAAGGGAATCAGAAAACCAAAAAAGGAGATCGCAATGGCTTTACGCAGTCCGGCTATTGAAACCATGGTCAGCCATGTCACCGCCACCAGGACCAGCAGGGTGAACATTTCCGGGATGTAATGCCCGCCGAAGATGAGGGCGATTAACAGAAGCCCACCGATAAGATGGCGCCGCTCCTGAAACTTCCTGCGTTTTGCTTTACTGAAAGGCATTCTACAGATCTCCTCCGCCGCCGCCGCCGCCAAAATCTCCACCTCCACCGGAAAATCCTCCGCCACCGCCCGATCCACCGGAGCCTCCTCCCCAACCACCTCCAAGACCACTTCCTATAAAAAATCCTGTGGCAGCTGAGCCGGGATCAATGCCTCCGGCACCTCCACCTCCCCCACGGAAACGGTTCGTGATCACCAGAATCAGCAGGACAAGCAGGAATAACCCTAGGGGAGAAAAAAGCAGATCGAGCAGAGTGGTTGGCTTGCCTCCTGTTCCCTTGTACTCACCCTTGGTTGCCTGAATCACTGCATGGATCCCATTCGAAAGACAGGCGTTATAATTTCCCACACGGAAGGGAGGTGACATGACCTCCTTTACAATCCGATGACAGACGACATCGGGCAGTGCCCCTTCAAGGCCATAGCCGGTCTGAATCCAGGCCTTTTTACTTTGTACAAAGACAAGGATCAGAACTCCATTGGAGATTTTTTTCTGACCGATATGCCATGCCGTGGCCAACTGCTGGGCATAGTCCTCAATGGAGAGCCCCTCGGGCAACGAAGGATACACCACGGCGACAATCTGATTCGAAGTCTCCTTCTCAAAGGCTGCCAACTGACGATTCAGATCGACTACTACTTCCGGTGAGATGACCCCCGCCTCATCGGTGACATACTGGCTGGGTGCGGGAGGAAGAGACGCAGCCACAGCAATGCTTTCTCCGCCCAGTATTCCCAGGAGGCAGCAGGCTGAAATCAGGCGCCAGATCATGAACAGGCGGCCGGTATGTTACTTTGCAGCAGGCGTGCCAAAATCAAACTTAACAGCGGGAGCTGTTTCTGCTCCTGCAGTTGCCTGAAAATAAGGCTTGGGCTGGAACCCAAGCAACGCCGCAAAGAAAACTGTCGGGACGGTTTTTATCTTGGTGTTGTAAGCCTGCACTACCTCATTGAAGCGGCCTCGTTCTACGGCGATGCGGTTCTCGGTGCCTTCAAGCTGCGCCTGAAGATCACGGAAATTGGCGCTCGACTTGAGATCGGGATAATTTTCGGAAACCACGAGCAGGCGGGAGAGGGCGTTACTCAGCTGTCCCTGCGCCTGCTGGAACTGCTGCAATTGGGCTGCATCTGACGGAGCCTGGTTCTGGTTGATCTGCACCTTACCAACGGAAGCACGGGCCTCGGTGACCTGCACGATGGTTGATTTTTCGAAATTCGCCGCACCCTGCACGGTTTGGACAAGATTCGGGATCAGGTCGGCTCGCCGCTGATAAACGTTCTGAACCTGCGCCCAGGAGGAATCGACCGCCTGCGAACTGCCAACCAATCCGTTATAGCTGCCAACTGCCGCAAGGATGAGGATGACGATGATGCCAAGGATGATGAGGAGTGTTTTGTTCATGATGGATAGTGAGTATGGATCTAGGATTCAGATACTGGGAGAAGTTGAAGCAAATTTTGGAAAAATCAAACAAGAGACCCTTGCACGCCGGGAATCGGCTTGGGCATGACAAGCGCCCGATTGATTGCATTCACATAGGCTCGCGCGCTTGCCTCGATCACATCGGTAGAAGCTCCCTTTCCGGTGATGAGACGCCCATCGCCGAAATCAACTTTCAGCGTCACTTCACCCAGGGCATCCTGCCCCTCGGTGACGGCTTCAACGAGATAAACCGCCAAGTGGCCGGTACGTTTCACGATCCGGTCAATCGCCTTCATGGCGGCATCAACGGCCCCATTACCGGGACTTGAGTCCTGCAGTGTTTCACCGGCATGGCGGATGCGAACGGTAGCTGTCGGCACCGTGCTACTACCGCTGGTTACATGGATGTATTCCAGTGAATAGGCCCCTGTCTCACCGGCAACCGCATCACCGGCAAGAGCGACCAAATCGTCGTCATAGACAAATTTCTTCTTATCCCCAAGCTCCTTGAAACGGGTGAATATCGGAACAATTTCCCCGTCGGTCAGCGTGAATCCCAGTTGCTCCAAACGGGCCACCATGGCATGGCGTCCACTGTGCTTGGTCAGCGGCAGATCAGTGCCACCCCAGCCGACTTCCTGCGGATCCATGATCTCGTAGGTCTCTCGCATTTTCAGAATGCCGTCCTGGTGGATTCCGGAACCATGGGCAAAGGCGTTTTCACCGACGATCGCCTTGCTCCGCGCCACCTGCAGTCCGCTGAGGCGACTGATCAGACGCGAAGTTTTCAGAATCTCACGGGTTTCCACTGCGGTGGAAAGTCCTGCAAAGACATCGGGGCGTGTCTTGATCGCCATGACGACTTCCTCCAGCGCGGCGTTTCCTGCTCGTTCGCCAATGCCGTTGAAAGTTCCCTCGACCTGGCGAGCCCCAGCCTGGACGGCAGCCAGCGAGTTGGCCACGGCCATTCCCAGATCGTCATGACAATGGACGCTGATCACCGCCTTGTTGATATCCCTCACATGATTCCGAAGGTAGGTGATAAGATCGGCATACTGGCCCGGCATGGCGTAGCCGACAGTATCTGGAATATTGACTGTAGTAGCTCCCGCTTCGATCGCAGCCTGCACCACTTCGGCCAGAAATTCCGGCTCCGTGCGCGAGGCATCCTCGGGAGAGAACTCCACATCGGAAACATACGACTTGGCCTGACGCACCCCTTCCCCCGTCAGGCGCAGAATCTCCTCGCTCGCCTTGCGCAGCTTGTGCTCGCGGTGGATTTTGGAAGTCGCCAAAAAAACATGAATGCGAGCGCGTCCCCCAGCGGGCAGCAGCGCACGTCCGGCTGCTTCGATATCCTTCGGCACGCACCGAGCCAAACCCGCGATGATCGGTCCTGAAACTTCGCGGGCTATCGTCTCGACAGCCTCAAAATCTCCGTCACTGATGATCGGAAATCCCGCCTCGATGATATCGACCTTCAACCGGGCAAGCTGACGGGCAATCTCCAGCTTTTCACGCAGGTTCATGGAAGCACCGGGACACTGCTCGCCGTCGCGCAGTGTCGTGTCAAAAATCAGGACTCGGTCGGAGTTCATACAGGTCAGTGGTTATTCCCGGTACGTTCCGGGCAAATAAGGCCAGACCGCACCGCGAGTTGAATTAGAGAGCAAGCACGAGAAAGCCGCCAGCGCAGACTGCGCGGGAAAAAACACCCCAAGAAACCCTCTTGGCGGCGGGGACTGATGATGCGGCGAATTGCATAAGCTCCATCCATGTCACAGTTGCTTTCTTTTTGCAAATCTTAGACGGCAGAGGTCTGATGAAAACAGAGCTCCTGCTTTTCAATCTCCTCTATTCAACATTCCATCACCCGCATGTCTTTTTCTCTCTCCCTAGTTCATAAACCACTCCGTTGGCTCTCCCTTCTGCTGATTCCCTATTTTTTCATCCTCATCCTGGTTGTTTTGCTCTGCATGCAGTTCACGGAGCTGGGCACCTCAAATGAAATCCTCTCCTTTTCCTCCTTCATCACGCTGCTCTCCCTGAGCGCTCTAGCCTTTAACTGGAGCCGCGTTTCGACCTCATTCACAAGCGATCTGCTGCTGGAGACGATCTACCGCGCCGGCATCGATCTTTTCATCGCCAGCCTGCTCGCCTTAATCGCCACTTTCTTTGCATGGCTACTTACCAAGCCGGGAGTGATCATCCCGTTTTCTAGCACGACGCAGATTCTCCTTTTCACCCTGCACTGGGTCTTTCTCGCCCTCTCTCTTCTCCTTTTTCTCTTGGCGCTTTTTCAGCTTCTTGAAACAAGCCGGAAGATTTTAGGGAAAAACCAAGAGGACTGAAAACACCGTGGTTACCCCACCCACAGAAACTCCACCGAGGAGTCAATCTCCTTCGACAGACTTTGCTTCACGGGACACGCCTTGGCCGCCGCTTCCAGCAGGGCGCGCTGAGGGTGATCCACGGCAAGGGGAATTGTCATGACGGAA
>Ga0302269_1001493_pt1 | contig 11410 bp, 10 predicted proteins | sample III_Bog_E2_2_FD_194560 | JGI IMG/M metagenome (GOLD analysis project Ga0302269, IMG submission 194560) | Peat permafrost microbial communities from Stordalen Mire near Abisko, Sweden - III_Bog_E2_2 | ecosystem: Environmental > Terrestrial > Soil > Wetlands > Peat | place: Sweden: Abisko...
ACTACTTAGGTAGTTGTCTGTAATCTCACAACAGATACTTGGTCGATTACTGTTCATCTTAATTGATAGCAGTAAACCTTATTGGTTGACGTAACATTTCTATCATTGTTCGGTTGATGTACCGAAAAAAAGTCACTTCTTATGAAGTGGCTTTTTGTATGTCTATGTGGTCTAATCCGCCGATCTCACTAGGACGCCATTGCAAATATGGACAAATAGTGATCCATTCGTTGGAGACAGAACCTTTCTAAGGAATTCTTTTGGTGATGCAATTTGTACAGCCTTACGTTTTTTAGTTGATTGACTCCACTCGTGCCTTCTTGACAGTATTTAAGAATAGGTCATAATAGAAGTACCTATGACTAGACAAACAGCGGTTCCGCTGCCAAAAATAAAGGCTATCCTTTTATATCTAGCCAATAATACGAACTCAAAATATTTGGGCAAAGTAAAGCTGATGAAGCTCTTCTACTTTGCTGACTTTTTGCATGTCAAAAAGTATGGTACGCCAATCACGTTTGATAGCTATGTGAATTTAGAACATGGTCCGATCCCGTCTGCTATTAAAAACCTCATTGACTCTGCGGCTGATGACATAGAAAGCTCTGTACTTCAGGATACTATTTCTTTTGAAAGGCCCGAGGGCACCAAGATGTTTCGCGTTATACCTACGAGAGCGTTTATAGAATCAGATGCAAAACTGTTATCTGATACAGAGCTTGATATATTAAGGAAGGTGTGTCTCCGTTTCTCGGAAAAGACCACTCAGTTTGTTGAAGACGAATCACACAACGAAGCTCCTTGGAAGAATACGAGATTGCTAGATAATATTCCCTATGAGCTTGCAGCACAAGATCCAGATTCGCAATTTTCTGAAGATGAATTAAAACTCTTGTCACTGGTATGACATTTGGCGATATAGTTAGATACAATGGTCGCAATCTCGTGTTTCTAGCTGCGACTTCGGAGATCATATACTTTGCAATTGTATTTGATGCTGATGCTTCAAAGCAGTTCATTGTGACGCGTGAGCGCACATATAAGAGTACACCGCGAGCAGAAAAAGCAGCTGGAGTTCCTCTGTATTGCTTTGTCGTCTTGTCAACTGATGAGTTTAAGAACTGTATAGCACATTATGGTTTTCGTAACCAGGATCAATCTGCGTACGATCTTAGTGATTTTATGGATGTGATTGGTGAACTGAATGAGTCAGATAAAAAAGCGTTGAGAGATGAAATAGTCAGTGATGGCATTGTCCCAGGAGGCTTACGTGAGGCAGTTGAGAATCTCGATTAAATAGTTTAAAGAAAATACCTTCCAGGAATATCCATGGAAGGTATTTTTGCGTAGTACTACTTCTTTATTGGAAGTGTACAAGTGTTAAGTGCAAGCAAGTTGTCAGGGTAACATCCGTCAGGAACTGTTTTTAGAAACGGTCTTTTGTTTCCTTCACGTATCACTACGACTTCTGCTTCTTCTGACCCGACAAGCGTGTAATAACTGTGAATATTGTTGTCGATATAGTAGATGACGTCATCTATAGGTAACGTCTCGTACTTTGTGCCGACAGCGGTTATTCGTTCGAGGGGGCTATTGCGATCTGGCTTGTTAACGCACACAATTTGGTATCGCATGTTTGTGCATATAATTACATTCGCTTTTCGCCTTGGGCACGGTCGAGGTTATACATCACTGGGTTTCGAACTCGGTTAGTTCTCGGCGCTGCACAACAGCCCGTGCCGGATGTCCGTCTGATCTACGTCGCCAGTGGCAACTATAAGCGAGGAAGTTCAAATACTTCATCTTTATGATACGATCGTTCACCTGTCTTGTAAAGAGTAGACATATCCACAATGGCGGAAAACTTACAAGAAATGAAGGGCTATACGACAGTGTTCAGCAGGTTCTCCACAACAATCTGCACAATGAACCAGATATGTCATGTTTGCCCTCCTACCGCATATCCGTAGAAGGTATATGGTGAATCTACAATTAAACAGACACCCATATGCTATCTCGTGCGGTTGATTCGTACATCACGTTTTGTCAGGTCGAGAAACTAAATGCTAAAGAGACCGTACTCAAAGTCCGCGACTGCTTTCGGGTCTGGATCACACCGGTCCTTGGTGACATCGAGCTCGAATCGTTGTCCCTCATAGATACTATGTCTCTCAAACAGGCTATGGTTTCCAAGGGCACATCAGTTGCCAGACAGTACAGTGTGATCATAACCCTAAAAACATTCCTGCGCTTTTGCATCGAAGTGCTGAAGATCAAAACTCTTGATCCAAAAGAAGTCAGGCTTCCTGATCGCGGCAAGCCTCATGTTCTTGTTCTTACGAAAAATGAGATTGAACAACTTCTGAAGAATATTCCCTCATACACCTATTCTGGAAGTAGGCTCCGAGCGCTAGTTGAGGTCTTGCTTGGAACAGGTATGAGAATTTCCGAAGCACTATCTTTAAACAGAGAGACCTTCGATCTCAATCTTGACCGTGTTGATGTAATAGGTAAAGGGAACAAGCACAGGGAAATATTCTTCACCAAGCGCTGCCAGTATTGGGTTCAGAACTACCTGAGCAAGCGCTATGACGAGCACCCAGGTTTGTTTGTTACAACAGGGTACAAGCCAGAGAGATTATCCAGGTCTGACATCTCCCGATTCTTTGTGAATTTGAGGAAGAAAGCCAAACTGGACAAGAAGGTTACGCCACACGTGCTCAGACATACCTATTGTACGAATCTCTTGAACAACGGTGCCGACATCACGTTCATCAAAGAACTTGTTGGACATGAAGATATTCAGACAACAGCAAAGTACTATCTTTCTGTCAGCAAGGAGCAACTGCGTAAGGTAGTAGATAAATATCTCGACTATGGTTTGCAAGATGAAGAGTTGCTTGACAGTGAGAATACTTCACGCTAGATTATATCTGCAACAGTTTCTCTGCATTCTCGTGAGAAGATTCTCACGAGAAATATAATTACTTACAAACTCCATAGGGCCTTCACCTCCTTTCTAAGGAGAATGTATCTTGACTGCAGCACTACTTAGGTAGTTGTCTGTAATCTCACAACAGATACTTGGTCGATTACTGTTCATCTTAATTGATAGCAGTAAACCTTATTGGTTGACGTAACATTTCTATCATTGTTCGGTTGATGTACCGAAAGAAAGCACTCCGCAAGGAGTGCTTTTACTTATAACAAAGCCAGATCACACCAGGTAGCCACACGTTTTACATGCATGTTGGCCCGGACGGCTCAAGTTGCACTGAGGCCAAGATACTTGGTTTTGATGCTCAGTATCTTGAACACAGTTCTCATGCTGTAGCATCACAACCTGAAAGGTATAAATCCGCAGGACGACCAGGCAGAGGTGGTGGCAGGTAGGTTTTAGACAACTCCAATCTCAACAAGCGAAAACGTCTGGTTCACCTAATGGTGTGGCCAGCGTTTTCTTTTTGTTCAAAAATAAGACTATAATTAAACAAGCACAACAAATAACTTATCATCAGAATTTTTTATGACTTGGAAGACACATGTAATGGTTGGTTCGAACTCGGTATGGCTTTTGGCCCTGCTCGGTAAAATCGATAATACGATTCTTTTGTATTTGCCTTTGGCAGCTCTTGCTAGTTTGTTGCCGGATATTGATGCGACAGGTGCGCGCATTCATTATATCGGACATGGAGTGCTTGGTATGTTCCGCGGAGCTTTTCATGGAAAATATTTTCACCATCGAGGGATAATGCATTCGATATTCATTACGATTGTTTTTGGAGCGGCTATAGCTTTGTTCACGAATAACACTATTTTTAATTTAGCACCATTCATATTTATGTTGGGTTATTTTAGTCATATTTTTATAGATGGCTTTAATACTTCTGTCGGTTATCTTTATCCGATTATCACCAAGAGTTTCGCGCTTTTGCCGCGGTCATTATTAACACGGGTTAACGGTGCAGCAGATAACTTATTATTTTTTGTAGGAGCATTGGGACTGGTGTTGTTTCTTTTCCTATTTAGAAACGAATTTATAGCTACAGGTATCTTATAATTTTTCTTTGTTCTCAACTACAATAAATAAGTTCATTACTAAAAATTATGTCTACATATACAGATCCAATAATTGCAAATAAATACGAAGATTATACGGAATCTCAGAATGGCAAGATTGAACGGGAATACCTGTTCGCTATGATTTCCAAACAGCTACCGACAGAAAAAGATATTAAAGTGTTGGATTTGGGTTGCGGTGATGGTTGGCTCACACAAGAATTGTCAGAACGGTTTGAGAATATTACAGGATGTGATGTATCGGAATCTTTGATAGCAGCGGCAAAGAGAAGATATAATAATAATTTTGTTATCGCGGATTTTAGCGCGCCAACAAAATTTAGTGATAATCAATTTGATCTTATAGTCATTAACATGGCTGCGCATTGTATTCAAAATCAGGAGTTTGCCTTTAAGGAGATCCATAGAATATTAAAGAGCGACGGATCGGTTATCGTCACGATCCCAAATCCTTATTATGCATATCCTGTCGGAGTTTGGAAGAGAGGGCTAATAGGTTTTCTCTTAAAGCATAAACCGAAATTAAAGTTACAGCCTTTTTACCAATATGAAATAGGCAGTGAATTCTTGTGGAATAACGAATTCACATCGTATTTTTATCCATTATCTACGCAAATTAATAATGCACTTACCTCGGGCTTAGAACTCTCATATATGGAGGACGCGCACTCTGAAGATGACAGCAATAATTTTGATACAAATTATCAATTACACCGTTTCCCCATCAGTTTGATTTTGAAATACAGAAAAATATAAAATTGTAGTCAACTTCAAAATCTACATTTAGAAAAACATTGTCCATCAGTTTGTGGATTTTTGCGTAGATGAATATAAATCTTTTGTTTACAAGGGGTCCCCAGATTCCGGTTTGTCGGAATTTGGGGAGAGGGGCAACAGTACGGAAGCCGGAGAGTTCTCCCTTCAGGGAAAACTCATAGGCTGAAGTACTGATTGACCCGAGAAGGGGTAAAACCGCAAAAGGGTACCGCAAACTGATGGAGCAATAATATTAGTCCCAATTTTATTTGGTAAAACCGCCATATTATGAGATAATTCATATATGGGTAATTTAGATATCAAAAGAAAAGCAAAATCAAATACTGATCTCCGAAAACTCCAGAGTACGAATGATTTCAATAAAACAAAATCTCTTCGTTTTAGTGATAAAGGTTTTTTAGAGGTTAAACAACAATCAGTTTCTTCTGATTATTTTTCCAAAGTTTTAAATCAAGAATCAGCAATTTCTGAGATAGCAGAAGCCGCATTTACAGAAGAGGTCCTGCCAAACGAACAACAATACGCAGGTATCCCAGTTTATACAGATCAAGTAGGGTACAAGGAAGAACCCACTAATGTACCGCAGACAAAGGCTCGCAAAAGGTGGCATTTTAGAAAGACATACATTCTTTTTCCATTCATAACCGCCGTACTAGTCATCGGTATCTTTTTAGGCAGCAGGTATGCTTGGTTCGCCGGTTCTATATCTTCTGCTGATAACACTAGTGCTGCTTCTGTTTCAAATAATGTTGGAGCAGTTTTAGGTGAATCAATCCCAGCTCTAAAAGTATTAGACCAATCAAATCTAGCAGATGCTATCAGACAAAATCGCAGAGTCAATATTTTAATGTTGGGGTATGGTGGCAGCGGACACTCTGGCGGTTATCTCACAGACTCAATAATGGTCTTGTCTTTAGACTTTGCCACTAACAAAGTGACGATGACTTCAGTCCCACGCGATTTGTGGGTGGAAGTGCCTACAGATGGTAATGACGGAAGCTACTGGAAGATTAATGCGGCTTATGAATTAGGTCTTGATCAAAAACAGTATCCAAATAAATTGCCACAATTTACAGGTAATAATGGTGGTGGTAACGAAGCAAAATATGTCATATCTCAAGTTTTAGGGATCCCAATTGATTATTATGTTGCTGTCGACTTTGATGGTTTCAAACAAGTGGTTGATTCTGTTGGTGGTGTAGATATAAATGTTCCGGACGCATTCACTGACTATTCTTATCCGAACGGAGATCAAAATACATCTGGGGCGGACTGCAATGCGACAGTTCTTTCTGCTGCTGACCAAGCCGGTTGTAGATATTTAACCTTACATTTTGATGCTGGATTACAGCACATGGATGGCGATAGAGCTTTGGAATATTCACGTTCCAGGCACGCTGGTGGTAGTGAAGGCTCAGACTTTGCCCGTAGTCGCAGACAACAACAGATTATTACGGCGGTAGAAGAAAAGGCTTTGCAGTCAGGATCCATATCAAAAATATCAGATCTGATGGATGCAATTCAAGGGCATGTATATACCGATTTATCCTTGGCAGAAATGAAGGACCTTGCTGACTATATCACAAAGCAGGTAAACCTGGATCAGGCTAATCACGGGCAACTAACAGACGCGGGGAATAGTCTGCTATACTCCACTTATTCTGATGATAAGCAATGGATACTCCTTCCAAACGCAGGAAAAGGAGATTACACTCAAATCCATGAATACATATATGATTTACTAAATGATATAGTATACCAAAAGGCACCTGTGCAAACCGTTACTCCAAACCCCAAAACTTCAGCGGCAATTACTAAATCATCCACGGCGACGCAAGCTGAAAATATCTCAGCAGAACAAGAAGCCAATACATCAAGCCAATAAGCTTTTATGCAGGAACCAACCAAACCCAAAATAGGTATTGTAAAAAAGATTTGGAACATTTTAGGTCCGGGTTTCATTACAGGTGTGGCCGATGATGATCCTTCTGGAATCGTTACATACAGTCAATCTGGAGCACAGTATGGTCTTGGTCAATTATGGACTGCGGTTTTTATGCTGCCATTTTTGATAGCTGTGCAGGAAATGTGCGCGCGTATTGCTCTTGTCACAAAAAAAGGTTTGGCTGAAAACATAAAAGAAAATTTTCCAAAATGGGTGCTAGTTTTTTCTGTAACTTTGTTGTTTTTAGCAAACACGATTAATATCGGTGCGGATTTGGGAGCGATGTCTGCGGTAGTTAGGTTGTTTATACCGGCTCCGTTCATTTTTATCTCTCTTTTCTTTTTTGTCTTGATCTTATCTTTGGAAGTTTTTATCCCATATCATAAGTACGCAAAAATTTTAAAGTGGCTGACGTTTACCCTGTGCGCGTATATTTTGACCGGCTTAATGGTTGCTCGTGGTTGGAGAGTGCTTCTGCTAGCCACTTTCTTACCGCATATAACCTTTAATTCAGAATTCTTCATCATACTTACAGGTGTTATTGGTACGACGATATCGCCATATATGTTTTTCTGGCAAGCTAGACAAGAAGTTGAAGAAGAGGATGACAAATCTAATCCTCATGTCCTTAGGTTTACTACAAAAAGACGTATTGCCGGTATGCGCCTAGACACAGTGTTCGGTATGGTATTTTCTGATATAGCCACTTGGTTCATTATCATGACAACCGCATTGGTTTTGCACGCTAATGGCATTGTAAATATTCAAACTGCTGAGCAGGCAGCCAAGGCCTTACAACCATTAGTCAGAATTTTCCCTTATTCAGGAACAATTGCTGAAGCATTATTTGCCATTGGTATCATCGGAACTGGTTTATTGGCAGTACCAATTTTTGCGGCGACTTCCGCTTATTCTATCGCAGAAATGTTCCATTGGCATGAGGGGTTGTCAAAAACTTTTAAACAGGCAAAAGGTTTTTATATTATAATTATTTTAGGAACTCTAACCGGCCTATTGCTAAATCTAGTCGGTGTTAATCCAATTAGAGCGTTGGTCTATACGGCGGTTTTGAATGGTACGGTTGCTCCACCATTAATATTGATCTTTATCCTATTAGCTAATAACAAAAAACTTATGGGTAAGGAGAAAAGTGGTTTTTGGAGTAACGTGTTCTGTTTGGTAACTTTTATTGGTATGTCTGCTTCAATTTTATTAATGTTTATTAAAATATAAAAATGGAAAACACAAACAATCACAAAGATTATAAAAATTCTTTGTTATTAGGATTGATTATTGCAGTCTTTCTTATTTCACCAGAAATAAATTTAGGCATAGCTGATAAACGTCCCTATATCTATCCATTAACATTGATAGGTCTACCCTTGTTGTGTTTGGCGGGTATGTTTGTGGCAAAATTGTTGTTTGAACACCTGCCCTCATTGTTCCAATTCATCAAATTTGGATTAGTCGGTGTAGGGAACACAGCTGTAAACTTTGGAGTCGTTAATGCTTTTGTCTATTTCTCAGGTATCACAAAAGGCCCATGGGTAATACTATACAGCGCCGTAGCTTTTGTGCTCGCACTCTGTAATAGTTATTACTGGAATTCACAATGGTCCTTTAAGAGCACGGGAAAACGTAACTTTAAGGAGTTTGTCATTTTTGCTGTTGTTACTCTTTTGGGTTTAGCGATCAATTCATTCGTCGTCTTTGCTGTTACAAAGATCGATCCGCCATTTGGAGTTTCTGGAAAGCTCTGGATTAATGTAGCAAATCTCATCGCCACACTCGTCGTAATGTTCTGGAATTTCTTTGGATTTAAATTGTTCGTCTTCAAAGACAAAAACTAGGCCTAGCTTTTTAGATTTTGAGTGTCTACTTTGTTATTATCAAAAACCCTCCGATTTCTCGGAGGGTTTTTATGGAGAGCACCACATTTCTTAGCGTTTTCATTTTAACCCTTATTAGGTTCACAGTCAACAACTGTGGTGGAGTGAGCCGGATTTGTGACCTTCAATATATTGAATTCACGAAGTGAATTCGAAGAGGAAGTGCCACAACTTGGTTGTGGCCACCGGCATGACATTATGCTAAGAAATGTTTAGGTACTAATTCCTCACCCCGCAAAAATACATTAGCATACACACATTAAAAAATAATTAAATAATAAAATTATCTAGGTATTTTTAGAAATACTTAATTCCAATCAGTCTGGGGATACTTTAAAGAGTATAATCTTTGTCAGTTGTGGACGCGAAAGGGAGAACTTCTTATACAGCTTGCGACGCCCTCGGAGCCTGGTGTTGCTGTATAAGAAGTCCTACCTTGAGCAAGTCACGACTGAGAAAGAACTATATTAATATAACCAGACTGATTGGGAGTAATACTATAATTGGGTCTGAGAGTATCACTTTTACTTACTGGGTTTGGATATCTTTAAGATAACGATTGGGAAGTCTACTCATTTTACTTTTTCGCAAATATCTGCTATAATTGATTCATAGTTTCTACAAAATTTAGAAACAAAAACCAAAATAAAATTTAAAATTATGAAATTGCTTCGGTACATCCGCGACATTTTTTTGCCGTCCGAGCGCAATAACTATAGGCCTCATGCCGTTTCCAGGAGGGTTTTGCCCATTTATGGAACCGTATTGATAGGTCTAAAGTTATTGTCGCTTTTTTCCGTTGCCGCTGTACCGGTCGGCTATGCCTATTCTTCTTCAATCACGCGCGACAATATCATTACTCTCACAAATGCTTCGCGCACAACCTCACAGCTGACAAGCTTGAAAGAAAATGGCGCATTGGATCAAGCGGCTCAAGCAAAAGCTGATGATATGCTTAAGAATCAATATTTTGCGCATACTTCACCAACCGGGCTGACTCCTTGGAGCTTTATCCAGAATGCAAAGTATAACTATATTATTGCTGGTGAAAACTTGGCGATAAACTATTATTCTGCAGAAGGCGTAGAAAGCGCCTGGATGAACAGTCCAGAACACCGTGCGAATATTTTGAATGGAAATTTTGAGGACATAGGAATCGGCATCAGCTCTGGTGAATACAAAGGAGTCCCTGCAATTTTTGTAGTACAAATGTTCGGTACGTCCTTGGATCAGCCATATCTAGCGAAGGCAGAGAGTACTACAGGTCCAACATCTCAATCTATAGATCCAAACGCTAGTGCCGTTCCGGCACCTTTGAACGTCAGTGCAAAAATTGATAATACTCTGGCGGTGCCGGTTATGACCTTACCAGCAAAAACATTGATTGCGGGTCACAATACGCAAATCACTGGAAAATCGGATGCTCCTTTTGTCTATATATATGTGAACGGACAAGCTCAAACCAAAGTTGAAACTAATTCTGGTTCTTTTCAGACTCAAATCTATTTGAGTCCTGGGAATAACACAGTTACAGCAGCGGCTTTTGACGGTATCGGTTACATGAGCAGACAATCCGTGTCTATAAGTTTGCAGACGGCAGAAAATACCCCGCAAATATTAGGCGCTGAAGTTACTCCATCCAAAGATACTAATGCAAACTCAGAAACACCATATACACTTACTGTAAATACTTTACCAAATGAGACTTCTGTAATTGCAGTATTTGGACAAGGACAAGGTGTCTCATTAAAACCTACAGATACTTCTGGTCAATGGCAAGGACAAATACCCGATTTAGCACAGACATCTTCGCCTCTCGTTGTGAACGCTTATGATATGGCAGGAAACAGCAGTAGCAGCGGACAGATTGATATGAGTAATTCAGTAACCGACAATTATGATTTTGCTACAGTCGATCCGCCACATGGTATTCATGTTTTCGGTAAGTTTATAGCATTCCCTAATATCCAGGATTATTTTGTGTATTTTGCTATATTCTTATTGGTTATTTTGGGCGCATATATTTCTACAAGAATCAGGACTGCGGATGTTTTCTCTATCGCAGAGATTTCTGGAGTGATAGCTCTGGCTATCGTTTTCTGGTCGCAATAACAACGAGTTTCAATCAAATTAATCAACTTTAAGCCCTTGTTTATCAAGGGCTTTTATTATTATGTATAAAGGTTATAATGAATTTATGTTAGATAAAGACATTAAGTTAAAGCCTCATATTCATGATTTATCTGGACAAATAAGTCCAGCTGTTTTTACTGTGTTCGGTGCGACCGGCGACCTTTCCTTACGCTATATAATGCCGACTCTTTTGCACATGGATAACGAAAACCTTTTATCCGACGGGTTCAAAATCGTTGCTGCCGGCAGGAGAGATATTACAGATGCTGGATATTTTAAGTTACTAGACGAAGCTGGTTTCTTGCCAACCGTACCAGCATCCGTATTAAGCAGATTTAAAAGTAGATGTAAATATGTTTCTGCCAGTTTTGAAGAACCGGAAACATTCAGTAAATTAAAAGAAGCTATCGATATCTTGGAATCGGATGTATCAGGGCACATCTGTTATGACCGCTTTTATTATTTTGCCGTTGCACCTAAATATTTTTCCATAGGTGCTCGCGCTTTGCATGAACAAGGATTGTTAAGTATCTGTCCTAAACACAAAAAGACTATTCGTATAATGTTAGAAAAACCTTTTGGAGCT
>Ga0302269_1001559_pt1 | contig 11078 bp, 5 predicted proteins | sample III_Bog_E2_2_FD_194560 | JGI IMG/M metagenome (GOLD analysis project Ga0302269, IMG submission 194560) | Peat permafrost microbial communities from Stordalen Mire near Abisko, Sweden - III_Bog_E2_2 | ecosystem: Environmental > Terrestrial > Soil > Wetlands > Peat | place: Sweden: Abisko...
GGACGGCCATCTCGGGCATCCCGACGTGGGCAGGTGCGCTCACCGCGATCAGTCGCTGCCACAGCACGACGACGATCGGGGCGTCGAGTGAGAGGATTGTGGGCCATAGCCACCACCTGGCCCTGCCTGCTGCGCTGAGTTGCACGGGGACGGGGAAGCTACTGTAGTGGCGGCGGTTTCACAACCCCGTCCGCTCCATCCCCCCATGCCTCCCAATATCCTTTGGATCGTGACCACGCAGTGGCGGGCGCAGGCATTCGGGTACGCGGGCGATCCGAACGCGCGGACACCATTCATGGATGCGCTCGCTGCCGCGAGTGTCACGTTCACGCAGGCTGTGACTCCCCATCCGTTCGGCCCCTTTGCGCGCGCCGCCTTGCTGACCGGGATCCCGTGCCCGGCGAACGGCATAAGGGACTATTTCGACCCGCTTCCGCCCGACACCCAGACGATCGCCCACGCGATGAGGGAGCGCTCGTATACGACGGCGTTCCTCGGCAAGTGGCACCTTTCAAGGAGGGACAGCGGCGCCAAGCTGGTGGGCGAAGCGCATGCCAGGGCGGTCGTTCCCTTGGAGCACCGGGAGGCTTCGACTTCTGGGAGGGTTTCGAGAGCGGCTTTCTCCTCAACGATCCCTGGCTCCATGGTTCCCGGCTTGCATCGCCGGTTCGCTTTGAAGGCTACCAGAGCGACGTTGTCTGCCAAAGGGCCCTCTCGGTTCTGGAGGGGCTTCGCGCGCCCTGGTTCGCCGTGGTGAGCCTTGAGGCGCCGCACCCGCCCTACGGCGCCCCGTCGGCCGGGATATCTCCGCGGGATCCGGGAAGTCTTGAGCTCCGCGGCAATGTCCCGGACGAAGGGGCCGTGGCGGCCCGTGCGCGCAGGGAGCTGAGCGGCTACTATGCCCACATAGAGGCCACGGACCGTGGTCGCGCTGTCCGTCCATGGTGACATGCACGGTTCCCAAGGACTCTTCCGCAAAGGGTGGCCCCACGAGGAAAGCGTCCGGGTGCCGCTCCTGGTCCGCGGCTTGGCTCAGGCTCGCAGGGACGCCAGGCCCATCTCCCTCCTAGACCTGCCGCGGCTGACAACCCGCTGGGCGGAGGGCGACGGCTCCTGGGATAACCTGGCCACCCGCGAGCCGTTCTCCCGAATCTCGATGCCCTCCGTGGTCCGGCTGCCCGATCAGTGCGACCGCGTCTGGGCCGGTGTGCGAACGCCGGAGCGCAAACTGGTGCTCGAGGAGGAGGGCTCGCCCTGGCTTTTCTTTGACCTGGAGGCGGATCCGATGGAGACCCGCAACCTGGTGAATGATCCCTCCAGGGTGGCGGAAATCGCGCGGCTAGCAGCGCTCGTCAACTCTCGGCCGTAGGCGCCGCCTTGGCTTTCGGGAACTGCCGCCTTATCGCGGCCACGATCTCGTGCATCTTGACCGGCTTGGAGATGTAGTCGTCCATGCCCGCGTCCAGGCATATCTCCCGGTCGCCTTGCATCGCGTTGGCGGTCAGGGCGATGATTTTCGGCTGGCGGTCGGCTGGCAGCGTGCGGCGTATCCGCCGGCTCGCCTCCAAACCGTCCATTTCGGGCATCTGGAGGTCCATCAGCACCAGATCGTAGTTGCGGTTCTGGAAGGCGTTCACGGCCTCGATGCCATTGCCCACAGCGTCCGCGTTGTAGCCCATCCTTTCGAGGAACCTGAGAGCCACCTTCTGGTTGACCGCGTTGTCTTCGGCAAGAAGGATGCTCAGGGGGATCTCCTCGGCGATCGGGCGGCCCTCGGTGCGTGCCTGCACGACAATCCCGCCGCTTCCGCTGCGGTGCCCAAGGAGCGCCATGGCCTGGAAGAATGAGACGGTCTTGATCGGCTTTGAAAGCGTCGCATAGGGGAACCCGTCGGCCGGCGCCGGGGGAGGTGTCTGGCCGAGCCGGAAGAGGACGAGCCTCGGGCACTTGATCTCGGCCACCACGTCCAGGGCCCTTTGGCTCTCGAACTCCGGCAGATCCAGGATGAGGATTGCGGGCTTAGTGGGTAGGGTTGGCGCCATCTCGACGGCGGCCTCGGAGTTGTTGGCGAAGGCGCAGGTGGCGCCCAGCTGGTCGAAGAGGGTCCTTAGGCGCGCTCGGGTGATGGGGTTGTCCTCGATGCACAGCGCCAGGCATCCCTTGAGCTCAATGCCCGAGAACGGCGGGGCTGAAATCTCCGCGGGGCGCTGGGCCGCATCGGTCATGATGGCCACCGTGAAGGTCGAGCCCTTGCCCGGCGTGCTTTCGACGCGGATGTCGCCATTCATCAGCTGGCAGAGGCGCTGGCATATTGCCAGGCCCAGGCCCGTGCCGCCGTACTTGCGCGTCGTGGAGGAGTCGACCTGGCTGAAGGCCTTGAACAGCCGGTCGATCCTGTCCGGGGGGATTCCGATGCCGGTGTCCTGCACCGTAATCTCCAGCCGCATCCTGCCGGCGGGCGTCGCCCGGACGGTGGCATCCAAGGGTATCCTGCGCACCTGGATCGAGATGCTCCCGGTGGGGGTGAACTTGATGGCGTTGTTCACCAGGTTGACGATGATCTGGCGCAGGCGCGTCACGTCGCCGACGATCCACGGCGGCACGTCGGGCTCCACGTGGTAGCCAATCTCCAGGCGCTTAGCCGCAGCTGTCGGCGCAAAGAGGTCGAGCGCCTCTTCGACGCAGAGAGCGAGCTCGAACGGCGCCTTCTCGAGCTCCATCTTTCCCGACTCGATCTTGGAGAAGTCCAGGATGTCGTTTATGATCGTGAGGAGCGCCTCGCCCGAGGTCCGGATCGTGTTCACGAAGTCCCTCTGCTCGGCGGTCAGGGAGGTCTCCATCAGGATGCTTGTCATCCCGATGACGCCGTTCATGGGGGTCCGGATCTCGTGTGACATCGATGCCAGGAACTCGCTCTTGGCGCGCGACGCAAAGTCGGCCTCCGCCTTCGCCCGGCGCAGCTGGTTCTCGGTCTCGACCCGGGACGTGATGTCGTTCTCTATGGCTATGAAATTCTCAACTTGGCCGGCCTGGTTACGGACCACCTGGACCTCAAGGTGGAGGTAGTACTTTCTTCCCGATTTGGAATAGTGGATGATCTCGGTGTTCAGGCCCTTGCCGTTTGCGATCTCGTTGCGGATCAGGTCGGCCTGGGCCGTGTCGGTGTCTGGGCCGCTCAGGAGCGTCCCCGGGTCCTTTCCGACCACCTCCTCGAGCGTGTACTCCATCACGCGGCAAAAGGCGCCGTTGACCCATTCTATCTTCCCGTCGGCAGAGCCGATGACGACCAGGTTGTCCGTCTTCGACGCGACGAGCGAAAGCTTGCGAGCTTCAGCCTGGCTCTCGCGCAGAGCCTGCTCGGACTCGCGCCGGGTCGTGATGTCCTGGACGGTGCCAATGATGCGCGTCGGGCGTCCATTGGGGCTTGCGAGGACGGACTTCGAGCGCATGTACACCCAGCGCCACTCGCCGGCGCGGGCCCGGACGCGGTACTCGGGATCGATGAACGAGGCGACACCGTTGAGCTGCGACTCGGTCCTCTTGCGGTAGAGCGGGACATCGTCGGGGTGGATGAGGGACTGCCAGACCTCGAGGGTCGAGGGCATGCGGGCATGCTCGTAGCCGAGGAGCCCCCAGAGTCCCGGGCTGTAGTAGACATGGCCCTTCGGGACGTTCCACTCGAAGATTCCGATCTGGGTGGAGTCGAGCGCGAGTCTCAGGCGCTCGTCGGACACCTTGAGCCTGGCCTCGATCCTGCGCCGCTCCTCGTTCTCCGCCACCAGCCGTTTGTTCGACAGGTCGGAGAGGTACTGCCCGGCCCGGGCGCGGCGGGCGAGGTGCAGCGTGAAGCCCAGGAGGAGGGTGATTGCCAAGCCGCCGACCAGGGCGATCTCAGGCAGGTAACGCTTGTTGGCGACGAGCATCTCTTCGGTTGGCGTCAGTCCAAGGCGGACCCTTTGGTCGAAGAGGTTCGGGTAGACCTTCTCGTGCAGCGAGGCCTTGCTGGCCTTTTCTGTGAGCGTCGAGCGGTAGACCTCGGTGCGACCAATGGTCGCCACCAGCTCGAAATTTGGGCCGAGCTTGAGCTGCTTGTAGATGCTGGCGAAGAACCGAGCATAGATAAACTCGGCTGCGGCGTAGTGGCTTGGGCTCCCGCTCCTTCCTATGGGGGAGTAGATAACAAAGCCAAAGCCCTTCTTCTTGCCGATGGCCTCGGGCAGGGACGTGAGCTCGGGGCCATTCTTGGCCTTGGCCGTCTCGATCGCCTCGCGCCTCCTGGGTTCGGAAGCATGGTCGAACCCGATCGCCGAAGTGGCGCCCTGGGTGGGGTAGACCCAACGGGTCGAGAACCTTGAGTCGACGACGTCAATCAGGGAGATCGATTCGCACCCGAACTCCTTGGAATCGTCGAAGAGGGCAGCGGCGTCCGTCTGCCAGGCTACCAAGTTGGTGTCCGGATTGTCGGCCCCGTTGCGTGCCATCCGGTCGAGCAGGTTCATCTGCTGGTCCACCAGGCTCTTGACGCTCGTCGCTATTTGGTCGGCAGCCACCGCGGTCTTCGCGTCGAGGTTGGCCATTTCGCTGTCCCTTAGCCCGATCCAGAAGATGAGCGACAGGGTCAGGCTCCCGATCACGAAAGGCATCGGCATCCATGCCGGGGGACCGCCCTCGTCCTTGAGGCTCTCTCGCCACGCCAGCACCAGCAGCGAAAGGCCCGCTGTAAGGAGCGCCGCAGCCGTGATGGCGGAGAGGGCCGTGTTCGTTCCCCAGTTGTAGACGGCGGGCAGCTCGAATGCGTACCCGAGAATCGTGGAGAACCCGACCGACGCCAGCACCGACCCTGACACGGCCTCCGCAAACAGGCGCTCGCGCGCGTGTTTCTCCGATATCCTCCAGAAAACGGCGATTCCGGCCGCGGCGATACAGCATGCGGCGATCACTGATCCGCGGCCTGGCTGGACAGTGTCCACCAGCAGGCTGTCGCGCACCAGAAGTTCGTCGATCCTCAGGTCGTTGCCAAGAATCCCCTCAATGGCGGTGAGGGTCCCGACCATCGCCGCGAAAAAACCGGCCCATGCGGCGCGCGGGGCCTTGAGCTCTCTGCCGAGAAGGGCCGCCCCGATCGCCAGGAAGCACAGGCCCTCGTTGAACATGATCGGCGCCTTGTGCTCGATCGGCTCCACGAGCCGGTCGAGGTGGAGGAACCAGCCCACTGTGGAAAGCAGGCCGATGCCAATGAGGATCACGGCGAGCGCGAGCGATACCCGCTCGATCCAGGACCGGCGGGGCAATGTGTTGACGTGGTCCATGCGGACCGGATGAACTAATCGGCTCCCCTGATCCGGGGCAATGTGTTTCGGATCACGGGGCTTACGCACTTCTACGGTGAGCGCCGGTTTGGCCCCCCGCGACTAACTTCGTCAGGGAGCGGGGTTTGCCAACGGGGCGGGAGCGAACTCCTTCGGGGCGCTTTCAGGTTTCGGCTCCTCTTCCCTTAGAAGGTTGAGCGGGCTGTAGGCCAGCCGCCAGGTGGGTTTGTCGATGCTTCCCGTCAGCCGCACGCGCAGCACCGCGGAGATGGGCGCCGATATGGCGTTAAAGAGCTGCAGGAGCGACTTGCTCTCCATGAACGGGTAGATGTTCGCCGAGAAATCGAGCATTCGCCGTTCAATCGCGTAGGTTCCTTTCGCACGGATCATTGAGTTGGCGCCCGCCACGCTTAGGTCCGGGAAAATGAGGGAGCCATTCTCGATCTTGAACGTGGCCTTTGCCTGCGTGAACCTAAGTTCAGGGAACTTGAGGACCTTGGACAGCCCGCCCAAGAGCTCGAGCTCGCCCAGGCTTGCTCCTTGGACTTGAACGTTCCCATTCCCGGTGAAGGAGGTGAGCTCGCCCGGATGGCCTTCTGCGGACGTGCTCAGGTCCAGCCTCACGCCCGACTTGGCCTTTGCAAATGTGTCGAGCGCCGTCGTGCTCCCAGGCTTCCCCGAGAGAACGTAGCCTGCGGCGGCTCCCGCCGCTTGCCCAAGGCTTGCCCCCGACAGCGTGGCCTTCAACCGGAGGCGTTTCTGCGCGCCTTCACCCGTTGCTTGCGCCGACCCGGTCACATTGCCTCCCGCAAATCCCGCGTCGACCTCGCCGACGTCGACCGTGTCGTCCTTGATGTCGACGTTGAATGATGCGCGCTCAAACGAGACCCCGTGGATGCGGAGGCCCTCCGCGGATTTCAATTCCATGTGGAGCGACTTGTGGCGCTCCGCCGACGCTGCAGGCCCGTCAAAATGTCCGCTCAGCGCCATCGATGGCGGCTTCTCGAACGAGAATGCCTTTAGGGCATCCGCTCCATCTGGCGGAAGAAGTTTTGCGAGCGGAACGGGATCGATCCTTGCCTGTGCCTCCATGTCAAGGGCGCTCCATAGGCCGCCTCTCTGCGGGTCGGTCGAGAGCCTGAACGAGCCCTGGGCGCTCCCTTGATCCTTTGTGACGCGGATGTCGATGCCATGGCAGACCAAGGGGTCCACATAGAGGAGGACCTGCGTCGTGTCGAAGGCCACGCCCCGTATGACCGCGCCCTTCACCTGAGCGTAACCGAACACGGAGAACTGCGGGTTGCGGGCGTACCGTCCCTTGACATCGATGACCGCGTCGGGCGGGCGATCCGGGAATTCGAAGGGTTTGAAGATGCCCGTCCACCAGTCGCCCTGAAACCAGGGCGAGATCTCAAGCGGCCGCAGCCTGCCCGAGAGCAGGTACCGGAAATCCAGAGTCTTGAAATTTTGCTCGTATGATCCAAAGGCGAGATTGTCCCCGCTCACGGCAAACGCTTCCCGTGCCGCGAAATGGGTGCCGTCGAATGTGACCAGGCCTCGCGCCTCCTGGAATGTGACGCCATAGGCCGTGAAATCGCGCGTGTCGACGCGGGCCGTCACATCCGTGAACTCCCAGCCAGGGCCCAGGTGAATGCTTCCCTCGACGGTCATGGGCTCCCTGAGGTCCGCAAACCGCCTGATGTTCACGTGCATGTGGGATGAAAGCGGCTCGATCAGCTCGGATGCCAGTGCGCCGTCAAAGGAGACGTCGGCGGACTTGGCGGCCAAGTCGACCCTGCCCTTCGCCTCAACGGGCCTGTTGAACACCCGGGCGGAGGCTTCCCCTGTGATCAAGGATAGGCTTTCAGGGCTCAGCCTGATGATCGGGGCCTCGATCACCGTCCCGTCATAGGAAGCCGCACCCGCCGTGACCTCGGCCTGCTTCGGGTCGAAACCCATGGTGTCCATCTTCAGTATGCCGCGTATCCATACTCGGATCCCGGAGGCGGAGACGCTGTCCCCGACCCGCAGGCTCTCGGCTCTGGCCACCACGGAGGTCATCAGGGGTGCGCTCCCGAGCAGGGGGAAGTGGCACGCCGCGCGGATCGCGCCGGCCTCCACGGGCCGTGGCCCGTCCATGTGGAAGCCGTCGGCAGAGAGCTCCGCGTTTACGATTGCACCCCGGGTGTCGGACGGGGTGAGGACACCCGTCAGCACCGCATGGTCGAGGCCCGCCATCCGCTCCTCGGCGCGCGAGAATTCGCGGCTCAGGGCCACGTAGTTCATCGAGATGAACTCAGCCAGGGGCAGGGAGCTAGTGGGTCCCGAGCTGCGTGAAACGGTGCCTGCGTTGATCTGCCCGTGCGCCGAGACGAACACGCCCCCCAGGCGGCAGTTGAGGTAATCCACGGAGAACTCATCGCCCCTGGACGTGATAGAGAAGCCGGCATCCAGGTCCTCAACAAGCTTCTCCGCCTTGCCGGAGGCCGAAAGCATCGCGGGAATGAAGAGGTTGGCGCTGGTCGCGCGTATCTCGCTCGCTTCGAACTTGCCCTCAAGGAGTGCGATGGGGTCCAGGCGGATGTAGATCGCACCCGCCGTCACGATGGGCTCGGTGAAAGAGGCCAGCCTGAACCTGGCCTTCTGCAGCAGGATGCGCCCTGTCGGGTCAAAGGTCGCCCTGCCGAACTGCACAGAGACCCCCGACTGCGCAAGGTGGTCCTCGATCGCTCGCAGCAGGAACTTCGGCACCTGCAGTTCATTCACAGCGCCTATATAGGCTTGAAGACACAGGAGTATGACCAACAGAAGCCACGACGACCATATGCCGAACGTGACAAGGCAGGTGGCGCAATAGCGCGCGCCCGCAAGGCATGGCCTGAATATTCTTGCGGGCATCCGGTCAGGGCTGCGTGAGCGTCCATAGTGCGTCGAGCAGAGGCTGCTCGATCGCAAACACCGCCCCGAAGTCCTTCGAGCCGGCCAGCTGCTCGGTGCCACCGGTCCTTTCGGCGAACCAGAGCGTCATTGTGTTAACCTGGCCGGTTCCAGCTCCGCCCGGCAGCGAAACTGTGGCGTCCAACCGGTATTTCCACGGTCGGACTTCGCCCGCCGCGAACACCTTGTCCGGGAATCCGTCCTGCACGAAGCTTGCGGCGCGCAGGGCGCGAAGCTCAGTGAGGACCTCCGTGACCGCCGCCTTCTTTGGGGCCGTCTCGGTGGCAAGCGCCGTCTCCCACGCCTCGCTGTCCGCGAGTTTTTTCGAATACACGACCGTGTTGTCGCCCGCGTTAGTGAGCGTGAGGGAGGTGATGCGCGCCGAGGCCGGGAGCGTCTCCAGAAGACGCTCGCGCCAGGCGAGCGGAGACGCACTGGTGTCGCGCAAGATGTCGGGCTCCACCGCGTAGACGGACGGAAGGCCCGCGATCCGGGCGTAGGCGATGTTCTCTCGCTTTGTCGGAAGGCCGATCTGGAGGGTGACCTGCGTGGCCGGCGCGCCTCCTATCGTCAGCGCGATCTCGCGCTCGGGCCGGTTGAAGCCCCAGTCCTCGATGTCGGCGTTTGTGGGTGCGTCGCTCTGGAACCGGAGGGCGCTCAGCGTCTCGAGCTGCTCGAGCAGCTTTTGTACGGCAGCGGAGTCGGCCGCCAGCGTCTGAGACCCCTGTGAGGCGCCGCCCCGGCGGATGATCTGCCAGCCAGCCTCGTGGCCCCCTCCGGCCGACTCCAGGCGCTGGAGCGCCAGTTCGGGCTGATTCAGGGCCGAGAGTGTGATCGAGGTCACGGCGCTCGCGTCGAAGTCCAGGATATGCCGGTCACGGAGGTCATCGGCCGCGTTGCGCAGCGTGTTCATGAGCCCTGCCGCGATCGATACGGTGAAGATCGCGCGGCGGTCCTCGAGCTGGGCGTAGTAGACATGCTCCTCGTCGGTCTGCGCCCCGACGAAGAGCGTCTCGTGGCGATTGTTTCCCTCAATTGTCACCCGAAGCAGCGGTGCCGCCGAGGGCGCTGTCGCCGGAGGATTCTGCAGGACGAAAGACTTTACCCGGAGGGAATCCAGCGCGTTTATCGTGAGCTCGGTCGCGTTCTTGCCGGCGCGCGCGTTCACGGGCGTCCTGAAGAGCCAGCGGCTTCCTTCGCGGTCAAGCCGCACCCGGACGCTTGAGGGGGCGGCGGTCTGCAGGTTGAGGGACCGCGCCTCGAAGACCTGGATTGAAAAGATCACGTCGGAGCGCAGCTGGTCGAAGGGGATGGAAAGGCTGTCCGCGAGCGACCGGCTGACCACGTGTATCTTCTGTCCGTCCGAAGAGAGGAGGTAGGGGTGGTCACCGACCTTCGTCGTGTCGCCGATTCGGAGCACCGTGGTGCGCCCCGCCGCGCCCTCGTCGCCGGACGTGAACGATAGGGTGAGCTTGGGCTGGTCCAGTCCGTAGTCGGCGAGCTTCTGCCCATTCTTCTCCAGATCGCGCGTGTTGAAGCTCGCCTCGTGCTCAAGGAACTGGAGTTCGTTCAGGATTCGGCTCACGGCGTTCAGGTTCGCCGGCCACTCCACAGGCCTCGTGAGGAACCAGGCGTCGCCCCGCCGCTCCAGGCTGAAGCTTGAGCCGGGCGTCGTTCCTGAGACCTCTAGGGTCCGTATGTTCGCGGCCTCCGGTCCAAGGACCCTGCGTCGGGCTTCCTGCGAGGCCCGCTCAATCCGCCAGTCGCGCTCAAAGTAGAAGATGAAGAAGAAGAGCGCGACGTTCAGGAACAGCAGTACGAGTGTGACTTTGGAGCGCATTTCGTTGGGCGGGAATGGGTCGGCTTTTTCTAGTTACGCCGGGCCCAGTATACGGCGATGCCAAGCAGGGCGGCAATGCCGGGGAGCGCGAGCATGAGCGTGTAGCGGAGGTGGGCGAGGTCGCCTGCGCTGAGGGATAGCGAGAAACGCTCAATCGGGCGCGCAGGCACGTTGAGCGCGATGTCGCGGCCCACGGTCCAGCTGACCGCGCCCATGAAGAGGCTCAGGGCGCCGGCACTGGTGACCCGGGCGTTGGAAATCATGTCGCCTGTCCCGACGACCACGATCTTGCCGCCGCGGATGCTGGAGGGCAGGTCGCCCCTGACGGGAACCCTTTCGGAAGCAACGGCAACGCCGAGCCGGTTGGGTGGATCCATTTGGGGCATGCCCTTTATGTCGAGCCCTGGAGTGAAGGGCTGGATGCCCCGTTGTCGGGCGTCCACTTCGCCCCATGCGGTGGTCGAGGTGGCGGCAAGCGTGGTCACGGTGAGGCCGGCCGCCGCGGGGCGCCCTGGAAGGGGCCTGACGCTGCGCGCCGGACCTAGGCGCAGCGCCTCCTTGTAGTCGACCAGGGTCTGGGTGATCGGATGCTGCGAGTAGGCGCGTATGATAAGGTCGCCGTCCTCGGTCAGGCTGTCGGACGCGGCGTCAAGGATCACGTCGTCGTCGACAAGCACGCCCCAGTCGTCGATCAGTAAGTCGTTGAGTCCCGGCTGGGTGCCCGGCGCGAGGAAGAGGATCAGCCGCCCGGCGCCCGCCCCTAGGAACTGCCGGAGCAGCTCCTGCTCGAAAGGCGTGTAGGGGTCGATGGGCGAGGCGCTCACGAGCAGCGAAGCGTCCGTCGGTATCTTCCTCGCCGCCACAAGGTCCAAGGTTTCGACGTCGTAGTTCCTCAGGCGCAGCTGGTCCCGGGCCATGGAGAGGCCCCGCGTCGAGTCGACATCGTCGGGCCGAAGCTCGCCGTGGCCGATCAGGAAATAGATCTTTTTGCG
>Ga0302269_1001561_pt1 | contig 11074 bp, 10 predicted proteins | sample III_Bog_E2_2_FD_194560 | JGI IMG/M metagenome (GOLD analysis project Ga0302269, IMG submission 194560) | Peat permafrost microbial communities from Stordalen Mire near Abisko, Sweden - III_Bog_E2_2 | ecosystem: Environmental > Terrestrial > Soil > Wetlands > Peat | place: Sweden: Abisko...
CGGTTCCGGGTCGCCGGGGCCATTCGAGAGAAAGACGCCGTCGGGCTTGAGGGCAAGAACATCGTCGGCGGTGGTTTCAGCGGGGACCACGGTCACGCGACATTCCTCGCGTACTAACATGCGTAGAATGTTTTGCTTAATTCCGAAATCAAAAGCTACTACATGAAGGTTCTTCCGCAGAGACTGATCTTTGTGAATGAATCCCTCGGCAAGAAGCGAATCGCCCATCTCGCTGCGCGGATCGGACGCGTCGAACTCGTAGTTGGTCTTCGTTGACACCACGCGCGCCAGATCGGTGCCGTCCATTTTGCGAATTCTTCTGGCCCTTTGGACGAGAGTCTCGGGATCAGAGACATCGGTCGAAATCACGCCGCGCATGACGCCGTGGTTGCGCAGGTGGCGCACCAGGGCGCGCGTGTCGATCTCCGCCAGCACCGGCACGGAGTAGCGCTCCATGTACTCGTCGGTCACCTGCTCGGAGCGCCAGTTGGAGCTGATGGTGGAGAATTCGCGAACAATCAGGCCCTCAATATAGGGCCGAGACGCCTCATTGTCGGCACGATTGGTGCCGTAATTGCCAATTTGGGGATTCGTCAGGACGACGATCTGCCCTGCATAGGAGGGATCGGTGGCAATTTCCTGGTAGCCGGTAAGAGAAGTATTAAAAACCACTTCGCCCTGGCATTCGCCCGGGTGCCCATGGCCTTGGCCGCGGAAGATGCGCCCGTCTTCGAGCGCCAGGATCGCCTGCATTGCCTCTCCGAGGAGTGGATTCAATCGATTACTTCAAGGTGTCATCCTCTTTAATATCAACATTTCAGTGTTTCACCAGAACCGCTTTTGCTGAAAAGTTTGCTGAAGAGGTATCCCACCTGATCGCGACTTTGCATGCCGCCGCAACCACGATAACTATATCAGTTTTCACACGCCACTCTGGCGACTGTTCTCAACGAGAAAATCCACAGTGGAAGCGCCGCAAGTGAAGGAATCTCTCCAGATTTACGAAGATGACAAGGTACGGTACTCGAGCGCCTCCAATTGCTGGAGGCGCCAGATAATAGTTGCTCTGCGGAAGAAAGGTAAGGAAGTCGCAGTGCGAGCTACCGTCCAGGCACCAGAGGACTCTCGTCGAGAGCCGACCCTTGCGAACGATTGTCTTCTTGTAGTCCCCTGCACTTATCCCGAAGTGAGCAGTTCAGATGGGCGCGATAAGGCGGGCGACGGCGCGGTGACCCAAAACTTCAAGACTGCGGTCCGGTTGTGGCTTTCCGAGGGTTCTGAACAGTGAATGTGGTCAAATTCTCGAAACCCGCCATGGAGTCAGGTTTGCTGCGTGTACGAAATTGAGATTTTGATCGGCTCGAGGTAACGCTGACGCACTCCTTACATTGGTGTCACGGAGGACCTGAATATCCCCAAGATCCAGTTCCAAAGAAAAGCACTGTTTAACCGCGGAAAGGGCGATGATCACGCGGCACAGGTGGCGGAACTCCGTCACGGTGCCCTCTACTCCCTCGAATACGCCGCTGCGCACGCGCACCGCTGTTCCAACAAAAACGTGCGGATGAGGCCGCAGCAGGCAGCCGCTCGCCAGCCCGTCGCGGATTCTGTCAATCTCCTCGGCGCTGACCGTATCGCTCTCGTGACCGCCCAGGAGGCGAATCACACCGGGCGTGGAGACGACGGAGAGTTTGGCATGAGGTGAGAAACGGACAAATACATACCCCGCGAAAAGCGGGCGATCCAGGACGACGGACCGGTCAGTCCATTTTGACCGCTCCGCATAGAGCGGCAGGTAGTGTTCCAAAGAACGCGCACAAAGATGCTGCGCGACTCTCTTTTCATGGTTCGCAATCACATGTAAAACTTGCCATGGACTCTCGTGCATGTTTCATTCCCCGCTTCAGGTACAGAATGAATTGCGGCTTTCAAGTCCGAGTGCCCCGGTGTCATCGAGATCGCTGCTCGATGATCCTTCCGGCTCTTGAACATGGAATTGCAACCGCAGAAACGTGCGCGAGATCTGTCTGGGAAGGTCTGAATCCAGGAGTCAGACCAAAATGAAGTAGAGCACGATGGCAAATTGTTGACGCAGAAACGTACGCGAGATCTTTTAGGGAGAGTTCTAATCTGGGATTCAAACCAAAATGGAGTAGACCATGATGGGCAGTATTTTGACGCGGAAACGTACGCGAAATCTTTGAGGGAGGGTCTGCTTCTAGGAGTCAGACCAAAGTGAAGTAGACAACGACGAGCAATATTTTTTATTACTGTAGGCGATTAAATACCTGGGGCTCGCCACTAGATGTGACCGTGGTCACCCCTAACAGACACGGCCGGTGCAAACGCGCCGGCCGTTCTCTGACACACGTAATTTCAATGAATCGACTATTGTTTCGATTGGCCCGTTGGCCTCTTCACATTCCCCTGCTCGAACCTTCACTGTAGCGCCGTGAGCTGATTCTGCCACGCGCAACGCTCGTTGGATATGCCCGGAAACAGTGAGGCCCAGGCTCTTATTCGCCTAGGCCAAACCGGATGGGAGTCAGTCGCCGCAACTTTACAGATGCTGAACCACGACCTCCGCTCCGGGCGGCGGATAGGCCAGAAGCGGTGCCTGCCGTGTAGCCATGCGAACCACGAGCGGGTCGAGTTCCCAGGCTCGCAACAACTTTCCCAATTGCCCCAGGGCGGCGTCTCTGGAGACCACCACAAGCAAAGTCAAAACGATCAGCCAGAGATCGATAAAAAGGCTGCGGTGATCGATATAGGCCAGGGCAAGCCGGCTTTTCCAGGGACGAATGATCTGGTTGTAGAGAAGGTCGGGATCGGCGCTCCCCTTCAGGATTTCTCCTTCGTCGGAGAAGACGATTGAAGCCAGATCGGTGATGCCGGGGCGGACGGAAAGCATGCGCCTCTCGGCGCTGGTGTAGAGTGCAGCGTCGCTAAGCACCTGCGGCCGCGGTCCGACCAGGCTCATGTCGCCCTTGAGAACGTTCCAAAGCTGGATCAATTCGTCCAATTTATACGCGCGGACGAAGTGGCCTATGGGAGTGATGCGGCGGTCACTGGCGGCCGTTGATGATCCGCCGATTTTGTCGGCATTCGTCACCATGGAGCGGAACTTGACCATGCGAAATTCACCGCCGCCGCGAGCGACGCGGGGAGCGATGTAAAACGGCGACTGGCGATCCTGCAACCAAATTCCCAACATCACTGCTGTTAAGAGCGGCGAGAAAACAAGTAATCCCAAAAATGCGGCAAGAAGATCGCATGCACGTTTGATCATCGGGAGATGGCCTCCTCGGCAATGCCCAGTTTGAGCGACACGGTTCGAACGATGGACGCAGCATCGATCGAGTAGACGGTGCGGAGATAGGCTTGCGACCCGACAACGGAGGAGAACGTGTTACGAAGCCCGATGCGAACGAAGAAGCCAGGAGAGATGCCGGCCTCCATGAGCGCCTCCGCAATTGCGCCACCCAGGCCACCGTCCACGGCATGTTCCTCGATACTTACAATCCCCTGCGTTTCTGCTGCGGCGATGGAGAGTGTGGCCGTGTCTAGGGGCTTGACAGTATGGACACTGAGCACGCGGCAACGAACACCCTGTTCCGCCAACTGGTCCGCGGCCAGGAGCGCCTCGCCCAAAATTCCGCCGGCCGCGGCCAAAGTGACATCCGAACCTTCGCGGACAGTGCGAATGAATCCGGGCCAGAATACTTCGCCAGGGCGCACCGTCGGTTTTGCCGCAGATTTATCGAGCCGCAAGTAAGCAGGTCCGTGAGGCCGCGATGCCAGATGACGCGATGCTTCACTCGCCTCCCATAGATCGCCCGGAGCGAACACTTCCAATCCGGGCAATGAGCGGAGGATCGCGAGATCTTCAGTGGCGTGATGCGACATGCCGACGGGCCCATAACTCATTCCCCCACCCACGCACACAATCGTGACATTCGCGCCGTGATAACAGATGTCATTGCGAATCTGTTCGAGACAGCGGAGGGTGGGAAAGTTACCGATCGAGTAAGTGAATACGGAATGGCCTTCGAGCGCAAGACCGGCGGCGAGCCCGGACATGTTCTGCTCCGCGACTCCGACGTTCAGGAATTGACGCGGAAACTGTGCGGAGAAATTGTCCAGAACACCAAAGCCGAGATCTCCGGTGAGCAGCATAAGCTCAGGGTGCTGTGCAGCGAGCTCGGTAAGCACGCCGACAAAAGCATCTCTCACTGTTGAACCTCCAATTCAGCGAGTGCGGCAGCGAATTCTTCTCCGCGCGGAACCCGGTAATGCCAAAGCACTGAGTTCTCCATGAAACTGACGCCTTTACCCTTGGTGGTGCGGGCAATCAGGCACGACGGCTTGCCCTGGATGAAAGGAACTGCATGGAGCGCGCTGCGCAGGGCAGCGTGGTCGTGCCCATCGACCTCGCGAACGGCCCAGCCAAAGGAGGTCCACTTATCCGCAAAGGGCTCCAGTTCGAGAACGCCCGAAATGGGCGCGATACCCTGAATGCGGTTGTAGTCCACAATCGCGACCAGGTTCGAGAGCTGGTGCTGGGCAGCGAACAGCACGGCCTCCCAGGTTGACCCCTCATCGCACTCTCCGTCGCTGAGGAGGCAGAAGACCCGATGCCCGGCTGCTTTCAGCTTTCCCGCAAAAGCCATGCCTGCGGCAATCGATAGCCCGTGTCCCAGTGCCCCGGTGGATACCTCCACGCCGCGGAGAGCATGCGATACATGGCCGCTTAACTCTGAGCCGTTCTGGTAATGAGTCAGAAGCTTGTCGACCGGGAAAAAGCCTCGCTCCGCGAGCACGGCGTAGAGTCCGCCTCCGGCATGCCCCTTGCTCAAGACAAAGCGATCGCGGTCCGGATGCCGAGGTGCTTCGGGGTCCACATGCAAAATGCCGCCGTAGAGTATGGCAAGGATGTCGGCACAGGAAAAGATCGCGCCAATGTGCGATCCGCCACCGGCATTGGTCATGCGCAAGGCGTGGGCACGGATGCGCCGCGCCAGGGCAACGGAATCGACGGTAGTGGGCTGAATCATCTCCGGCATCCGTAGAAGGCTCGAATGGTATCGCATACGAACTCCAGGTCTTCATCCGACAACGCCATGTTCATAGGCAGCATGAGCATGCGCTGGAACAGAAGATCGGTCTTGGGAAGGTCTTGCGTAAAGCCCAACGCCTTGAGCTGATGGACGGCCTGGCCGCCCCACTGAATGAGCGTGCCAATACCGTTTTCCTTCAGATACTCTTTGAGGCCGTCGCGGCGCTCAGCTTCGACCTCGTAGTTCTGATAGATGTCGAAGTGGTCTGGATCGGAGTCAGGGGCAGGCGGAAGCACGATCTCGGCGACGTCTTTCAAACGCTCCGTGTAATGCCTTGCCAACGCGCGGCGGCGGTCCACTACCTTTGCAAATTTCTTCAACTGGAAGTCAAGGAGAGCCGCTTGAAGATTGTCGAGACGAGAATTCAGCCCCCACGAAACGATCGCACCATCGGTGCTTCGGCCGTGGTCGCGCAGTTGATAGATCCGCTCGTAGATCGCGTCGTCGTTGGTGATCGCGGCCCCGCCGTCGCCCAGGCAGCCGAGGACCTTGGCGGGATAGAAGCTGATGGCGGCAGCTAATCCAAATGTGCCGGCGCATTGGCCCTTGAACCTGGAACCGAGCGCCTGTGCGGCGTCTTCGATAATGACCAACCCATGCTTCCTGGCGATGGCGCCGAGGGCATCCATGTCGCACGTACGGCCGTTCAGTTGGGTGGGCATGATGGCGCGCGTGCGCGGCGTGATCGCCGCTTCTACAGCATTGGGGTCGATTAGATGATCCGCTCCGCAATCCACGGGAATAGCGGTTGCACCCGCAAAATGTACCGCAGCGGCTGTGGCGATCATGGTATGAGAACTGAGAATGACTTCGTCGCCGGGGCCTATGCCGGCAGCGCGCACGGCGAAATGCAGGCCGTCGGTTGCATTGCCCACGCCGAGGGCACGCCGCGCGCCGACGAATTCGGCAAGGTGCTGCTCGAAATTCGTGAGATCTTTCTGGAGAATAAATGCGCCACGGCGGCCGACATCGGTTACCACCTGAAGAAATTCGGCTTCGCTAGAGCCGAACAGAAAACCATAATTGAAGAACGGAACGTTGCTTGGGTTCAATTCAAATCCTCCGGTTGCTTTGCCCTGCGCGCCACGGCGTAGATCATCTTGTACTTCGTGAGGTCTCCGGCTTCTTCGATGCGGACCAGCGGCTCGATGGGGGCGACGCCAGGAGAAAGCTCACGCGGGATCGGGGTGAGCCGGCCAAAGAAGATGCGCTTGAGAAGCTCCTTTCCCTTCATCGTCCTCGGAATCAAATGGAGCTTAACGGCGGCGACTTTGAGCGCGTGGATCGCGGCGGCGGCAGGGCCATCCTCTTCTTCATGAAAGGCCGCATAGACCTCGACCTCAAACCCGTGCGCTCGCAGCAGGACCGCCAACTCCGCAGCCGGGAAATACCTGGTCGAGAATGGACTGGGATTGAAGCCAGCCCACTGGGGGTTCACGCTTGAGATCAGCAGGACACCGCCGGAATCAAGCACTCGCGCAGTCTCCAAGAGAAAGACATTGGGGTCTTCTAGGTAGTAAATGGCCTCAAAGAGAATGACCAGGCCCAATGAGCGGGTTTCGAACGGGAGTGCCTTGGCATCGAGTTCTTGTACTGTTATCCCCGGACGGCCCTTGTAAGTACTCCGGGCGGTCTCGCAGTTTTTAGAATCGATGTCGCCTGCAGTCACGCTTTTCGCGGCGCCGGAGATCAAACCCAGCCCTACACCCGCTCCGCAGGCGACTTCGAGTACGTTCCGGTCAGCGGCGTAACTCCGCGCAAGATTGTAGCGGGTGTAGAGGATAGACATCTGCTCGGCGCTCGCACCTGTGTTCGGCGCCTCCGTAATCGTCCAGAAAGGAAGTTGACTCATAGCTTGGTTCGAAACTCCATGATGTTGAATGCCGCGCATGGCTGCAGGCGGTTTATTTGTTCTTGGCGTCTCTGTCCGGCGCGGCCAGCTAGCAGTGGGAGCGCGGAATGCGGAGTGGGTCTAGCGGCTGAAACGTATGTTCGCAGCCGTAGTCGCCCAAGAGGAGAGATGCCGCCACAACCCGCGAATGGGGCGATGCGAGGCTACCCAACCCGCAATGCCCAGCAGAGATCCGCACCCGTAGAGAATATGCAGTATCCCGAAAGTGACTGCGGTGGTGAAGATCAATTCCGTTGTACCCGCCGATTTCCAGGCGAGAGCAGAAGCAACGATTGCGCAAATTGCGTAGGCCGCAACCGCCACCGCAAAAAATGGCCGGGCCGGTCCGTACGATATCGCCAGGGAGGCGAATGCAATCATGAAAACCAGGAATGCCAACGGTACGAAGTGGCGGACGGCGAATCGCGTTCCCCGATCTAAAGCGGGGTAGGTTACCCAGTACCCGTTCGACAGTCCGTGCCGGAAGAAATCCACACTGGAAGCCCGCACATGGTACTTCACCCTGATCGAAGGGACCAGCAGCGTTCCCCCGCCGAGCGCCCAAAGCCTGCCGTTCAGATCAAAGTCCTGACTGCGGCGGACGTTCTCGTCGTACATCCCTGCCTTCTCCAGCCAGCTTTTCAGATAGCAACCACTAAAAGCTGTGTCGGCCCATATAGGCATATTTGTGCCAACCCGAAACAGTGCGTTGCCCACTCCGAAACGGCTGGAGATGACCTTCGCCGCAGACCTGGCGAAGGTAGTGTCCGCTCCCGGCACGCAATCCACGACTCCCCCGACATTGGCGGCTCCGTACTGGCGCAGGTAGCTCACGCACTCGGAGATGTAGTTTGGAGGGTACTCCGAGTGGCCATCGATCTTCATGATGACGTCGCCGCGGGCTTCCTGAATTCCCAGGTTCATGCCGAATGCGGTGTGAAGACGCGCGTTTCTCACCAGGCTGACGGGGCATCGAGCGCCCTTGTGGCGCTCGACGATTTCGCGCGTTCCGTCCGTGCTTTCTCCATCGACGACCACGACTTCCATGAGGTCGGCGGGATAGTCGTTCTGAGTAATTGACTTCAGGCAACGCTCGATCCATCGCGCTTCGTTCCTGCATGCGAGAACAACCGAGACGAAGGGAAGGTCAGCGCCCGTTTGAGCCGATTCGCCTGCGGCAGGCGCGGCCGCACAGAGTTCGGGGTCGGTCCCGGCCGGCAGGGCCGCGTCACATGCCCCGGGCGCCAGCGGCAGGCTGCGAGAGCGTCCGCCAAGATGGCCCATGCCCGCAACCAGGCCCACGAGCGATCCCAGGCCGTAGAGCGTATGGTATGTGGCGTATGTGAAGGCAGTCGTCAATACGACGCCAGGAGATGGCCGGTCCCTCCAGACAAGAACGGCGGCCGTCAGTGCGCAGGCGATGTAACCAGCGGCGGTGACAGCCATGGCAATTCGCGCCGTTGGGTAGGAAAAGCACAGGGCGGCCAGAGCTAACAGGCTCGTCACAAACGCAAGAGGGGCAAAATGGCGAAGCGAGAAACGCGTTCCTTTTGCGATCGCGGGGAAAGTCACCCAATAGCCATTCGACAAGGCATGACGGCAAAACTGCCTGAAGGCAGCGCGCACATGGTACTTGACGCGAATCGTGGGGACCAGGAGCGTCCTTCCACCGATTGCCCTCAGCTTGCAGTTCAAGTTAATGTCTTCGCTGCGCCGAATGGCCTCATCGTACAGGCCTACCTCGAGCAGAGACTTCTTCCAATAACACCCCGAGTAAGCCGTGTCGGCCCACATCGGCTGTCCGGTGCTGAACCGGTAACGAGAGTTCCCGGACCCGAATTCTGAAAAGAGCACCTTGGCCGCCGCTCTTGCGAACAAGGTGTCGGAACCCGGGACCCCATCGAAGCCTCCGCCCACATTCGCGGCTCCGGAGCGAACAAGATGGTGAACGCACGCGGAGATATAGTTGGCGGGGTATTCCGAATGGCCGTCTACCTTCATGATGATTTCGCCACGGGCCGCCCTGATTCCGATGTTCAATCCCAGGGGAAGAAACCGGCCTTCATTGCGCAGCAACCGGATTCGAGGATAGCGGCTTGCGTACTGGAGCAAGATTTCTTGAGTTCCGTCTTCGCTGTCGCCATCGACTACGAGAATCTCGACTCTATCCGCCGGATAATCGTTCTCGACCACGGAATCGAGGCAGCGTGAGATCCACTTTGATTCATTACGGCACACGACAACCATCGAAACCATGGGCGGCTCACTTGATCCAACTTTCATGTCGGTCATTTGAGCTCCACTGCGGGGCATGACTGATGGTCAAGCGGCGTCTCAATAGGCACCTGTTCGCGGCTTCCCAATGCCTTGCAACCAAAGTCGTTACACGCGAGCCAAAACCAAGCGATCGACAGCGCAAGATACAGAGCTGAAACACTCCTCGCAAAGCTCTGGACGCAGCCAAAGACAATTGCTGCTCCGAATGCCAGCGGGAGGACGGCAATCATCACGTGTACTGAAAACGCCCAACGAAATATCGATGAAGCCGAAGACTTGCTGGGTTGCGCTTCCGATGCATAGAGTCCGCTCCAGATGAATTGGTTGCGCAGCCAGACGACTATGTAAGCCGAAACCAATCCGACAATCGCGAATGCAGCCGACCGGGCCACAATACCCAAAACAACCAGCAGACCGGAGCGAATGAAATCGGTAGTGATGCCATCGATGATTCCGCCGATCTCATTGGCAGACTTGCGGGCTCTGGCCACAGCACCGTCACAAAAATCCAGGAACGCGCCGGCGTAGCAGCATGCGGCCGCGATGAGCGCACACCACCGCGGCAGCTGGCCATACCAACAAAACAGGCTCAATCCACCGATACCGAAGAGCCAGCCGAGCAGGGACACTTGGTTGGCGGAGAGGCCCAGGCGATAAAGTACGAAACCCACCCGAACCCCAACCCAGGTGATGCCCCTCCGAATTGCGCCCAGCTTAGCGGTAGCAGCGACGAAGTCTGGCGTCTGCGCAGCTTCAAGAAACTGTTGATAGGTCATGCTCTAAAATCCTTCCGGGCAAAGCCCCGATGATATGATTCGCGCTCGCTGCTGTCGTCTGCGAACCGCGAGCGCAGCGAGCAAGTACAATTCGCGGCGGTCTTTATGAGACGTCCAGATTCAGTACACGTCCCGCTATCGCCAATCGGCTGAAAACCTTTGAATCGCCTCTTGAAGTTGCGGGGAGTTTCGCGAAGGCGGTTTGAAAACCGCCATATGCTCATAGGTGCAAACCAACTGGGCGTACAGCTCAATCGATTGGTAGTGAGGACGCCCGACATAATCGTCCACTAGAATTCTGCTCTCTGGAGAATCGACCAGGTGGGCGCAACTGGTGAGCGCGGCAGCTACCCTGAAGCGGCCATCGATCATCACCAGATCCGGCAGCAGGCCGGGTTCAAGATGACGCCAGGGAAGCGAAACGTAGGCGGTCCACATCTCCAGCCTGCGATCGGTCGGGGTCTTGAACAGAGGCGCTCCATATTGAGGACCGATTGGCCCGATGTCGGCATGCAGCAAATGCTGTTCAGCAGAGAGCGTCCCGATCTTCTTGCGAACGGCTTGCAGAAAAAAGCGGTCGGTCTCTACGGAAATAAAAGGTATCCCAAGCCGCGCGCGGCCAATACTGTGCTGCCGCCGCTTCCATACTCCATATAGAAGAGGCAATTCCTGAGCATTTTCTCGAACGCGGCATTCGAAGCGTCTCCCACGCAGGGTTTGTCGCCAATCGAGAATCCCCATAACCTCTGTCTTAGAAGCAAGCGGGCTAACTTAACGCAATCCAGCGCGAACTCGGGGAGCGCAGACTTGAAAATGTTCCTGACAGTGCGTGAGACTTCCATCCATCACCTAAATCGAGTTTCCCATCCGGCTTCCGAAACAGACTTTGCCGCCAGCCGCCGCTGCGATCCGAAAACTTCCTTATCGAGATAGAACTTGTGGGTCGCAGTTCGGTTTTTGACACGGCCTCCCGGCATCGAGGACTCTAAGTGCTGGCTTAGAAGCTCCGATCG
>Ga0302269_1001572_pt1 | contig 11016 bp, 10 predicted proteins | sample III_Bog_E2_2_FD_194560 | JGI IMG/M metagenome (GOLD analysis project Ga0302269, IMG submission 194560) | Peat permafrost microbial communities from Stordalen Mire near Abisko, Sweden - III_Bog_E2_2 | ecosystem: Environmental > Terrestrial > Soil > Wetlands > Peat | place: Sweden: Abisko...
AATCAGGTCTCCCGTGACCAGCTTGAAACCTCGATTAGCGGCCGCCGACTGGCCTTCTCCCTTTTCAACTACGCATCGCACCCACGGAGAATACTGCGCGATCAACTCGAGGCTGCCGTCGGTAGATCCGCCATCAACGATGATATGTTCGATCTCCGGATAGCCCTGCAACAAAATGGAGCGGATCGTCTCCTCAATAAATGGCCGCTGATTGAGGGCCGGCGTAACAATGCTTATCTTGGGCCAGGGCTGGCCGCCAGGCATCGAATCCGGAAGACGCGTGGACTCCTCAGTCCACGGCCAGCCAGTCTTCTCTGCGGGCGCCTTGGGCAGCTCTGCTAAGGATGGGCACCGCATGATCGAACCTTTCTATTCTTTCCTCGTCTCTGCTTCTATCATCGACTTCGATGCCGGCGCGGCAGAACCCTGCTCAGATGGACACCGTACTTGGAGAAGTAGGTCATCGCCTTCTTTTTATCTGACCTGAATTTCTAAGGCTCTAGTGTGGCCCGGATGTCTGGTCTGATCGAATCTGAACCCTTCCACAGGCAGTCCGCCGACCCGGTCTGCTACGGATTACTTCGGGCGTTGCGACCGTACGAGGCTCATTCCCGCCGCGAGCAAGGCGCATAATAGCGGCAGCATGTGCGCTTTGCTTAAAGTCCACGACTTATAAAACATTCGGCTCGCAGCGGCGGGATTCTCGCGCCGATACAGTTTGCCTGCGGCGAAGTAACTTGCGCGCGCCTTAGCAACAATTTCGCCTTCAGGCAATATCCCGCATCGCGATTGCCTCTCGAATATCCTTCCATCGCACTCCGCCATCCTCGCAGGTGCAGTGGACAAACTACCGGGCGATTTCCGGTAGTAATAAGTTTGCTCTCCCGTCGAAACGATCTCAAAGCCCAGCGCCGCCGAGCGAATCCAGTAGTCGAGCTCTTCCCCAGCCCACAGCGTTGCATCGAATGCGCCCACCTTCTCCATGAGCCTCCGCGTGATGGCCGCCGCGGAAGTATTGATGAAATTTCTCCGGAAAAGGTCTTGCCGCGGATTCTTCACTTCAATAGTGTCGATGGGAAGCAATTCCATCTCCCCCGAGGAGGTTTCGTAGAACACATAGCAGTCTGAATATGCGAGATCGGCTTTACCGGAGGCCAGCACCGCGCACAGCCTGTTCAAATGGTCCGGCATCCAGATATCGTCCGCATCGAGAAAGGCAATGTATTCGCCTTTGGCGGCCTTCATGGCGATATTTCTTGCTGCCGAAGGTCCCTGGCTCTGTGCGTGTTCGAGGAGCATTACATTGCGAGGCGTCTGCTGCGCGAACCCTGAAACCATCCGGGCGGTAGAATCCGTGCTTCCGTCATTGGTGACAATGATCTCCCAGTTGGGATAGGTCTGCGAACTGACGCTTTCGAGCGCCTTTCCAATGTACCTTTCCGCATTGAAGGCGGGCATGATGACGCTGATGAGTTTTTCGGTCATAGTAATCGCTCGTCCGCTGATAATCCGCAGCCTTCAATGCGAACGCCGCAAGAGGGCTCTGAATCACGCCTTGTAGCGTGCGCTTGGAGTGGGTCACTTTCCTTCAAGCGAATAGTCAATTCCTGCCACTCTGCGTCCGCCTCTGGCAAAGCCATAGAAGGCCGTGAGAATGCCTATTGCAAAGGTCGGCAACAATGAAGCAATGCCGAACCACAGCACAGCTCTCACGGTGCTCAAATCTACCTTCCAAATGAATAGAACCTGTAGGATGAGCGTCACCAAGTTGTCAGCTAGAACGAAGGAGTAATAAATAAACCGGCGCGAATTGTTGATCGCTGCCATTACACCGCCGACCAGGCCAATCGCTCCCAATAACATGACCAGCACAACTTCAGTTCGCAAACCGGCATATTTTGGACCCAGTACCCAAAGGAAAAGCCCTGGCCAGACTCGCGCGATGGCCACGATACCGGCGCCGCACACACTCGCTCCGGCCATCGCCATGAGGTAATGGCTCTTAAGCTCCTTCTTCGGCAATCTTGCGAAGTAGGGCTCCACAAGAACGCCGTTGATCGGCGTCAGGAGCGAAAAGATCTGCCCGAGCCGGCTAAGCGCCCCAACGGATGCCACCGCGGAAGTGCGGCCGAAGATTGTAATCAAGAAAACAGAAATCTGGCCTCCCAACGCGTAATAAACGACACTGGGAACGGCCGGCAGAGTAAGTTGAATGATCGCCGTGCGCTTCTCTTTTGATGGCGTGCCCTTCACGCCGAGCAGTTGATGCGCGCGCAGGTAATAAAAAATGGCAACGGCAATAATTTTGGCCACGCCGATGAGGATTGCCGTAAACGCGCCAAACCTGTGAAGGGCGAAGAAGACGCCGAGCAACGCCAGCGCGCCGAGGCCGGAAATGATTTGCGCCTGGTACCAGCGATAGCGATCACGCCGCACAATCAGCACCGAGCCATATGAGGCTCCGACGCGCGCGAACCACGCGGACACCAGCACGATGACGATCATCGCCGCCACGGTTTGCCAGCTCCAATGGCGGTTGCGGACCAGGAGCGGATAGGCAACGACGGTGAGGGGAGCAGCGATGGCATAAAGCCAATGCGCAATTTGCCTCAACGAGGCTAGATAGTCGGCGATCAACTGCCGGTCATCAATCCGGTCGCCGATCAGGGGGACGAAGGCTCCCGAGATGCCCACGTCCAGAAGGACCATGAGCGATCCCTGAATAGCAAATACCACGACAAACTTCGCATACTCTCCAATAGGAAGTAACCGGACGCAAAGCAACCCGAACAATAGATTGCATGCAATCGTGACGCCCTGAGAAAGGAGAAATTCCGCAATGCGATGTAATTTAGGCAGAAAGAATGCTTTTGCGGTCTGTATGTTGCCCGTGAAGCGAATAGCTCTTCCTCCTTGCCCGGCGCTGGTGACTTTGCGCACCGCTGCGACGATTTGCAACCGGATAAATTGCCCGCTTGCTCGCTTGATCTTTAGTAACTACCTTACGCTCACTTGAGACGCCGATTGCGTTTCTCGTCTCCTCGCCCGGGCGAGACAATTCCGCGGCGCACCAACCGAGCGCAATGCTTCACTGTGGATGGGATATCGAACCTGAGAAGACTTAGCTTCGTCAAGTGCTTTTCAAGACCAAGATATGTCCCTCGAATCTCTTTCGCAATTGATGCGAACGCAGGGTCATCAAGAATAAGGCCGTGGACATATGCCAGACCTTCGGTAGTATCCAAATGGAACTCCGCGCTCGCCGCTCCGCGATGGACTCTGTACTCGGTGAGCCGCTCCGGTACGTAAACAACCTTCCCTTGACCGCGAAGAAGCGAATATGCGATGTAACTATCGTATGCGCCCTCTACCTTTCTCGAATATGAATTCCAATCGACCATCGATTTACGAAACACAGCGGCCATGGCAATTGGAATTGAAAGCCGGGCAAGCAGTTTCCTGGGTTGATCGACGCGACCGTCGACAAGGTTTTCGCGGCCATACGTGCGGGTATTTACCTCCGTATCATCCACGAGCCGCGCACCGTCGGCGTCAATGAGCCAGTGATCGCTGAACGTTAAGACCACTTCAGGATCATTGAGAAGGGGTACTGCGCATCTGGCCAAAAACTCGCTTGTCCAGCGATCATCGTCATTTAGAAATGCAATCACATCGGAGCGGGCCCGCGAGATACCGGCATAGGTGTTCATGGCAATGCCCAATCTTGCAGGATTTGCTGTATGTAGAATTCGCTCGTCATGGAAGCTCTCGCAAAGCTGCTTCGTCTCGTCGCGCCCGCCATCGTCACAGACCAGAAGTTCGAAATCCGCGAAGGTTTGGGACAAGACCGATTGGATCGCCTGTTTGAGGTATCCAATGCGATTGAAGGTTGTGGTAACGATCGATACGGCCGGCATATGCGGAAGGTCTTTCCTGAGAATTCCTTTGCAATACTTAGAACCTGCGGCACGATCCTCACCTTGCCGCATGAATGCACTTACCGGTTCATCTGATACGGGTTTTTGAGGCGAAGCGTTCTCATTACTTTCAACACGGCTGAGCGCAACGCGGCGCGGGCGCTTCGCTTCCATTCAAAGCCGCGAATCATGGCGGCTTGCCGTTTGCGGAAATGCTTTTCCGGCGGAGGCGCGTGCCGCAATGATAGCGCAGCTAACTCGACGATGCGGTCAAACTCGCGTTCGATGGAAAAGTATTCGTCGAAAGCCTGGCGAGCCAGTCGCCCGCGTGCGGCGGCGCTTCCGAGATACGGCTCCAGGATCTCGGGTAGTTTGTCGATATCCCGTTCGCGCACCTGGATGAGGAACGTATCCCAGGCTGGCCCGGGCGTCAATGCATAGTCATCCGACAAGAGCACCGGCGTAACGCCTGCCGCCATCACCTCGAAGAAACGGTAGCTGCCCACACCGGCTCCGCGCGGGCACAGCACAAAGTGCGATGCCGCAAGCGTCTCGGCATAACGGCGCTGCCGCTCCAGACGGTCGGGCTGGGAATTATCCCAATGCCAGTATGCCGAGGTGTTCTCGATGAGCACATCGCTGCGGTTGAATTTCAGATTATAGATACGCTTCCGCAAGATGGAGGTCGATCCGCCCTGAAAGGTAAAGAAGTAGCGCTTTTCCGTTTTCATTCCGATGGGAACGGGCGATGTAGTCTCTTCCAAGAAACGATTCTGACATTGTCCGTTGCGTGTGATGTGCGCGTAGTTGAAGATGCGGCCGATCCGGGTATGCTGACTGATCGGAGCATTGGTATGAACGCCTGGAATGAGAGGCAGGCAATCGTCGTCTTCGGAATAAATGGCGCAGCGCTCGGGAAAAGCCTTATAGAGTTCGTATTCAAGAAGCCGTTGCGGTTCGAATGGCGGGGCGCCAAGGATCAGAATGACGTCGGCAGCGGACGGGTCCGTGACGATTTTGTGGCTCTTTGAGAAGGCGGCATGAGACTCGAGGATACCGACCTGATCGGTCTCACGAACCGCTCCGAGATACACTTTCATAACTTAGAAGCTCCCTGGGACAAGCTCTCGGTACAGCGTCAGGTATTCACCCATCATGCGCGCGGATTGAAACCTGGTGCGGACATTCACAAACCCGCTTTGCCGCCACTGCTCGCGGAATTGCTGGTCGGAGGCCAGACTGCGAATGGCATCCGCCATACCGGCTTCGTCGTTGATCGGTTTGAGAATCGCCGATTGCCCGAGCACTTCAGCGAGTGGAGGAATATCACTGGCGACAACCGGACAGCCGCATGCCTGGGCCTCGATGGGCGGCCAGCCGAATCCTTCATAGCGTGAGGGAAAGAGCAAGCACACCGCGCGATTGTAAAGCGCCTCGATCGAGGCGGCGTCCGGCTTAACGACCTGAACGATGCGGTTATCGATCTGCAACTCGCGCGCCAGACGGGCCAGCTTCTGGTTCAGCGCCTCACCGGCAATCACCAATTGCAGATCGGTCTGCGGAGCGGCCTTCGCAAAGACTCTCAGCACGCCCTCGCGGTTCTTGTAAGATGCGTTGGAACCGAGGTGAAGAACGAATGGGACTTGGACGGATACGAGACCTGCAAGCCTCCGGTGCGCTTCGTCCGGTGCGAGGGGCTGAAATGGATAATTCAGACCATTGAGAATGACGCAGAGATTCTCATCTTCTTTCAGAATTCTGCGCGCATCGTCGAAGGTTGCCCGGGAAACGCACGCCACACGCGTGGCATGCTTCAGGCCATGGCAAATCCAGCGCTGCAAAATCTGCCCGAAGACCGAAGACCGCAACCCCGGCAGCTCGCCACGCGCAATGCGCACTGCAATCATGTCGTGGCACGTGACCACGACCGGCTTTCCCTTGCACTTTCTCTCGATCATGGGCGCATACATGGCGCCGCCGTGATCGCATAGATGCACGATGTCCGCCTGGGCTGCCGCGGCGCGCAAGGCGCGCGGGAAGATCACGAAGCGATCGATGTATCCCAGCCACTTGCCCGCGCCGTGCACGGAGGGCCTTATTTTGCCGAACCTCGGCCGTGGAGAAATCACCTCGACATCGACGTGAAGCTGACGAAGTTCGCGAAGCAGCGCCTGCGACCAGATGTGCATGCTTGTCGATCCGTCAAACGGGTAATTCCCCACCAACAAAACCTTCATCGGGCTCCGCGCTTCATCTGCCTGGCATCGAAGAAGCTCTCTTCCTGGTTGTGGCTGGATCAGGCTCCCGGCGTGCTGTTGCGCTACCATCGTTGTTATGCGGCCAACCGTTATCCTTTTGTCATTCAACTCGGAGGATACGCTCGGCGCCACGCTTTTGAGCGCCCGCCGGGTTTCCGACGAAATCTTTGTCGTCGACTCTTTCAGCAAAGACGGAACCGTAGAGCTGGCGCGCAGTTTCGGGGCTACCGTTGTCGAGCACGCTTTTGAGCATTATGGCGCTCAGCGCAATTGGGCGATCGACAACTTGCCCATCTCCAGGCCGTGGCAATTGCATCTGGATGCCGACGAATGGATGGACGATGAGCTGGTCGCGGCCATTCTTGCGCTTCCTGAAGAACCCGAACACGCGGGATACTTTTTGCCCCGCTATCTGCGCTTTCTCGGCCGCGTGCTGCGTCACGGAGGCATGAGCCCAACCTGGCATTTGCGCCTGTTTCGCAGCGGCGTGGGGCGCTGCGAAGACCGCAAATACGACCAGCACTTCCTGCTCTTGAGCGGCACCAGCGGCCAATTGCACGGCACTATGATCGACGACATCCGCATGCCGCTGACCGAGTGGATCGCAAGGCACAATCGCTGGGCCGACGGCGAGGTGGCTGAATTGGACTGCAAAGAGACATCGGGCCGCCTTCAACCCGACGCCCGAGGCAACCCCGCGCAGCGCAAGCGATTTCTTCGCCAACAATACAATCGCATGCCGCTCTTCGTGCGCCCGTTTGCGCTTTTTGTGTATCGTTATTTCTTCCGGCTGGGCTTTCTCGACGGAACCGAGGGCTTCATCTTCTGGGTCCTGCAAACCTTCTGGTTCCGTTTTCTCGTGGATGCCAAGATCTGGGAGAAGCGTCACGCCTCACGCCTGTCCGAGAGCGCCCCGCCCGAACCAACGCGCGATTGACGCGCAAAAGAGACCTCTACCTCACAGTGGTGAACAGGCCCTACGGGATGGTTTTGCGTGGGGAACGCGATTGATGCATACCGCCCATTGTGGAGGAGCCAGAAGGCGTGAATGCGGAAGGTGCTTGCGTCTTCGCATGCGCGTTGGAAGAACCTGCGCCGGATCCGTGGCTTGCACCGGCGTGGTTCTGCTTCCCCGCACGGCTATGTGCCCCAATTGCATTCGACTTGCCGATTACGGATCTTTTGCCGCCGGTACGAGAACCGCGCGACGCCCCGGAGCGTGCACCGGAAGCGGGATGCCCGCCAGCCGGGGAGCGTGAAGCCAGAATGCCACCCGATCGCGCTCTACCAGGAGAACTTGCTAATGCCGGAGCCTCTGTAGCCAACCCTGGGAGTTCTGTAGAGACTAAACTCTTCGCCGCAGAACTCTGCGTGGAAGCCGAGTTTGGAACTCCCATCGATCCGCCGCCGCCTTCGCGCCAGACTCCGCCGGGCTGAGCTTTCATCCCAAAACTTCCGCTTCCCGACGCCCAACTTCCGCCGCTTGCTCCCGTCCTCGATCCCGCCGGCGTCCTGGCTGTGATTCCGAAACTGCCCTTTCCTGCTGTCCAGGTCGAGGCTCCGCCGCTCACTCCAGCTGGATTTGCCGTATTGCTGGTTGTCCCGGCGGGGTTTACGGTCGAGGAGTATGCGGTCGCGTCTGGGCTCGATGGAGTCGTGCTGGTACTATCCTGGGTTGCGGTCTGCTGCATCTGCGCGTGCATCCGGGCGATCCCTGCGCAGGACCAAACGACCGCGACAAGGATTGCGATCAAAAACGCACTTCCAGTCTTCGCGGTGCTCATGGTTTGAATCCTTTCCAAGCCAGGGAACCCATTTGCGAACCAGCCGCTGCCGTAAGGGTACGCTCCAGATGCCCCAGAACGCGCTCGGCCGACCACCGCATGCATGCGTACGCGCGTGCATTCTCGCCGGCCTTGCGCAAATCGGCGTTCCTCAATCCGCGAACTGCCTCGAAAAGGGCCAGCGAATTCTCCGCCTCGACCACGCTGCCCGCTCCCGACTCGCGCGTGATGCGGGCAACCTCGCACTCGGGATTGACCGATGCAACGATAGGACGCCCAGCCGCGAGATAGGTCACAATCTTCGACGGAAAAGCGATCTCTGAAACCGAATGCTGCTGCGTCACCAGACAAACGTTGCTGGCCGCCAGCAATCCGCGGAAATCCTTCTCATCGAGGAGCGGCAAAAACCGCACATTGGGCAAATCCAGCTCCGCGGCGCGGCGCTTGACTCTTTCGCAATCCGCGCCATTTCCCACGCACAGGAACAGCATGGAGTCGTCGGCGCGGCCCAGTGTCGCGGCATCGAGAATCACATCGAGGCCCTGCTTCACGCCCATGTTCCCGCTGTACGTCGCCAGGAACTTATCTCCGAGATCATACCGCCGCCGGAAAGCGTTCCCCTCCTCAGGTGGCAGATCGATGAGCGAGTCGTCCATGCGCGGCTCAAAAAGCTCGACTTGATCTTCACTAAAACCTTTGTCGACGATCTTCTGCCGCATGCTCTGCGTGAGCGTGGTGACCAATCGCGCATGGCGGTACGCCGCATTCTCGACCTTATAGAGAAGTTTTACCGCCCACTTGGGGAGCATTCCCAGGTCCGAAGCCGAATCGGGCTGGAGATCTTCCACATCGAACACGTACGGAACACTCCACAGCCGGCTCAATAGAATTGCCGTCGTGGCCAGGCCAAGCGGAGGCGAAACCACGAGCAACACGTCCGGCCGCTTGCGCATTAACGCGCGGAGCGTCACGCCGATAATGAAACTGGCCTCGAACAGGATGCGTTTGAGCGGCGTAACCGAGTTGGGGACATAGGCGTAACTGCGAACGATCGACACTCCATTGCGTTTCTCTTTCCGCCCCAGCTTTCCTGAGTACTCCGGCGGTACTTTCCAATCGGGATAGTACGGAAATGTGGTGCACACCTCGACTTCGTGCCCCACGCCGGCAAGGTACTCCGCGCGATAAGTTGTCAAGGCGCCGATGCCCGTAACTTCCGGCCAGTAATTAACGCTTAGAATCAGAACTCTCATTTGCAGATCTTTCAGATGACTCTTCCGTCACCTGGGTATCGTCCGGGAGCCGTCATGAGCTCTATTGCAATTCCGTAGTGATGCCGCCCAATCACCCTTCAGGCTGCCCGCCGGCCCATCACATACGGTCGAATCCAGCGGCGCACGCGATCGGTGTTTTTTTCGAACGCCTCGTAGACCAACTGTGCATATAAGACACTCGCTGCCAGCACCCCTGCGCCGGCAAGATACACATGCCATCCCGGATAGGCGCGCGGCAAGTGCAGTGACGCTTTGAGAAAAATCAACATGGGCAAATGCACCAGGTACAAAGTGTAGGAAGAGTGCGCTGCGCGGCGGGCCATATGTACATAAAATGCAGGCAGCGGTGCCGTAGCGCAATGCAGCGTAACCCATATCATCGCGGTCACCGCCAGACCCAATGCCAGATCCGACGAGAGCGTTGATCCCCGTAACTTACCTTGCACCAGCCCTACGCCAAACAGCGCCAGCGCCAGTGCGATGGCAAGTCCACGCGTCCACGGCCGGCGCGCCGGGAAGACCGGCAGGAAAGTGATCAATGCCCCCATCAGCCAGGTAAGGCCCAGTAGTACGATACTCGATCCGACAAACCATCCCCAGGCCAAAAGACCCAGGCACGAGATGGCGCGCATCTTCCAGGACCGGCTACTGCCTAGCAGGAGGACCAGAACCGGAAAGGCCAGGTAGTACCAGAATTCGTAACTCAAGCTCCACAGCGCCCCATTGGAACCAAAGGTCGGCACCGGATAGGGGCCGACACCGGACAGCTTGATGGTCTGCAAAAACAGGCTGTTCGCTGCCAGGATCGGCCATGTCAACGTGCTATGAACGTTAATGACCAGCGCATGCATCCCCGAGTTACCGTTATAGACGGCTTCGGTACCCGCCAAGTGCATTCCCAGCCAGTCGAGCGCCCCTCCTAGCAGCAATGCAGGCAGAAGCACAACGTAGAGCCGGCTGAGCCGGGCCAACAGGTAAACCCTCCAGGACCAACCCCCTGTTCGAATAGAACGCAAAACGCTTCCGCCCACCAGGTAACCGCTCAACACAAAGAAAACGATGACCGATTGGTGGCCTAGGCCGGCAACCAGATACACCGCGCTCGTCAATGGATTGTGCCGCGCTATCGCCTCATAGTCCACGAAAAGGGCATCCCGCAAGTGGTTTAGCAGGACGGAGAAGGCGGCAAATCCACGCAGAGCGTCGAGGTGAACCGACGGGCTTTCCCCGAGGGTTCCAGGCCCATGCGTAACTGCGGCTTTGCTGTCGCGAGGCATACTCTACCTCAGCCTGACGCTTCCCCATCCAGGACGCGCCGGGATGCGTCTTCCGCGCCCCGCATGCGCGGTCTTTCCCTCAACGCCCACGCTGTTGCGCCGGATGGCCGCGATGGTGAATGCCATGCAGATCACCATGAACCCCTGGTCCGTGGGCTGCTCTAACGTACCGAAACATAATGTGGCAAAGAGCGGGGTCACAAGTAGGAGAGCAAGTGGCTCCCGGCGTTGCGCACACTTGATGGCAGAGAACATCAGGCTCAGCGCCAGCAGAAATCGAAAAAGCGAGAAGAGAATACCCGAAATGGGGCCCAGCTCGACCAATTCCCGAACGAATTCGTATTCGCCGGCTACGAATTGCACCTTGCCGGTGGCTAGCGCCGAAACCGCGGCGGCGCCACGCCCCATGCCAATCCCAATGGGATGGCTCGAATAGTCCGCTTTGATCAGCGCATCGACTATGGTTCCGGAGGTTCGCTGCACCATCGCGCGCCGCAAGCCTCCTT
>Ga0302269_1001576_pt1 | contig 10988 bp, 10 predicted proteins | sample III_Bog_E2_2_FD_194560 | JGI IMG/M metagenome (GOLD analysis project Ga0302269, IMG submission 194560) | Peat permafrost microbial communities from Stordalen Mire near Abisko, Sweden - III_Bog_E2_2 | ecosystem: Environmental > Terrestrial > Soil > Wetlands > Peat | place: Sweden: Abisko...
CGGCGACCGGGCTGCCGTTGCTCACGGTGTTGAACAACGTGAATGTGATGTCATAACTGCCGTTGGCTGGAGCGCCAGCCGCAGTCAACAACCGACCTTGATAGGTGATACTCTCGGTTGGTCTGTCGCCGGGTTTAGCAGCGGACCGGTGCAGGCTGGCGAGCAAGGTCAGCACGAGGAGGAGATGTTGGTTTTTTGTTTTCATAATGATGTTTATTCAGATTTTGAGGGATGAAGGGAAGGACGAGCGGCAACTGGAACCGGGACTGCAAGGGAAACCAACATCGTGATAGGTAGCCGCTGCATCAAACCATTCGTGCCATAGCAGCACATGGTGGCCCAAGCTGATTTCGATGGTTTCAGGCTTTGCATTAAACGCATCCGCTCCGGCTTTCAGTGGGAATACAATCAATTATGGCATATTGCTATTGCTAAATGCAAGCATTAAATTGGCAGGTCGTCGCAAAGGCGCAAAGCAGGCAGGGTCGCCTCCGTCGTCGGACTGTGGTTTTGCGACTTGGTTTCTTCAAACGGTCCGAGCGGACATTTCCTTCATCATTTTGGCTTTGGCCCACGCCGCAGGCGTGAACTCTGTGATTTGAGTGATCTTGGCCGCAGGCAAACGCGTGAATAAATCTTTCAGGTAGTCAAACGGGTTGATTCCATCCCGCCGGCAACTGCCCAGCAGGGTGTAGATGACCGCGCTGCGTTCTCCGGCTTCGGGATGCCCAATGAACATCCAATTGCGTTTTCCAAGTGCGCTTGGGCGAATTGAATTTTCTATTTTGTTGTTATCAATTTCAAGAATGCCGTCGGTGATAAATTGGTTCAAAGCTGTCCACCGTTTCAGCGTGTAATCAATCGCCTGGCCAAGCAACCCCTGCGGCAAAGTTTTTCTCCGGATCAGTTCCATAGCGCGGTTCAGTCGAGTCAATACGGGTTGCGATTGCCAAGCGCGCATCGCCTCACGCAGTGCCGGCCCAGCCTTTTGCTCGCGCAGTTTCTTTTCCACCGCGTAAAGCAGTCCAATCTGCCTCAAAAACCACGCCCCTATTTTTGTTTCCGCCAACGCTTCGTGGAAGCCTCGACGTGCATGTGCCCAGCAACCAATCAATGTCAGATCATCGCGGCTTTTGGCCAGTGATTCATACGCGGAGTAGCCATCCGTCTGGAGTTTGCCCCGGAAGTTTTTTAGAAATTGTTCCGGCCCTGCCCGCGAACGGCTGACCCGCCATTCAAATAGCACATCGCTCTTGGGCCGGCTGTAAACCCAAAGATAACCTTGCTGGCTTTTGCCTTTCACATCCGGGTCTAAATACCGGATCGGCGTCTCGTCGGCTTGCAGGTAATTGCCCGCCAGCAAATCTTCCCGAATTGATCGATACACCGGTTTCAACAACTCGGCAGCTTGCTCCACCCAGCACCCCATCGTCTTGCGGCTCAGTTCCACCCCGAACTGCTGACGGAACATCTTCTCCTGCCGGTAAAGCGGTTGATGATATTCATATTTGCTGACCAGAATCTGCGCCAGCAAGCCCGGTCCCACCATGCCTTGTTCAATCGGTTGCGGCGGCAGTGGTGCCAGGGCGAAGCGTTCCTGCTTCACATAACGCGGGCGGATGTAAACTCGTTTGATAATTTTGGGCGCGACCCAGTCCAGTTGGCGGGTGCGCTCCTCGCTGATCTTTTTCCAGCCGTCTGGCTGTGCCTGCACCTCCGCTGGCTCGATCACGATCTCATGCGTCTCCAATCTGTCCTCGAGCAACATCCGCCGCACCGGATGCGCTGCGCCATTGCGCGTGGCTGTCGTTGTCTTGGGTTCTGGTGCTGGCAGCGTGATGACGTTGGGCAAACCTTGCAGCAATAGTTCCAGTTGGTGTTTGTCCAAACCTTCATTGCGTGAACCGCCGAAGTAGTGGCGGATATATTGGTCGAGCTTCTGGCGCAGCAGCCGGTTCTCCAGTTCCTACGCAACGACACGGGCACTCATCTCATCTAACTTTTTGTGCAGTGTGGTGTCGGTGTTCATCAGCTCGCATTGATAGACACTCGCCGCAGAAAAAAGTTTCACTATGGCGAAAGATTATTCAAAATTATTTCAGCGGCGATACCAGTTCTTTTTTGACTGCACTTCCAACCCATGAATCAAAGCACTGAACTCTTCGCCGCGCAGGTCTATCTGACCACTTTCACTCACAGGCCAGGTGAACCGACCTTGTTCCAATCGCTTCGCACAAACCCATAAACCCGACCCGTCCCAGTAAAGAACCTTGATCCGGTTCCGTCGCCCATTGGTGAACACGAACAAGTGACCGGATAGCGGATCACCTTTAAGTTGCTCCACGACCAGACTGTATAGCCGGTTGAAGCTGCCGCGCAAATCTACCGGCGTGGTGGCGACCAGCACACGCGTCGCGCTGGTGACACTCAGCATGGCAATGCCCGCAAAAGTTCGGGCAACAGCTGAACATCCGAACCGTGTGGCACCCGCACGCTCCAGCCTTGCGGGCTGATGATTTCAACCGGCCCGCGCGTTGCGGGGTTGGGCAACCGGACTTCTTGGAATTTTATCTTCGGCGGCACGGCTTCACGTTCCGATCGCAACCACTTGCTCAAGGTGGACAACCCGACGCCATGCTGGCTGGCAAATTCGGATTGGGTTAATTGGCTTTGGTGGAATTTTGTCAACAATCGTTGTCGTTGTTTACGAGACCACCGCCGCCGTCCAGATCCAGTTTTTGATGTATTCATCCCGCCATCGTCTCACAGCCCGTCGCCGGAAACTAGACGTGGCCGCTCAGACGCATACGGAACAACTTCAAAAGCTTATTCCGCTGCTGGCCGGAAGCACAACCGCCGAAGCCATCTGGTTGTTGGCCGATTTTCGCGTGCCGGAGGCTGGCTGGCGGCGTTGGCGTGCAAACGTGATTCTGGCCATGCTCTATGCGTTCTTCAAACTCACGACTTCATTGTCTGCAAGCTGGCTCACGCCGCCGGACAATTTTCTGACGAAGGCGGGATTCAAGCTGGTTGACCGGCGGCAGATGAATTTTGGTTTTGCCCACGCCGACCTATGGTCGCGTGGTGGTTGAAGCTTTCCACACAACGCGGTTAGAGAAAAGATGTTCTCCGCCTTACCACCTCCGACCATAAAGCCTGGGCCGATCAAGTTGAGAAAAGCTTTATTGCTTTTTCATCGGGTTTCACTCGCTGCCATCCGGGACTATCATGCGGGGACTGGGCATTGATTTTTTGGTTTTGGGGACAATGGTAAAACATCCCATAGCATCCGCACGCATACGGCCTTACCATACGGTTGTTATGCCTTTGGAATCTTCAAATGATCTGGTGTCGGTCGGATTATGACTGGCCTATGCGACGCTCGGTCCTACCATTGAATCAGCCGGAAGAACATCGCGGCACCGTTGGTCAAAATTCCTGGCGCCGTATAATTGGCACCAAAGAGAATTGTGGAGTTGGGCAGCCATGGGCCGGAAATGTTGGTCGAACTTTCCAGTTGGAAGGCATGCGCGGCGCTGCTCCATTGAAAGGTGAGGCTGGCGCTCGAAGCGCTTGATGCGACATCCGTAAAAACCGCCCCCGCTGCCGGCGGAGAATCAGCCAGCGGAAGGAGAGCTATTCCGGCTAGACTGTAATGGGCAAAAGCGCCCGGAGCAACTTTCCCCTGGCCCGGAGTCGTCGTCAACAATCCCGCCGCCGCATCTTCAGAAGGCGACGTTGTCGCCAGATACGTAATGCTCTGCGTTTGGGGGGAAACGGTGACGGCGGCGGCGCAGCCGCCACTCGGTGTCAGGAGCGGATAGACCAATGGCGTGGTGCTGTTGGTGGCAATCACCGGGCCGGTGTCCGGCCGCCAGACTGCCAGGGAATACTCGCTGTCGTTGCGCTCGGTGTAAGCGACGGTGCCGGGTGTTGCGGCCAGTCCCCCAAAGGCATCCGCCTGCGCGACCAGTTGCTGGTTGGTGCCATTGATCCACCAGAGCGTCTGCCCGGGACTGGAGGGCGTCACGAAAAACCCCGATTCCGGCCCGGTGAGCGTGTATTCGGGCAGTTGGCCGAATTGCGTGCGCAACGCATCCAACGAAAGCCCCGCCAGGAAGCCGCCCGGCGTCAATTCCCAGGTCCGTTCGTCTATCACCGCGTCGTTGGTGTCCAATTGCCAGGCCGTGAACCAAAAGACACCGGTCCAGCCTGCCAGACCGGACGCGCGCAGACCCGCCGAAACCAGGTCCAGCCCATTGGTGGGTGCAATCGTTTGGCTCGAAAAATCGGCCAGCGCCAACTTCGAACCAAAGTTGCCAATCGCCAGAACTCGGTTCCCGGTCGGATCGGCGGCCAATTGGCAGATTTCCTCGAACGGCAGTGTCAAGGCGACCACCCCGATGTTTGACAAATCGGCAGAAAGCGTGATTTGCAGCAGCCTCATCCGCGACGGCACACCGGACTGGTCATAACCGATAATCCTCCCGCCGCCACCAGTCAGCGCGGCGATGCGGAAAGACGCCAGGTCAATTCCGGCGGCGGCCAGTTGGGATGACGAGATTTGGGCGGGGGCGTGTAACGTCGGCACTATTGTGCCGGGGTTGCTTGGTGAAAACGCCAGAGCGGCCAAGTTCGACACCACATTCTGGCCCACCAAGCCGCCGCCCGCTGCGGTGGCGTTGCGGAGGTTGGACAGGGCGTAATTGGGCCACCAGTCCCAGACCAAATTGGAAGTGCCGTTGGCATACCCGAACCAGGAAATGCCGTTGGATTGCACGGTGGAAATCCAGGAAATTCCCAGGCTTTGCACGGAGGCAGTCTCCCCGGCGTCCACGATACCGTTGCCGTTGATGTCTTGCCAGACATAGAGGCCGTTCAATTCGGCGCCCTGAATGATTCCGTCGTGGTTTGTGTCAAACAGGGTTTCCAGGTGTTGAAAGCCATTCGTCCATCCGCCGGCTGTGCCCAGCAAGTCGCGCCCGCTTTGAACGTTGGTGGTCGTGGTCAACAGGCCGTCCGCTGGACCGATCCATTCAGTGACATCTTTGAAGCCGTCGCCATCCACGTCAAAGGCGGCATAAGGCCCGGTCAGGAGCGAGGGATGGGGTGTCCAAAGGCCACCCGAGGCCTCCAGCACGCCGCTGCCCGGGAGGTCGAGAACCAGCGGGCTCACCACTTTGTAACCTGCCGTCTCGCGTTTCTGGCCCTTCACGATGACACTCCCGGCAGCCGTAAAATCATAAAGGCTGTTTCGGCTTGGGATCTGACATTGTGCCACGTTAAATGGGGAGAATTCCGCGGACAAGGCCACGAGGCTGTTGCCATCAAACGTGGTTGTCCCCGAAGTGCCGCCCGTCAGCAACGCATAATTCGGATTGCCCCAATAGGCCAGGAACACTTCTAACCCGGGTGGAAAGTTGGACAGGGTATTGTCCGCGAAACTTTGCAAGGCGGCTGCGTTCGTGTAGCCCGTGCCACCCGAGGTCAGATCGAGCAATCCCGGTGCGAAAAGCGAACTGGCGGCGGCGCTTTGCCCAAACTCGAAACTTGGGTTGGTATCCAGATCCAAGGGCTGTTGCGTCGTCTGCGCCACGGCAGTGGTGGTGGCCGCTGTCAGCACAACGAGCAGGTTCTGGATTCGCGTTTTCAGGTCACGGTGCATTGCTTTGTCCTTTTTGCTCATGGCAACTGGGATTTCCCAATTGGCTTCTGGCTCACGACCGGCGTGGAGCCTTCTTTGTAATTATGCTCACTTTCGTCCTGCTTCATAGTTTTGCAACTCGTTTTTTCAGTCGGCCACCGGTTTTTTCCCGGCGCGGGAGATGTTTCGACGGCATTTCTGGCTCCAATGCCTGGTCTCTCCCGAATGTGAAGACACCGCCTCCGTAGTTGCTGTGGTTTTGCCATGATCAGCCTTCATCCTGACATCGCAGCTGCCAATCTCAGCCGTCCAATCCGTTACAAAATCGTCTGGAACAACGCTCGTGAAACCGCCACCTCCGCCATCTGGAACGCGATTTTCCCGGAATGGCGCACCACCTTAGCCCCGATTTTGATGAGCTTCTCTCGCAACGTCGTCATCGCCGTCACCGTCACTTTAACCAAGAAAAATGTATGACTGCCGATTCACCGTTAAAAATCCAGCCATTGGAAAAATAACGTGCCACCTTCTATGAACTTGGCGAGTTTACGCCGAACGCGGGCGCACGACAAGCAAAGGAAATTTTGGATGTTCACTACCAACGCTCCGAAATGTCTAAAAACACCGTTCGCGTGAACGTATCGAATTGGGTGATGAGTTAGCGCTGCAAACTTCCGTTTCTGAAACCATATCTAACCGGGTGACACGACGAGTCGCAGGCATGATGCTTGGGGGCAAGCTTCAAAATCATTTTCACTTTCTGCAAAGTTTGCAACTTCGCCGCTCAAAATTCGGCCAATATGCCGCCATAGGTCATTTCGATTAACGCTTGATGCCCTGATGACGCGCGAAATGAACGGTTGGGAGTTGCCCAATAAAATCAAGTGATGAAACCGGATTATGCCGGCCGGATGGTAGGTCGGTTTGTGATGGTGACACACCACAACACGGGCAATTCCGGTAAAATGACAAACGGTAAATGGTGGCAGAACGGGATATGCCGATTGTGTAAAGATTGCGCAATAGTGGTCTGGGCATCCGATAAAATTGCCGCATGAATGAAACCAAATTCGGTTCGGATTCAGCCACCCTCTGCGTGGGAAAAGCCAGGAACGCATTTCGTGTCATGGGTGACACGGTTGCCGGTTTGCCTGCGGGTAAAATGCCAAAACGATGAATGAAAGAAATCAACGATTGTTCCAAAAACGAACAAAGTCTGATTACTATGCTGCCGGGGAAATCCGTCCCGGCCAGTGGATCGGCACGGGCGCGGAACGGTTGGGATTGGCAAACATCGTGACGCGCGAACAGTTTCATGCGCTCTGCGAAAATAAAAATCCTGCAACCGGCGAACGGCTGACGCAGCGCAGCCAGAAGGAAGGCCAGCGGCGCGTGTTTTATGATTTCACCTGTTCCGCGCCGAAATCGGTGTCGGTGCTGGCGGTGACGCTGGCTGATGAACGGCTGGTGACGGCGCACGAGGAGGCCACGCGAATTGCGTTCCGCGAACTCGAAACCTTCGCCGCAACACGGGTGCGAAAACAGGGCAATCAAAAAGACCGGATCACCGGCAATCTCGCCGCCGCCGCGTTCACGCACACGAGCAGCCGCGCGCTCGACCCGCAGTTACACACCCACTTCACGGTGTTCAACGCCACGTTTGATGACAGCGAACGGTCCTGGAAAGCCTTGCAAGCGGGTGGCATGTATGACGCCATCCGTTACGGCACGGCGGTTTATCGGAACGAACTGGCGAAGCGGGTGCAACAAATCGGCTACCGGATTCAACCGTCCAAACATGGCTTTCAAATTGATGGCGTCAGCGATGAGGTGTTGAAACGGTTTTCCAAACGCGCAGAACAACGTGACGCGGTGGTCAAGGAACTGGAACAAAAGCTGGGGCGGAAACTTTCCAACAATGCCATTTCTCTCGCAGTCCATCAGAGCCGGGCGGAAAAAATCAAAGGCATCTCGACGGCGGAAGTGCGCGAACGCCAACTGGCGCAGTTGTCATCGAACGAACAACAATCACTGCAAAAGCTTTGCTCGTCAGCCCAGCCCGTCCGGCCAGTCCGTGTCATTGAACCGGAAAACCAAGCCCTGAATCATACCCTCGCCCATGTGTTCGAGCGCAAGTCGGTGGTGCCAGAGCATGAACTATTGAACGTGGCCCTGTCGCAACGATTGGGCGAAGTGGATTTGCCGACGTTGAAAACGGCGGTGAAGCATTCGCCGGACTTGGTGAAAACGGAACGTGGATTTTCCACACGGCAAATTTTGGCAACGGAACTGGATTTGATTCAGGCGGTGAATGCGGGATGCGATGCAGTCGCGCCGTTGCATCCCGGATACCGGCCTGCCGACTGGCTCGGCGAAGATCAGCAGCGGGCGATTTACCATGTCCTGCGCACCAGTGACCGTATCACCGGCCTGCGCGGTCTGGCCGGCAGTGGCAAAACCACGGCGTTGCACGAGTTGGTCGCCGCCTGCAAGGAAGCCTGCATTGAACCGCTGTTCTGCGCGCCGACGGCGGCGGCGACGGAAGTTTTGCGCAAAGAAGGATTCGAGGCGGTGACACTGCAAAGTTTGCTGCTGACGAAACGGGCGTTGTCTGCCCGTCAGTTGGTAGTGCTGGACGAAGCCGGGGCGGTCGGGATGGACGACATGAAGCGGCTGTTTGACCTGGCGCGGGTCGCACGCATTGTGCTGTCGGGCGACACCGGCCAGCACGCCTCGGTCGCGCGTGGCGATGCGCTGCGGATTTTGGAACAACATTCCGATTTCAAATCCGGTCAGTTGACGGCCATCCGTCGCCAGCGCAAAGTCGAGTATCGCAAGGCGGTCGAACTGGCCGCACAGAAACAAACGGTGGAAGCGTTCGCACAGTTGGAACGCATGGGCGCAGTCGTGGAACTTTCTGACCGTCAGCTTCATGACTCCGCTTCGCAGGCGTATCTGAAATCGTTGGAGCAAAATCGGTCCGCGCTGCTGATCGCGCCCACCTGGGCGGAAATTGAAACGGTGACGGAAAAAGTGCGGGCCGCATTGAAATCATCTGGCCGTCTGGCTCTGGATGAAAAGGAATTTTCGGTTTTCAATTCGCTGTCATGGACGGAGGCACAGAAGCGCGATGCACGGCAATATCGTCCCGGCATGGCCATCCATTTTCACCGGACAACGCACGGCTTCGATAAAAATGAAACAGTGTCAGTGGTGGCCGTCGCGAATGATTCGCTCAAAGTTCAACACGCCGATGGTTCCGAAAACATTTTTCCTTTGGGTGCAGGCTTCGCCACGTTTGACGTGGGCGAGAAACGGAAAATGAAAATTGCTATCGGCGACAAACTGTTACTGCAAGCAAATGCCAGCCGCAAGCGGTTCATCAATGGTGAACTCGTCGAGGTATTGGCGATTCAGGGTGATTCCGTGGTGCTGGCCGATGGCCGGGTGATTCCTCAAAATTATCTCACGTTCACGCACGGCTACGCCGTCACCTCGCACGCCGCCCAGGGCAAGACCGTGGATGAGGTGCTGGTCGTCGCGTCGTCACGTTCGCTGCCGGCGATCAATCAGCAACAATTTTATGTCAGCATCTCGCGCGGGCGCGATGCCTGCCGCGTGTTCACTGATGATGCCGAGATGTTGCGCTCGCACGTCACCCATTCCAGCGAGCGGTTGGCCGCCGTGGAAGTGGTCCCGCATGTCAGCCGGCAGAAGTTCATCCGGCGGGTCATGGAACGTGGCCAGCGTTTCCTGAATCAATTCCGGCAGCGCCTCGCGCCGCAACAAAAGATTTCACCTGACAACCGTTATCCACAAATGGAACCACAACATTATGAACATCAACAAAAGACCGCTCACCGAATCAGATTTTAAATCAGGCCATAATCCCTGTTTTACCACTGACATAAATAGTGCCGCTCTGAAAGTCTACGCCGACGATGGGCACAATTATCTGCTCCCTTACGCGCAACTACTGTCTGCCGAAAGTTTTTCCAATCCGGCGCTGGAACAGGAGCCGGATGCACCGCCGGAAAAACTGGTGATTCACTTTGCCCAGGCTGAAGTCGTGGTGCTGGGCAGTGGCCTCGACTCCGTGGAGCGTGAACTCCAAAAATATGAGCTAAATTTTGTGAAGTCCGCTCCCCGACGTTTCGCTGGCCTATTGAACACCCACATTGCCGCCGTCACCCTCGTTTTAACCAAGGAAAACGTATGAACCCCGAACGCAAAGAAATTCTTAATTTGGTCTCGCTGCCCGGACGCTTGAACGCCGCCGAAGCTGCTTGGCGGCTCGGTTTTGAACCAGACCACATTCCCATTCTGGTCACTGCCGGCCAGCTCAAGCCGCTGGGCAATCCACCGCCAGGAGCCGTGAAGTTTTTTCTGACGGCTAAAGGTCAAGGACAAGAACGAGCGCGCCGCAAAAAGCCGGACGCTCAAAGGTTCCGTATCCACAACCAACGGAAACAATTCCCATGACCGTCATTCCTAAAATCAGCGGCGTGCCTCGCGCTTCCATTATACGGCGCGCGGTCGCCGTCAAGGTCGTGCGCTCCGCGCCTCCACCTGTGACCGCGCCCGCTTGAGCCGTGGAAATCGCTTTTAAGAATCACGCCGCGCAATCTGCATCGCCAGTGGTCATTCCCGATAATCAGCATCGTGACCACAATGCGCCGAATGGTGCGGCGGCGGAAATGGGTCGAACGTGTCCGGGGGCGGTGGCGGCGGTCCCGGCAGATGGATGAAAAGGGCAGGCCGGACATGAGGCGTGGATTTTCCTCCTTTGCATCGCAATCCACCGTTCAATACCCACGCCAACAAAGCCAGCAAAAGATAAATGGCTCCAATGAGAAAATAGAACGCATGTTCGTGAACGAATCCGTCAAGGTGTTTCAACACCGACACTTCCAGTTCGAGTGCTTTTATTTGCCAAGTTTGCATGATGGCCTCCTATGCGGCAACGGCTGGTGCCGCTGGTTCGGTGTTCCGGTTTCCAATGATGGCCTTCTGTTGCCGCTCGTATTCACTCAAGGACGGCATTTCCACCGGCGCTTTGCGGGAATACGCCCGCGCCATTGCCCGGCTGTTGTGGCCAAGATTCACCTGGGCAAATCGTTCGGGGTAGCCCGCCGTCTTTGCCCGTTCTGCCCACGCATAACGGTAGCTGTGCAACGAGACGCCTTTGATGCCAAGTCCAGTGCAGCGTTGTTTGAACTCCGTGGCACGGTCGCCGGAACGGACGGTTCGCAGATACGGAAACAGCGGGCCGCTTCCCGGCAGGTCGCGCAAGATTTCCTCCATGTCTTCATCCATGCGCATGATGGCAATCGAGCCGGTCTTT
>Ga0302269_1001589_pt1 | contig 10894 bp, 6 predicted proteins | sample III_Bog_E2_2_FD_194560 | JGI IMG/M metagenome (GOLD analysis project Ga0302269, IMG submission 194560) | Peat permafrost microbial communities from Stordalen Mire near Abisko, Sweden - III_Bog_E2_2 | ecosystem: Environmental > Terrestrial > Soil > Wetlands > Peat | place: Sweden: Abisko...
AGAACTTGAGAAAAGGACAAGTGTCATCGGCGGGACACTTTTTCCGCCTGTGTTTGGCCGAATAACTCCTGGGACGACAACCCAGCTCGGGGAGGGCCCCTTCATCGCGGTTTGCGCGTCAGCTCGCAATCCGCTGAAACAGGCGGAGATTACGATCGCAAGTCCTAGATTCAAGGCAATCTTATTCATCGCAAAGACTTCCTCCTGGCCCCCGAGGGAGCCCGCAACATGCCGAAGGCGGTAGCCCGCCTGTAACCCAGATGTTCGACTACGGAGCAACGGGAAAGAGTTTGGGGAATGGCCGTCGCCCTACCAGGCGGCACGGATAAGCGGCCCAACGAACTGGGTAGGCTGGAGCATAGCCCGAAAGCTGGGGAAGTCAAGGAGAAAGTGACCGAATTTAAGAAAGAGAGGCATTACGAAAGGAAAGCACTATGAGTAAGTAATCGGTGTTACTAACTTCGATATAACTAGGCGGAAAAGCTGCCCCGCGGCTGAAGCCGCTCTCGCTGCGCGCGAACTTTCAGGGGCCTTGAAGGCCCCTGCTCCCTCCGTCTATTCGAACCCAAGAGGCTGCGCGGCTATTCTTTGCGGAATGAAAACGCCGCCCATTGCAGGGCGGCGTTTTTGCTTTCTTAGTCAACGGAGTTGGTTGTTTTCAACTCAGGAGTTAGTCGCTCGACTTGGTTTCGATTCTCATGCCGTAGAACGATTTGTGCACGAAGAAGACTGACACCAGGAAGAATACGACGGCGAGGATATGTGTAAGCAGCGGATTGTTCGAAGCTAGCGTCACGGCAAGCTCGACGGCAAGTAATCCGAACAGTGTCGTGAACTTGATAATCGGATTCATGGCCACCGACGAGGTGTCCTTGAAGGGATCGCCGACGGTGTCTCCGATGACGGTGGCGTCGTGTAGAGGCGTTCCCTTTTGATTCATGTCAACCTCTACGATTTTCTTGGCGTTGTCCCAGGCGCCGCCGGCATTGGCCATGAAGATGGCCTCGTACAGACCGAAGATCGCAATCGAGAACAGGTAGCCGATAAACAGGAACGGCTCCATGAATGCGAATGCGAGTGTGGCGAAGAAGACGGCCAGAAAGATGTTGAACATTCCCTTCTGCGCGTATTTGGTGCAGATTTCAACCACCTTCTTGGAGTCGGTGACGGAAGCCTTCTCCGCACCTTCGAGATGGATGTTGGCCTTGATGAACTCGACCGCGCGGTAAGCGCCGGTAGAAACCGCCTGCGTGGAAGCGCCTGCGAACCAGAAGATGATGGCACCGCCCGAGATCAACCCGAGCATGAAGGGCGCGTGCAATAGAGAGAGGTTCTGGACGTTCACCGTCAGTCCGTGGGTGAGTGCCATGATGATCGAAAACGTCATCGTGGTTGCGCCCACCACGGCGGTGCCTATGAGTACCGGCTTGGCCGTGGCCTTGAAGGTGTTGCCGGCTCCATCGTTGGCTTCAAGCAAGTATTTTGCGCGTTCGAACTTGGGTTCGATGCCGAAGTCCTTCTTCAACTCGGCTTCGATGCCAGGAACATTTTCGATCAGCGAGAGCTCATAGACGGATTGAGCATTGTCGGTAACCGGGCCATAGGAATCGACGGCAATCGTGACCGGACCCATGCCCAGGAAGCCGAAGGCTACGAGGCCAAAGGCGAAGACGGCTGGAGCCAGCATCATTCCCGCCGGACTGTCCTGCAAATTCGGAATGCCCAGGCTGAAGTAATAGCCCATTCCCATGAGGGCAACCATGCTCAATCCCAGCCAGTAGGCTGAAAAATTGCCAGCTACGAAGCCGGATAAGATGCCCAGGGAAGCTCCGCCTTCCTGCGCGGATTTGACGACTTCTTTGACGTGACCCGACTTGGTTGAAGTGAATACCTTCACCAATTCGGGGATGACGGCGCCCGCCAGGGTACCGCACGAAATGATCGAAGCCAGCTTCCACCACAGTGTTCCGTCACCGAGATCGGGAATCATCAGATAGGAGACGATGTAGGTGAGGATGATGGAGGTGATGGAGGTGATCCATACCAGCGAGGTCAGCGGGGCTTCAAAATCCATTTCGTCTGCATTCGCGTATTTCGCCTTGGCGATTGCGCCGTTGAGGAAGTACGCCGCCGAGCTCGATACCAGCATGGCCACGCGCATGACGAAGATCCAGACTAGAAGCTGCACTTGCGTGGTGGGGTTGGGCACCGCCAGCAGGATGAACGTGATGAGGGCCACGCCGGTGACGCCGTAGGTTTCAAAACCGTCGGCGCTGGGGCCAACCGAGTCACCCGCGTTGTCACCCGTGCAATCGGCGATGACGCCGGGGTTGCGCGCGTCGTCTTCTTTGATCTTGAAGACGATCTTCATCAGGTCGGCGCCAATGTCGGCGATTTTGGTGAAGATGCCGCCGGCAATACGCAGGGCCGCGGCGCCCAGGCTTTCGCCAATCGCGAAGCCGATAAAACAGGGACCCGCATAGCTGGCCGGGACGAACAGAAGGATACACAGCATGATGAGCAGCTCAACCGATATTAGCAACATGCCAATGCTCATGCCCGCCTTCAGCGGAATGGCCATGCATGGATACGGCTTGCCGCGCAATCCAGCAAACGCCGTCCGCGAGTTGGCAAAGGTGTTGACGCGAATGCCGAACCACGCCACTCCGTAGCTGCCTGCGATGCCGACGAGCGAAAACGCCAGGATGATCGGCAGCGTAACCCAGATGGGTTTGTCTGGCACCGGCGCCAGCCAGCCGAAATACATCGAGATGACGACCGCAATAAACGCCCAGAGCAGAAGGATGAACTTGCCCTGCGTCACCAGATAGGTTTTGCAAGTCTCATAGATCAGGTCGGAAATCTCCAGCATGGTGCGATGCACCGGTAGATTCTTCAACTGGACGTAGATGGCCAGACCGAACAAGAGGCCGCCGACGCAGAACAACAATCCGATGGTCAAAAGGGCATGTCCGTTCAAGCCGAAGAAATGCTCGAAAACGACGCTCTTCAAATCCGGCAGCGTGAGATTGGCTTCGCCTCCGCCCGCATGATCCTGCGCGGCGGCGAATGCGGGAAGCAGCAGACCCAGGAGGGCCACCACGATACGGTATTGCCGCTTTAGTAAAGCTCCGATGCCTTGCTTCATCGCTGAAAAGCTCCTCAATAACGCGGTCGCAAGCAGTCCGAGGACACTCACGCCGAGAAAGAAAACCACACAATCCATTACCGTCACATACCCTCCATATTCAATGTTTTGAAGCCGCTGGAATCACGGCCCCGGAACGACCTCACGAACAGCCCGTGGGACTTGCCACGGGAAGGCTATCATCCGGATACACCGCTGTCGAGTGACTGCTGTCACGGGAAAAAACAGCGGGCGAGGGAACAAGGGAAAACAGGAACAAGGGACCAAAACGGAACGGAGCAAGGGAGCGAGTCGGCAAGCTGGCAGGTCGGCGGGGCAGCCCAGTCGGCACACGTCTTGGCGCCTTGGACTCTTGGTCGCTGTTTTTATTCGATGGGGACATCGATCTTGTCGTCGGGCAGGACAATTCTCAGATTCTGTTTACTGGGGTCGCGGACCTGGCCGTTGGGCAGCGGATGGAGCTTGAACAGCACCAGAAGGTCGCGGTCAGGGTCATCGAAGGCGGGAAAGCTGGCCACCTGCTCGAGCGAATAGAAGGTGTGGAGGTCTTCGAGCGTGCCGGGGTCGAGATCGTTCCAACTGGCGTACCAGCCCGGCTGATAGGCGGCGAGCTTGGGCGCAAGGTCTTCGGTGCCGAAGTCGTCGCACAGGCTGGGCACGTGGGTAAGTAGCGTGATTTCATCGCCGCTGATCGAATCCAGCAGGCGATTGCCATTGGGGTACGTATCAATATATAGGGCCATTTGCGAGGCGGCGTTGACCCACGTGTATTCGGGGTGGGTGGCGTAACGGATGGTCTCGGCTCCATGCACGGCGGCTGCGGCTGCGGCCACTATGGATACGGCCCAGCCTAATCCACGCGTCGAGATTGATCGGCCTGGGGAGTTGGGCTGGCCTGGCTGGCCTGGCGGGTTGGGCGGGCCTGGGTGATCGAGCAACGCCTCGGCTCCCAGCGCCTCGGCTCCCAGCGCGACCAGGAAGAAGCAGAAAAACGCCGGTACGGCGAAGTAGCGGGGCTGGGGATGGTTCTGAATCGTCATAAACAACACGTATCCTGCAACGGCCCACAGCGACGCGCCAAATAGCGGATCCTGCCACAGTTTCCGGCCCCACGCGGTGCGCCAGGCAATGGCCGCGCCCAACACGACCGCGCCCGCCAGCAGAATCAAACTGTGATCGATCCATAAAAGACCGTGAAACGACCACCAGAACGACACCAGCGGCCAATAAAACTCCGTTGGCTTTACGTAGGTGTTTACGAAAAAGTAATATTTGTAGTCGCCGAGCAGGCCAAAAGAGGCGATCAGCGCCATCCAGACGCCGTACGCGGCGCAGGCAGCGCCCGTCATCGCAAGGGCACAGCGCATTGCCAACTTGCGCTGCTGCCATAACGGCACTACCATCGCCCAAAGCAGCGCCGGGTACAGGAAAAGTCCCGTCGTCTTGGTCAAAACGATGAGCGCAAACAGCAGGCCGATCGCAATCGACTTGAGCACCGGCCGCTGAGCTTGCGGCAGCCGCACGGCCAGAATCAGCGCGGCTAGAGTCAGTGCGATCTGCAACGGCTCGAGAATCGCCAGGCGGCTGAAGCAATAGAGAAACGGGCTGGTCGCGACCAGCGTGACGCCGAGGAGCGCGATCCAGCGCGGACCTCTGGTGCGGAGCAACAGGTAGCTCAACACGAGATTGAGGAAAAAGCACGCAACCGCTAACGCGCGCGCGGCCTGAACGGTCACGCCGGTGAAGAAAAACAGCAGACCCTCCAGAAACGGCCACACCGGAACCGCGACAGCCGGGTTGAAGTCCCCGGCCATGTACCAGTTCCCAAACAGGTGTGCGCGGATGGCCGCGTTTCCATACCAACCTTCATCGGTGAACTTGGCCCAGTCTGAAACCCACGGGGAGCCGTTGGGAAAATCGGCGCGCAAATGCCAAGCGTGCAAGAGCGCGAAGCCGGCGATGGCGGCAATCCACATTGCGTAGCCCCAGCGCCGCAGTTGAGTCAGCCGATGCGTCACAGTCTGATTTTGTAACATTCGCTCCTTTGGCACTTTCGGGCCGACTGAAATCGTGCCCTTGTTCCAAAACTGGGTATTGAAAAATGCAAAGATGCACTGAGTCCCGCCGAGAGATAGAACGACGCCGGCCTGTTTCCAAAACACGAGGGAAACTTCAGGCTGCGCATAAAATCGCCGCGGCGGGGATGCCTTAGAGTATATCGTTCGTTGACGGCGAGCCGGAGCGGGAGCGGCCCCATTCGGCAGTGGTCTCGCATTCTTATTCCGTCTTCAGCATCTTGCTTTTACACCGGAAACAATGGCACCTGGTTCATGTTTTCTGAGGCGTCGCCGATGAATCGTGTGTCGGATCAGAACAGGGACCTGGCACAGAGGCGAGGCACGTTGAGTACTATGCAAAGCTCGGCTCAGTTGCATACGCAGCCTTCCGCCTCCGGCCTCACGCTTGTGGAGTTGGACTCGCCGGCCGCAGCATTCCACGTGGTCGGCGTCAGCGCGGTGTGGCGCAAGCTGCTGATGCAAGCAGAGATGGCCGCGCCGCACTTGCAGGTGGCCTCCATCGAAGGTGAGCATGGAAGCGGCAAGTACACCCTTGCCCACTATCTGTTCAGCCGCTCACCGCTGGTCTCCACCAGCTTTCAGCGCCGCGACGCCCGGGAGTGGCTGGCCACTGACGCCGATCCTGCAACGCTTGCCGGCTTTACCTATCTTGACCGCGTAGACCTGCTGGCCCCTCCTGGACAGGGGCTGTTGCTCGGCGTGCTCAAAACCCTTCAGGATCGGCCGCCGGGCCGCGCGGTTCTGCTTGCCTCTTCGCAAACGCCGCTGCGGCAAATGGCTGGCCAGGGACTTCTGCTTCCCGATCTCGCGTTCCGCCTGACCGCCATCCGCTTCGCGATTCCGCCGCTGCGCCAGCGCCGCGAAGATATTGCTCCGCTGGCCCAGTTCCTGCTCGACCGGCTCTGCGTCCGCTACCAGCAGCGCCCCGTGGTGCTTGGACCCGGCACACTCGCCCGCCTTCTGCAGCACAACTGGCCCGGCAACGTGCGTGAGCTGCTGAGCGTTATTGAGAATGCCCTGCTCGAAGCCGATAACGGTGTCATCCGCCCCATCGACCTTGCCTTGCCCGACGGCCCGCAGCCCTTTTTCGACTTGCAATCCGGGGCGCACTCGCCCCTTAGCCCTTCCACGGGGCCCGGTGCAGGCTTTGGAGCGAACGGCTTTGAAGCGAACTTCGACCCCAAAGCCGCAGTCCTGGCTGCCGACCTGGCCCTCGACGCCGTCATCCGCCGCCATGTGCAGTACGTGCTCGATCTGAACCGCGGCAACAAGCTGCGCACCGCGCGGCAACTTCAGATCTCGCGGTCGACGCTTTATCGCATTCTCGCCAACGAGAGCTTTCTGGCGCGATGAGGGGGACGAGCGTCTGACTCGCGCGTGAGGCGTGGCTCTTCAAGCGACCGTTGCAGGGCGTGGGTCGGGAGACCCACGCTACAGCCGGCTTGGAAGCCGGCGCTACAGGATGATCGCGTTACAGGCCTTGGGCAGCGACTGCACTGGACGGGTCGATAGCTTTGTGGCGCTTCGTACCGGTGCTTCCGCTGCCGGCCTGGGTGGCGGGGCGCGGGGTGCTCGGCGGTGTGTAGCTCTTGTACACCGTGATGTGGAAGCAGGCCTGACGAAACTCTTCTTCCACGTCGATTTTGCCCGCGGTTTCGAGCGCCAGCAGACGCCGGCGCATCCAGGCGATCTCGGCACGGCTCAAGCCGTCTTTCGCAATGTCAATGGTTGCGCCGGTCAGGTGCGGGCTCACAATGTCGCCTTCAGCCGGGGCTGCGTTGCCGTTGATCTCCATCAAGCGCTTCTGGTATTCCATGGTGCGCACCGCTGAGCTCACTTCGAGGGGCCGGTGGAATGCCGCGTCGTGCGCCCGCGCGAGGTCAGCGAGGAAAAGCGCCGTCCACGGGCGGCAATAGCGGTGGGTCGCGGACAGTTCGGGATTCACTGTGAGCGCGCTCGAAGCCGGGATGGGCACGAGCAGCTTGCGGGCGATGCGATCCGCGAGGTCGGATTCATCCTCAATCCGCTCCAAACCCTCGGCATCGAGGCGCGTGTTTTGCCGCTCTAAAGATTCGTGGGAGCCTCGCAGCGGCGAAGGCTTGGCGCGGAGCGGAACCAGCAGCGACGCTGCTTCAGTCTTGGCGTCGGGGGTTTCGGCGTCTGGGGCCTCGGCTTCAGGCTGCCGCAATTCTTCTGGCGCGGATTCTTCTGCCGGCGCGGGCCGCAACAGGAAAACGGGAGAGGCCGATGCAAGTTCCATCGCCGGGACGGCGCGAGTTTCCTTATTTGTACGAAGCGCGCGTTCGCTCTGTGGGCGGGAGGTGGCATGCGATGGCTCAACGTGGAGGTCTACATTGCTCCGCACTGGCTGTTGATGCGCAAGCTTGCGCCGGATAGTGCGCCCCGCCTCGTGGCGCGTGGGCTTGCGCGTAGTGCTCGCCTGGGCTTGTGTGCGCGTGTGCGCCGGCGCGGTGTGTCGCCTGCCGAGTGTGGGCGCCGCATGGCGTGTTGCCTGGGCGCGGGCTGTGGCTGAGGTGTGCTGGTGCGACTTCGCCGGCGCGGAAGTGGACGCGGCATGAACGCTGGCCGCAGCCAGAGCCACAAGCGCAATGGCGAGGGTTGCCTTCCGGCACATGAGGGAGAGTGCGGACAATCGAGAGCTTCTCCAGTGTACGTCGATCCGCATGCGCCACAAAGTGCCTTGGCGGATGCGGATTGGTCTGATAATTAGACCGTTTCCGGAGCGGATAGTTGTGGTCGGGGCGGCGGATTCGCTCTATATAGGTTGCATAAATCACTCGAGACGGTTGAATACATCCCTCAGGGGTTAAACCCGCTTCGCCTGCGCTTTTTGTGGCACGGATAAATCCGTGCCCTTTCAAAGTTCTATTGATGTAATTGGTCCTATATTCCTGGTGCGGGCGGCGCAAGCCCTTCCAGAGGGGCGACGGGTTTGGCGGGCGGGGTCAGGACAAAGCCCTTGCGCACGAGGGCAAAGCCTTCCTCGGGCAATTCCGCCTGGAGAAGTTGATTCTCCGTACCGGAAAAGAGATCGGTATTGGCTCCGGCGATGGTGGCGACAAGGTGATGCACGGTGATGGGCTGGCCGTCGAGAGTTCCCTGCTGATCGGCGTAGGTGGCCAGTTGCACTGGCTCAATGGAGCCTGCGTTTTTGGGCAGAATCACCCACAGGTCGCGATTGTTTTTGGTCACGGCGAGCGCCAGAAGCGTTTCCAGAGCGCCGGGATCGAAGTCGGCCAGGAACACCGCGCCGGGATGCGCAGCCAGCCGCGTAGTGGAAGATTTTCCGCTGGCGGAGATATTCAGGAGAAATTGCGCCTCATCGGGAGCCGCCACAACGTTCACTGCCTCGCCGTTCACGATCGCGCTCAGTTGCACGTGCTCGAGCTGGTTTGCAGAGGAAAGCTGCTCGGTCTTCGAGAGCGCGTAGTCGAGACCCTGCATGGCCACCTTGACGAGCGAGGTCGAATCGTAACCCTGGTTGGTGGCTGTGAATTGAAAACTGGCAGTGCCCACCGCGTGGCCGTGCTGCGCGACCACAAAGTTGCCGAAGTCAGAATTGCCGGATTTTGGAGCCGACGGCTCACTCCCCCCGCTGTGAACAGAAGGTTGAGATCTCACAGAGGTCGACAAAGCCGCCAACACCAAAGCAAGAAATCCCGCACATCGGGAAAAACGAAATAAGACCACTTGGAATCTTTGCTCCCTGACCAAATTAGACACCGAACCAGTCAAAGAGTTACTTCAGCCGTGGCCACTTTCCGGATGAGATATGAGAAGTTGCGCCCGCGATCTGAGGTCACGCGTTCGCTTTCGTAACCCGGAGCTCTTGAGTTTTGCCGTTTGATGCCGGTTTGCGGACGCCTCTGGTGCCGGACCGGCAGTCCCCTCGGAGGAACTTTATGCTTTTTTCTTCAAAGTATTCTTTACTTTACGGACTGTGAGGTGCTAGTTTCTTAAGCACCCCCGAACCCCATTCCAGGAGATCACTATGTTTTGTCCCCGCTGTGGAAAAGCAACCGATTCGGAGCACAAGTTCTGCCAAAGTTGCGGCGCTCCAGTAGGCGCCGCGGGCAGTGCACAAGCGGCCGCATCGTTCGCCGCCGCGCCCCAACCCGCTGCAACGCAGGCCGCTTATCCAGGCGCATATCCGGGTGCGCAGGCGCCGCCACCGGGCATGGTGCCCGTAACGTACCAGGCGTACCCCGGGGGACCGCAGCAGGTGTATTACGTTCCCGCGCAAGGCATGCAGCCGCATGCGGGGGTGGGTCTGCTGCAAAGCATACAGGCGCAGATTCGAAAGATAGCGTCGTCGGATCAGTTGGAAGGGTTCAGCCTGAGCCAGACGTTCAGCGAAACCTTCAAGCACCACGATCCCCGCGCCGAGGAAGAGTACGCCATGGTGGGCTCGGCGCTGACGACGCCGCCCATCGAGATGGTGGACACGAACTGGCCCAAGCCGTGGATGTTCTTCCGCCTGCTGATGGCCCTGGTGATCGCGGCTTTAACGCTGTACTCTGTTTGGTATTTCACCGGGCAAGACGAATCGAACCTGTTGCCGGCTCTCATGTTCATTTCAGCGTTCGCGATGCCGCTGGCTGTGCTGGTTTTCATGTTCGAGATGAACACGCCGCGCAACGTTTCGGTGATCCAATTGGGAAAGCTGTTCCTGGTAGGGGGCGTGGTCGGACTCTGCATGGCTATCCTTGAGTACCAGGTTTCGGCCATAGCCAAATTCCCCGGCCCTATCGAGGAGAGCTCGAAACTGATCGCGGTGATCCTGGTGATGTACGGCGCGCGCGGCGCGGGCTATAAGTACGAGCTGAACGGAATCCTGTTTGGGTGCGCGGCGGGAGCGGGTTTTGCGTGCTTCGAGACATCCGGCTATGCGTTGTTTAACGCGGGCGGCGGCTTCGTGTCGGTGCTGCAATCAGAGACCATCCAGGCGGTGTTGAAATTTGGGCAGGGGCAACTGACCCAGGCGCAGGCTATAGCGGCGGTGAACGGGGCTACCGTCGACGCTGTGAAATCGATGGTGCACTTGCTGGCGATGCGCGGGGTTATGTCTCCATTTGGGCATGTGGTGTGGACGCCGATTGCCGCGGGCGCCTTCTGGCGGGTGAAGCAGGACAAGCCGGCGAGCTTTTCGATGCTGACGGATTCGCGCTTCCTGCTGGCGTTCCTGATTCCGGTGTTGATGCATACGCTTTGGGACATAATGGTCACTTTTCCGAATCTGTTCAAAGGCACAACCCCGTCCGACATAGCGACCGACACCTGGATCATTTATGGAATTGAGGCATTCACGGCGGTGATCTCCTGGTATGTACTTTTCACCATGATTCAGCAGGGTCTGAACCAGGTGAGAGACGTAAAGAAGGCACAATTGCAAGCCACGCTGACCCATGTGGAAGCGACACTGGGGCTGGGCGCGAGGCGGCCTGCGATGCAACCGCAACAGCCGGCGGGGATGTGAACGCCGGCTGACGTGACCCTGGCGGGGGCGGGTTAATCTTGTTTGAGAATCTGCCGGGAGGCTGCAGATTCGGGTTGCGGTTCTGAAACACGACCTCATTGCGTAGGCCAATCAAGCACGTCGAGGACGCTCAACGCATCTGCCGGTTCCCTGGTTTTTCGGGCGATCACG
>Ga0302269_1001591_pt1 | contig 10876 bp, 8 predicted proteins | sample III_Bog_E2_2_FD_194560 | JGI IMG/M metagenome (GOLD analysis project Ga0302269, IMG submission 194560) | Peat permafrost microbial communities from Stordalen Mire near Abisko, Sweden - III_Bog_E2_2 | ecosystem: Environmental > Terrestrial > Soil > Wetlands > Peat | place: Sweden: Abisko...
TCAACTCGCGCAGGAGCCTCCTGAAAGCCGATGGAGCCGCCAAGGTGATTTCTTAGAATTGACTTGGCGGCATGGGTATTCCACGGCGACAATGGAGAGAAAATCAAAGGGGGAAGCAACCGGATTGGACGCGATGGGCCGCCAAGTAGTCCTTGAAATCCTTCTTGCCTGCGCTGCTTGCGGGCTCGGCGTAGCACAGACTAGGGTTGACTGGCCCGTCTACAACGGCGGAGCGGATGCGGGCCACTACTCGAAGCTGGCGCAGATCAACCGCGCCAATGTGCACCGCCTCACAACGACATGGAGCTTCGATACCGGCGAGAAGGGAAACATCGAGGACAATCCGCTGATCGTGGACGGCGTGCTATACGCCTTCACGCCCGCAGGAAAGGTGATTGCCCTCGACGCTGCTACCGGCAAGCTAAAGTGGAAGTTCGACTCCGGACTTCATTCCACGCAACCCGCCCGTGGCGTTACCTATTGGACTGATGGCGAGCAGCCACGAATCTTTGCCGGCGTACTCAACTTTCTCTACTGTCTCGACGCTCGCACCGGCGAACTGATAGCCACCTTTGGTGAAGCGGGCCGCATCGATTTGCGCAAACAGTTGCGCGGCGACTACGAGGCTCAATCTGTCGTGCTCACCACACCCGGCATCATCTACAAGGACCTCATTATTGTTGGCGGCCGCAACCCCGAAACCCATCCCGCGCCTCCCGGCGACATTCGCGCTTTCGATGTTCGCAGCGGCGAATTGCGTTGGACCTTTCACACCATCCCCCGTCCCGGCGAGCCCGGCTACGAGACCTGGCCCCCCGATGCGTGGAAAACCGGAGGCGCGGCCAACAACTGGGCCGGTATGGCGCTTGATGCAGCGCACGGAATCGTCTACGTGCCAACAGGTTCTGCGGTCTTCGATTTTTATGGCGGTGATCGCGTCGGCAACGACCTCTATGCCGACACACTGCTCGCTCTTGATGCCAATACCGGGAAGAAGCTCTGGCACTTCCAGGCTGTGCATCACGATATTTGGGACCGCGACCTGCCGGCGCAACCCGCGCTTTACGATTTCAAGCAAAACGGCAAGACCGTCGAAGGGCTCGCGCAAATCACCAAGCAAGGCTATATTTATCTCTTCAACCGGCTCACTGGACAGTCTCTTTTTCCTATCCGCGAACTTCCTTACCCCGCAAGCACTGTTCCCGGCGAGATCACCTCTTCAACCCAGCCCAAGCCCGACGCGCCCGCGCCCTTTGCCCGCCAGCGTCTAACTGAAAACATGCTCACCACGCGCACTCCTGAAGCCCATGCTTGGGCAGTGAATACATTTCACACGTTTCTCAGCGGCGGCCAGTTTGTTCCCTTCGCTTTGGACAAACAGACTGTGATTTTTCCGGGATTCGATGGAGGAGGAGAGTGGAATGGCGCGGCGATCGATCCGGCCACCGATATCCTGTATGTCGGCTCATCGGAGATGGCTTGGACCGGCGGGTTGACTGTGGCCGGGCAAGGAGGCAGTGCGGGCGCTCGGGTTTATCAGAATCATTGCGCTGTTTGCCATGGCGTCAACCGCGTCGGAGCGCCTCCCGCGTTCCCATCCCTGGTTGGAGTTCTCAATCGACTTACCGCGCAACAAGTTACTGACGATGTAAAGCACGGCAAAGGAAGAATGCCGTCCTTCCCGAGCATCGACGATCCAACCCTCGCCTCGCTCCTCGACTACCTGCGCACAGACGCGCCTCCAACATCCGGCATGGGCAAGAAACAGGTCACAGTTCCCGCGCGCGATGCCGTCAGCCAAGCCACTGCCGATCCAGTCGACGCGGCGCCCGCGGAGACCGGCCCCGCGCAATACATCTTCACCGGCTATCGCAAGTTTCTCGATCCCGACGGCTATCCCGCCATCAGCCCCCCCTGGGGCACCCTCAACGCAATCGATCTCAAGACCGGCAAATACCTGTGGAGGATTTCGTTAGGCGAGTATCCCGAACTGGTCAAACAAGGCATTAGGAACACCGGTTCCGAGTTGTACGGAGGCCCGATTGTCACTGCAGGCGGCATCGTCTTCATCGGGGCCACAGTCTACGACCGGCAGTTCCACGCTTTCGATAGCCGGACCGGAAAGCTCCTATGGGAGACGCAGCTTCCGTTCGCCGGCATTGCTACGCCCTCAACATACATGGTGAATGGCCGTCAATATGTGGTCATTGCCGCCAGCGGCGGACGTGACCCGAAGTCTCCAGTGGGAGGCGCATACGTTGCCTTCGCCTTGCCCAGATAAGTCTTGTCCTGTTTCCGGGCGGCAACGCCGGATTGCAGTTCTTGGTTCAATGAAGTAGCAAACGTTTTCCATGGTACTTCGCACGCAGATGCAAGCTATCTGTTCTTGAAACGCTCAATGCCAATGAAGAAGTAGAAAGAAGGAGCCCTGAATGCAAATGAACGCGCTCCAAACCATCACCCAGCGCTTGCTCCTCAGAGGGCTGCTGTGTTCGAGTGGCCCAGCAATCTTCTCCCAGGCTACCGCGCCACGGGCCCCCATCCAATCTTATCTGCAACCGCTGGTTGACAATCACACCATCGCCGGCGCCGTCATCCTGGTCGCCACCAGAGACCACGCGGCCTACCTCGAGCCCGTCGGCTTTAGCGACCTGGCAACAAAAACTCCCATGCGCGGACGCGCTATTCTGGATTGCCTCGGTCTCCAAGCCCATCACCGCCGCGGCGCTTATGCTGCTTGTCGATGAGGGTAAGGTCAATCTCGATGACCCGGTGGAGAAGTACCTTCCCGAGTTCACGGGCCAGATGGTCTACCGCCCCCGTCCCGCTCCCAGTCAGACCGCACCTGCTTCCATGAAGCCATCTGACCTCGTCCCGGCAGATCACCCCATCCTCGTCCGCGAAATACTCTCTCACACCAGCGGGCCACCATACATCGCCCCATTCTTACAGCGGTACGTCCGGCTTCATCTGAAATTGTCCAGGCCTTCTCCCAGTAGTTAACGACGTCACCGAACTTCCCTTACGAGCCGTTCTTGGTTGCGCTTCTTCTCTTGTCGGTACCAGTTTCCTCATGTAGGCCGAGAGGGCGTTGGTTGTGATTACAACGCCCTTTTCTTCGTGCGTCAGGCATGGCGCGTAGCGCGTAAGCGCGAGCGAATTGGCTGTGGTGGCCATTTCGCAGACTAGGCGGTGCAAGTCCGCTGCAGGCCCTGATGGTGTGAACTGCTAGCCGAACAGCAAGGGTGAACATGGCAACAGCGTATCTGCTGCTCATGTATGCTCTTCGACGGCAAGCGAGTCCAGAGTGATTTTGTACTCGTGTCACTGCTCTGGGTTGGCAGTCTCACTTGTAGTTTGCTTTTCAGCCCTTCTCCGCCGTTCCAGCGCCCAGGGTGGAGTGGGGCGCCGTGATGCAAATCGTTCCCACGCAGCCGGGGATGGTCCGGACCAAGCTTCTCGATCGAAATAAGCCGAGACCGGGGCAAGTTCCTTCGTGATTCGGTATCGGCCAACGGGATGGCTACGCTTCGGGATTTTGACGTTGATTTCAGCGTCACTGGAAAGGTGCTTGCGGAGGCGGGATTCCGCGGGCGGAGCCTGATACACAGGCGCAACCCGCCCGCTCCCGCGGCGCGATTATGATGGATGGAGGTGGATATGCCATGAAAGCAAGCACAGAATCGCCCCGTAAAGATACCGGTCTCCTGCTTCGCTCTTTGCATTCAGCGGCTTTGCTCGGCCTCTTATGCTTTTGCCTGCACGCTTTGCCGGCACAAACCGCGCCGGCGGTAGGACCGGCCGCCAGCGTCAACCCATTCATCGGCACGGGCGAAGGACCCGGCGGAGGAGTCAATCTCTTTCCCGGAGCGGCCGTGCCCTTCGGCATGGTGCAGCTCAGCCCCGACACGGAAAACCATGGCTACGGCTACCACTATGCGCAAACCGACATCCAGGGCTTCAGCATGACGCACATGAGCGGCTCCGGCTGCGCGAATGAGGGTGAAGTGTTCTTCACCGCGACCGACGGGCCCGTGCATACGCGCCCCATCGATCTCCGGTCGGCCTATTCGCATAGTGACGAAGCCGCCGCCCCCGGTTATTACCGCGTAAATCTGCTGCAGTGGAACATCGACGCCGAGTTGAGCGCAACCGAGCGAACCGGCATGGCGCAGTTCACATTTCCCGCGGGGCAGGCGGCCAATATTCTCGTGCCCATCAGCCACACGCTCAATTTCACCACCGGCGCATCCATTCAGGTTGTCGGCGATCGCACGATGGAGGGTTACGTTGAGAACCGCGCCTTCTGCGGCAATCAACAAAGCTACAAAGTCTACTTCGTGATGGAGTTCAGCCAGCCGTTCGCCCAGTTTGGAACCTGGGGCGATGCCGCGGGCAGCGGGCCGGATGCGCTCGCTCCCAGTGGTCGTAGCGCCGCGCAGTCAACCGATCACCCGGTGGTCGGCGCCTACGCCTCATGGCCTTCCGCCACGCATCCGCAAACCATCACCGCAAGGATAGGTATCTCGTACGTCGATCTCGACGGCGCGCGCGACAATCTGAAGTCCGAGTCACAGGGCAAGGATTTCTCTGCCATCCGCCGCGAGGCGCTGACAGCATGGAACAGCGAGCTGAGCACCATTGAAGTTTCAGGTGGCAGCGCAGCCGAGCGCACGATTTTCTACACCGCGCTCTATCACAGCCTTTTGATGCCGAGCATTTTCAGCGATGCCGACGGGCGGTATCTGGGCTTCGACGGCAAAATCCATAACGCCGAGAAAGGCCACCTGATCTACGCCAACTACTCCGGCTGGGACGTCTATCGCAGCCAGATGCCGCTGGTGGCGATGATCGAGCCGCGACGCATGGAGGACATGGCGCAGTCGATCGTGCTGATGTATCAGCAAGGCGGATGGATCGATCGCTGGCCGCAGATCAATATCTACACCAACGTGATGGCGGGCAGCCCGCTTACGGTGGTGATGGCCACGGCGTGGCTCGACGGCCTGCACGGTTTCGACATGAACGCCGCGTGGGAGGGAATGCTCAAGGACGCGACACAAGCGCCGCCTGCCGGCCATCCCTACAGAGGCCAGGACGGCATCGACTGGATCAACAAGCTGCACTATGCGCCCAACGATAAAGTCAGCTACGGCTCCGTCTCGAACCTGCAGGAGGACGTGGTCGCGTACGCCTCGCTCTATCGCCTGGCGCTGGCGCTAGGAAAAACCGGCGACGCGAAGATGCTCTACGATCGCGCCCTCTATGTGCGCAACGTCTTCGATGCCGACGACCGCTTCTTCCGCCAGCGCAATGCTGACGGACAATGGGTTCCGAACTTTGATCCCATGCAGGATGGCCGCGGCTTTATCGAGGGCACCGGCTGGCATTACCAGTGGCTCGCGCCCGCTGACATGGCGTGGCTCGTCCGCGCCGTGGGTCCCGATCTCTTCAACCAGCGCCTCACAGAATTTTTCAACTACAAGTTTCCCGGCTGGTACGGCCAGTATTACAACCCGTACAACGAAACCGATCTCGAAGCGCCCTTTGAGTTCAACTTCTCAGGCCGTCCGTGGGAGACGCAGCGCGTGGTGCGCCGCGTGCTGAACGAAAACTACACCATGGCGCCCGACGGCATTCCCGGCAACGACGATTGCGGCGAAATGTCGTCGTGGGCGGTGATGAGCATGATGGGCATCTACAGCATCGATCCAGCCAGCCTGGCCTACGAGCTCACCGGACCCGTCTTTCCCAAAGTTGTCATTCATCTGCACGAGCCTTACGCGGGCAAGAGCTTCACCATTGATGCCGCGGGCGCAGGGAAGGATGCGCCCTATATCCAGAGCGCCGCACTCAACGGACACACGCACAACCAGAACTGGATCTCGTTCCACGACATTACCGCCGGCGGCACGTTGCATTTCGCGCTCGGCGCCAAATCCAACCCGGCATGGGGCTCCGCCCCCAGCGATGCACCGCCCTCGTTGAGCGATACGCAGCCGTAGTCAAACTTTTGAGGAATTTGCACATGCGAAATTTGTATCCTTGCACGCTGGCCGTCGCCGTTTGCCTGTGCGCGCCCGTTCTCCAGTCACAGACGCCGAGCGCCGGCAACACGGATGCGGCTCTGGCCAAACAGATTCGCGACGACCAGAGCCTGCGCCAGGTGCATCAGATGGGGCTCGATCTACTGAAGACTGGCTTGAATGCAGGCGAAAGCTACCATCAGGTCTGGATCCGCGACCTGAATACCTTCATCGAGGTTTCGCTCGAAGTAAATCCGCGCGGCCCAGTGCGTGATGCGCTTCTGACGTTCTTCAAGTTCCAGGGACCGAAGGGTGACATTCCGGACGGCTATCACCCGTTGAACCCAAGACAAACTGAAAAGCCGTACCGCGAAACGCCGCTTGCTCCGGGGCTCTCGACGTACAAGAACACCGTTGAAGTCGATCAGGAACCGTCGCTGGTGCAGGCGGTTTCGAAATACGTGACTGTCACCGGCGACCGTACGATTCTGGACGAGCAGATCGACGGCCGCAGCGTGCGCGACCGGCTCGGTTTTGCTCTTCAGTATCTTTTGACCGAGCGCTTCGACAAGCAGCATGGCCTGATCTGGAGCGCCGCGCGCGCCGATTGGGGCGACGTGCAACCGGAGTCCAAGTTTGGCGTTTGGCTTGATCAGGACTCGCATCGTTCGTTCTCGGTCTACGACAATGCGATGTTGGTGGTGGCGATCAATGATTATCTTGAATTGCTCGGCAAGGACACGCCCGACTCCGCACGTTGGATGAAGACGCGCGACGAGCTCAAGCGCAACTCCCGGAAATATCTTTGGGACAAGAAGAATCAGAAATATTTTCCGCACGTGTATCTGGCTGGATCGCCGTTTCCTGCGGATTTTGACGAGAATGCGATCACCTACCACGGCGGAACTGCCGTGGCCATCGAGGCCGGCATGCTGACGCCAAAGGAAATTACCAACTCGCTCAGGCGCATGGACGACGATGTGCGCGAGGCGCATGCGGCGACCATCGGGCTCACCATGTATCCGGCGTATCCGCTCGGCTACTTCCATAACCCGCAGATGATCAAGCCATACACCTATCAAAACGGCGGCGACTGGGATTGGTTCGGCGGGCGCATGGTGCGGGATTTGATCGACGAGGGAGATGTCGCAGATGCCTATCGCGAGATTCGTCCCATGATCGATCGCGCGGTACGCGTGGGGGGATTCTATGAGTGGTGGACGCCTGACAATCAGCCGCGCGGCTCAGCCGGTTTTCGCGGCTCGGCCGGCGTGCTTGACCACGACATCGATCTGCTGGAGGCGTGGGCGAAAAAGCAGTAGGTATTCCACGGCAGTAGTGGGGTACCAGACCGACGGTCTGGACAATCAGGTGAGGAACAGGGATCAAGTGCCGCGTTCAGGCTGGATTGAACCATTCCGGGCGTTCTCACCTGCAAACCGGACAGAACCCGAAAATGGAGTGACGTCCGGTTTGCCAACCACCAACAATCCCCCGATGTGATTGAATGATCATGTGAATTCCGCGTCGCAAGTTGCCTTCAACCGGATCCTGAGTGATGTTAATCGGTTTCTCAAGCCGCATGGCTTTCGCCGATCTGGCCAGAGTTTTGGACGAGAATCACAAGAGTGTTGGCAGGTTAATGGGCTGCAGAAAAGTCGATTCAGCGACCCCGGCGAAATGCAGTTCACCATCAACTTCGGAGTGACCTCGAAAGTCCTCATGGAGCTGCGCGGTTAGGACCAATCGAAAATGCCGCAGGACTGGAGTTGCCCGATCCGCGCCAGGATTGGTGAACTGCTCGGCAAGAATGATACTTGGTGGTCTTCCCGACACGGAGACGAGTTTAGGAGTGCGTACGCAGAACTAACGTCCGCACTCACAGACAGAGCTCTTCCATTGTTCGACGGACTGAAGGACAACCGCGGCATTTTATCCCTGTATGCGACCGGAGTGATCATGGGTTTTGAGATCGATCGCGATGAGACGCGGACGGTGCTATTTGTGCACATGGGGATGGCAAAGGAAGCGGCAGATTCCGCTAAACAGTTTGAACTTCGATGGTCCTCCAGCCCAGTCGCCGATCGGGAGAGAAATTTCTATCGGATTGCCGACGCAGGTTCGGCCTGTTAGCCAAACCTCAGAGTTGAAATTACAGTTCCGGGCCAATTACCGGCAAACCGTCACCCTGCAATTACCAGTTAAGCAACACCAGTTCGATAAAGTTCGCGATCGACTCGGGTTTCACCCGCACATGAACACGAACGATAAGCATTCGGCTTGCCTCCGATTCCTATCGTAACGCTGCGGCGGTCGTAACAACGATTCATGCAGCGCACTACCGTGATTCGGCTGTTATACTCGCCCCCGAGGTCAATCCATGCGGGTTTTCATTACTGTACTGTTGTGTGCCGGCGCTCTGCACGCACAAGGAGGAGGCCAGGTTCAATTCCGCGACTGGCATGCTCCCGCCGCGACACAGAAGCCCAAAGTCTCCTGCGAGTCGCTGCGAGCGCTCACCAGCTACGACATCTCCATCATCTCGGCCACCACCATTGCCGCTACGGCCGACGTCCCTGAGCATTGCCGCGTGAGCCTGATGATCCCGCCCGAGATCAATATTGAAGTCAACATGCCCACTGTATGGAACGGCCGCTTCTACATGTTCGGCAATGGGGGCTTCGCAGGGGAGTCTTTTCAAGTTCCGGGCCGCATTCGCAATCGCGCCCTCGGCCTCAAAGCGGGATTCGCGGTAGCGGCCACTGATCAGGGCCATTCCGCCGCGAAAGAGCCCAGTGCCACGTTCGCTCGCAATCGCCAAGAGCTGCTCGACTACGGATTCCGTTCTCTGCATCTGACCGCCGAAACCGCCAAGATGCTCCTGCGCACCTACTACGGCGACGCGCCCTCGAAGTCCTATTTTGATGGCTGCTCGCAAGGTGGCCGTGAGGGGCTCATCTTTGCCGAACGCTTTCCCACCGACTTTGATGGCATCGTTGCCGGCTCACCTGCCATCGACTTCACCGGCGGCAATCTGGCGCGCGCCTATTGGTTGCAGGGCCTCGCCAAAACGCCATTTCCCGCGGCCAAACTAAAGCTGCTGGCCGACGCCGAATACGCCAAGTGTGACGCCGCCGACGGCCTGCAGGATGGACTCGTCAGCGATCCGCTCCACTGCGACTTCCATGCCGACCGCGACCTTCCCCAATGTGCCAACGGAGTCGATGGAGCCAATTGCTTTCTTCCTTCCGAAATCACCGCCGTCAACCTCATCCACTCCGACGTCATGAGCCAGGGCAAGCGCATCTTCCCCGGATGGCCTGTCGGCGCCGTAGCCTTCGCCATTAAGCCGGGCGAGCAGGATCCGCAGAGCGGTTGGGTCGGACAGGAGCTGAATTACGCCGATGGCCGGCCCGGCGCCTGGAAGTACTACGCCGACGGTTTCCTTGGCGACATTGCTTTTCCTGAAGGTGATCCCGCGTCCACCGTCGCCGGCTTCGACATCGATCGCGACTCGGGGCGTGTCGCCGAATCGCGGGCCATCCTAGACGCCACCGATCCCAACCTCGCCGCATTCCGCCAGCACAACGGCAAGCTGATCATGTATTTCGGCTGGGCCGATCCGCAGCTCAATCCCCGCCAGGGCGTGGAGTACTACGACAAATTGACGGAAACAATCGGCACGTCCACCGGCGATTTCGCGCGCCTCTACATGGTGCCCGGCATGTTCCATTGCGGCGGCGGCATCGGCCCCAACGTGTTTGACGCCATGACGCCGCTCATCAACTGGGTGGAGTCCGGCACAGCTCCAGACCAGATCACTTCAAGCCGCCTGGTCGACGGCAAGGTAGTGCGCACCCGTCCACTCTGCCCATATCCACAAATGGCCCGCTACAAAGGCACAGGCAGCGCCGACGACGAGGCCAGCTTCGCCTGCGTCCGTCCTTGATCGGTTTCAGTGAGATTTCGGCGCAGGGGTTGGAACTGGTCGACGGCAGCGACGATGTCAGCCGCAATGCCTCCAATTGACCTATCACCATCCATCTCAATGAACGGGCCCAGGGCACGATAGTGCTCAATTACGGGCGCGCTCGATGAGTGGTATGTGCGCATCCATTCTTCGAACACGCTCTCCGTATCATCTGTCTGCTGGACCAGCGCTGCGCCATCCAGGTCGCAATGACCCTCACGATTCGGCAGACTGAGATAGACGTTATAGATGGTCCAGTACACAGGGCAATTTCTCCGGCCAGTTATGCGACGGAGCAGTTGCTCATGGTCCATCCTGAAGCCGAAAACGACCAACGAGAGATTTTGTCCGGTAGCGGTCAATCGATCGGCTCGTCGCTTTGAATCACGTCTGGTCGACTGGCAACCGGGAAGCAGCCCGAAAAAACGGATTACTTCTTGCTTGCCGACCACTCGGAATGTCGAGAAATGGTCGTTGTCCACAGCAGAACGGTGACTTAGTTCTCGTCGTTTGTCACCTGCCCGACTCGCACGTAACGGCGATTCTTCGCGAATCGAGCGTGGTCGTCCTCCCTAGCGTAGAATTGCATCCGAGTTAAGAGCGACTATGTGCAATCATCGGGTTTTCATAGCTCTGCTGCTGTTCGCGTCGAGCGCAACAATCCATGCCAACTGGGGTAGCACTGCTGGAGGAAGCGTCGGCACGGGCAACTTCCATGCCTTCGGTACCGCGCAGATCGAGATGCAGCGCGAGAATCTACACATCCGCCTATTCCGCGACCGCGCCAAGGTCGAAGTCGACTATCTACTCCACAACACCGGTCCGGGCGTCGATGTGCGCGCCGGCTTTCCGAGCCTCGGGGTACAAACTCCAAATGAAG
>Ga0302269_1001604_pt1 | contig 10821 bp, 7 predicted proteins | sample III_Bog_E2_2_FD_194560 | JGI IMG/M metagenome (GOLD analysis project Ga0302269, IMG submission 194560) | Peat permafrost microbial communities from Stordalen Mire near Abisko, Sweden - III_Bog_E2_2 | ecosystem: Environmental > Terrestrial > Soil > Wetlands > Peat | place: Sweden: Abisko...
CAGCGGGTTTATTTGTTTGCCGCCAGCGCGGAAACAAAATATCTGAGCGAATGTCTGACCCGGACGCCCAGTCTTTGGCGGGGCGGGATTTTCTTGAATCCAACGGCCTTGCCCGACTTTACCACCGCGCCGCCGCATCAGACCCGGCCCAAAATCCTCATCAGTGCCGGGGGAAACGAGCAGGAGGAACCACGGCTCCAAAAATTTCAGGCCGAGGCCCTTAAATCCGGTGTGCTGGTGGAATATGTGATCCATCCCGGGGAGAATCACCATCTCATCGGTAATGCCGCCCAGCTGGAACGCAACCACGCCATGATGCACTTCATCTTTGAGGAATAATACCATGAACCCCAAGACTTTAGAACCGGCGGGAAAGATGGCCCAGGCTTCCAGCCTGGCCGCCGTGCCATCCATGGCCGCCGACGCCAAAAACGGGATGTATCCTTCGTGGATCAAGATTTTCATCGCTTCCGCCGGGGTGATTCTGCTGATGGCGGCGCTCATCCGGTTGATCATCGCCGCCGGGGATGCACCCGCCCTGTCCCTGCCCGATGCTCTGTTGGGGATGCCCCTTCGTTATGCCGTACTGGTGGTCGGAACCGTTGAACTGGTGGTCGCGTGGGTCTGTCTGTTTGGGAAATCAGTCGGCCTGTCCACTGTCTGGCTCACCTGGCTGGGCACCGTTTACCTGGCCTTTCAGGCCGGGTTGGTGTGGGTACACTGCCAACTGCAGGGCACTTGTCTGGGCAGTCTCACTGATCCACTGCACCTCGCGCGCGGAGATTCGGGGATCCTAGTGGGGCTGTTGCCTTGGTATGTGGTGTTGGGCGGTTTTGCGGTAGCGGCGACCATCCTGTTTCCGAGGCGGGCGAAGGCGTCGCCGCAGCGGAACGGCCGGACGCAAGGGTCGGCAAAGCCCGGGGCGCCCGGATCTGTTCCGGCGGCGTATGTCCGCTTTCTCAAAATTGCCTGCACCGCCTGCGGCGGGCACATCGAGTTTCCCACCAATTTATTTGGCGAACAAATCCCCTGCCCGCATTGCCGGGCCGGCGTGACGCTGCAAAAGCCGGTGACCCTGAAAATGGCCTGCCCCGCCTGCGCCGGTCGCTTGGAATTCCCGGATCACGCGTTGGGCCAGAAAACCCCCTGCCCGCATTGCCAGAGGGAAATAACGTTACAGAAAGGCGAAAAATGAAGCTGGAAATTAACCGCAAAGGCACAAAGGCACGGAGAAAGAGCCAAGGGATATTTTGCCGTCCGCCGTCGCTAAAGTTATGGCGGACAGGTGAAACACGCGAACTTTTGGACAGAATTTACAGAATGACCAAAATCGGATTCGGGATATTCTGTCATTCTGTCCCAAACCCCAGACCCGAGACCCTACTTTCCCCCTCCGGCCCCAAGCCTAACGCCTAAAAACTCCCGTGTCCTCCCCGCTGTCCCTCATCCAAAACTGGCAGGAATTGGCGAAGCTGGCCAAATGGTCCGCATCGGCACTGGCGAAGCAGTGTAACGTCTCGGTGCGAACCTTGCACCGGCATTTCATCAAACATCTGGGCCAAAACCCAAAAACCTGGCTGGAAGAGCAACGCTTGCACACGGCGGATAAATTATTGTGCGATGGCTCCTCCGTCAAGGAGGCGGCCGACCGTGTGGGGTACAAGCAGCAAAGCAGCCTCACCCGCCATTACAAAAGCAAAACGGGCATCTGTCCATCCCAACAATCCCCAGCAAACGAAAGCAATCCAAAACTGTCCGCAAATGACAAACAATTAATATCAAATGTCCGCAAATGCTAAATCTTTGCCCTGTAAAACCCCGGTTAACCTTGGTTTAATCAACAAAGTCAATGAACGAAAGCCGAACAATATTAGATGGGGAACAACGGTGGCGGGGGGGGAAACCGCCGCTACTTGACGGACGTTCTTTTGAAAAGGATGGACAAATACTTAACCGCAGGGGGGGCGATGGGTTCGCCGGCAAAAAACGCCGGGCCATGCGTAAAGCGCATGCCAACATGTGGTTCTGTGGAACCGAGCAAGCGATGATCTTTTTCCGGGGGATGCGTAAAATTGCATTGGGAACAAATAATATAAGCAAGTTTTGGAGTCGTCGTTCTCAATATTATTTTCTCTTGTCATCTTGCCTGGCGATTTTGCTTTTCTGGAGTTCGAACCTTGACGGCCAAACAACCGGTGCCGAGAGCGCGACTTTTCAAGATTTTGTGAATGGCAAAGTGGCAATCAAGGAGGCCGTTTTCTATCGAGAAATCATTAAATCTGATGGAACCGTAGAACACCAAGATTGGTGGAGATTCGGATTGGGACTCGATGGTAACACCTGGTATGTCCAGCAATTGCAGCCAAGCACAAATGACGCGACGCTATTGGTTTCCAAACCGGGACACAGTGTTTATGGCGCGTCGTCTTCCAATGTTTGGATCATTTCCGACACGGACATAAATATTGTAGACAGGAAAAATGTGAAAAACAGCCTATTAGAGCATAACACCGCGTACCGGAATATAATGCACTCCGCCCTTTCGCTCGGGCTGCCACGTCTTTTGAATGTCATCGACATTACAGACGCACAAATCCAATGGGACGGCTTGAAATTTAGCAGCAAGGTGGGGGTCAAGTTTGACAAGAAAGGACTTCCGACCGAGACGGTGGTCGTTAAGGGGGCAATAACACCGGACGCGAGTGGCCGGCCTGCGACGGCAACATTTTCAAGTGTCGATGACGCTTACAATTATTCAGTCACCTATGAATATAAAGATGATCGTTCGAATATTCCGAAAGTATTTGTGATGAACCGGGCTGCTTCAAAATCGCGTTACGAGTTTTTAACAATGACATTTGCCGATGATAACAGTGTGTCTGACGAATTTAAGCCAACGCAATTCGCCGACATGCGATTTCAAAGGCATGTCACGCTTTGGTCAAATCAATCGCCCTACTCGGTCTTCAACGGAGCTTTAACGCCCGCCCATTTGGCGGCGCCGACGAACGAGCGAAAAGGGACATTCTTCCTGCTTCTGCTGACCGGCATTTCAGCGGCTTTTCTGGTGCTATTGGGTAGACACTGGAAACAACAAACCAAGTAAAACAAAAAAACATCAAATGAAAGCAACAATATTAAAAAACAAGGTGGTGGGCGGCGTTGCCGTCACGGTGACGATCTGTACGATTGCCCTTACGACGCTAGCCTGTGTGACGGCTTATAATCCCAGTTGTTCGAGTGACAGCTCCGGTCCCAACGCCTATTCATCCTGTGATGGGCACAAACTATCCGCGGCCTCGGCCAGCGGAACAATGACGTTATGCCAGCAAGCCTCCGGCTCTGGATCAAATCAATCGGCATCAAAGGGGACGTGCACTTGGAGTTTGTATTGGTATGATGGAGCCGTGAATGTCGGCTGTGGTACAACCAACATTCCTTGGAAAGGCCATCAGCCAAGCGGCCACTGCGAATAGCTGGGTGTATTCGGAACAGCCGTTGAAAAAAGTTGAGAACATCACCGCTTAAACCTAGCGCTTGGGTCTGTGTTTCAATCTTGATTTTAACGTTGGTTGTAAAAATATTTGGACTTGTCAGAGGGGGTGGGTTTCTGTCTGAATCCCACCCCTTTTTGCCCGGAACGTACCGGGATTATGTCTGGGGGGGAGTGTTTGTAGAACTAGCTGCGCTGGCGATATTAATGCTTTATGCGGAGCGGGCCTTCTTGGCAGCATGCCTCGGGTTGGCGGTTGTCTTCATTGGTTATCATGCGATACAAGTTGAACTAAAAGTCAGCGGTCCGTGCCCCTGCCTGGGTGGCTTGCTAAGTCATTGGAGGTTTTTGACAAAAGCAGAATCAACGCTTTCTTTCATTTTAGCGGCAATAATGGGGGTTGCATCGTTTCTCGGGCTCTGCCCCAAAGTGCAGTCAACCCATTCGGCGGCAGCTTGTGGTTTATTCAATCGATCCGGCTTTTTAGCCTTGGGCTGCTGGCTGCTTGCGGGCACCGTTGTTTGCGTATTGTGGAACGGACATCCGCTGGGCGGCAGCGAGAGCATCGAAATGGCGAAATCGCTTCAAGGCCCGGCTTCGCCGCAAGCAAATTTCCATGATCCGAATAACTCACCACCATGGTATATTGTCGGCAATAGGTTGCTCGCGCTGGGCGGCGCCTCACTTTTAGCGGGCCGGCTGACCGTGCTGGTGGTGGGATGTTTATTACCGTTGACCTGGATGATTTACTGGTCATCCAAAGGAGTGGCAACCGCACCGTTAATCTCGACCTTGATGCTTTGGTTCGGCATGCCGTTTTATTTTACAACCTCATCGCTGGAGGCTCCAGCATATGCCGTGGCCACCGCCGCCCTAATTCCCCTCGTCATATTTGAAGGTAATTATTGGTCTTTGTTGATTGCAGCTTTAATTGCGCTTATTGCCATCTCGATCAAGACCACTTCCGCAATCGCACTGATCGCAGCATTCGTTTACATAGCCCAAAGCAATTGGCGGAAGGCCCTTTGGTGGGCCGGCGCAATTGCGATTTTGACCCTGTTGGGCGCCATTTTCAGCGGCACCATGGGATCTCCGGATCTATTCCATTTCGACTTCATGAAGCCGGCAAACAGGAAGATTCATCTTGACCCAATAATTTATGTTAATGGCTGGCTGGTCAGCATATTGGCGGTATTTGCGGTGGCCAGCCGGTATTTGAAAAATGACATCAATACCGTTGTTCCCTGGCTGGCCTCGGCCCTGGCGGCCCTGTTATTTCACCTGGTTCATTGTCCATTTGCAGATGCCTTCAACATTCACCTGATGATTCCAGTGGTCACTTTGGCCGGCGTCGGAGCCGTTGACTTGTGGCGCTTGCGGAGCACGCTCCAGGTTTCGAATTTAGAACGCAAACTCATTGGTGCCGGGCTGGTTGTCGCGCTGACATTGTGGGGATGGCAGCGAGAAATGGAGGTCAAGGCAGCGTATCATGCATCGGCACGGTTGGCATCTTCCACGATTGCCACGAAATTGCAATCATTAGACAAATCAGGAAACACAATATTCGTGGCCGACAACGAGTGGAAATATGCCGTTAATGCGGTGGCGGACTGTGCGACGCTCACCGTGATCCCATGGGGTCAGCTGTTGTCCGGCGGGATTTCTGACCATGCCATGGTGGAATTGCTTGCGAAAAACCAGCCTGCGGCCTTCGTCATCAATCAGGAGGTATTAAAGCATGCGGATTGGTCTGCTTGGATCAGCAGTTACTCGCCCGTGGCGCGCGACCGCGATTGCCTTTTGTTTGTTCGCCGCGAACTACAACCCACCGGCATTGATTTAAATGAACAAAATGCAACGTTAAAAGACCTGGGATTATAAATCATCAAAATGTTGATGCAAATTGTCCGGCGGTCTCACTTATAAGCAAAACCCGATGTGGAGAGGAATCGCAATTACGTTTGTCAATCTAAGTCTGGTCAACTTGTTGGCGGTAATGTTGTTTGGACGACAACTTGCGGCGGCTGATCATACCATTGGGCTGCTTGCTCAAAAACTGGGGGAGGCGCAAATGCAAAAGCGACTGCTTTTGCTTTTGGAGCTTTTCAATCTGGCCTTGCTCATCCGGAATGTTTGCGCGCAATTCGGGCGTTGGCCATTTGGAGGAACCAACATCTTGATCGGCGGGGCATGGCTCGGTGCTGTAATATTTAATTCCATGGATTACGAACCTTATGGTGACGCCTTGATATTTTTTACCGGAATAATGATGCTGCAGATTGTGTTGGTTAATGCGACCGTCACAAATAATGCGAATTATTGCGGTCGTTTTCACGTTTTGATATTTGGTGTATTGCTGGGGCTTCTCTGCGTCGCTTCAAGTTGGCATAATGAGCATTCCAGATACGAGTACCACCATCAATTCCGTTGGGGCGGGCCGTGGACAAATCCAAATGTCTTCGGGCTGTTAATGGGGTGCGGCCTTTTACTGGCCATTGGCGCGGGAGCATGGCAACTGGGGGTGAACATGTTCCGGACAACGACAAGGTGGAAATTCCTGCGGAAACAGAATCTGGCGGCCGGGCTTTGCATTTTTGCAGCCTTTCTCGCCGGACGTGGTCTATTTCACGGTTATAGCCGTGGAGCTTGGGCGGCCACACTCGGAGGATTAATTTATCTTATTATTACAACAACCAGAAAAAATGCGAAAAACGCGGTCAATGGGGTTGGAATATTGCACCACCTCACCGTCCGGGTTCTTAAGTGCAAATTCACGATTTTAACGATTGGCCTGTCAGCCGGCATTATGACAAGCTGGAAGCTGGCTTATTTAAGGCAATCTGTCACGCTGGACCGCATTTTTTCCGCCGTTGATGTAAATGATTTTTCCTGGCGTAACCGCGTAACCGCCTGGACAGGCGCATGGCAGATTATCGCGGAGCACCCCTGGGCGGGTTTGGGTTGGAATCAACCCGAAAGGCTGTATTCCAACTATTATCTGCAATTGGGCGTGGATAATAGTGCGGCGCTTCAAATGAACAGTTATTTGCTTTTAGGCGCCACCCTGGGACTGCCAACCCTGTTATGCTTTGCAACCCTCTGCCGTTTCGCATTTAGCCGGGGTAATGAAGCGCATTCGCAAAATAAACATGAAAAATCAACCGCGCCACTCACCACGATCTGCCGGGGAGGTGCAATGGTTTTGCTAATTGGATTTTGGTTCGACGGGGGTTTTTTTACAATGCCAGTGGCGGGCGCATTCTGGGTTTTGTTGGGATTGAGTTATTACCGGCACCAGCCTTAAATTCCTTGTTCAAATCATTTGACAGACAGTAAATGCGGAATGAGTAATCTTACAACCAAAGCAGAAATTATAAAGCAGCCGGGCTTTCTAAAGCGCTTTTATAACTTAGAGCCGCGTGCGGCAGGTCGAATTCTTGCGTTATTGGTCAGTCTGACGGCCATTAAGATCGCAATGCTGATCAGTCTGAGAAAATATTTGTTTGAAATTCATTTCCGCATTTTCCGAACCCCCGTCACCTGGATTAACCACGCCTGGTTTTATCTTTTCGTCTTAGTTATGGCGGGCAGCATCGTCTGCCTCTGCATTCGCATCAAAGCCAATAATAATGCAATCGTCGCCCTGCGCGCGGCGAACTACACGATACTGGGATTGGGGGTGGCGTTCATGGCTCTGATATACCATGTAACACTACCGGCGGGTTTACTGTCCGCGAATTTTATAATCCGTTTGAAAGATGCCGCCTGTTCCTATTGGCCGATTATTTGCGTTCACAAACCTTTTTTGGGAATTTGGCTGGCGAGCTACACAATCTTCTATCGGCTTTTAATTTGCCGTCGATGCGGAGATTACGCCCTATACTTAACCGCCATATATTTCGGCCTTTTCGCCATGGTCAATTTCCAAGGGTTTGTGACCTTCAAGGATGAATTGCTCGCCCTCGATGGGCTGGGACTGGCCTTTCTAGCTGGCGGCCGGAGCTTCAAAGACGGGAACGATTCGCTCTGGTTGGTTTTGCCGGCCGTTTGGACTTTATGCGGTTGGTTAATATTCAGACTTGTGGCATCCATGGTGCTTCCGGGTGCCTGTTCTTATTCGATACTGCTCACGGTCAGCATTTGTGAAGTGTTTGGTTTGGCGACGGCAGTATCGGTTATATTTGGATTTACCCGCGTGTGGTTCATGGTCATGCCGTTTTACATCGCGACGTTTTGGCTTTTACTCAGCCAGCATTTTACCGCGATTGGCAATTTTAACAAGTTAATTTGTCTGGGATTGGAGCTGCCGCGCTATTTTATCGATGAGGTGTTGGTCGTATTTGTAATCGGGACGCTGGCGGCCGGCTGGCTGTGGTTTTTGCCCAAAAGCAGGTTGTTAGCCTTGGATTTGATTTGCATCCTGGTTATTGGCCTTGCGTTGATTGATTTAAGACTTTCACAAGTGATGGGTGTCAGGTTGGGATGGGACTTATTGACATTTAATGACACGCCCAAGATGATCTGGTTGTTGGCGCGGCCCTATCTGTCAGGGTTAATTTGCGCTTTGGCGGCCCTGGTGTTGCTCTACGTTCTACTGGTTATAAGCTTGACACATTGGTTGGCCCGGGGTTCTGATGATCGGGCGCACTCCGAACACCGGGGAATGAACTACGTGGGATTTATTTTTATCATTCTAGCGCTTATCGGCCTTTTTGCCGATGACCCGGACAAGGTCGAAGGCATGTGGCCTGTTAATATGATGTGTAACTGCCCTTTAATTAGAAAGGCTGTGACTTCGCCGATGACCCCTGATGAATTCGTCGCTTCTGCCCGAAAACTCGGGTTGTCGGATGCCTTGCAGTATCCAGTAATCACCACCTCCCCCGCAAGGACAAATCTCAATGTTGTTCTGATCTTCATGGAGTCTTCGTATGACGAATACTTGTCTTTGTTCAATGGGGTTCCGGACACTGAACCCCTGCTTTCACAGTATATAAGCCGGATGGAGATCTTCCCCAATTATTTTTCGGATTTCCAAAGTTCCATACATGCACGATTCGCCGCTTTCACCTCACTTTATCCAGTTAAAGATTATGACGCGTTCACCCGGCAAAGGGTTCCGGTCAGAAGCCTTTTCGAGATTTTGCATCAAAACGGCTATTTCTGTTCCATTTTCTACTCCTCCTCATTCGATTACACGGGCTTTCGGGATTTTTTGCACGGTCGCGAAATTGACGAAATGTATGATGCTGACACCATGCCCGGCCCGCGTTCGACAAAGCCGGTCAGCTGGGGCCTGCGCGAAGAGGAGACCACCCGGGCCATTTGCTCGGAAATCAGGAAGCGGGCGGGGATGGAAGCCCCTTTCTTTCTCACCTATGTGCCCGCGGCGCCGCATTATCCTTACGACGGGATACCCTCCCCGTTCATGAAAAACAAAATGACACAACGAGGTAATTATCAGCCGCTATATTTGAATCAGCTGCGGTACATGGATTGGAACATTGCGTCCATATTGGACGAGTTAAAAAAAACACATTTGCTCAACAATACAATGGTTATTATAACAGATGATCATGGCGAAATGCTCGGCGTGGATGGCGGGCCCATCGGACATGGCTGGGCGGTTTCCACGAGCCTGGCAAATATTCCCCTCATCATCATGGACCCGGGCAGCCCGTCCTTCAAAGTTAATTATACCGTCGGGTCGGAGGTTGATTTGCTTCCAACCATTCTCGACCGCCTTGGGATCCCAATTCCGTCAGACCAAATTTATGAAGGGCATTCTCTTTATCAAACCACTAATTTGTTGCACCGGTCGATTTACCTGAATTCCTTTCAACAGTACGCGGTGATACAGGATCATGAATTTATTTGGAGCAGCGGCTTAAACGGTGGAAAATGCGACTACAACCAAAACTTTCTGTGCTTTGACATCACGAATGATGTGGCCCCCACCCGTTTCATTAAATCGCAACGTCCACCCGGCAGTATTCCATCGGTGTATGATTTTAATAAATTCCAGGAGAACTTTTTAAAAAACTACCGCTTTTATTGCGATGATGTTTACAAGATAAGGCGGATATATTTGGAAAATGCAAGCGGTGCCGCGGCAGAAAATGAAATCGAGCATTGACCACGACACAGAGGCACGGAGGATATGATTTGAAATTAAAGGCATTCATTTTATTATTGGCGGTGGCCTCAGTGGCGGCGGCGGCTTATTTGTTTCTGCCGGGGGCGGAGGGGGGCTGTCGTCCCTCGGCCATTTATGACGAATCGGCGGATGGTGCGCAGCAGATTGCGGCGGCGCTGGCCCGGGCCAGGGCGGAGCATCAGCGGGTGCTGCTGCAGTTTGGGGCGAACTGGTGCGTTTGGTGCCAGAAGATTCATTGCTTTTTTAAATCCGATGAGGCGGTCAAACAGGAACTGGCAGGCCACTACCGGGTGGTATTGATTGACGTCAATCAGGGCCGCAATGCCGCCACCGTGGAGAAATACGGTCACCCCACCGATCAGGGTTTGCCGGTCCTGGTCGTTCTGGACGCCGATGGGCGGCCACTGACCACGCAAGCCACCGGCGAATTTGTCAATCCAGCCGAGGGCCAATATGATTCCCAAAAGGTGCTGGCTTTTCTGAAGCAATGGTCCGGCGCCCAGTAAATTCAAAATCCAAGCAAATTTCCCAGCGCACTTTGGCTTGCCGGCGGGCGCAAGCCACAGGAGCAGGAGGTTGACGCGGGGCGCGGGCGGACCGGATTATAGAGGGCCATGTTACTTCTTTTACGAGAAAGGGGTTGATGGCGGATCGAGGCGCGGGACTCGAACTCCGAGGTTGAAGGGTTTCAAAAGTTGCAGGTTTGGAGGGGTTTAAAGGCCGGCGACACGCCCCCAGCAGCCCGGGTTCGAGCGGGGGAGTTTGCAAATGCGACAGATTATGCGATGCTGACGCATGAATCGTCCATCAATGCGGGGCAACTCCGCCAGGAAGCTGGGACCGTTCGGGCGCGGTTTGTGGCTGGCGCTGCTGCTCGGGGGGACGCTTTGGACGCAGGCGGGCGAAAACGATTGGTTTGTGCCGCTGGGTCCGCCGCCGGAGGCGGGCAAGCGCCGCATCTCCGGGGGCGAGGGGTTTCCGCCGCTGCCGCTGCCGGCCACGCCGTTGCGCCGCACGGAGCGCAAGCGCGAGCCGAGTCCGCCCCGGCTGATCGCCAAGGTGGTCTGGGGCGCGGGGGCGACGTTCACTTATGAATCCGGCGACAAGACGAGTATCGCGGATTGGAATCTCTGCCCGGGGGATCTTCAGCAGTTGATGAAAAGCGCCAGTT
>Ga0302269_1001605_pt1 | contig 10819 bp, 10 predicted proteins | sample III_Bog_E2_2_FD_194560 | JGI IMG/M metagenome (GOLD analysis project Ga0302269, IMG submission 194560) | Peat permafrost microbial communities from Stordalen Mire near Abisko, Sweden - III_Bog_E2_2 | ecosystem: Environmental > Terrestrial > Soil > Wetlands > Peat | place: Sweden: Abisko...
TTGGTTGATCGGGCCATTTGCCATTAACGTATTACCCCTTAAGACGCAGGTCAAGCACAGAGTAACTGGTTCGCCAACCCCTCACTACCCTCTCGAATTCGAAATTACCTTTTGTGTAAGGGGAGTGCTATCCCCTATGCTCGCCAATTTCTACCTATATGAATTCGACCGAGCTATGATGAGGAAAGAGTTCAAGCTCGTTCGCTATGCGGACGACTTTGTGGTGATGTGCGAGAGTCTTGAACGCGCCAAACAAGCACATAAAGAAGGCAAGGCGCTCCTGCACTCGGTCGGGCTCTGCATTCACGAATTAGGACCGGACTCGAAAACTAGACTCGGCGAATTTACCAAAGACGGACTTATTTTTCTAGGCATACGCTTCGAAGGGAAGGAAGTGTTCCCAACGAGCAAAGCTGTGGGCAAATTCAAATCTAAAGTCGAGGAAACGCTTATCTCTTCAAGTGGTAACAGCTTGTTCAAGACTCTACAGAAGCTCACCAACCTGATTAACGGATGGGGCAACTGCTACAAAAAAATGAAAGTGGGAAAAACTTATCTTGAATTGGACAGCTTCATAAAGTCAAAGGTGCAACTGTATTTAACGACGATGGGAATTCGCCTTGTAGGGAAGAACAAGAGAAAGCATATGAAGCTGCTCGGAATTCCTTCACTTTCAAGCATGATTGAATGGGGTCCGAAACCTGATCCATCCAAGCAGCGTAAGAACCTGAAGAATGAAGCCATTGTTAACTCCACACAAGGGTAGCAGGCTGCTTAGTCTCCCTCGGCATCAATCAGGCAACGGCCATCTCCTGCTTGTCGGGTTCAATTTCCACCTTCGTGCGCAGTCGCACATTGAGCGCGTCCAGTATACGGATCGTGCGCTCCAGCGTGATGCCGAAGTATTCGTTGCGCTCGTCGCGTGAGACCTGCGACTCATGAACGCCGAGCCGCTTGGCCAGATCGCGCTGCGAGATTCCCTGCGCAATGCGCAGCGAAATCAGCATCTGACCGAGTCCGTGGAGGTTCTCCAACTCGTCAAACTCGCCCCGCTTCAGCCGTTCATAGCTCTCCACTTCCTCTTTCAATTGTAGGTGAAAGGATTCGATGGGATCGATGACGCGCTTAATCTCGTCGTCGGAAAGCCCTGTGGACTTGAGCCGGTCACGATGCTCGGTGAGCCGGCCGCGTTCTTCCTCAAGACGAGTGGTTGCGAGTTGGTATTCAGCTTCGTTGCGAATCATGACTGTCCCCCATATTTGATCTTTACGATGCCTCGTGGCTTGCCGTCCCGGCGCGACTGGCGGAAGGCGGAAGGAAACTCCAGTTCATGGCCGAACTTGTCGCGGATGCCACTGCCGAGGCCAAGTCCGGGCACGTGCGGATACAGTTCGACCCGATAGCGATGCCACATGGGAAGCTGGCGCTTGGGATATCCTCGGTAAGGTCTGCGTGAGGCCGGGTCCCAGGTCCATACCTTGTACGGATCGAGGCGATTGAGCTGTTGCGTCAGCGCGCCCGACGCGAGCGATTTCAGGTCGCACACGAAGTATCCGTCGATGTCGTTGGGATGGTCCTTGTCCTCCACGAACGAACCGTCGGCAAAGATTTCGCGGATGCCAACCTGCCAAAGCTGGCGGGCGAGAATCTCCAGTCCGCCGACAAGTTGCTCACGCCAGACGGCATCCCAAGTCGAATCGCTGTTCTGCTTTCCGCCGCCGCGAACGAGCCTCGATTGGCGCAGTTCATCGAAGGAGAGTTCGTAGTCTCCCGGTAGTAAGAGGCCGTCGCTGTCGAAGGGAGGAATGATTGGCATATAGAAAACCCTTCTCTAGGCAAAATAGCCTAGAATGACAGATATGTCAAGTGTGACAATTGAGTCGCGTCGGGGACGATTCCCTATCCTGCTCAATAGATGATGGTTAATAGACTCCGAATTCTCTCGACAGTGTCGAGAGAATTCGCCAGACGCGTCTGGCGAATTCAGATTTTGCAGACTCCGCCTGCAAAATCAGGTCAAGGCAATTTCTGGGGCTAATAGCGCGCTCTGACCGATCTTGAGCGCAGAGGTTTTGGAAATGTCGGTGCTGAGTTGCGGGGCGAGTTGGGCGAGATTGTTAGTGAAGATTTGCGCATCCTGCGATGCGCGCGAAACAGAAACGTAGGCAAAGCGGGTGTTGATGAGTTCGGGATGGACGTTAGTGTCCATGTTGACCAGAACGCGCTCCGAAGTGAGCCCCTGCGAACTGTGCGAGGTAACGGCGTAGCCGTGATCGAAGTGGCGCATATGAGCCGGATCGAAGGTGACCGTCCGGTCCTTGCCGCCGTCCATGAGGACGGCCATTTTGCCGTTCTCGTCGATCTTCTGCACAGTTCCAAGGTCGCGGTTGGCGACGCCGAGTTCACGGTTCGGCGCGGTGAATTGCAGTCGGTCGCCAACAGCAAAATCACGTTCGATCTCGCGGTATGCAGAGATGCCGTGCAGCCGAGCCGGATCGTAGGTAACCTGCTGGCCATCGGGTTTCTCGACGGTCAGCAGATTCGATTTTGGATCGGTCGAGACCACTCGCGCGTAGCTGCGCTGCTCGATGCCGAGGGTTTTGCTGCCGCGCTGATAGTGGAGCACGTCGCCGACTTCATAGCGTGCGGCCCAGGCCCGGTCAGCGCCGGTCATATCGGAACGCGGCGCAAGCACGCGCATGACGTGGTTTTCGGACTCGACGATGCCGTGCTCCTGCAACTCAGCACGCACAGCTTGATTGATCTCGCGCCGCGAAGCGTTGTCGGGAGAAACAATGATGGTGTTGGCCGGATTGTCGGCATAGTTCCGGGCAATCGAGGCGATGCGTTTTTCGGGATCTGCAATCTCCGTAACACGACCCTGCTGTTCAAGAAGTGCGACGCCCTCCGCTACTTCGCCGCGCGATAGATGCTCGACGGCGCGCAGCAACTCGGGGTCTTTCTGGCGCACAATTTTGTCGAGCGTGGCCGTTTTCATTCCGTTTTCAACCAACTGCTCGAAGGGCTTCCCGGCTTCCACGCCTTGATGCTGGCGCGTGTCGCCGATGAAGAGAACCCGGTCGCCTGGATCGAGTTTGGCGAGGAAATCGCGCACCTGTTTGGTGCTGGCGAGGCTCGATTCATCCACCATATATAGGTGGCGTTCCGGGGTCGGCTGCTTATGCCGGGCAAGGAAACCTTGCAGCGTGTCGGCATGGATGCTCGCATCGCGGAGTTGATGCGCGGCGCGCGAGGTCGGGGCGAAGCCCTCGACAATCATTCCGCGCTGTTCGGCGGCTTCGCGCACGGTTTTAAGCGCCGTGGTCTTTCCTACGCCGGCACTTCCTTGCAAACCTTGAATTCTATCGCGTGAAGTAAGAATCTCTTCCGCCGCCGAGCGTTGTGAAGAATTAAGAATCGGGTATTGGGCGGTATGCGCTACGGCCTGCTGAATGGGCATGATCTGCTCAACGCGACCTTGCCCCTGGCGCATTTGCTGCAGGATTTCCTTCTCAGCCTGGATGGTTTCCGCCGTGGTGAACTGCCGCGCGGAACCGTGCTTTGTTGCGGTAACAAGCTGAAGCTCGCCAGAGGCCAACCTCGCTTCTACGCTGGCGCGAACCTGACCGTAGGTCGTTTCGCCCATGCCGCGCCGCAAGGCATCGCGGAAGAGGGCGCGCTCATCCGTGACGGCTTCGCGCTCAAAGCTGCGTTCGCGGGCAAAGGTCACTGCTTCCTGCGCGGCCTTCTGCGCTTTCTCGGGAGCGCGTTCGACGGCTTTCTTTTCGGCCCGCTCACGCGCCGCGGCCACAACCTGATTCGGTTGATTGCCGAACTCGGCGGCCAGCTTGCGATGCGCCGCGAGCACTTCGGCGGGCGACTGAATCTGCTTCTTGTCGCGCGTGGCATGGGCGGCGATCTCCGCCGCCTCGTAGCCAGATAGACCATTTTGCTGCATGTGGGCAAGGATTTGATTCTGGCGCTGACTTGAGGCGTCCAGGTATTCCTGCGAGTATCCTTTGATCTCCGGCGCTCCGCTTCTGCCCGGCGTGATCTCGTAGCCCAATTCGCGCAATCGAAAGGTCAACTCCGACTGATAGACGGCAGTGGCGAACTGCTGCGACTCGAAGAGGCTCTGCGGCTGGAGCGCACGTGTAGTTCCATCGGCGCGCTCAGTGACATTGAAGATGACGGCGTGCGTGTGAAGTTGTGGAGCCGCATAGCCATCGACGGGACGCGATGTGTCGTGCTCGAATTTCGCGACGATGAATTGGCCGGTGGACTCTGCGGGATGATTGCCACCGATCCGCGCTTGCGTGTACCGCTCCAACTCGCCGAGAGCGGTCGTGACCGCCATGCTGTGAGCCTCCCGGACCCGGCTGTCGCCGCCGACAAGGGCGGTCAGCGAAACCGACTTCGGCGCACTGAAGGTCGCATCCCAACCGGCGCGATGCTCAACGGATTTGACTGTTTTGCCGTCGGCTCCTTGATACTCGAAGGATTGCCGATGCTGGACAAGTTGCTCGCCTGTCTGTGGGTGCTGACCATCCGAGAGCCGATGAAACTCATCGGCGCTTACGGCTCCAGCGAGGCCGTATTTCTCGGCGAGTTGGCCCTGCCATTCGCCCTGCACGGTCTGCCCCTGGCTCCAATAGCTTTGGTCCGGCGAAGTGAATTCCTGCTTGTGGTAGTTTTCCAGCTTGCCCGCAGAAAGGGCTTTCGAGATTTTCAGCATGGGTCAGTCTCCTAACGAAAATCCGCTTTGAATGGCTTCTGCGCTCTCTTCGATTGCTTCTGGCTCTGACGGTTTCTTCGCCAGCGTCTTCGGATCGAAGCCGAGTTCATCGTCGTCCAACGGGCGCGGAACAAAAGATGGCTGCGTTGCCGGGATGTCGTGGTAGGCAAATGAGAAGCAGGCAACGTAGTTGCCGAGCTTCAGAAAGGCGTGCCGGTCGGGCAAGCCGGAGATTTCCGAGTCCATCACCAGTGGCTCGACCTGGCGCTCCAGCGTGAAGTTTTTCCCCGTGCGGCTGCCATCGAAATGCGTCTGCCGCAATCGTTCAATCTCCACTTTGCCGATGGCGCTCGATACCCACTCGGCGGCCTTTGGTTCGGTGGTCTTGAGGAAGATTTTCGTGGCCGGCTGCGAGAGCATGACCTCGGCCATGTGGCCGTAGATGTACTCAAGCTGCGCCTTCCCTTGGAAACCCAGCACAATCGGATTTTTCGATTTACGGTTCTCAGTGATGGCGGTGTGGAGCTGCGGCAGACGTTGCAGACTGGCCAACTCGTCCAGTACGAACCAGACCGGGTGCTGGCCCTCTTTCGGCTCATTCAAGAGCCGCAAAACGAGCAGGTCAATCCACAAACTGTGCAGCGGGCGCAAAGCCTCGCGCTCGCTGGGCTTCGAGGTCAAGAATATCCAGCCTCTCCGATTCTCGGACCACTCGGTTGCGCTCCAATGATTCCTGTTTTTGTCTTTGCGCGGCAGCATTCGCAGACTGTCCGCGATCAGTCCGAGCGATGCCAAGACGCCGTTGCGCTGCTGCTGTGCGCCCTTGGCAATCATCGTCGCCATCTCGGTATTCTGAACGCGGCGGTCGATCTCGTCGGGGTTGGCCATCCACTCGACGAGTTCCTCAGGTGATGGGCCGAAGGTCAGCAAATGTGCGAAGATCTTCTGCGGCGTTTCGGTAAAGAACTCGCCCTTCTTGTCCGTGGTTGGTTGATAGAGCGAGGCCGCAATCGCCTTTGCTTCGGCGCGACGGCGCAACTCTTCGGACGGTCCCCAGTAAGGGCAGCGTGCATCGAGAGGATTCAGAATGATGTCGCCATTCTTGCTGTCATAGAATCGCTGCACGAATTCGCAGGCTGGATCGTAGACGATGGCCGAGTGACCCCGTTCCTTGATCTGCATGAGAAGCTGCATGATGAGCCGGGTCTTGCCTGCGCCCGTGTCGCCCATCAGCTCGATGTGCTGCCCTTCGGCGAGCCGGGGAATGCGCATGAGCTTCTTTGATTCGATGGTTCTGAAACCGACGCCATCGCCTTTGACGGCGCGATTAAACCCGGTTGGAGTGACGCGAACCGGCCCTTTGAGCAGGCGTCCGTACTTCATCTCGCGGAACCGTTCCACGTCTTTACGCGCGGCAACCGGGAGCACGCTCAAGAGCACAATAAGCCCGGCGATAAGTGGCCAGCGGAAGACTCCGGCGACGCTGTGCCCACCAAAGACGAACTGCTGAAGGTAGGCATGAAGCGGGACATTCCGATAGACAGTTTTCGGTCCGCGATAGAGGTAAACCAGTCCGGCGGCGCGAGCGTTCCTGGTCAACTGAAGTGGCAGCGGTCGTGCAAAGTCAATTGTTGTCACGCCCGGCTCTACATCGGCAGCGGCAGCAGGATGCGCATGAAGATGGTCGTCCGAAACATCGAGAAGCTGGTACTGGCCGGTCTGCTTCAACCCGGTCAATGCGCCGGACTGAATGTACGGCCAGAGGTCGTAGCGTTCGAGCGCCGGCATGAACACACCTATATAGATGCGCAGAAAAACAGTGGTCAGAATCAGCGTCAGTGTGATGGCCGCGTAGCTATAGATGGGAGCCTGCGGCGGCGTAACGATTGTTTCCTTGCGTCCCCAATGTGTAGTGCTCATATCTGTTCCGTGCTCCTTTCCGCATAGCTGGCCAGCGCATCCTCGGCCGCCTTGCGTTTGTTCGCTTTCACATAGCGAAGCATTTCTTTGAACTGTTCCGCGGTCTTCTGCTCGCCGCGCAAGAGCGGTTCGAGTGTGTTGATGAGCAATAGACGCAGGCTTGTGACTTCGCCTATCAATGCAAGCTCGGTCACATTCCTGGAGTCGTTGCGCACTTCGCGCATGATTAGGCTGCGCAGCCATTCGCCGTAGTCAAGCCCAAGCGCATTGCAATGGCGCTCGACCTCTGAATACTCGTTGCGATTGAGCTTTGTGTTGAGCGTGATGTTGCGTTTTTCGCGTCCTCGAACCCGGCGCGAACCGGGTTGCATTTCTGAAGAAAGAAGCGCCATGATGACCTGCTTTCTGTTGCGAACCGTGGAAACTCATGAGTTCCCACGGTTCACATATCTTCAACTCCATCAATCAGTAACTCAGGAGTTTCCTGGGCAACTTCTGAGTTCCCTATGAGGGGTGGAGTATCGAAAATTCTTCCGGCGCGCAGCGCCGCAGTGGTCCGGGCAGAAAAGCGAAGGCAAGTCATGCCTTCGCTCCCACTGCTACTGCCGCTTTCGATGCAGGCTTTGAAGGCGCTCCAGCGGCTTCGGAAGCAGGCGTGCGACGGATGCGCAGAGCCGGCGTGATTCGCTGTGCTTCAGGAGTGCGAAGAAACTCCTGAAAGTCGCGGTCTTTCGAGAAGACATAGGCAAGCGCCTGCTCGACGACATCGTCGGCGGAAGCGTGAATGAATGCGGCGTACTGATCGACTTGCATTGCGGTCGTATCAGTCAATCGAATGGATGCGCTGATGTGGCGGGTTTGTGTAACTTCAAGCAGTGGCATATCGGTCTCCTTCGGGCTGTGGAATCAGGCCGTCTTGCGACGGGCAATCATGCGTTGAGCCGTGGCCGCAATCTCCCGCGCACGAGCGGAGCAAAGTGCAGCGGGAATCTCGAAGCGGCGGCGGACTTCAAGCATGGTGATAACGTCGTCGATGGGAATGCCATCGGCCAGCCAAAGGCGGGCAGAGGCGACATCGACAGTGCGTTGGGCGTAGTAGAGAGGATCGGATTTATCGGCGCGGCGCGAAGCAAGCTCGCGCGTCAGTTTCGTGGCGTCCATATTGTGTGCAAGCCGCGCGCAAACCCAGGCCCAATCATCCTCGGAATGTGAGTGCTTGACTGTGGGCAATTTCCGTGCGTTGCCGCGTAGCGGCAGCACGGAAGAGCCCACGACGGCATCAAACCAGAAGTCGGCAGGACCGTAGATCACATCCACGGGGTATTCGACCGCGACAGGATGCGCGGGAGAATACTTGCGGTTCAAGAAACCGGGAACGCGCAGCACCCGGTTCCGGTCCGTGCAAGCGGGATCGCCGCCGAAGGCCTGGGCGATCAGCTTGAGTGTCTGTTCCTGACGCTCAAAGCCAAAGCCTGCAACGCGCCAAAGAGCCTGGTATTTGCTTGGCGAAGTCGAGATGATCGCGGTCGGCGTGGGAACTAGATCGGACGCCCGCAGCGTAGCGAGCCGTGCGTCGCCGTCTTCATCAATATCTACATAGATGTGACGGACAGATGCGATGCACTCCTTGGTCCGCTTGCGGCTGCCAGCAATCAAAGGATTAGCCGAGACATAGATGTTTGCGCCGTTGTCATTCTCGAAGTTAAGCCAGGCCATGTAGCGCGGCGCAAGAACCTGTTCAACCGTTACCACGCGCTGCTGTGGCCGGGGTGCATCTTCCCGGCGCAACAGAAGCGCAATCGTTTCGCACGAAGCGAACGAACGGGTGAGGAAGTTGGCGGCAATCCGGTTCATAAGCTGACCTCTCAAGAACGCGATTCCACGAGCATTTCCAGTAGGAAAGCCCGGACAATGCCGGGCTTTCAACGTGAGGAAAAGCGGCCTACTCGGCCGCTTCGTCAAAGGGCAACTCTTCGTTGGCTTCCTGCTCTTCCGCGGCGGCCTTCTCCGCGCGGTCGAGCTTGAGGATGGAGTTGACGCGAATGCTGTCAGTGCGGACCGGCTTCTTGGCCTTCTTGGGCGTGTATTCGGTGTGGCGAATCTCGCCCTCGATCTGGATGTGCGCGCCCTTCTTGAGCGTGGCCGCGAACTCGCCAAGTTTGCCGAAGACGATGGAGCGATGCCACTCGGTGTGCGAGATGTATTCGCCGGACTCTTTGTCCTTGTAAGAGGTCTTGGTTGCGAGTGAAAGGGTGGTGAACTTCTGGTTGTTCTTGCCGGTGCGAACTTCGGCGTCGCCGCCGAGGAAGCCGATGAGGATAGCTTTGTTCTGATACATTTTCGTGTCTCCGTTTTTGAATTCCCGATCTGCTCGGGTCACACCTTGCGAAGCTATGCGAGTGGGCGCGACTCCCAAGGCCGAAGCTCTGCATTTACGGAGGGTCCATCGCAGATGGAAACCGTAACCCGTAGGGCGTCGAAGACGAAGCAGAAGAGCGAGCCTGCCGCAAGGCGTCGCAAAGGCCCCGAAGCAGTGACCGAGCTAGTGAGGAATGGAACTGGGAGACACGCTTCAAGAACAATGCAATCTCCGCTTCCTGGCGATGCCATTCCCCGGCAAACCAGATCAACCTTCTCGCTGTCAGACCTCGGGACAAAGAGCCGCATCTCGCACATGGCATCGCGTGTCTTCCACTCGGTGTGGTCACGCTCAAGAGCGCGCAACAAGGGCGTGATTTCGTTTGCTACACCGTGCCCAAGAAGGCTTTGCATTGCCGCCCCTCCGATTCGCATTCCATCCTGCAATCCGCGCTGCAATTCATGCCGCTGCCGTGGAGGAAGCCCGGTAGATTTCCTCCGTCACGAAGCATTGCTCCGCATGGCTGTATCCACTCACGGTGATTAGCTCGCGCACCCGGCGTCGGCCCGTGGAATCGCGTTCGCAGTAGAGAACAAAATCCACTGCCTTTCCGGTCTGTGACCGAATGAATTGCTGGTCGAGATTGGTCCGTGCGCTGAGCGCCATATCCGCCAACCGGTCCAGTGCATCGAGGGCGGAATCCGCGTGCAATGTCGAGAGGGTTCCGCCGTGGCCAGTGTTCATGGCCTGCAAGAGGTCGTAGCCGCATTCATCGCGGATTTCGCCCATGATGATGCGGTCAGGCCGATGCCGGAGAGCTGCGGCGACAAGCTGGCTTGGAGTGACGGCAACCTGGCCGGGAATCTCCGCCACTGCCTCCCAGCGAACTGCATTGGGATGGGCGACCTTCAGCTCGGCAGGCTGTTCGATCACGATCAGCCGCTCACGGAGCGGAACGTGATCGAGCAAAGCCTTCATTAGCGTGGTCTTTCCAGAGCCTGTTCCACCGGCGATGATGCCGTTCTTGCGATCCTCGATAAGGTGCACAACCGCATCCCTAACATGGGCGGGCAAGCTGCCAGCCGCGACCAGTTCATCTGAGGTAAACCAGCGGTTGAATTTGCGCACTGTAAAGGTCGGGCCGTTAATCGAGGAAGGCGAGCCGACAACGGCCACGCGCGAGCCATCGGGCAAGCGCGTATTGAGAATCGGATTCTGCGTCGTCAAGTCCTGCCCGAGAATGCGCGCGACGCGCTCGATGGCGGCTTGCAACCGTTCGTTCGTGAATGGTTGTGTGAGTCCGATTTGCTCTACGACACCTTTGCGATCTGCAAAGACTCCACTCGTCCCATTGATCATCAGATCGGAGATCGATGGGTCAAGCAGCAGCGCACGCAACTCTTCGGGAAAGAACGGCAGAATCAGGTCGAAGCTCATCGCGTAGCTCCTGCGACTGCGTCGGGACTGTGCGCATCGACAGAGACGCGGTTTTCGTGGAACTCGGTGATGGTCAATCCCAGCGGATTGATGAACTCGTACTGCGGGTAAACGCGGGCCTGATCGCTGACCTGCTTCGGATTCAGATAGTAGGTGATGCTGAGTAGCCAATGCTCCGTGCGCGGCTCGTGAGAATTCTCTGCCGAGTAGAAGCGATCGACTGCCATCAGGGCCGTTCCACGGGCAATGCGCGCGCCTTGTAGCATCTCTTCTGACATCGTCGTAATGGTCACGTTCTGGACCTGCACATCGCTTGATTCGATCTGCCCTGCCGTGACTTGAGAGACGAGGTGGTTGGCGTTGTCCTC
>Ga0302269_1001607_pt1 | contig 10798 bp, 11 predicted proteins | sample III_Bog_E2_2_FD_194560 | JGI IMG/M metagenome (GOLD analysis project Ga0302269, IMG submission 194560) | Peat permafrost microbial communities from Stordalen Mire near Abisko, Sweden - III_Bog_E2_2 | ecosystem: Environmental > Terrestrial > Soil > Wetlands > Peat | place: Sweden: Abisko...
TTTACAAAGTCATCAACACCGAGTGCGACGCCAATCCGGCGCGGCTCGAAGCAGCCAAATCGGAACTGGTAAAGCTTCAGGCCGGCGACGCCGAAAATATTGCCATCTGGAAAGAGATGATCCGCCTCTCGCAGATCCAGTTCGACACGATTTATGCGCGGCTGGGCGTGAAGTTTGATTTTGCACTCGGCGAAAGTTTTTACAACCCGTGGCTCGGCGAGGTCGTTGCCGATTTGCTGGCGCGCGGCATCGCGCGCGAAAGCGAAGGCGCCGTCGGCGTGTTCAGCGATGGCTCGCTGCCGCCGAAGGAAGACCCGTTTCTCGTCAATCGCGACGGCGAATGGGTGGCCGACCCCGCGCTTGTGCGCAAGAGCGACGGCGGTTTTAATTACACCACCACTGATCTCGCCACTGTGGATTACCGGCTTAAGACCTGGTCGCCGCAGGAAATTATTTATGTCGTGGACGACCGGCAGTCCGGGCATTTCAAAAAACTGTTTCTGATTTTTGGCCGCTGGAAACCGGATGCGGGGAAGACCAAGCTCGTTCACGTCGGCTTTGGCAAAATCATGGGCGAGGACGGTAAGCCGTTCAAGACGCGCTCCGGCGACACGGTGAAGCTCGGCGACTTGCTCGACGAGGCGGAAGAGCGCGCCTACAAAATTGTTTCCGAGAAAAGCGCGGAGCTGCCCGAAGCCCAGCGCAAGGAGATTGCCCGCGTCATCGGCCTCGGCGCGGTGAAATACGCCGACCTGTTGCCGAACCGCCAGAGTGATTATATCTTCAGTTGGGACAAGATGCTTGCGCTGCAAGGCAACACCGCGCCGTATCTGGTTTATGCGTATGCGCGGATCAAGAGCATTTTTCGGAAGGCGGCGGAAACATTCAACATTCAACATTCAACGCTCAACATCCAATTGGTCGCGCCGGAAGAACTCACGCTCGCCAAGCATTTGCTCAATTTCGGCATCACGCTCGAAGCCGTCGCCGAGGAATTGCGCCCGAATTACTTGTGCAATTATCTTTTCGAACTCGCCGGCAAGTTCACTTCGTTCTACGAAAATTGTCCGGTGCTGAAAGCCGAGGACGCGGCCACGCGCGATTCGCGATTGGCGTTGTGCGATCTGACGGCGCGCGTTTTGAAGCAGGGTCTGGAGACGCTCGGCATCGAAACCGTCGAGCAGATGTGATTTGTGAAATCGCTCACCGAACAGCTTTGGTTTGAAGTGCCGGGCCGGCGCGGCTTTGTGAACATCACCGACACCGTGGCTGGACTGGTGCGCCAGAGCGGCGTGCAGGAGGGGCTTTGCCTCGTCAACGCCATGCACATCACCGCCAGCGTTTTCATCAACGATGCCGAGGACGGGCTGCTGCACGACTACGAAGTGTGGCTGGAAAAGCTCGCGCCGCACGCGCCCACGGCGCAATACCATCACAACCGCACCGGCGAGGACAATGCCGACGCGCACCTGAAACGGCAAATCATGGGCCGCGAAGTCGTCGTGGCCATCACGAAGGGCAAACTCGACTTCGGGCCGTGGGAACAGATTTTCTACGGCGAGTTCGATGGCGACCGCCGCAAGCGCGTGCTCGTGAAAATCATCGGCGAGTGACTCCGGCCGAAACATTTTCCGCGCTGCTCCGCAGCAACGCGCTGCTCACCGCGCTCGCGCCGATGCAGGATGTGACGACGCTCCAGTTCATGCGCGTCGTGGACCGCTACGGCGGGCCGGAGGTTTATTGGACGGAATACTTCCGCGTCCACGGCGATTCGCGGCCGGAAAAGTGGATTCTCGATTCCATCACCAAAAACCCCACCGGCAAGCCCGTCGTCGCGCAGATGATCGGCAACGACATTCCCGCGCTCGTGCGCAACGCGAAGCTGCTGCAGCAGTTTCCCGTCGCCGCGATTGACCTGAACCTCGGCTGTCCCGCACCGATTGTTTATCGCAAATGCGCCGGCGGCGGGCTGCTGCGCGAGCCGGCGCGCATTGACGCCATTCTCGGCGCGTTGCGCGACGCGGTGATTATTCCGTTCACGGTGAAGACGCGCATCGGTTTTGAATCGGCGCAGGAATTTGATTCGCTGCTGCCGGTGTTTGCCAAGCACGCGATTGACCTGCTCACCGTCCATGCGCGCACGGTCAAACAGATGTATCGGCCCGGCGTGCGCTACGATTTGATTACGCACGCGGCGCGCGAATTAAAATGTCCCGTGCTGGCGAATGGGAATGTTTACAGCGCGACGCAGGCGCAGCAACTGCTGGCCGAGTCCGGCGCGCGCGGTTTAATGATCGGTCGCGGCGCGATCCGCAATCCGTGGCTGTTCGACCAGCTTCGCGCGCAGTTGCGCGGTGAGAAAATCAAGCTGCCCGTTGGACGCGACGTGCTGAATTACATCCACGAGCTGTGGGATAATGAAATCACGCCCGGCGTGCGCGAGTCGGCGCAGGTGCAGCGGATGAAGAAGTTCACCAACTTCATCGGCGAAGGCATCGGCGGGAAATTCCTGCACGACATCCGGCGCGTGGCGACGACGGCGGATTTCTGGCGCGTGTGCGGGGAATTTTTGGATCACGACCAGTCGCTGACGCTGGAGCCGCCGGCGATTACTGAAACGCCATTGGATTTGCCGTCGGCGTTTTGAAAATTACTTCAGCTTGATACAAAACTCGCTCGCGGCGGTGATCTTTTCCAGGTCGCCCTTGTAAAATTCGTCGCGGTAGCCGTCGGTTTCGAGCAGATGCTGGCGCAATTCCTTCTGGTCGCGGTGTAAAATGTATTTCAGCTCCTTCAAGTTCGCCGACCAGCGGAAGCCGTTGAAAAATTCCGCGCCGGCGAACTGCGTTTTGTAAAGCGCCGCGTCCGAGTAGCAGGTGCCCAGATAAAGATGCTTCTTGCCGTGCTCGGCAAAGAGCGCCGCCGCCGAGGTCATCATGAACATGCCGAGGTTGCGGGCGTAATAATTCAGATCGTAGAAGGCGTAGTAGTAAAATGCCAGCGCCTTGCCTTCGAGATAGAGCGTGGCCACGCCGATCTCCTTGGCGGTCGCCGCATCGGTGAACACCAGCAGATGCGAAATGATCGGTGCGTCGAACAGCGCGTCGAGCCGCTCAAAGGTCATCACGTCCTTGCCGAACTTGATATCGGCGTAGGTCTTGAAAAACTGGCGGCGCTCGGGCGTGTAATCAAATTTGTCGCGCGGCACGAGCTTGACCTCGATGCCCGCGCCTTTGCGGAGGATGCGGCGGTTCTCGGACGAGGGCTTGAACTTGGCGAGGTTCACGCGCACCTGGCGGCAGAGATAAAAACGGTCGAGCTGGCGCGAGGACGGCAGGAAACCGGCGTTGAAAATATCCGCCGGCGTCTCGTCGGGTTCGGGAATCGCCCAGACGGCATACGGGAACTGGTAATTCTCGTAGTCGGAGTTCTGCTCGGAGAAGAGGAGTTTCACAAATTTATTGAGCCACAGATTTTCACAGATGAAACACGTCTGTAGCATTGATTTAGACAAAGGGAGATTAGCAGAATATTGGTAAAACTAAAGACTATTTGGGTTAAGCCACCAGAATTTCCGGCTATTGGCGGTGGCCTTCACTGACCGTTTCACTGACAGTGCCAGTGTGGAGTGGTCGGCATTCATAGATTCAGGCGGGCAAAACATCGGCGGGAAAGTAGCAACGATATTTGGCGCGCGAATCGGTGGGATGACTGCCCAGCGGGTCAAACCGGCCGCACGGATGCTGCCAGACACCGCGCCGCAGGCACCATCGCCGACTCCTTGCCGCCTTCCAACGCCTGGAGCAGATTCGCCAGCGCCGTGTCGCCTCATCAAGCACGGCGGGATAATAGTTTTTGATTATCTCGCCCGGCTGCTCTTTCCGTTGTTGCAGTTGCAGTTCCCCCAGCAGTGCGCGCGATTTCACAAGTTCCAAAATGTAATTGTTCCGCCAGCATTTCGCCCATGACCAGATCGGCACTTTTTCGTCAACGCCTCCTTGCTCGCGATGGCTGGTTTGCGTTTTTGCGCCCAATTCCGCCGCGTAAAATCACTCTTGCGCGTAGATTCTTCATGCGCCCTTTGCATCACGGCGAATGAGCGAATTATCGTGGCAAAATCATCAATCGTTTTTGGGTGTGGATTTTCCCATCTTCCAGCGTAATGACATCCAGCCCCAACTCGATGATTCGGCGAGCTTGTTGTAGGCGACGCGCGGTGGCAAACGCGAAAACCGATCCAAATTCTCCAAAATTAGCACCGGGTTTTGGGTTTCGATTTTACCCGCCTTGAGCGCCACGATCAGCTCGCCCAGCCGCCCGCGTTCAATGTTTTTCCCCGTCCACCCGGACACGCCCAAATCTTCGTAGCGCGTCTCGTTGAGGATCAGGTTGATTTCTTGCAATATTCCTGCGTCCGCTCCAACTGGCGGCGGTGGGCATCCCCGCCCGCCAGCTCACCTTGCTTTGCGGAGGAGAACCGGATATAGCTAATGGCATGAGTTTTCGATTTCACTATTGCTTCGGCGTTCATAATAAAGTGATTTACTTGTTTTGTAAATCACCCGCCCAATAGTGCAAATCTGTGGCTGAAATAAAATGAAAATCCTGATCACTGGCAGCTGTGGTTTCGTGGGCAGCACGCTCACGCGGGCGCTGCTGGAATCGTCGCCGGGTTTGCAGATTGTGGGCGTGGATAATTTCATCCGGCCCGGCAGCGAACTCAACCGCCGTGAACTGGCCAGGCTCGGCGTGAAAATTATTCACGCGGATGTCCGCAGCGCGACCGATTTTGAAACGCTGCCCGCCGCCGATTTTGTGATCGATGCCGCTGCGAACCCCAGCGTGCTCGCCGGCGTGGACGGCCAGACCAGCTCGCGCCAGTTGCTCGAACATAATTTGTGGGGCACGGTCAACCTCCTCGAATACTGCAAGACGCAGCGCGCCGGCCTGGTTTTGTTGAGCACCAGCCGGGTCTATTCCGTGCCGCCGCTCGCCGCGCTGCCGGTGGAAGTCCACCAGCGCGCCTTTCGGCCCAGGCAAACTGAAAAATTGCCGGAAGGGCTCACGGCTGCCGGCGTCAGCGAAACATTTTCCACCGCGCCGCCGATTTCACTATACGGCTCCAGCAAACTGGCGAGCGAAACCGTGGCGCTGGAATACGGCGAAACTTTTGATTTTCCCGTCTGGATCAACCGCTGCGGCGTGCTGGCGGGCGCGGGGCAATTTGGCAAAGCGGATCAGGGCATCTTTTCGTTCTGGCTCAATTCGCACTTGCGCCGCCGGCCGCTGAAATACATCGGCTTTGACGGCGGCGGCCATCAGGTGCGCGACTGCCTGCATCCGCGCGACTTGGTGCCGGTGCTGCTGGCGCAGCTGAAACATAGCGGCCAGGACCGGCCGCGCATCGCCAATTTCAGCGGCGGCGCGGCCAACGCCATGTCGCTGGCACAACTTACGGAGTGGTGCGATGGGCGCTTCGGCAAGCAAGCCGTGGCCGGCGACGCGAACCCGCGCCCCTTCGACATTCCGTGGCTGGTGCTGGATTCCTCGCTGGCGAAAAAAACCTGGGACTGGTCGCCGAAAATTTCTTTGCCGCAGGTGCTGGATGAGATCGCGCGGCACGCGGAGCAGAATCCAAACTGGCTGCAAATTTCAAACGCATAAAAATCATGTCCGAAAACGCCCTGGAACTCCAACGCATCTACCGGCAGCGCTTTCGCGCCACGTCCGCCTATCGCAACCGCGTCTGGCGGATGCTGACCGCCGTTTTCTTCAACCGCTGGATTTCCCCCCAAGCCGCCGTGCTGGACCTCGGCTGCGGTTATGGCGAATTTATCAACAACATCGTCGCGCGCGAAAAATTCGCCATGGACTTGAACCCGGACGCGCCGAAGCACCTTGCGCCGGCGGTTCATTTTTTTGAGCAGGATTGTTCCACCGCATGGCCGCTGCCGGAAAATTCGCTGGATGCGGTGTTCACCAGCAACTTCTTCGAGCATCTGCCGGACAAGGAATGTCTCAAGCGGACGTTGCGCCAGGCGTTCCGCTGTTTGAAGCCGGGTGGACGCCTGATTGCGATGGGGCCGAACATCAAGTTTCTCCCGGGACAATATTGGGATTTTTTTGACCATCACACCATCCTGACCGAGGCGTCGCTCGGCGAGGTTTTGGAAATGGAGGGTTTTGCCTTACAGCAGGTGACACCGCAGTTTCTGCCTTACACTCTGGTGAACGCGCCGGAATATCCGCTATTCCTGCTGCGCATTTATCTGACGTTGCCGTGGCTGTGGTGGGTGAAGGGCCGGCAATTCCTCGTGGTCGCCATAAAGCAAAACTGAGCGAATGTCCGTGCCTGCGCCCAATCCATCCGCACCGAAGCTGAAATTATTTTCCGTGGTCATCCCCGCGCGCAACGAGGAGGAATCACTGCCCGCGACGCTGGAGCATCTGCACCTGGAATTTTCCCTGAATCAGGTGCCGCACGAAATCGTGGTGGTGGACGACGGCAGCCAGGACGGGACGTGGGCAGTGCTGGCAAAGCTGAAGGAAAAGATTCCCACGCTGCGGCCAATCCAGAACCCCGGCGCGAACGGGTTTGGCCGCGCCATCACGTTCGGCCTGCGCCATTGCACCGGCGACGCGGTGGTCATCATGATGGCCGACGAATCGGACGACGCGCGCGACGCCGTGCGCTATTGGCAACTGCTGAACGAGGGCTGGGACTGCGTGTTTGGCAGCCGCTTCGTCAAGGGCGGCGGGACGATTGATTATCCGGGGTTCAAGCTGTTGGTGAACCGGCTGGCGAATTTTTTTATCCGGTGCATTTTCCAAATCCCTTTGAACGACACGACCAACGCGTTCAAGGCCTATCGCCGCCCGGTGATCCAAGGCTGCGAGCCGCTCATCGCGCCGCACTTCAACCTGACGGTGGAAATTCCACTCAAGGCCATCGTGCGCGGCTATTCCTGGACGGTGGTGCCGATCACCTGGCGCAACCGCCGCTTCGGCGAGGCGAAATTGAAACTCAAGGAGATGGGCAGCCGCTATTTTTTCATCTGCGCGTATGTCTGGCTGGAAAAATATTTCAGCCGCGGCGATTACAAAAAACGGTAGCGGGCCGGCCGAAAATCCGGTTGCCCGACTGCGGGCTGGACGGCACAATTCACCCGCGTGAAAATTCTGATTGAATGCGCGGTGCCGGCCCTGCTGGCGCCCGGTGGCACCCAGGTTCAAGTCGAACAGACCAAGGCCGGTTTGGAAAGTCTCGGTGTCGAGGTGGAATTTCTCCGCTGGTGGGACCGCGGACAGCGCGGCGATCTCATCCATTATTTTGGCACGCCCAGCCATTCCTTTCTCGACCTCGCGCGCGGGGCCGGCCTGCCCGTGGTGCTGACCAATCTCTTTACCGAAACCTGCAACCGGTCGGCTGCCCGGCTGGCGGTGCAAGGCTGGCTGATCCGGGCCGCCCTGAAAATTCCCGCCGCGCGGCAGGTGAAACACCAGTTGAACTGGGCGACCTATGCTGACGCCGCCCACAATGTGGTGGGACTGCACTGCGAAAAAAACGTGCTGGAAACCGTCTATCGCGTGCCGCCGGAACGGATTTCCGTGGTGCCGCTGGGCTTGCCGGAAAGTTTTCTCCGCGCCGGCACCGGCCGCCGGCCGGCCGCACAGCTCATTTGCACCGGCACCATCACCGGCCGGAAATATTTTGTGGAACTGGCCGAAATGGCGCGGGCGGGCGAAGTTCCGGTGCTGTTCGTCGGCAAGCCGAACCATCCCGCCGACCCTTACTGGCTGCGCTTCCAGAAGCTGATTGACGGCCGCTGGGTCCGGCATCAGCCCTATGTTGAGAGCCAGACGGAAATGGTGGCGTTGCTCCAGGCGTCGCGCGGCTTTGTGCTGATGAGCCAGTTTGAAAACTGGTGCCTGTCGGCCCACGAGGCCGTCGCCTGCGGGCTGCCCGTGCTGGTGCCGGACCAGAACTGGTCGCGCGAACGCTTCGGCAACGCGGCGCGCTATTTCAAGACCATCGGCTTTAACGCCGACAACGTGAGCCGCCTGAAAAAATTTTACGCGGAGGCGCCGGCGCTGTCGGCGCCGGCCATCAAACTGCACAGCTGGTTGGAGGTCGCGCTGGAACTGAAAAAGGTTTACGAAAAAGTTTTGGTGGGCTGATGCCGGCTTCAGGGTTTCAATTTCCCAATTTTAGTTTTTGTGTTTCAGGTCTCCAGTCTCAAGTTTCAGGTTTCAGATCTCCGGTCTCCATGTTCTACTTTCTACTTTCTGTTTTCTGTTTTCTGTTTTCTGTTTTCAAATTTCCGCTTTCACAATTTCTGTTTTCTGCTTTTTCTTTTTAACTTTCTGCTTTGCCCTGGATCACCTCCCGGTAGATCTCCACATGCCGCCGGGCAATGACCTCGGGATGATAGCGTTGGCACATGGTGTCGGCGGCCCGCTGGGGCAGCGGAGCCTCCGCCTTCAGCCAGCGGGCGATGCCCTCTTCCAAGGCGGTGAAGTCGCCCTCCGGAAATAACTCCGCCCCTTCCACGCCGGCGGCGATATCCACCACGCCCCCCGTGGCGGCGCCGAAAAACTTCCGGTTGCGGGCCAGCGCCTCCGCCACCACCAGGCCGAAGGATTCTTCCGCCGAGCAATGCACGAGCGCGCTGGCGGCGTCCATGGCGGCAATCAGTTGGGCCGTGGAGAGCGAGCCGAGATGCCGGGCAAAGCCGGCGGCCTGGGCCGCGTGCAATTGCCGCTCAAATTCCCTGCCGTAGGCGGTGTGCGGCGTCAACTCACCGGCAAATTGCATTTCAAATTGCAGGCCGCGCGTGTGCAGGCGGCGGGCCATCGCCAGCACTTCCAACTGATGTTTGTAAGGGAGCAGCGAGCCGACATTCAGCAGCACCGGTCGGCCCGGCGGCCGGGGCGGAATTGGCGTGTTGAAAAAATCCTGGCGCACCGGGTTGGGCACCCGCCAGGTCTGGCGGGCGCGGGGGGCCACCAGCCGTTCCGTATAGGCGGAATTACAAAACACCCCGCCGGTTCGGGGCAGCGTGAAATTTTCCAGCCGCGCCGCCAGCCAGAAAAAACTAAAATTGCCGGGGCGGGCATGAAAAAATTTGGCGACCGCGCGCATGTTGCCGTGAATGGTCAGCACGTTCGGAAAACCGGAGAAGGCGGCGCCGAGGCCGCAGTCCAATTCCGTGCCCTGGCCGTGGACGAGATCCGGCCGGATCTCGCTCAGCTTCTTCCGGGTGGCGCGGATGCAGCCCTGATACAGCGTCCGCATCCAGCCGAGCTGGGGCACTACCAAGCTATGGAAAAAAATATTGGGTGCGAGTTTTTTCGGCGCGGCCACCGGCTGCCGGATGCAGGCGACCACATGCACTTCCACTTCCGGCATCGTGGCCAAGCCTTGCAGCAGCGCCTCCGGGGCCGGGCCGAATAAAGGTTCCGCCCGGTCATATTGCCGGTAATGCTGCCGGTTGTCCGTGGTCAGGATGGCGACTTTCATCAACCCAGTCGTTGAAAAACCCGGTTGTGGCCGACCTGCAGGATTTCCTCAAAAATTTTGCGATCAATTTCCCTGGCGAGGGAGGATGGACCCTCGATGCCGGTGCTGGCAAAATGGGGTGCTCGGTAGCGGGTGCCCAAACCGGCATCATCCAAGATGATAATGCCCCCTGGTTTCACTGCGGGGGCGCAGTTTTCCCAGTCGGCTTTGACGGTTGCATATTCATGGTCCCCGTCTATGTAGATACAGTCCCATTGCCTTGACTGGATAAACGCCACCGCTTGGGCGTCGGTGGAAAACGCTTTTAAAAGTTGCGGAGGGGGCAGTTGGAAGGCGTCAAAATTTTTCAGGGTGTCCGTGTAATGATCCAGTTTCGGGTCGTGGAATGGGGAGGAGTCGCCATGGGGCTGGAAGGGGGCGATGCCGGCAATGATGCCGGCAATTCCCAACCGCTTTTGATTTAGCGCCGCCAGGCTGGTGGTTTGGCCGCGCCAAACGCCAATTTCCAAAAAAGTGGCCGGCTTGAATTCCCGGAAGAGCAGGAACCACATGGTGTGGAAAGCGTCTTCCCCAAAGCCGCGTCGCTCCTTGGAAAAATACCGGCGATGTGCCTTGAATTGCGGCGGCAGTTTGAAATGAAAATAGCGATGGCATTCCCGATAGAAGGCGGTGGGGTCTTTAAGGCTGCGCGGCCAGTCTGCGCGGGTGATTTCTGCCGGCGGGCCTTCCCTGACGAGGGCTTTCTGTTCAATCCAGCCACGCACCCGGCGAACGCGGCTCTTCAAAAATGGAACCAATGGCATAATGATCGGGAATTATTTATTTTCGGGCTGTCCGCCGCCCTGGCCACCGGAATGAATCTACAATACATGCGCTTCCGGCTGAATAATCTGCTCTGGTTGGGTTTATGTATCAAGCTTCTTGTTTGTGCGGCTCGGGGGATGGCCGCAGATAATTGGCGACATTTACGATTTCACTGCGGTTCGGGCCCAGTATTGTTGCGCTTCCGGGCTTAATAAAACCCCACCCACGCGTTGCCAACTTGGCGGGGCGGTCCGGCCTTTGAACCAGCCAGCCAGCCAGCCCCGGCTGCTGGCCGCATTTTTCTGGTAGCGAAATTTCAAATGCCGGAACCGGTGGCGCGACAGCAACAGCAGCGGTGGGCAAAGCGTGAGTAGCAGCCGCCGCCGAAAATAAGGCGCGTAAAGCCGCGCTTCCGCCGCTCCGTAACCATAGTGGTAAAGCATCTTGAAATACGCCGGCGCATTTTCCCGGACC
>Ga0302269_1001610_pt1 | contig 10788 bp, 8 predicted proteins | sample III_Bog_E2_2_FD_194560 | JGI IMG/M metagenome (GOLD analysis project Ga0302269, IMG submission 194560) | Peat permafrost microbial communities from Stordalen Mire near Abisko, Sweden - III_Bog_E2_2 | ecosystem: Environmental > Terrestrial > Soil > Wetlands > Peat | place: Sweden: Abisko...
ATTTGTCGGAATGTTCTCGCGCACGCGCGTCCCCGACGTTCTGCTACTGATCCTGATCGGCCTTGTCCTCGGCCCTGTGAGCCATCTGGTCAGCCCCGCGCAATTCGGCGTCGTCGGCCCTGTCTTCTCCACAGTTACCCTGGTCTTCATTCTTTTTGAGAGCGGCACCGAGCTTCAAATCAGCACCCTGCGCAGCGCATTCTTTAGTGCGCTTATCCTCTCAATCTTCAACTTCGCCGTCACCATGGCTGTCGTTGCAGCACTGGCATGGAAGCTCGCGCATCTCAGCGTAATGACCTCCCTGCTGCTCGGAGCCATACTCGGCGGAACATCGCCCGCAATCGTTATTCCCATGGCCGCTCAGTTGAAGATGGGCAAGGATTCGGCGGCAATCCTCTTCCTCGAATCCGCAATCAGCGATGTGCTGTCCATCATCATCGCCCTCGCCATTCTCGATGGCCACCGCATCGGCACCTTCCACTGGGGCCCGGTTGCAGGTGGAGTCCTGGCATCGTTTCTGTTTGCGGCTGGACTTGGCGCACTCGGCGCTCTTGTCTGGTCTAACGTGCTTGGCCGCGTGCGCACACTGCAAAATGGGATGTTCACCACTGCTGCCTTTGTCTTTCTCATCTTCGGCGGAACCGAGTTGCTGGGATACAGCGGCGTCATCGCGGCTCTTGTATTCGGAATCGGGCTGGGGAATGTCGCCTGGCATCGCGCGTTGCTTTCAAGGAAGTTCCCGGTACACGCGCCGGTCGGATTGAACGCTCGGGAAAAGGCCTTCTTCGCTGAAATTGTCTTCCTGCTAAAGACATTCTTCTTCGTCTACATCGGTCTTTCAATCCAATTCAATAACGCCTGGTGGATCACGTTCGGATTATCCATGGCCTTGCTCATCTTCATCGTTCGCCTACCTGTCGCTCGATTCGGCGTGCCCAAATCCATCCCCATATCCGACGCATCGCGCATGGCCGCCATGGCGCCCAAAGGGCTGGCCGCAGCGGTCCTCGCATCATTGCCGCTGCAGCAAGGTGTGCCCGGCGGCGACCTCATCCAGAACAGCACCTACGCCGTCGTCCTGTTCAGCGTCATCCTCACTTCCCTGGTTGTCTTTTTGCAGGACATCTCTTTCGTCGGGCGCTTTTATCGGTACATCTTCAAGAGCTTCGCGCCGGATGAGTCACTTGCGTCTTTGCCGCTGACCCCGGCGCTTGCAACGGCCGACTCCGGTGAACTGCGTTTCGACTCGGATCAAGAAGGCTTATAGCTCCGTTCCAAGCTCGGAGATCCATGCTCTGAGACCCATGCTCTGAGACCTCCATCACATCACCCCATCGCGTCCCCCGCGTATATTCGTCCGCAAGGCGACAAACGCTATGGACCTATCCAGCTTTTCAAATCCAAACCTGCTGCAAAATGCAGCCATTCTCACCATCGTTCTGGCCTTCATCGGCTACCTGGCTACGTTCCTCAGCGCCCGCATGCTTGCCCGCCGCAAAGACGAACTCGACCTCGTAAACAAGCGCCTCAACGAGTTCTACGGGCCGCTCTATGTCGCGTCGCAGGCAGGAAACATCGCTTACCGTTCCCTGCTCAGCAAACAAGGCAAGACGCAAAGTGACCCCATCACCGATGAGGAAATGAAGGACTGGGTCTTGTGGATGACGACCATCTTCATGCCGCTCAACGACACGCGCGAGAAGATCATCATCGAAAAGGCCTACCTGGTCGTCGAGGAGCAAATGCCGCGTTGCCTGCTCGACTTCGTTACCCATGTTGTGGGATACAAAGCAGTCCTCTCCAAGTGGGCTCAGGGCGATTACACCGAGCGGCGCTCCACCATCGGCTGGCCTCCCGAATTCGACAATTACATCGAGCGCTCGTACAAAGCGCTGAAAGCCGATCAGACGCGACTGATCCACAACCACCTGTGGAGCGTTAAGCGGGCTCTTCCATCCGGTCGGGGCGGTCCGAATGGACGGGAATTCCGCTGATAAGGGCTTGATATTCCGTCAGGCGTTTACCCAGGATAACCACGCCTTTGGAAGTGATTTCATATTCGCGAATATCCTTGGCATGATTTCCGCCACGCATCTTGATCACCACCATCACCTTGCGAAGCTGGCCGTCGATGGAAACGTACCGCATCCGGATAATGTCATCGCAAAGGAATGAAATGGAGTAGGTGCTGAACGGAAATTCCGTGAAAGACTCATCCACTTCAACGGTGCTTAGAATCGTTACCCCGATTCCTGTCAAAGCGAAGATCATGCGGTAGAGCGATTCGCGGAAGTCGGCACGGAACCCCGGTGACAGAGCCATCTCAAAGCCCGCCAGGGAATCGATCACCAGGCGCTTGGCGCCGATCTTTTGTACAGCGTCGAGGATCGACTGCATGGTTTCATCCACCGACAGATCAAGGGGACGAAGATAGAGAATGATGAGCTTCCCGTCTTTCTGTGGCGTTTCCAGATCCAAGCCTAGATTGGCCGCCCGCAACGCATACGCTTCCGGGCGTTCCTCAAAAACCGCGATGATTGCCGGTTCCCCCTTGCTTACCCCGTCTGCAATGAATTGGGTTGCCAGCACTGATTTCCCGGTTCCCGAAGACCCAGCCACGAGTATGCTATCGCCCTCGGGCACGCCCCCGTCCAGCATCTTGTCCAACTCCGGAATACCGAAGCAAAGGCGTCGCGCGCCGGGCGGATTCCTCTTGCGCGCGGTCAAACCAAACGTGCGCGAGAAGGCTTGCACACCGGCATCGGTTATGCGGAACGTGTGCAGCCCAGGCACGGAATCCTGACCGCGCAGCTTTACAATCTGCAGCTTTCGCACAATTGAGTTTCGCTCCGTGGTCTGGCGTAGCCAGAGCAGGCCATCGGCGACAGTAAAGATAGGATTGTCACGTAACTCCTCCTCTGCATATTCGCCGATCAGGAAAGTAGTAGCTTGCCAACTGGCTAGAAACAGGGCTAACCGCTGAATGAAAGACTGCAGGTCCATATCGCTTTTCGGCTTCCGAACCATGGTGCGGAAGGAGTCCACAACCACGACGGCGGGATTGGCCTTTTCAACCTCCTTGGTAATCTGATCCAGCACAGCACTAAGATCACCCTCCAAAACAACCTGGCTCAGGTTGATAAAGCGGATGGAGTCGGGCAGCTTGGACGGATCGAAGAATGTGTACTGTTGCTGGTATCGCAACATCTTGATGGCGGATTCGCCAAGGACAGTGAAATAGAGAGCAGGACGTTCTGAGCTCGCATTGGCAAATACGAACTGGTGAGCCAGCGTCGTCTTGCCGCTTCCAGGCGCTCCCGCGATGATGTTGAATGAGAATTCCGGGAGACCGCCGCCTACAATTTCATCGAGGCCGGGAACTCCGGTGGGTAGTTTTTTTATCTGTACTTTGTCTTGGGTACTCATGTTTTTCTCCCGTTCTCGGAATTGCAATCGTCGAGGGCTGCCCCTGGCCACGTAACCCGAAGCAGTCTCATCGTTAAAGCTTCGCCAAGAAAGATATGAACCAGGCCAAGCAACCGTGCGATGAGGATGATTCCTCCGTCGCCTGCCGGAAACTTGGCAGCCAGTCCCTGGTCAGTGTCACTTTGAGGTTCAACATCCCCCAGGTTCTGTAAAGATCCGCCCTCTGTGACCTGGACAGCCCAAAGACTGGGAGCTTCCGACTTGGCTTGCGTCAAAGCGCGGAAAGCGAGGGACTCAAAGGCCGCTTCTCCCGCAAATGCACTTAGACTCTGGCGCAGCTTTTCATAGACGCCGAGGGCTGCAGACTCCTTTGGCTCGGTCGACGTGGCCGACGCGGCTTCATAATTCAGAAGACATCGGGCCAGATCGCGCGTCTTTAGGGAAGCTGCCATTTTCTTGCCCTGCAATGCTCCAGGTTTCGGAATCCGATAATTGTTCCGCGCTTCGTGAGAGCGTCAGGACGACAATTTCTCGTTTTCACAGCGACCCTACAGTAGAGGCATCTGCACCCAGAATCGCTCTGGACCGAGCGCTGGCGAAACTCAATTCATGTAGCGATTCGTTTCCGGATCAGGTCCGTCTTCCTGCGAGCCGCCAGCCTTGCTTCGGATAAGAGTAAAGACGTCCAGAACCGTGGCAATACTGCGAATGTTGCCCGCGACACTCACCAGCCCATCCTGCATGCCGGGATGCATATCCGCCATGGCTTCAACATGGTCGCTCACACTCCGCAGCCGGCCAATCTCCACCAGCAGGTCCTCAAATGCAGCAGCCATTCCCGGTCCATCGGATTCCGACTTTTCAGGGCCCACTGGGGTCGTAACCGACGCAGTCCTGATTTCAGACTGAAGACGTAAATCTTCAATCAGTCGAAGCGTAGTTGCCTCACCTAGAAATGTCAGGAACAGCCCAAGCAGTTCAGCGATCAGAATGGTTCCGGCCTCGCCATCCTCGTCCGCTTCTGTCTGGAATTCGATTTCGCTGAGGCCGCGCAAGCCTCCATTCGCCATGACCTGCACCGCGCTGAGTCGAGGCGATTCCGACCTGGCAAGAGCCAAAGCACGGGAAGCGAGCGCTCGAAAAGCGTCAGTTCCCACCGGTGCTCCGAGTTGCCGGCGCAACCGCTCGTAAACGCGCACGGTTGCAGATTCAGCTTGCAGGGAGGTCGTGCTTGCATCTGCCTCGCTGGCAACGAGGCTGCGGGCCATTTGACGTGTCTTTTTTTGAGGGGGCATCGGCTCCGTTCTTTCCCTAAACTCCACGCCCGCGCTTTGAGCGTGCGGTATTCATCGCAACGAAACTATCATGACGATTGCTTGTGCAGTGCGATTTCCAAGGCGACTCACAGACTCAATTCGCCGCTCTGCGATGCAAGCGTACTTGAAACACTTCCGGAAAGATGAGCAAACTTGGGCAGTTCGCGGGAAGAATCCTGCAGTGAAGTTGGATTAAATTGTGGAGTCGCGCGGGTGCGGCCGTTGCGTCAGAGGGACCACATGGCTGCTCCATGCGCACTAAAATAGCGCTGAGTGTGATTGCACTCAAAGGACCAGAACTCACATTCGTGCAGAACGAACAGCGGGCTTCAACACGGTGGATGCGGCATAAACACTGAGATCGTTCCGGACTGACTCGGTCATTCGCGGCCGATCCATCTCCCTTTTCAGGCACGCGACAATCTCTCTTGCAATCTCGATCCGGCTTTTCTTTTTCATGAAGCGACCCTTCTGTGAACGCTGCGCGGTGAACTTCCGTATCGAACTCGAAGCCAATCCCTCTTCAGGCGCCTGGCAAAAGAGATTGACCGGCACATGTACCGGTCAATGCCAGAGCCGCGCTTAACGACGCCACCGCGAATATCCCCAGCCTCCGCCTCCGAGCAGAAAAAGCACCAATAAAACGATCAGGATAGTTTCCATTTTGTAACCTCCGATGCAAGACGAAGCGGACTCGCCCTTGTAACGACGGTCCCACTTCTTCCCTGCACATGATCCTAAGAGTGGCCAGGACGCTTGTCTGGTCACATTGGAGCATGGTGGGCTGGGCGCCTAAGCCTCGGCTTGGAAATGTACGATAACTGCCTCCTGCGTGGGCCATCATCATGAGACAGGTGATTTTTGCTTTCGGAACAATTCGCTCTATACCCCTTCCACCATCGCCTGATGCAGGGATGCTACGTGTGCCACTGCCTTGGTGAGCCGCGCCTGGTACGGGCGGCTTTTCTTGCTTTGCACGGGTGTATAGATGTGTTCGATTCGCTCCACCAAATACGCGCCAGGAACAAACTCGCCGGCGTCGCTCACACCATGGCCGGGCAACAGCACCACGTCGCCTGGCTTGGGCAAGGTGTGCAGCGTCTCCAGCGGCACAAGGTTCACACAGCCGCCATCTGGCGAAACGAATTCAAGGCAGTCCATGCTGTGCAGCGTACCCTCGCGCACCTCCTTCGCTTCCTGACGCCCTTTCCACGCTTGATAAAAGGCGGCAACCATCGTCGGCAGCCCCAGCAGAAACCATGCCAGGGTGGCAAGAAAAGTCCCTAAGGGCGAGATATAAATCAAATAGTTCAACACGGTGTTCATCTCCTGCGCTTGAATTGACTCGAGCTGTCAGAATCCTTTCTGCATGCCCGTATCCCTGGGACCTGCAGGCCCCGCGAAACACCACCATACCAGCCCAACTGCGGTTTCCGCATCCCCAATACGGCACAAGCCCCGGCGAGTGCCGCGGCTTGTGGATTCCACTCATCTATATCGTGTTTCGGATTTATTTTGCGTTGCGAGCGGCTGTGACAATGGCATCAAGCTGATCGTTCTTCCCGGCTATTTCGTTCAGCCGCTTTTCATCGATGCCGCCCATGCGTCCGAGAATGATTCGAAACGAAACTGCATGCCCAATCTCGTGCCACTTCGCCATTTCGATGAGAGACTCCAACGCCTCAGTATGCAATGCGGACAAAACTTTCGGATCGCGACCGAGCGTCAGAGATTCCAAAACAAATCCTGCCTTATTGCGATCGGTCCATGATTCGGAACTGAGCATTTCGATGAACGGCTCGGCTGGGATTTGGGCCGCGGTTCTTGGGTTGGATTCCGCGAGAACTCCCAGAGCCCGCGTTGCGCCGTTCCGCACATAGCTGTCTGGATCGTGAGCAGCCGCCACGAGCCCTTCGATCTGTGCTGGAGACTGCTTCGCATAACCCAGTGCATCGGCGGCGGCGACGCGCTGGTTCGGATCAGATGCTGTCTTAAGAACGGTGAGAATCAAGTCCTCATTTTGCACTGCATAATCCCTGGTAGAGAGTTCTACAGTGCGAAGTTCCGGAAAGCTTGAAAGAGCATAGCCGTTCGAATCGTCATCGGTCGCCCCGGCGGCGACGGACTTGGACCAGAGATCCATTTTCTGATTGTAGACATCGAGCATTTTCTGAGGAAGACCGGCAGATCCGGTCGGCGCAGCATTCAGGGGAAACTTCTTCATGGTCGCCCCAGCCAGCCCGATGTAAATCAGATAAGCGTTTTCGACACGGACGTTTGATACACCGGTCGCCGGCTTTCCGGTCATCCGCAAAATAACTTCTCTGATTTTGGGAGACACGGCTCTTTCGGCTTCATACGAAGGAAACGAGTCGCCGATGTGAACCGGCAAGGCTGCGCGAATCTTGTCGATATCGATCCCACCGTAGCCATAAAAATCGATTGCGCCAATAGGAACAGGTTGCTCTTGCGCCACGGCCTGATGGACGGTGTGTGAAGATAAGGCGATCAGGCAGATCGCCGCTGCCAGGCGATAGTTCACGATGGAGCTCATTTCAGTCGGATGACACCGAGCCTGGCGCAGGTTAAGAGCTATCAGATACATTGGTTCCTCACGGTCTCCATCTCCTAAAGACGCATGAACGCAAAAAAGAGCGGCATCTCATCAATGAGATGCCGCCCCTCCGACCCGTGCTGCCACATGTGAACTAAGAACTGTGAACTAAAAACTGTTTTTAAGCCACCGCTTCAATCCCCGTACGCAGCCCCAAACTCTTCCACAGCCTTAGGGTGGGCGCGGCATGATTGATGGTATAGAAATGCAGTCCCGGCGCTCCATTGCGCAGCAGAGTCTCACAGAGCCGGGTCACCACATCGAGCCCGAAGTCGAGCAGTGCGTCCTTGTCGTACTGCAGATCTTCCAGTCGAAGGCGGAGCCACCGCGGCAGGTCCGCTCCGCAGCCGTTACAAAAACGCAGCGTGTTGGCGTAGCCCGTGATGGGCATGATCCCCGGTATGATCGGAATCTCAATGCCGGCCTTGCCGCACCGTTCCATAAAATCGAAATAGGACTCGGCGTTATAAAAGAGCTGAGTGATTGCCCCGTCCGCGCCTGCCTTCACCTTGCGACAAAAGTTGTCGAAGTCCGCACCGGGCCCCGAGGCCTGCGGATGCATCTCAGGATAGGCGGCCACCTCGATCTGGAAGTCATCCCCATGCGTCTCGCGGATAAAGCTCACCAGTTCGCTTGCGTAGTGAAACTCACCCGGCGCCGACGCACTCATGGCCGTAGCAGGTAAATCGCCACGCAAGGCCACGATCCGCTTCACGCCCGCTTCACGATAACGATGCAGATGCTCGGCGATGTTTGCGCGCGTGGAGCCAACACAGGTAAGATGCGGCACAGCCTCAATGCCGGAGTGCTCCACCACCGTCATCAGCGTTTCGTATGTGCCGTCCTGCGCAGACCCGCAAGCCCCGTGGGTAACGGAAAAATAGTCCGGCCCCGCAGCGGCAAGTTCGCTAACCACAGCAGGCAATTTAACCGCAGCCTCAGGCGTGCGCGGCGGAAACAATTCGAAGGAAAAGCTTGGCGTCGAGTTCATGTCCGTCCCTCCATAAATAGGTCTGAAAAAGCAAATTCCCAGGCTTCACCTTCGAAACCTGGGAATTCGTAATCGCTCAACTCCGCAGCGAACAATGAAGACTGATCATTGTCCACCGATCACTGATAACTGGTAACTGATAACTCATCACTGTCATCTGTAACCTGCCATCTGCTCGTTAGTACCGATAGTTATCCGCCTTGTAAGGGCCTTCCACCGGCACGCCCAGATACTCCGCCTGCTTCGGCGAAAGCGTGGTCAGCTTCACGCCGATCTTCGCAAGATGCAGCCGCGCCACTTCTTCGTCCAGGTGCTTCGGCAGCACGTACACGCCGATCTTGTAGCTATCCTTCTTCGCCCAGAGATCCAGCTGCGCCAATGTTTGGTTGGCAAAGCTGTTGCTCATCACAAAGCTCGGGTGGCCCGTCGCGCAACCCAGGTTCACCAGGCGCCCTTCGGCAAGCATGAAAATTTCATGCCCGTCGGGGAAGATGTACTTGTCTACCTGTGGCTTGATGTTGAGTTTGGTCACGCCCGGCTCAACATTCAGCGGGTCCACCTGGATCTCGTTGTCGAAGTGCCCAATGTTGCAGACAATCGCCTGGTTCTTCATCTTCTTCATGTGGTCCAGCGTGATGATGTCCACGTTCCCAGTAGTGGTCACATAGATATCGCCACGGCCCAGTGTGTCTTCAACGGTGGTAACTTCGTAGCCTTCCATCGCCGCCTGCAGCGCGTTGATAGGATCGATCTCGGTGATGACGCAGCGGGCGCCCATACCGCGCAGAGATTGTGCGCAGCCCTTGCCCACATCGCCGTAACCGCAGATGACTGCAACCTTGCCCGCAACCATCACATCCGTCGCGCGCTTGATGCCGTCGGCCAGCGACTCGCGGCAGCCGTACAAATTGTCGAACTTGCTCTTGGTCACGGAGTCGTTGACGTTGATAGCCGGCACGAGCAATTTGCCTTGCTCCAGCATCTTGTACAAGCGATGCACGCCCGTGGTCGTCTCTTCCGAAACGCCGCGCCATTCCTTCGCAACCTTGTGCCAGTGCTGCGGATCCTCGGCATACACCTTCTTCAGCAGGTCCTTGATCACCGTTTCTTCGTGGCTACCCGAGGGCGAATCAACCCACTTGTCGCCATCTTCCAGCTCATAGCCTTTGTGGATCAGCAGCGTAACGTCGCCGCCATCGTCCACCACCAGCTCCGGCCCCTTGCCACCCTTGTGCGCCAGCGCCTGGTACGTGCACCACCAGTACTCTTCAAGGCTCTCGCCCTTCCACGCAAACACCGGCACGCCGGCAGCTGCGATGGCCGCCGCGGCATGATCCTGTGTCGAGAAGATATTGCAGCTCGCCCATCGCACTTCCGCGCCCAGGCTCACCAGCGTCTCAATCAGTACCGCCGTCTGAATCGTCATGTGCAGCGATCCCGTCACGCGCACACCGGCCAGCGGCTTGCCCGCCGCGTACTTGTCCCGGATCGACACCAGGCCCGGCATCTCGTGCTCGGCGATATTGATTTCCTTCCGGCCCCAGTCCGCCAGAGACATGTCCGCTACCTTGTAAGCCAATTCCGTAATTTCCAGTGTTGAAGCTGCCATATTCGATTCTCCTTTTTGAATTCTTTGTTCAATCTCGCTAATCTCCGGGCAGCGGAATCAAACTCCGCCACTCCGCTAATCCTTCTCACATCGTCGAATCGTGATATGTTGATATGTATCAGAACTCCAGCAGCCGCGTCAACCGGAAACTATGCCCTCGATTGTGAAAATCCTCAAAGTCGTCGCCGAGCCCAACCGGCTGCGCATCCTGTTACTTCTACGTGCTGAAGAGCTTTCCGTCGCCGAATTGCAGGAAATTCTAACCATGGGCCAGAGCACCATCTCCACACACCTGTCGCAGTTAAAGAACGCAGGCCTGGTGGAAGACCGCCGCACCGGCAAGAGCAGCCTCTATCGGCTCACTACCTCTGGCGGAGGGGCGGTTCTGGACCAGCTTCTCGATCGCGCCAAATCGGAGATCCCTGAAGCCGCCGCCGATCGGCTTGCCATGCGCGGCGTCCTCAAAAAGCGCCAGGACAAGATGCGCAGCTTCTTCGACTCCGTCGCCGGCCGCCTCGGCAAGGACTACGTTCCCGGCAAATCGTGGAAGAGCATCGCCGAGGCACTGCTGCGCCTCATGCCGCCCATGGTTATCGCCGACCTGGGTGCGGGAGAAGGCGCGTTCAGCCTGCTGCTGGCTCAGCATGCGAAGAAAGTTATCGCTGTCGACACCTCCGCCAAGATGATTGAGGTAGCGCGCGAGCATGCTTTGCGCAATGGGGTCAAGAACGTTGAGTTTCGCCTCGGCGACATGGAAGAGGTTCCCATCAAGGCGGCTACAGTCGACCTGGTCTGGATCTCGCAATCGCTGCACCACGCGCTGCATCCCGGC
>Ga0302269_1001612_pt1 | contig 10777 bp, 11 predicted proteins | sample III_Bog_E2_2_FD_194560 | JGI IMG/M metagenome (GOLD analysis project Ga0302269, IMG submission 194560) | Peat permafrost microbial communities from Stordalen Mire near Abisko, Sweden - III_Bog_E2_2 | ecosystem: Environmental > Terrestrial > Soil > Wetlands > Peat | place: Sweden: Abisko...
GGCTTCGATTGGTGGCGGGTTTTTCAAAAGAGGGTCGCCTGGGTCGAGAGCTTTGAAATAGACTTCCGCCGCTGGTTCGGAGCCGAATTTGATATTGATTTCAACGGTTTTCGTCACGAGTAGCACTTTGCCCTGTTTTTTGCAGTAGGCATCCGCGTCCTTGATAGAAGCCGCAACAATGGGAGCCGGGCCAGTAAAACCCCACTGCGTTCTGGAAATCATATAGGTGTTTTGCCCCATTGGAACAATTCCCGATGAGGTCGTGCAACCAGAAACAAACATGGCCGCGAGCAGTCCGGCCAGCCCGATGATGAGTTTGGTTTTCATAATTTGTGAACTGTCGGCCAGCCACATTCCACCAGCCTCACGGCGAGCGGAGGCGGTAAAAGCGACCGGGATAATTTGCCCAATGTTGATCGCTGAAATAGGACGTGCCGTTGGTGCCGATGAACGTGTTGAGCGTGTTGGTTCCCACTGGAGTCCAAGCGGGATTGGCCAGACTCGTGCAGGTTTCCACCACGATGACAAGATTGCTGGTGCCGGTGATGGTGAACCCAAACTGGTTCGTTCGCACGCCGAACGTGGCACTCTTGGTCTGAACCTGCGGATTCCACAGCTTGGTCGGAAGTCCGTCAAACACCTGTCCCCAGCCCGTTGTCCCCGGCAAATAATAAACGGTCGCTTTGATGTCTCCGCTGAACACAGTCGGATCATTGAAGGGATCAGGTATGGGAGCGTTACCTTTGAAATAGATTCCTGTCAAATTGGTGCAACCAGAAAACGCATAGCCTCCGAGACTCGTAACGCTTGTAGCGCTTTGGGGAATCGTGACGCTGGTCAGGTTGGGACAGTTCTCGAACGCCTCGTATCCGATGCTGATGACAGTGTTGGGAATCGTGACGTTGGTCAGGCCGCAGTTAAAAAATGCCGTTTGTCCGATAACGGTGACACTGGTGGGGATTACTACGCTGGTCAGGGGACAATAAGCGAACGCCTGTGCCCCAATGGAGGTAACACCGTTGGGAACCGTGACGCTGGTCAAGTTCGTGCAACCATCAAATGCAAAGTTACCGATACTGGTGACACTGGTGGGAAGCACGACACTGGTCAGGCCGTGACAGAAACCGAATGCAGCCTGCCCGATATTTGCAACGCCATTGAAAATCGTGACGCTCGTCAGGCCGGTGGACTCGAACGCGTAGTCCCCGATGCTGGCGACACTACCGGGAATCGTGACGCCGGTTAGCCTCAAACAGTAGCCGAACGCCTGTGACCCTATGTTGGTAACGCTGTTGGGAATCGTATAGCTTCCACTGATACCGCCCGGATATTCAACAAGCGTGGTTTGGCTTTTATTGAACAAAACATTGGCCACAGCACTGTAATTAGTGTTCGCAGCATCCACAGTGATCAGAAATAGACTTGTGCAATCTTCAAACGGCTCTTCCCCCATGCTGGCGACGCCGCTGCCAATCGTAACGCCGTTCATGCTGGTGCAACCATAGAACGCCCCCTCACCAATGTTGGTAACTGTGTTGGGAATCGTAACACTAGAAATTTGTGTGCAATCAAAAAATGCAGAGTTCCCGATGCTGGTGACTGTCATGTTATTGATCGTGGTGGGGATGTTCACATACCCAGCAGGCCCGGCGTATCCCGTGATTGTCCCAAACGAGAAATAATAAGGGTAATAAAATGGGTCAGCCAACCCCGCGATAGGCAGAGTTATCAGCGTCAGCAACGCGAGGACGAGGATTTTGATTTTCATGGACTTTGATTCCCATCACGTCCCCGCTGCTACCAATGAAAAAGGCGTGCCTTACTCACGTCCCACAACAGGCACGCGAATGCCTACACAGAAACGCTTTCGGACACGCCCGGCTTGGGCGTGCCTCGAACCGTGTCCTGTGCTTACAAATTTCGCGTTTTGTTGTGGACAGCAGCCGGAGCCGCAAATTGATTATTGGATGATTTCTGGCCTGTTTTTTTACCGTCGCATTCGATTGAATCAAACGGCATCCGGCAAGGCAAGTTTTAGCGGCGGGCAGCCGTCACAAAAACGACTGCAAAACGAGGGACGAATCACGAGATTTTCACGAGATTTTCCGAGTCCAAATGCGCGCGGGCGCGTGAGCCATGTGATTGTGAGTCTGACGGGATTTAATTCGTGTCACTTTTATCCACGGTCAAAAATGCCGGTTCTATTGACTGTCATAGTTATTTCGTGGTTTATTGCGCCGGGACGAAGGGGGGGTATTACACCCCAAATGCGCGTGCGCGTGCGAGCCATGAAATTGTGATCTTAACGAGATTGTGACGAGCTTTCTTTCGACAAAACCCGATTGAAACCCGAAAGCGAACTCTGAACTGGGATTGTCATTCAAAATGGTTTGCCCCAAAGCATACAGCAAAGCTGGACGGTATGGCGTTTGCTCATAATGTCCAAAAGGCGGTGAATGCGCTTTTTCCCTGCAATACGCTGGCCGAAATAATCCTCCAAACTTTCCGGGTGTTCCATGAGGTAGCATCCGATCTCGCGCAGCAGGTCGCGCGTGCGTGGCCGGCCCGGACTTTTGGGGATGTTCGGGTCGCCTTTTTTCCACGGTCGCAAGTGGCGGTTCTGTGGCCGGTCACGGTTTTTTCGGTGCTTCACAGCTTTTGTTCAGCTTTATTATGGCGGAACGATGAGGGGTTTTCTTACCCCAAACGTGCGTGCGCGTGCGAGTCATGTTGATTGTTCTTTCCAGTCATCTTCGAGTATTGTCGAAGGGGTCAGTTCGCAGAGAATCAGCGTTTTAGCAGCGTCTTCAAAGGGCGATGCCGACGCACACACAGCCACGTCATGTGCATCCGCCTGTTTCTCACTTGTTTTCAGAGTCGCCAACGTGCGCGGGCGCGAGAGCCATGAAATGTCGCGGTCACACTGCCGCCATTCGACGTTGAATTGCTGGCGGATGGCGCGGTGGATTTGCGTCTTGGTTTTCCCGGCGTGTAGCATCCGGGCGACGGAGCCGCGCCGCTGGTCAATTTGCTGGCGTGCGGCTTTGACGTAGGGTTTGCGCTGGCCGGGGCGGATCACTGGTGGTTTGGGTGTTTTCATATTTTAAGCCGGTAGTCTTGCGCGTGACGGAGTTGCCGCCGTTCGCCGTTTTTTTCAAGTTGTCCGTCCGCGCACAGTTTGCGGAGCAATCGCCCGGCGGTTTCCTTGCTGATGCCTGCCACAAGCGCCGCGTCGCGCACGCCGATGAAAAATTCCGGGCTGCCGAATTCGGCGCAATGCCGCCGGACGGCAAACAAAATCTTTTCGTGAGGCAAACCAGCGCGCGGAAATTCACCGTGCCGAGTCCAACGAATCCATTTTTCAGCGGCGGACTTGAACCACGGCTTGCGCTCGCAACCTTTGACGCTAGCAACAAATTCGACGCGGTAGTCATCCGGCGAACATCGCAGCATCAAACCCTGTCGGCGGTGTTCGTCCAGCCATGATTCAAAAGCCGAGTCAATAATTCGCGGTGTCAACGGTTCCCGGATGCGTGAGGCGTGCAACGCGACAGCCTTGCCCAGATCGAGCAAAGAGCCGTGCGTTTTCACCGCGTTGCCGGACACGGGCGCGGTGCTGGCAAAGTGCCGTCCAAGCCAGTTCCAGCAAGGCAAAGCCAACTGCCCAGAGTAAGGCGTGACACACAGCGAGTTTCTTTCTCTGAATCGCTGTGTGTCATCCGGTAGAATCAATGGCAGAATTTTAGCAGCGGCATTGAACCACAAGCCACGGTCAAAGCTGACGAAACTGGCGCGGCAAACATCTTTGCCGGATTCGTCGGCGTCGCGTCCGTAGGTGTTGCGGACGTGTTCGGCGACTTGCTCAAAAGCGGCGGTGTGATTCTCTAGCGAGCAAGGCGGGATTCTGAAAATTAGCCGCACGCCTTCGCCGCGAGTAGAACGAAACGCGGCGAGACAAAATGCGTCAGCGACGGCAGCCTGCAACACGGCAACCGCGCCAGCTTCACCCAGTCCATCAAGATCAATCCCGACTTGGCCGGAGTGTTGCGCCAGCCCCGAATTTGACCGGCGAGTGAACACGCCCGCGAATGTGCAAAACGGCAGCGCCAGCTTGGCCGCATTTTGTTCCGGTGAATTGGCGGACAATTCACGGACACGGGCAACAGACTCGCGCCACGCACCGGACGCAATGCCATGCAAGACTTCACCGGTCGTGCGCGTTTCCAGCAAACCGGGGCGGCGAATGTCCAAGCCGAAGGAAACCAGGGCGGTGATGTCGGCGAGCGTGTTCATCCGACTTGAACCACACGGCGGCGTGCCGGACTTGCTGGCGAGTTTATCCGCGCATTAGTGACCACTTCGGCGGACTGGTAACGGTCAATCAAACGCCGCGCCCAGGCCAAGCCATGACCAAAAGCATAGGTTCGTAAAAACCCACCAGCCACGCCCCACGCAACCAAGTTGCCGTCCGAACGGCGCGAGAGCTTCCGGGCGAACTGCGGCGAGCGGGTTTGCACCCACACGCCGCCGGGCGCGGTTTGCCATGCGCAGAGCCAGCGGTCGCCGATGGCTTCGTTGAACGTGGGTTTCATTGGACACCGCCGCGTTGCTGGCGCAAAAGTGCGGCCTCGACTGACGGCCAATGAAATAATTTCCTTCGGCCAATTTTTACGCAGGGCAGTTTTCCAGCTTCAATCCAGTTGAACGCCGTGCGGCGTGAAATCGGGATTCGTGTTAAAAGTTGTTTTTCGTCGAGGAAATTTGCATCCCCGCTCGCCGGTGCTGTTTTTTGTTCTGCGTTTTCCATAACGACGCAATCCTGCCACTAAAAGCAGTGGTCGTCGTGGACACCGGGTTGCGCCGGTGATTTGTCCACCATTCTATTGACAACACCTTCGGGAAGCGGGAGATTTAGCCAGTTATGAGACAGCCGCAACGCACCGCGCCAAAGAAGCTCGACTACCCGGAAGAAACCCCCGGCAGCCGTCTGGCCGCCAAAGCCCGCAAGTTGGCCAACAAGCTCACCACCGAACAGCGCAGGGAGCATTTCAACAAGGCAATGACGATGATCTATGGCGGCGCAAAAGAAGCAACTCTCGCTCGACGCTAACATCGTCTTCGATCTCGCCGCCGATAAAGACTTCGCCCACGATTTCCGGGAGATTTTCCAGCGCAAAGGTTACGCCTTGGTTTTGCCGCCCACGGCGGTTCACGAATTGCACGTCATTTTCACGGACGGCGACAGCGCAGCGGAACGGGAACTGGCGCGGACGGCATTAACCCACTTGAAGGAATGGGGCATCCGTCCCTTTGATCTGGATTCGGCGGCGGAGGCCATTGGCGAGCAATTCGTGCGCGGCCTGCTCCGGCAGCGCCTGCTGCCCGAAGACGAATTTAACGACGGCCTGATTCTGGCCGAAACGTCGCTGGCGGAAATTCCCCTGCTGGTGACTTCCGACAAGCATCTGCTGGACATTGACGAAGACGCCTTGCTGCTGGCCTTCAACGAAGCCGATCTTTCGCCGGTGCATCCGGTTCACCCGAAGCGGTTGCTGCGGGTATTGCGGTAGCCGCCCAGCGCGGATTTTACCGCACAGTTTTTGTCTTAGTTTTAGCGCCGCACAGAATCCGCACACCAACACAAGCCCGCACAGATTTTCTTGCCGACAGTTACCCGTTGATGCGAAATAACGCTTGCAAATAAAGGACAATGCGCGTATATGTAGGGGCATGAACAACACACCAGAGGCAACGACGGGCAACCCGGAAAACCCTCATTTACTTGCTTGCATCACAAGCGGGAAAATAGGTGTTAAAGAACCATTCGTCGCCATGGATGTAATCCAGCCGTCGGTGGCGGCTGTCGTTCCAAGACCAATGCTAATTATGAAGACATTGTTTGAAATGTCAGCCTGGCCATTCGGCGTGTAAATGCTGCTTGGCGATGGATTGTTGAAAGATATTGAAAAATCATGTGAAGGTGGCGAGGAAACAATTCCCTGTGGCCAAGCCTTATGACTAAAGGCCAGCATGATAAAAACAAGATATAAGGCCATCCTACTCATTTGCTTAAAGTTTATATTCATTGAATTACTGATAGGAAATTGCTTTTCATGCGGGCTCATTTACTTGACGCTGCGCGGGTAAATCTTCAGAAATGCCTTAAAAACTTGAACTTGGCTGCATTGGCGGGCGCAGCGATAGTGCCGACCACATCGTGTTTGACACCGTTGACCAGACCGCTGCTGCCATCGGCCTCACGGACCAGATTGTATCCGAGCGAAGCGAATGCGCCCAATAGATCGGAGCCGGAACCGGTTGAACCGGGAGTACCAACCAGACCGGGAGGCTGGTTACTATAAAAGTTGCCGCCGGCACCGCCATCGCCGCCACTGCCAAAAGAGTTCCAGGCAATCAAGCTGTTAAAAAGTGTGATGTTCGCACCGCTGGCGAGATTTACGATGCCTCCGCCATTGCCACCGGCGCCCCCATTGCCGCCATTGCCTTGAAAATCGCTATCGCCGCCAGAGCCTCCCGCGCCATCGGTGTTTTCCGCAACGATGCAGTAATTCAAAGCCAATTGATTGGTGTTACAAATACCTCCGCCGCTGCCGCCGTTGCCCCCAGCTCCCCCATTGTCAGCCGTACCGCCAAGACCGCCCGCACCACCGGTATTACTTAAAATATCGCAGTCAGTCATAACCATTCTGCCGCCGTTGAATATGCCGCCGCCATGGCCGCCCGACCCACCGTTATCGCCTTGGAACGGATTCAGATTCGAACCGCCGTTGGCACCCGTACCGCACAGGTTATTGCTGATCGTGCAACTACTGGCCGAAAAAGAACCCAGATTATAAATGCCCCCACCATCACCACCGGAGCCGGCGACTACCTCACCGAGATAACCACCACCGCTGGAATTGTCGATGACCAGGCAATGATCCAAGGTCAGGGTGCCCGCATTGTAAATGCCGCCGCCATTCTCTCCATCCGCGGAAATGGCAAACGGATAGTTGGGGGCGCTGCCACCAGTGATAACAATGTTTTCCAGCGTCAAATGCGCGCGCGGGGATATTTTAAAAACCCGGTCGCCCAAACCAGTCGCGTCAATGGTTACATATGAACCGTGAGAATGCGAAAATCCCAAAATGGTCAAATTGCCATTCGTGACATCCAAATCGCCAGTGTAGCCAGCATTTTCGTCAGCTCCGGTTAGCGTGAGAACGTAGCGGTTTGGGTCAGAACAATCGTATTATTTTTTCCCCGGGCATTGGCATTAATAATGGCCCCACGCAGGCTTCCCCGTGTGATGGTATCGTTCGTGGTGTTGACAAAATACATTTCCCCACGCGATTCAAACCCGAAGAGAATAGCTACGCCCAGCACAACCGAGAACTTTATCATAGTGAAGTTAATTTAGTATAATCCGGGAGCTGTGCGCAATAGCATTTAGTTTTTTTGACCCTTGACCGATTTCTCCTCGGCGTTGGCGATGGTTTGCGCGGCTATGGACCGCAGCCGCCCTGCCCGCACACGGGCACAATAATAATTATAAATTTAATGTCCGGTTTTGCGTTTTGCGGGCGTTTATGGGTGAATGGTGACGATGGATGACAACGTTTTGTTGCAGGAATACGCCCGGACGGAATCCGAAACGGCCTTTGCCGCGCTGGTGGAGCGGCATGTCGGCCTGGTTTATTCCGCCGCCCGGCGGCAGGTGCGCGACGCGCAACTGGCCGAGGATGTGACCCAGGCGGTGTTCATCATTCTGGCGCGCAAGGCCTGGCGGTTGTCCCGGCATGAGATTTTGACCGGCTGGCTGCTCAAAGCCACCCGTTACGCGGCCAACGCCCAAATCCGCACCGCCATCCGCCGGTCCCAACGCGAACAGGAGGCCAGTATGTTATCACCCGTGAATGAATCCCCGTCCGTGGTCTGGGAACAACTCGCGCCGCTGCTGGACGAGGCGATGGCGTCGCTGGGCGACACCGACCGCGCCGTGCTGGCCCTGCGCTATTTTGAAAACAAATCCGCGTCCGAAATCGGCCAGGCCCTGAAGCTGAATGAAGAAACCGCGCAGAAACGGGTCAACCGGGCCTTGGAAAAGCTGCGGAAATTGTTTGCGCAGCGCGGTGTCAGTTCCACGGCGGCCATGCTCACCGGGGCGATCTCTGCCAACTCTGTGTCAGCCGCGCCGGCGGGCTTGGCGCTCAAAATTTCTGCCGTCGCAGTGGCCAAAGGGGCAACGGCAGGAACTTCAACCTTAACCCTGGTCAAAGGAGCATTGAAGATTATGGCATGGACACAAGCGAAAACGGCAATTGTGGTTGGCGTGGGCGTGCTGCTCGCAGCGGGAACGACAGAAATCACAATCAACGAAATTCAGGAGTATCAAAACTATCCATGGCGGGTACAAGATCCGGATTACAACCTATTGGCGCACTTGCCTCCATCGTTGAAGATTCTGCCGACAAAGTTTCCGCTCTCCACCTCGATAGGAATGAGTGATGGTCACGACGTAAAGCGGATTGGAATTGATGTTACGGTCGAAACAATGGTTTATGACGCATATAATTTTTGGGGTCCGAATCGGACGGTTTGTTTAACGCCATGGCCGACGGGGAAGTATGATTATGTTAATACGCTGCCAAATGCAAATGAAACCCTGCAACAAGCTATAATGAAAAGATTTGGCATCGTCGCAAGGCGTGAAACCATTGAAACCAATGTTTTGGTTCTCGCGACCAAAAAACCAAATGCGCCGGGTTTGAAACCCAGCGTGGCAAATTCCAATTCTATGGACGAGCACATCGCCCAGTATTTCGGGGAATATACGGTTCGATTTGGAGAAGTTTCCGGGTTGGCTAGTTTCTGTGAAGGACAATTGGGAATTCCGGTTCTTGATGGTAATGGAAATACGAACAAATATGACTTTGATTTGAAATGGCGGTGGCAGGAAGGTGAATCTGCAAAAGAAGCATTAAAACAAGCGGTCCTCGACCAACTTGGCCTAGAACTGGTTCCCACGAACATGCCAATCGAAATGCTCGTCGTCGAAAAAGTGAAGTAGCCATCGCCAGTCACGGATTGGGCGTTCGGCCAAAGCGCCAGAGGGCTGGCGCACTCCAGGACGCTGGCGCGAGTATTAAGGTCATCTTGGGCGCGAAGCGTCGTGGAGTGCGGCAGCCCTCCGCCGCTTTTCAATAAAATCCTAAAATAATCTGTTCGCTTTTGGCGGCGTCGGCCATATATCCCTGAGATCATGAATGACGACCTGACGTTGCTGCGGGAATACACGGCAGCCAAATCTGAAACCGCCTTTGCCGCGCTGGTGTCCCGCCATGTCAATCTGGTCTATTCCGTGGCCGTCCGGCAGGTGCGCGACCCGCATCTGGCCGAGGAGGTCGCCCAGGCGGTGTTCATCATTCTGGCCCGGAAGGCGGATTCCATCGGCGATAACATCATTTTTCCCGGCTGGCTGTGCCGCACGGCGCGTTATGTCGGGGCCGAAGCCCTGCGGAAACAACGCCGCCGCCAGCAGCGGGAACAGGAGGCGCATATGCAATCTCTTTTGAACGAACCGGAAGCTGATGCCTGGACGCAGATTGCCCCGCTGCTGGACGGCGCCCTGGCGACGCTGGGCCGGAAAGATCACGACGCCCTCGTGCTGCGCTTTTTTGAGAACAAGAATTTTGCGGAGGTGGGCGCGGCGCTGGGCACGGGCGAAGACAACGCCCGGATGCGCGTGAACCGGGCGCTGGAAAAGCTGCAAAAGTTTTTCACGAAACGCGGCGTCAGTTCCACGGCGGCCATGCTGGCTGGGGCGATCTCCGCCAACTCCGTGTCGGCCGCACCGGCGGGTCTGGCGCTCAAAATTTCTGCCGTCGCAGTGGCGAAAGGGGCGGCGGCAGGAACTTCAACTTTAACCCTGGTGAAAGGAGCCTTGAAAATTATGGCGTGGACGAAAATGAAAACGGCGATTGTGGTCGGCATGGGTGTTTTATTGGCGGCAAGTACATCCGCGGCTCTTTGGAGCTTCCATTTTGATAGGGGAATTTGGCAAAGTCGCTTTGAGACCGCCTATCAATTGAAGGCCGGTGAAGTATTGCGGTATATTGCCCCGCCATTTATTGACGAAAGACTGGAGTATTATCGCACCGAAAAAACATTGCAGAGCCAGGCGAAAGCTATTCCAGCGGGGCCAGATACTTTTGTTTTTAAACAAAATAAAAATGGACAGCTTCAACAATTTGAATGCGGATTTGGATTTAAACAGCACTCATTAGAACAAATCCTGGATGATCCTTTGGGATTCTGGCGGTACGAATTTGAAGGTCCCCAAAACCTGCTCAATCTAAATCTCCCCGGAGACTGGACAATACGTGATTATGCCAATCGCGAAGCTTTGTTGGCGGCTTTGGAACCGATAATTTTCAAATCCACTAGACGCAAAATCCATTTCGAAAAACGGACTGTTAATCGCAGCGTAATCGTAGCAAATGGAGGCGCCAAGATTCCAGTTCGGCAAACGAAGGTGCAAATTTACTCAGAGAAACAAAATGTAAGAGGTGGTGGAACCGGTTCTGGTAATCTCCAGCGACTTCTCGGGACGGTTGGCGAACAACTTAACACTTATATTGTCGATGAAGCTCAAACAGATTCACAATATTCCAATTTGTTTGAATGGGCATATTATCCAGACTCAAATTATTTGAAGATGGGAAACCGGCGCGAAGAACTCACCAACAAAGTGCTTAAGAACCTTTCGTCACAATTG
>Ga0302269_1001623_pt1 | contig 10758 bp, 6 predicted proteins | sample III_Bog_E2_2_FD_194560 | JGI IMG/M metagenome (GOLD analysis project Ga0302269, IMG submission 194560) | Peat permafrost microbial communities from Stordalen Mire near Abisko, Sweden - III_Bog_E2_2 | ecosystem: Environmental > Terrestrial > Soil > Wetlands > Peat | place: Sweden: Abisko...
TTTGCGTATTGCGCCGGGCGATGAACAGGCAAATGAAGTACCGGAATCTACATGAGCAGCTTGATGAATTGGAAATAGCCGGAGCACCTGTGGCAGAAATGTCTGGCCCCACGGATGTCCGAAACCTCCTTTCGGTGCTCTCACCGCGCGAAGAGGAAGTCCTGTTGCTCAGACTTGAGACACTGAAGTATCGCGAGATCGCCGAGCAGTTGGGGATCAGCATAAACTCTGTCAATACTCTCTTGGCACGTGCATTACGAAAGCTCCAGGAAGCGACATCGCGGCACGTCAAGGAAGAGAGGACAAAGAGATATGCTAAGAAACCGGTCACGCGAGCATCCTAACGATGAAACCCTTCTGGCCTATCTGGACGCCGAACTGTCCAACCTACGAATGCGTGCCATTCGGACCCACCTCCAGATTTGCTGGAAATGTCGTGCCGCATTGGCGGAACTGGAGTCTCAAGCAGTGGCCATTTCGCGCCTCCTTGCTGAGAGATCGCAGGATGAAATTGATCGATCTGGTCAGGCTCGGGAGAAATTCTTGCGATGGAAGACTGATTTTGAAGGCCGGCAGGGGTTTTTCTTCAGATGCCAGCCGCCTCAATTAGAAAGATATGTTGCAGGCGCTGTTCTTGCATAGAGCGAGGCTCGCGGCGCGCGTCCGCGGCCTGCGACCGCGGCGAACTGCGCTAGGCGCCCTATAAAGCTCAGAATCCGCGGGCAGATCAACTTTGTTTCCGCCCTTCTGGGCAAGCGCGATAGACGCTTCCATCTGGAAGGATATGCGGTGAGAACGACATGAAGAAGAAACCAGGCACTCAGCCATTACGTTGTGCGATCTACGCCCGCACCGCTACCGTGAAGAAACCCGATGAAGATAACTCCATCACTCAGCAGGTTGAGCGGTGCAAACGCTTGGCCAAAGAAAAAGATTGGATCGTTAGCGATGACTACATCTTCACTGATTCTGGACAGTCCGGATTAAGGGTGAACTCAGGGCTGAAGAATCTAATGCGTATCGCCGCTGTCAATCCGAAATCGTTCGACGTCCTGCTTTGCACTTCAATCGATAGGATTGCGCGGGACACTGATCTTGTGATCCGAATCCATAAGGCCCTAAAAAGGTTTGGCGTTGGAAGCCGTCGTCTACGCGGCACGCGAGCGTCTTCAGCATCAGGAGAAGCCGGTCAACTCCATTGACCGCGTGTGCGAGTCGCTTACTTTTTTCCGCGACAAGAACTTCGGGCGCGAGGCTGTCGTCGATGAACGGACATTGATTCGTGACGGCCTCAGCCGTGGCATGGGCGAAGTGACTTTCGCGCAGGTGCGCGGAAACCTTGATGCTCGCTTGTCTTCCGGTGAATTCCAGATCGTCGAGCATTCTCACAATCTTCCGGCCTGGCAGCTCACTACTGCCAGAACCATCGAAGCAGAGCGCGAGATCGTCCGCCGAGTGCGCGAGGGACAACACCAGGTTGAGCCTGCTTTGCCTCGCCAGCAGGCCATCGCTGTTGCCGACCACCATTCTCATCTCAGCCGCGCTCAAAACAGTGTGGTCGAGGATGTACTCAGTTCCCCGGACCGGATTCGGGGTATCCAGGTGTTGGCCGACACGGGCAAAACTACAACACTTTCCGTAGTCCGACGTGGAATTTAAATGGGAAACTTGTACTTTCTTCTTTCTGAATCGATGTCAATATCATTCCATAATGGAACTATATTGACATGCCTGGAGGCTTCGAACCCACCGAATGGAACTTTTGCAAATGAGGTCCACAGGGACCTCATTTGCCTCGTACCACTTGCCGGACCTTCATTTCCAGGACACTGGGCGACTGCTGGTTACCAATACAGCAACCGTGAATTCAATTGCACAAATTGCGACGCCGTGGAGTTCTATGGCTCTTCGTCGATTTCGATTTCAACTTCGTTTTCAATTCCGATCCCACTCTCAGCTTCCAGCGCTTCGATCGCGACCTTCAGGGGCTCATAGATGGCGACTTCTTGCCCGACGACTTCGAACGACACTGCAAGTGCATATCTGGCGGTCGAATCCGGGTCCCTACTCCATCCTTGGTGACCCACGACTGCGATGCAAAACTGGTCGGGGAGGGTATTCGACTTCACGACCGCCCAATCTTTTTGCACGGTGCCGCTGTTCGATTTGACCTCTCTAATGTATCCATGGTCTGGATTCTTGTGGAGTGTCCAGGGAAGGGATGAACCGGTGATCCCCTCAGCTGCTTCTTCCGGAGACTTCAGCGCCCGTGCGCAGAAGTCCTTGGGTCCCTCGCCGAGTTTACTGCTCTTCCAATCGACCCAAGTTGAAAGGTAACGACGAAGCATACGGCGGGTACGACGCGGCTGCGCGACCCAGGACAATGAGACATCAATCCGAATGTCGAACTCGTCCGCTTGGCCACGGAGTTGCTCTGGAATCGGGACCTGATAGATGTGGCATTCTCCAGCATGGATTCGCTCAGCATCGTTCGTAATTGCTGTGACCCTAAAGTCAGTATTGGTCGTCGCTCTCTCATCGTTTGGGATACCGTAACCGATCGAACGGATGAGGTCTGAAGCTTCCAGAATCAACTGATCCTTGAGGTCATCGTTCTCACCAGGAGACAGGGCTCTGATCTGATTTATTTTTTCCTCTGCCCAGTCGGGCCAGCGCGCAGATTGTACGATAAGAGCTCTATATAGGAGCGCCGGTTGATCTGGAAGGAGACGGTTTAGTTTCGCGGCAATCCTCGTCACCTTGGGCGCAGCGAAGGACGTCCCCGATTCATCCCGGTTAAATGGAGGACCTGGGGGAAATGAAGTGGACCGTATTAATTCGGGGCACGCGCCATCGACCTGAGCGCCAGTATTGACCTCATTTCCGATTACACTGCGAACGTCGTCGCCGCCATACTCAACCACCTCTGGCTTAATGGCTCCCCAGAGACTGGGTCCGGTTCTCGAAAACGCAGATGGAGAACCATCGGCGGCAGCGAAAGTTCGCCAGGTATCATTTTGTAAGTGCCCATATGCGATTGAGCCAACCGTTAGCGCCTGCAGGCTCTGTGCTGGATTTGCAACTCTCGACGAAGCCTCAAGCAAATAGGTTGGGTAGTCCCGACCCGCAAGAAGATGATCGCGAATGCCAGGCTGAGGAACCGGCCCTCGGAATGAGAGATTTCCGGCGCTCTGAATGACTAGAATGTCGTAGTTCTCGCTCAGCATGTCGATCTCCGCCGCCCAAGCCGACATGCGAGTCAACCGACAACCTGCCGACGCATTGATCGACTGATTGAATATCTTCGTCCCCCGGGGGCCTTCGTTATACCTCTTTACTACGGCCCGAATCGCTTCCGGCGGGTACAGTTTGAGCGGCATCCTGCAGTTCTTATCAAGGACACGCGCATTTTGGATCCAGAACAAATGCTTGGGCAATGGGATAACAGACTCGCCATAGAGGATTGCACCAGCCACCCGAGTTCCATGCCCCCCAGGTTCAACGAGGTCAGCCACTTGATCCGAGGGGATGCCGGGAAGAAAGCAGTGCGATTCGTCGCCTGCGACCGCAGCACTAATCAGTATGTGGCCCTCTTGGACGCCGCTGTCAATGACGCAAATGGCCGGAGCATTTTCGTCAGGTGCACCTGGCATCGTTCCGGGATCTGGCGTGGAATCATCTTGATGATTTCGCTGCGGTAACTCGATGTCATCGGGCTCCACGACCTCAAAGATGTATGCATATGTGAGAACAAGATCGCGGAGGCCTTTGCCCGAGATTCGGAGACGCACGCTAAAGCTGTCGGGCAGAGACGCTAAGGCGTCGCCGCCTTCCTCGACGATATGGAGAATCTCTGCTCCATATGCTTTCGAGAAGTTCTCGATGTCGCTCTCCCTGCTCATCTTCAGCTCATCCCAAGTTGAGTACGCGAGGGAGCGCGCCGTGGCCCACTCTTCTTCCTTTTTGGCCCAACTGGCGTCAGTGTCCCTGTTCCCGCGCACCGGCTCGTTGGGAATCTCGACGGTGCCAGCGCACGCGATGCCGACATCGACAACGTGCTCCTGATCGTCTCGGATCCGGGGCCACGCTTCGAAGAGTGCATCCGAAAGGATTCTCTGCAGCCGAGAATACTGGCCAGGGGCATCGCCGAGTCGATGAACTTGAGCTATGGTGGCCGTCCCGCGAAGCTGCACTGCAAAGCCAGCCACCGCAGCCGCGAAAACGGTTAGGTCCAAGTCTTCTGACGCAACTATTACGTAGCCCTCTTCCTCCTCCGAGATGATCTCGAACTCAAAGTAATGGCGAAGGGCGTCTAGGTCGAGACCCGGATCTACCTGCAACAGCAACGGTATACCGGAGGGAAGGACCGGACGGCCCTCTGCTTCGCGCTCATCTCGGAATTGTTTATATTCACGAATGGCGTCCCCCGAAGCCGTTTGCAGCGCTGCGCTGTGTCTCGCGGTCGATTGCCGGTTGGCGACGGTCTGCGGAGTCGGATTTCCCCTGCCGGTCAGTCGTGCTGGGCCACGCTGACGCATCAGCAGTGGTAAGTGCTCGAAATTGTGTGTTTCGGGCATCGTTCGCCGTCCTAAGCAGTGAGGTTCGAACCTCTGATCTCCGCTGCTGCTTCCTCAAGCAGCGAGTCATTTATTCCCTTTGCTCCAGACAGTACAGCCGCTTTGGCAGCGTTCTGAGCGGCACGGACCACCATTGCAGCAGAAGCTCCTTGCAACTGATGGACGAGGCGATCCCAGTTGACCATTTCTGCAAACGGAACAGCCGAGAGAGTCCATCGGAGTAACTGCTGGATTTCAGCGTTCCCAGGCGGTGGAACATGAATGACATCGTCAAATCTGCGAAACAACGCGGGATCTAGTGACTCTCCTACGTTAGTTGTAGCGACGAGGATTCCCGGTGCATCGAATTCGTCCATGAGCTGCAGAAGGGCGTTGACGATCCGCGAAGCTTCGCCTATATCTTTGTTGCTATTGCGGGTGCGAGCGATCGCGTCACACTCGTCCAGAAGTAGAACGCACGGATGCTCCTTTGCGGCGCTGAAAACGGCGGCGAGATTTGAGCTAGACTCACCCAGATAGGAAGAGATCAGTGAATCCAGACGGACTTTCATGAGCGGAAGGCCCGTGTTCCAAGCAATTCGTTTCGCCCCTAGGGATTTGCCGCAACCAGGAGGTCCGTACAAAAGAACAGTGCGGCGCGGCAACAGGCCGAAGGTGCCAAGTCGTTCTCGAGCTGCAAATTCCTGCTCAATCCTCGCAAAACGCGCTTCTGTAGATGGCTCAAGGACCATATGGTGCTCGAGAATCTCGGGAGCGTAGAGCGACACAAGCGAATCGCCGTGACGGCGGCTAACCGGCAGCGCTGTGAGTTTTCTGGAGAGGTCAAGGTCTCGTCGGCCAGACGGGCCATCGGAGGTCTTTGTACTTTTCGTGTTCTTGAGGATTGCAGTAAGCTCATCCGCAAGTTTGGCGTGCCCGGTTCGCCTTTCCGTGTCGACGATCTTGGAGGCGAGGGCCTCCAGGTCCTTCTTCGAGCCTTCTGCGATTGCGCGAACCACTCGCTTCAGCATCTCGGCTTTCATTGGACTCGTTCCTCATTACCACTACACATGTGAATTCAGGCCTTCGTCAACGACTCTTTCGCCTTTTATCTGTGGGGAACTAGACATCTAAACAGTTCCTTGAAAACTGCTGGTCAGGAAATTCTCTTGCTCAGTCAAGTATAGCGAAAATTGAGCGAATAAGGCGCCCGGCGTTTCGGCCCTTCGCAGAGACTTCCATTCGGCCCGCTCATCATCATCAATGAAAAACATCCTTGAGCCATACGATCCATTTTCTTGCGCGTCTCCGAAAGATCTCAGGATACTTGCCGACATGAGGGTACTAATTTGGGTTGCCGCGCCTCCGTCATTGGGGAAACATCCAATCTTCGTAGTGGGTCTCCGAAAACGTTCATTGCAAGCGAGTTCAGTGGCGAATCGCCCATCTGCCTTGTTACGTGCAGGTTAGCGGCGAAGGCTGCCTCAATTGCGGAGTCCCCGGAGATCCACCGTTCGAGGAATGCCGGCAACCAATGCGAGGGTACTCGGGTATCCAATGGCCAAGGGGAAGCGATCACGGTAGAGCATCCCTGATCTAGCAGTTGGTGAACAAGACCGACTGTAGTCTCTCCAACAGGATGGCTGTCGAGCCTGCCCCCACTACAAATGAACAGAACAACAACTGCAGACTTGCGTGCGGCGTTTGCAAGAACTTCCGGATAGAGGGCCAACTCCGCATCGTCAGAAATCCGCTGAACATAACGGCCCCCGGGAAGGATGCTTCCGTGTGCGGCAATAATTGCAAGCTCCGATTCAGCGAGGTCCCCCGGGATCTCGGCGGACGTGTCGAGTGTAATCCCATGTTTTTCGAACGTGTCTTGAAGCCGGTCGGCAACCGAAATCAGCGCCGGATTCCTGTCCTCTACAAATTCGGTTGAAATCCACGCCACTCTTTTCGTCGTAGGAAAGCTTCGCGACGTCATTTCCCAGACCCAACTCAACGAAGGGGCTGCGGCCATCGGCACCTGCCTGCCAGCAAAGTTGTCGCCTGCCATCACGAGGTTCGGAGGCATCTGTTGCAAGGCGTTGTCCATGACAAGCAACGTGGCCCGTTCGGGGACAAGGCTAATGCCAATCCCTGCGAGCGTCAGATAGAAAAGGTTCATCTCTTCCTTGACCTGGGCATACCCGTACGGGTATTTCTGCGACCACTCTTGAAACTTTCGTTCGGAGAAGACATCTTCAGCTTCCCTGTGGAGATCAGCATCGCCTTTTGCGATTTTGAGCCGTACGAGCGTGCCCTTCTCGCTCAGGCCGAGCATAACGACATCTAAACCGTGCAGGGAGAGTTCACGAGCCATTGCGAGGCTGCGGCCCATCTCTCCAAATGGCGAATTGTCCGTTCCGATTAGCGCATCCTTGAGGGCGTGGTCAGTTAGGGCTTCGAGACAAAACGCCGCCGTGGCAATATCATGACCATCCATGTCAGAATCGAGAAACCGCCGAGTCGCCATACCGAGCGTGATCAGGTCGAACGCTATGTCTTCGGAGTACCTGGCAGTTTGAATGGACTTGGCTAGCTTAAGAACTTCGTTTCCTGTCGTCTTCGAAGGGTCGATTAGTTTGAGGAGATCCGCAATAGCAGACGGGATATTCGCGAGTCGATTTTCGAGCACAATCTTTACGTCATCCTTCACGTCGATGCCTACTGCCGCCAATTGCTGAACGCATTGCGCGAGGATCGCAACCGCTGGGCCAGTCTCTTCGCCTTCATCAATGAGCTCGGCACAATGTCGCGCCGCATCCTGAGTCAGTGTCGGCAGTTCCTGCTTCAAACTTTCGCGATGCCGGAGCACTTCAAGTGTGCGAATATGGAGCACCAATGTCTTGACGCGTTGAGCATAAGCAGCATCGAAGTTGAATTCGTAGCACATCACGAGCAGTCGATCGGCAAGCTGTTTCGCTTCAGACAAAAACTTAATATCGCGGTAAATGCGCACAAGCAGTGAAGCTTCGTAGTATAGCTGCTCGGGTTCAATTACGATGTCGATCGACAGTGCGCAGGCGATACCAAGTAATGCTTCATTGAAGCTTCGTGCGCGATGGTAGATATCAGAGAATGTAAACCACGCGAGTCTGTTCCGAGTGGGCGCGGTCCCGGACATCTGTAGCGCATGTTCGGCCAGATCCCGCCCCTTTTGAGCTTTGTTCGCTGCGGCGTAGCGAGCGCCGGCATATCGCAATAAGTCCAGATCGGCATCAGGATGTGTAGTCTGAGGCGCAACGATCAAACCTACAGCCATGATCTTGTCAAAAGTTTCTTCCTCAAGCTTTACTCGAAGATCCGAATCGTAACTTAGTGTGTTCCGTACAAATGACAGCACTTCATCTGGCGGCACCGTAAGAAGTTCTTTCGGCACCGTCGTTCGACCCGGAAGAACCGGGCTCTCCTTCGCAGCCCAATCCATAATGTTTTCAACAACAGCGAGACAAGCATCACCATCCGCGGTAGACTCCGACTTTGAAGGCGGCACGGATCTTCCCTTGACTTTGGTTTTCGCACTCAGACGTTGAGTAATCCTAATCAGGACAGCGAGCCCGAGCGTTCCGGACGTATCTATTGATAGCAGAGAGGTGACTCTCAAGCGAGTCGCACTGTCCTGAGGATTGTTGGATAGATAACGAATTATGGCCTGTAAAGGCAGAACCATCTCTTCCCCGCTGATCGCTAGTGCTCTCCCGTCGGGACCTCGTTGAAGGAGCCGTCGTTTCAATGCGGCGACGAGGACGCTAGCAACGCCTTCCGTCAGAGCACGATCTTTCTCCGACATACAGAGTTCGACGGCCTCAAGGAACTCCCGCCGTTCGATCGCTTCTTTACCACAGACTACCTGGCACCAACTCGTTAACTCCGGCACAGCAGAAATCACTGTGTTTTGGACAAGCTTGAAATCGACTGGCTGTCCCGAAGCGAAGGCAGACCCGAGCGTAAGGAAGAAGAACTTGCGCCGCGGGTCGATCGCGGTATTGGAAGTTAGCAACGACTGGACAAGCTCAGAGTAGCGGCGCGTCCGCAGGTAAAATCTCAATCGCTGGTCCAAGAACCCTGGCGAGTCCGGAAAGAGCACATCAACACGCCCAAGAATCTGCTCTAAGATCTCGAATTGATCGAGATCATCGGCCAACTCTGCCGCAAGATAGTAGTCTTCCGCGGACCGAAGCCCATCGGCAGAGGAGATCAAAAGTTCGAGTGAAAGATCATCATCATTAGCGCGTTCGGCGATCCTTGCAAGCTTAAGCGCCGCGCGGGAATCAGTCTTGGAATGGATAGTCAACTCCTCGCGGAGGAGTCGCACGGTATCCTCGTTTGGAGGCAAAGATTCCATCAACTGGAGCTTGAGAAACGATTTCTGCGAGTCCATCCAACAGGGCAGGGCGTCGATCGACGCAAACGCAGAACCAAGACGCCCGCTGTTTGCCAAAGACCTCCAATTCGCAACATTCTCCGCGATCAGTTTCCCACTATCGTGTTCTCTGTAAATGCCAAGAACGCCGCAACCCTCCACGCCTTTGATTCGATCGTAATTCTCCGGACGCTCCGGCGACGGCTCGCCCGTGTCGAGTAAAAGATAGAAATTCTGCGACTTAGCAATCTCTACTGAGCGCGCGGCCAGTTCGCACAAATGCGGCACCCACAGGTCATCTGGCAGAGGTGGGGATGGAAGAGGCGGCGTGGTTTGTTGGCCGTGCATTCGATAAAGGGCCGCGTGCAGCACAACTGCTGCTGATCCTTCTCGCGCGGTTTTCAGCGTCTCGATTACCGACCCGATTTGGAAGGTCTTAGCATGGACAACACGCACGAATCTGCCGAGCGAGCTTTGCTCCTGTTCTGAGATTTTTCTCTTGAAAAGTGCCTCGGTTGCTTCTCGGGTCGCACTTTCAATCTCGGTTTGATCGCACCCAAGCTTCGAACTATGAGGGGGCGCGACGACCAATACCCCGCCAATGTGATCTCCACCTTCCCCGAGGGTCGCTTGGTTCATCAAGAGCACGAATGATCCAACCCGTGCGGCAACGTCGTCAGAATCATCCGTAAAGATGTCGGCTACCCCGAACTCAAGGGTTGTTTGGCCGAAAGCCTCTTGAAAGGTGTCGAAGTAGTTGGTCATTTCTTCATCGTATTCCTGCCGCTCGCAACGCAAAGGCCCGAGATTTGATCTGAGCGGCCGTCGGATTGGACGTGCGTGGTGTTCGCGCTCCCTGTGACGAACGTGCACCCGGATATCGGGAGACGTAAATAAGTAGATAGATCCTGAAAAACGCCCTTCACGACGGCGAAGATCAGGCCGCCCAAAGCCTGCCTAAAGGAACACCGTGCCGGTTGCTCGAAAATGGAATGACATTCTGGATGATAATCAACCACATCGTGGACGATTATCAGGAATTCCTCGGCTAACAGAGTTCCTACGCTGTGACATGTTTCATATAAACATGTGGAACACACGCGAGCATTTCCAGCGAGAGCCGCTGAAATTCTGCCATCAGCCCTTTGCCATTATTTCCTCAAGGGGAACCCTCCTAATCTCCCCGGATTCAATCCGGGAGAACGGTGACTCATTCGTGAAGTTGAGGTGGTAGGCTTTTTGCAGAGCAACCAGACGAGGATTGATCTTTTGAAATCACGCCTCTAATCTCCGGGGCGGAGCAAAGTGCTTAAAACAGAGCACTTGCATCGGGCGCTGCTCCGCGCAGATGGAGCTAATCACCCAAAGGCAGGACATGTTGAAGCTGGAAGAGATCAAGAATCAGTCGGCGATCTCGGGTATCGATCCCAACCGTCCCGTCCGGATCGTGGCAACAGAGTTTGTCGGGGAGAATGCCCTCACCGTCTACTACAAGACGATTGAAGGCGTCGTTCTGGAGAGAATGCTTTTCAGGGCCGACGAATCGACGCTATTTCTGGCCGAAGCCGGCCGTCCGTGGGCGTTCGATGCTTCAGGGCAAGATTTCAAGCTCGCTGCCGAGGCGTTCCGGATTCATCTCGCACACCTTTTTGATCCGATGATGGCCGTCCATACCTCGAACGTCGAGCCGCTTCCCCATCAGATCACCGCAGTTTATGAGGCGATGCTGCCCAAGCAGCCCTTGCGATTTGTACTTGCCGACGACCCCGGCGCTGGCAAAACGATTATGGCCGGGCT
>Ga0302269_1001627_pt1 | contig 10721 bp, 20 predicted proteins | sample III_Bog_E2_2_FD_194560 | JGI IMG/M metagenome (GOLD analysis project Ga0302269, IMG submission 194560) | Peat permafrost microbial communities from Stordalen Mire near Abisko, Sweden - III_Bog_E2_2 | ecosystem: Environmental > Terrestrial > Soil > Wetlands > Peat | place: Sweden: Abisko...
CTGGAGATCGGCGCCGAGCTCGCCGGCGTCGCCGGCGCCAGTTTCAAGGGGTGGGGGTGGCCGGCGAGCCGCGCTGACAAGGACTTGGTTCTATCTGTGTCTCACAAAAGTTTCCCTCTAAATTCTATCCGCAGAAAAGCGTATGAAATAGTTCTCAAAAGTGCGGATAGTTTCTGGCTGGTATGATTCCAAAAAAATCTTTGCCACGAACTCTTGACCGGTAACGATCCGAGCGTTACAGTAACGGCATGTACAACAAGTTATTCACGAAGATACTGGATTCATCGGTTTGGATGGAGTCAACGCCTACCAGGATAGTGTGGATCACGTTTTTGGCTGCGATGGACGAAGATGGGTTCTGCCCATTTGCTTCTGTGCATAATGTGGCGGCTCGGGCGAGGGTATCCATTGAGGAAGCTAAGTTAGCTGTGACTGCGCTAGAATCTCCTGATGAGATCGCACCAGATCAGGAGAATGAGGGGCGGCGTATAGAGCGGGTTCCTAGTGGTTGGATTGTGCTTAACGCCAAGAAGTATCGTGAGATAGTGACGAGGGAACACGCCAAAGAAGTGACCAGAAACCGTGTTGCGCGTTTCCGGGCGAGAAGGCGTGATGGTAACGCTGGTGTAACGGATAGTAACGGTGCGACACGCGTGGAGGTAGAACGTAACGATTCTGTAACCCCATCAGAAGCACGTACAGACACACGTACAGACACAAATACACCCGAAAAGCAACAACAAGTACCTTTCATCGAATCGAATCTTTTTGGAGAGTCTCAGGTACCTGTGACGAAGCCGAACGGGAAGGCGAAGAAACTTGTTCCTGTTGGGGATCAGGTGGATCGGGCGAGTTGGCCGGGGAATGGGAGGCCGTACCCGCCTTGCGAGGATCCGAACGATCCGGAGCCGCTGAACCCGTTTTACAACCTGGACCGGAATCACGAGATTGACCCCGAACTTTGGCAGGCTTACGAGGATTGGCTGGATAGGCAGTGTCCGTTTGGGGACGGGGTGCCGCTGGCGGTGTAACATTTTTACACTTTGTTAAAATTGTGCATTATGGTACATTGTGTACATGGGAAATCTAAACCTGCGCGGCGTGCCCGATGAACTAGTCCGGAGATTGAAAGCGGCGGCGGCACTGCGTGGTATGAAGATGCCTGAGTTTTGTGCGATGAAGTTGGAGCACGGACTAGGATTGTTTGAGGAGGCGGACCATGACAATCAATCTGGGGAGCGAGAAAGAGAACAGATACGACCAGTTCAGTTACAGGGGCATGGTAAACAGAATTCGAGACGGTGTGTCGCTGACCCCTCACCAATTGAAGACGATGGAGCTGTGTGGGTTGACAGTCGAGGACTTCCGCAATCAGAAGACGGAGACCGAAAAGATCGAACTGATCAACCGACTCCGGTCGAAGTCGCCCACACCATCCCCGAGGTCACGGTAGCCAGCCGGTTGGCACCAAAGCCGAGAACGCGATGCCCGCGGTGCGAGGGGAAGGTGATTCCCTGGGGGCCGGATGTGCGGTGCGAGAACTGCAATCAGAATTTCACGGAAACAGTGTAGTGAAGGCGGAAAATTTACGGTGAAGTGGTCAGAAATGGATATACCAGAACACGTCTTGGGGATATTCTAAAAACAAAGGTGATGAACCATGAACCCAAATACGCGCTCCCCCTTGACGCTTTTTCTGATCAAAAAATATCAAGCGAGCGGTAGTTATAATCAGGGCTCCAATAGCCTGAAACTGTCCGCTCGGTTTGTCGTGAATATGATTCTTCGAGAAGGGCACAGGGCTGCTCTTGTTGAGGCCGAGAACCAGAATTTCATCAGGGAGGCAATCGACGAGCACAGGCCGGCCATTGTTATTTTGGAAGCATTGTGGGTGACTCCCGGGAAAATGGGTGAGTTGAAGCGCGCTTATCCTCAAATCCGGTTTGTAGTGCGAATCAACAGCGAAGTACCATTCCTGGCCGGGGAGGGAATTGGGGTTGAGTGGGTTGCCGCAGCCATGAAGATGGGGGTCGAAATTGCCTTCAACTCATCGCAGGCGCGTGACGACTTCAAGATTATTGGAGAGAGCGCATACCTCCCGAACTATTACCCGCTACGCATGATCCGTCACCAGGCTGTCATGGGAGAAACGATTGATGTAGGGTGTTTTGGGGCAATCCGCACCTTGAAGAATCAGTTGGAGCAGGCATTTGCCGCTGTGCGATACGCCAAGGAACTCGGCAAGCCGATGGTATTCCACATGAACGATTCCGCGGACAACCAGGAAGTAAATGCAATCAAGAAGTCTATCCGTGGAGTGGTTCAATCGACCGGGAACAGCGTAATCTTCCACCCATGGCTGGATCATGAGGCGTTCCTCGACCTCATCGCTTCGATGGATATCTGTCTACAGGTCAGTTTCAGTGAGTCATTCAATATCACCTCGGCCGATGCGGTGAGCATGGGTGTGCCGTTGGTTGGTTCTGACGCTGTGCGCTGGCTCCCGAAGCGGTCTAAGGCTCACACGGGTAGCTCGCAGAGCATCGTGGACGCAATGTGGAGGGCCGACAAGACAGGGATTGCCATGAACCACGCATCGCTTGAGGAGTATCTCGAAATCTCCGTAAACGTCTGGAACGAGTTCATTGAGGGTCCGTATGTTCGAAGTCGCTAAACTCTCACCGGAAGACATCAAGCGCTGCCTCAACACGGTATCCTCGAACACCTTCTACATGATGGTGGCAAATGCCATCCTGTCGAAGGAGTCACTTTCTGTCGTCCGTATGGGTGACGGAGAGAAGTCGTTGATGGATAAGTGTGAAGGAATTCTTCCTGCGCCGACAGATCGCGACATCGAAGACGGGAACTGGATGGAGACCCTGGGGTGTTCCGGCATTACTGATGAGGCCCTTTATTCTCGTCTTCAAAATGCTGCAAATGAGTGTACGTGGTTTGCTCCGTCAATCAGCGGCATTGGAAGAAAAGAGTACAACCTGTACAAAAGGTTTGCTCCGCGAGATCGTTACATCGACAACTTCTGGTGCAATGCATGGACGGATGAAATGAAGATTAATCTGTACAAGGCCGCAATGCATATTCTCTTCATCCACCGGAATCCGCTGTCATTCGCGGCACTGAAGGTTCGTGCAAAGAAGATCGGGGTTGAAGCGTCGTATATTCAATTAGACAATTGGAGAGAATCCGAGGATGTGATTGACCAGGCGTCGAAGATCGATGCGCCTCTGGTTCTATTCAGCGCGGGGCCAGCCTCGAAATATATCGGCCATCGTATATCTGTTGGAGGAAACATTCCGAAGGTTGCGCTAGACCTTGGCAATTCTTCTGACGAATGGCTACTGTACTGTCTACACAAAAAATAGGGAGGCAATCATTGCCGCTAAGTGGGGAGTGATCGAAGAGCGTACCGATGTCGGTGAGTTCGTTGCCTACCACGTAGTCCCGATGGTCAGGCCGGACCCCGAGGGCGAGGCGGTCATGTCTTGGATGCACGACTTGAGCGAGGCTTGTCAGTGTCATCCAGGGCTCATGCACGGGGCTGGCGGTTGGAAGATATACGATCACCACGATCCAGAGCATCCGGGGTCAAAGGAGAGGGAAGCCATATGACGTTCGATGAGATAAAGCGGCAGATTGCGCGGGAGAACCTCTACGGGCATCAGCCGGTGTTCGAGCAGCGGACCAATGAGAGGATACTGGCGATCATCGAGGCGATCGAGAGCCAAAGGGACGACTCGTTGAGCCGGGCGGGGCAAGTTCCCGGTAGGGATCGGTGATGATCAGTGACCTACTTTGACGCCCAATTGCGCTCCCTGTCTCTGCGCGAGATGGTGATCATGTTCTACGTCTCGCAGGGATTCGATACCGCTCAGATTGCGTCCGAGATGGGGATAACCTACCAAACGGTGAAAGGAGAACTCTACCGGGTCCGCAACAAGCTCGGCCACGATGGAGCGTACATTCAGCTCATGCTGAGAATAAGGCAGGCGATTGCGTAACGGTTGTCCTTACCGCAGCAATGGATGGCCGAATCCAGTTCCCGATATCCCAAGCAGTGTATAGATCAACCATATGGCGAAGATCACAGCGCAGACGACGCGGACCACCTGACCAAATGGCGGCGGTAGTGGGATGAGAGTCAACACCCACCAAATCAGTCCGAAGACGATACAGGCGACAAGAATTGAAACGAGCAAAGAAAGCATGAGGCACCTCACCGCAATTAGATGCCATTCTGTGAATAGGCGGCTGTGCTGTTGTGACCAAGAGCGGTAGTTACCAAAGTTTTATTGACTTTTCCTCGCGGTGGATAATAATAGGTATGCAAGGGGATTTGGAATGATTCGACAAACTTACACCTATGCAACCATCGAAGTGAGCCACGCGGCCTACGTTGAGATCAAAGCCAAACTCGAAGCGGCCGGCTACCAGGATCAATTCCACGAAGACCGCGAGGATGGTGTCCTGATCGACATGCACGGCATCGCGCTGAAAGACGAGGAATCCAAGTGAAATACTTTCTCGATACGGAATTCATCGAGTCGGGATATTGGAATCCAATTCAGCTCATCTCGATTGGAATCGTTGCCGAAGATGGGCGCGAATATTACGCCATCAGCAGGCAGTTCACTTCCAACCTTGCTAATGAGTGGGTGCAAGAAAACGTCTTGGAGAAATTGGAATCACCAGAAGATTTCCCGCGCAAGATGATTAAGGAAATTGCGAATGAAGTCCAAGAGTTTGTAGGCTCAGACAAACCAGAGTTTTGGGGATACTATGCCGACTACGATTGGGTTGTATTGGCTCAAATGTTTGGCGCGATGGTCAATCTTCCGAAAGGTTGGCCGATGTACTGCCGGGACCTCAAGCAACTAGCCATGGACCTTGGAAACCCGAAGTTGCCGGAATCGGGAAAAGGCGAGCACAATGCCCTTGCCGATGCGCGGTGGAACAAGATCGCCTACGAGTTCCTGATGGAGAAAGCGAGAACCTCCTGCATCGTCGGCAAAGACAGCGGCGCCGCGATGATCGTGGATGAGCGTCTACGCCAGATTTCCAAGGAAGGATTCTCGCCGGAGCATGACGACGCGCACGACAGCGGACAGATGATAGGCGCGGCTCGCGCTTACGCTATGGCTGCACAGATGCAGATATGCGGTCTTGTTTCATCTTGCAACCCTCCTCTGTCTTGGGAGTGGGATGAAGAGTGGTGGAAACCTTCTCCAGACCCCATCAAGAACCTCAAGCGGGCTGGAGCCTTGATTGCCGCCGAGATTGACCGGCTGCTGCGGGCCAAGAAAAGAAGCGCATGACCTACCCTAAACACTGCAAGCGCTGCGGGGACGACTGGAACGCGAAGATCGAGAACCCGCGGTACTGCCCGTTATGCAAATCTCCCTATTGGGATAAAGACAAGGTGCGCTTCCCGAAAGAAGCGAAGGAGAAAGCCGATGAAAGTATTCTTCGAGAGGATGAACCCGCAATCGACGCCTCGCAAGTGCTCAACCTGCCAGCAACCGGCGACTCACTGGAGATACCGCGCTGACAGGGAGGGAGCGAAAGACAAGTCTTCGCGGATGCCGGTTTGTGAGAGCCACGCAGTGAGCAACTGAGGTATAAACTTTCCATGATAGGAGATCATTCAATGAACATCGGAGAGCCACGCCGCGAGATTTACGTTGAGCCTCTGGAGTTGCCTGAACCGTTACGACCTGAACGTGAGCCGGAGCGCGAACCGGAAAGAGTGAACGAGCCCGAGCGGGAGCCTGTGCATGATGGGGAATAAGGCCTACATCGATATGGGGCGCGGATTGGCTGTGTATTTGGAGAAGCTGTGCCCCGATGCGACGACTCCCGTTCTTACTCCGCCGCGCTCGGAGTTGGACCGCAAGATGGACAAGTACGACCTCGCCAAGACGATGGAGTACGAAAACCTGGGTACGCCTGAGTTTCCGATTTGGGGTAAGCGGCAAGATGGTGGACTTGAAGAATTATTTTACCCCGGATTGAACTCGACGCCCATTTGGCCAAACACTCCAAGTGTTCCACCATCCCCCACGTTTGCAACCTACGGAATGATTCAACGGCACATGTACGCCGTGAGCGGATTTACCAATGCGGCCGAGGCTCCCGCTCCCCCGCGTGAAACGCCTTACGACAAACTCAAGATGAAGATTGCGCGGCTGGCAGATGTGGAAGCGGTCAAGGTTGAGGCTCCGGTGATCAAGAGGCCATCGCCTGATTACATTCACACCCTCACCGGCTGGCGGGGATGGGATGTATCGGACCACGGTTATCTTGAATCTGTAGGAACCGAATCGACTTGGGGACCAAAAAGAGCAATCAAGGCGATATGCAGTGGCAACAGTAGCCACGAGGCACCGCAGATGGCTTGCAATTGCGGCTACTGGAGTCTCAAGAGTCACGAAAATCTGGTCAAGGCGATATCCGGATACGCTTCCACCGTGAAGGTCGTCGGCAAGGTAGAGATTTGGGGCCGGGTGATTGAGTGCGAAAACGGCTACCGCTCCGAGTTTGCTTACCCCTCAGAACTGTGGCTGCTCGACGAAGGTATTGAGTCGCTTGGCCACATCTATGGCGTACCAATCAGAAAGTGACAAGAATTATGGGTGCAACTTTGAAAATAGAAGTTGGATGTCTGATCCGCCGCGATGTGCGGCGCACATTGATGGGGGCACAAATGAAAGACCCATCCCTGACATGGCAGGAAGACAGTGGATTTTTCACATCTATGTTTTATATGGGAATTACATACTTAACTCCCTTGGAAAGTAGGATCTGATGATAACCGTATCGATTTGTTGCAACGATCCCGACAACGGCAATTTCGACGGGCACGTAGCAGGGATAGAGATTCACGGCTCCGAGGGGTGCGACATCACACTTGAGCCGCGCGTCTTTCCGTTTCCCGGTTTCAAATGGCTGGACGATCCACCGGAACCGCACGATTCCCGCGAGACGGCAGGATTCAAGGTTGCTCGCTTTAGGTTCCGGTGTGCGCCGTACAAGTCATGGTACGGGAACTGGTGCTGGGATGCGGTCAAGATGTCCGGCGTTGAAGTGCTGAGATTGTGCAAGGTGCTACGCAACAGCGGTTCGTGGGGATGCTCAGAGGCAGACGTTGACTTTTCCGAGGCGTGGGACAAGGGGCACATGGCGATAACGCGGGAATTGTTAAGCAAAGCACTGCAACCCGATCCCGTGCTGGCAAGGGACTCAAGTATATAAGTCCCTTTTATATACGCGGCCCCGAATCTATTCTTCTCCCATTGTCGCAAACATTGGATGAGTACTTCTCGTAAAGTGAGGACAACGATGCCGGTTACCAACCTATCCGACTACAAGCCGCTCTTGAAAATAGCGAAGTCTCGCAGCATAGAGATCCACGCCGTAGTCTGCCATCCGAATACGGTTGTCGCGCTGATCAAGGAAATCGCGCGGTTGGGGGAGGATCCTTTTCCGCGCTGCCGCAGAACATGGAAGCGCTTCTGGAGGAAGCCGGACCCACGCCCATTCCTCTACGGCATCCCAGTGGTATGCAGCCCAACAATACCGATGGGTCATGTTGGCATGGCAACCCTGATGCCGATGCCTACCGACCTGGCGCAGTTGTTTCTCGGGGATCTGAAGATTGGTGTCACGGAACCATCGCAGACCGCTCCACTAGAGCCTATTGATCCCGGCGTGATGTCGATGCTGTCGGAGTCTGTAAACGGACAGAAAGCCTCTCTGAGTGACCTGATGGTCAAGGCGATGGATGGCGTGGACACGGCGAACGGTTTGATCGTTCTTCGGTTCTGGGATAACAACTTCGACGTGACGACGAACTTCAACCCGCTCGAAGTGCAGACGGCAATGCATCGAGCGCTGATGCGGATTACGAGTGATGGGATGGAGGGGAAAATCTGATGGGAGACAGACGAGACTTTCTCAAGAGCATCGGAATGGCTGCAATCACTCCAGCGTCTTTGGGTGCAGGGCCGACCGTCAAGCCCGTCCACACTCCACAAGAGATGCTTGCTCAAGCTAAGGCTCTGCGCACAGCCGGCGTCTTGATCTTCGAGCGCAGATGTTGGGAGTTTAGTGAGGGCGTCTATTCGGTCGACAACCGATATGTGGAACCGTCAGAAGTTGGCAAGCGTTGGTGGATAGCATACGGGTGCGGTTCTTATTTCCGTTGGATGCTCGGACAGGCTTGTATGTGTCCGTTCTGTGGAAAATACTACGACTACTCGCAGAAGTTCCCGTATACCGATGAAAACCTCTGGCCGCTCACGGTGAATTACACCGGCTTCAAGGGTTCGCTCACGGCCGAGGAACAGAGGCTCTATGGAGGTCACGAACAGGGCGAATGAGATCAGAGAAGACAGAGAATATTGTCGATTTGGCGGCGAGCCTAGCAGCGAAGGCCGACGAACTCGACCAAGTTCTCATCATCTACCGCAGGAAGCAGACCGGAGACGATGAGGATACGCATGGATCGATGGATAATGATTTGGAATTGCGGGATGCGCTTTGGTTGGCGGAAGCGTTTAAGCAGTGGTTGACTCTGGGCGCAATCGGATTGCTGCCAAAGAAGGACTAGGAGGGGTTGGTATGAGCGAGAACGCGTTTGAAGACTTCATGAAGGAATTTGCGGAGCACATGAAGTACACGAAAGTCGAGGGGGAGATTGAATACCCTATCGAAGTCTCAAAAGTGATTCATCAACAAACTGCCGACAGGGATGGTGACATGATCGGCAAATGGGTTTCCATCCGTCCTGTGAATGACCAGAAGACATACCTTGGCGTTTACCTTGGAGACCTCGGCAGAAGCATTATGCACAGTTACAACACTCAATCGAAAGAGTTGAGTGTTTTGATGCATCGCAACCCGGCGATATATGTACCAGACCTGAAGATAGTTGTTTGGGGAGATTCTTCGTGGTGGGGAGGAATCAAGAGTCCAGGCGATCTGAGAAAGATCACAGATGCCGACATCCAAAACCTCTGGTACGTCAAGGCTCTCAAAGAACTGACTGAGCGGGAATCTGAAACTAGCCCCGCTTCTTGACGTACATAATCACACGCTCAAGATTCAGTGTGTCCAGAACCTCTTTGGAAGGCCCGCGCAGACCCCGGTAGATGTCGGACAGGAATTGAGGGGAGATGCCGAGTTTTGCAGCGTAGGCGACGTTGGTGAGGGCACCCTGGCGGGACTTTAGCATCTCGGTAACCTGGGCTAGGGTGAAGACTTTGGGTGAAGCGGCCATAAAGGTATGGTACGCACGATTGCGGATGGAGGGCAAGCCGGATGCAAAACTTAGCCCTGATCCGCCAGCAATTCCCGCCCAATGACGGCGTCATCCTCCATCTTCTGTTTGAGGTCGAACAGGGCAGCCTTGGCCGCCGATGTGCTGGTTTGGGGGATATTCTTTTGAATCTCAATGGCATCCAGGCGGGCAATCTCTTGATCGATGAGGCTCATAGTGTGGTTGAACTGGTCCAAGGCGGTTCTCCTAACTTTGTCCAAACATTACCCATTTCTGCGGTTTTATGCAATGGTTATTTCGAGCGCGGCGCTCGGATCGCCGCCCGAGATGCGGGTCCATCCTCCTTCCCGCCCGCCGCGCCCGCCTCTCTTTCCCGTTGCCATCCGCATAATTGGGGGATAATCTAGCACTATGAATAACCTCGGAACCATCGCCATGGCGTTCCTCGGCGGCATCTTTCTGGTGGTAATCACCCTGGCAACCGGCCTATCTTTATGGGTTTCGTGGGACGTTCGGCGCAAGACGGTAGCCTTGTACGACCTGTTGACGGAGCACCAGAAGACGCGGGAGAAGGACATGGAAGAGATGCGCCGCGTACTCGAATCTGGCCGGAACGTCTTTCAGGGCATCCGGGCAGAGATGAAGACGCTGATGGACGCGCAGCTGGTCGAGATGCGGAACACCTTCAAAGCGTTCGACGGCGGCTTGCGTGGAGCGTTAACAAAGCTGAACGGCAAGGCTCTGATCGAAGCTTCGGCGAAGATGACCAAGGTGATGCAGCGGATGGAGCAGATTACGGTGGCATTGACGAACTTCTTTGAAGCGGCCGGCGAGGTTCGGGGTACGCCGGAAGAGTGGCAGAACCCGGCAAGGGCCGATGAGCACGCTCCTCCAAATGAATCATCCGTGTCACAATCTATTTACGCTCGGCAGGATGTTCCGGTCGGCAGCGACGAGGATGCGGAAGGCGAGTTTGAGAGGCTGACGGAGAATCTGTTCACGTAGGAGCGTTCATGCATGAGCGCGTACAACCTTTGCGAGTAACCAATGGCAACCACCGGAGCGCGTCTCCCCCGAATCCGTATTGACCGACCTTCCGGCAAGGACCGCCATCGCTGGTCCATGTGGAAGCTCGACAAGACCGTGCAGGAGATCGCGGCCCGGGAGCACGCCTCTGTAAAGTCGGTACAGGAGTCCATCGATCGTGTGGAGGGATTCAAACTCCTGCCGGGCAGTGAAATGCTTCTGGCGGACATTAGTGCGACTTCAATAGAGATGCTCGACGATTGGAAGGAAACCGTTCAGGGAGCGCGTAAGGCGACGATGGTAAGGACGATGCCCAATGGCCGCTCTCGGCTGGTTGTGGACCACCCTACGCGCCTTGCAGCAGCCAAGGAAATACGCGAACTGGCCTCACTCACCCAGGCCA
>Ga0302269_1001640_pt1 | contig 10683 bp, 8 predicted proteins | sample III_Bog_E2_2_FD_194560 | JGI IMG/M metagenome (GOLD analysis project Ga0302269, IMG submission 194560) | Peat permafrost microbial communities from Stordalen Mire near Abisko, Sweden - III_Bog_E2_2 | ecosystem: Environmental > Terrestrial > Soil > Wetlands > Peat | place: Sweden: Abisko...
GTGAGAAAAGGTTTATTATTATCGGTAAAATCATGGGATTAATCATCGGTGTTTTAGGAGCAAATATGTTGATTCAGGGAATAAAACTGGCGTTTAATATTTAGGAATGAGGAATGAGGAATGAGGAATGAGAAAGAGGTAAGAGGTAAGGAGTAAGGAGTAAGAGGTAAGGAGTAAGGAATAAGAGGTAAGAGGTAAGGAGTAAGGAATAAGAGGTAAGGAGTAAGGAGTGAGAGGTAAGGAGTAAGAGGTAAGGAGTAAGGAATAAGAGGTAAGAGGTAAGGAGTAAGGAATAAGAGGTAAGGAGTAAGGAATAAGAGGTAAGAGGTAAGGAGTAAGGAATAAGAGGTAAGGAGTAAGGAGTGAGAGGTAAGGAGTAAGAGGTAAGGAGTAAGGAATAAGAGGTAAGAGGTAAGGAGTAAGAGGTAAGGAGTAAGGAATAAGAATAAGAATAAGAATAAGAATAAGAATAAGAGGCAAAAATAAGAGGAAAGGAATGATGAGTATGGAACAAAGTTGTAATGCGGATTGTTATTGAAGAAAAAATTCAACATATCCGTTAAATTGAGAAGCCAAACGATTAAATTGCTTTATTATTAAAAAACAAGATCTATGGAACAAAATCTTCAGTCTTTTTGGAGTAATTCAGTTTCAGAATTACTAAAAAGCCTTCAGGCATCTGATAAAGGTCTTTCAAAGGATGATGCAGAGAGAAGGCTTTCAAGTTATGGAGCTAACAGATTGAAACCACAAAAAAGTTCAACTGCTTTTACATTATTTATTGCTCAGTTTAAAAGTCCTATCATTCTCATTCTTTTATTTGCCACCGGCTTATCTATCTTTTTACATAACCTGGTCGATGCTTCCATCATACTTATTATTGTTATAATAAGCGGATTGCTTGGCTTTTGGCAGGAGTACAGTGCCTCGAATGCAGTAGCCAAATTACTTGCCATAGTTCAAATTACCACAAAAGTACTTCGAAACGGAAAACAGGAGGATATACATATTGAAGAGATTGTCCCCGGTGATATTGTTCTGCTGAGTGCAGGCGATATTGTTCCGGGCGATTGTCTTATTATTGAAGGAACAGATTTGTTCGTGGATGAAGCAATGCTAACGGGTGAAACTTTTCCTGTTGAAAAATCAATTTCTGTATTGCCTGCTGATACTGCTCTTGCTCAACGAACCAACACTATCTGGATGGGCACACATGTAGTGAGTGGAACAGCAAAAGCAGTAGTTGTATTTACGGCTCAAAACACAGAGTTTGGAAAAGTATCTGAACGACTGAAACTGAAACCCCTTGAGACAGAATTTGAACGTGGAATTCGCCGTTTTGGTTTTTTTCTTGGAGAAGTAACCCTGATATTAGTCGTCATAATATTTGCTATTAATGTCTATTTGCACAGGCCTGTGCTTGACGCCTTTCTTTTCTCCCTGGCACTGGCTGTAGGATTAACTCCACAATTATTACCTGCCATAATAAGCATTAATCTGGCTCATGGTGCTAAAAAAATGGCAGAGAAGAAAGTCATCATAAAAAGACTTGCTTCCATCGAAAACTTTGGAAGTATGAATATAATTTGTTCTGATAAAACTGGTACTCTCACCGAAGGAATCGTACAGGTTAATTCTGCTCTTGATGTGAATGGTGTGGCTAGCGATAAAGTTTTTCTATTCGCTTATCTGAATGCTTTTTATGAAACAGGTTTTAAAAATCCGATTGACGAATCCATCATCAATTCACGTAAAATTGAAGTAAAAGAGTATGTAAAGAAGGATGAAATTCCCTATGATTTTCTTCGAAAAAGATTGACAATTGTTGTACAACAGGGCGATGAAGAATTTATGGTAACCAAGGGCGCTTTGACAAATATCCTGGAAGTTTGTTCGTCGGTGGAGACAAAAGAAGGGACTATTGTTGATATCAATTCAATGCGCAAAAAGATTGAGAAAAACTTTGAAGACTTTAGTACGAATGGTTTCAGAACTTTAGGTATAGCATATAAAAAATTGCCTACAAAATCTCCTGTTATAAAAGACGATGAAAAAGAACTTATTTTTATTGGATTTCTGACTCTTTTTGATCCTCCAAAATCAAATATTGCAGATACTATTTCAGGACTAAAGAAACTCGGCATATCACTCAAGATCATTACAGGTGATAACCATCTGGTAGCAGCAAGTCTGAGTAAAAAGATGGGGCTTGAAGATAATAAAATAATTACGGGACCAGAACTTCATAGAATGAGTGATGCTGCATTACTGAGACAAATCAGTTCGATTAATGTTTTTGCAGAAATAGAACCGAATCAGAAAGAACGTATTATCATTGCCATGAAAAAGGCGGGGAATGTTGTCGGATACATGGGGGATGGAATCAATGATGCCTCTGCACTTCATGCTGCAGATGTTGGTATTTCAGTCGATACAGCTGCTGATGTCGCAAAAGATGCTGCCGATATTGTATTGCTTGAAAAAGATTTAAATGTTCTTGTGGAAGGTGTACGTGAAGGCAGGACTACTTTTGCCAATACGTTGAAGTATGTATTTATGGCAACAAGCGCCAATTTTGGTAATATGTTCAGTATGGCAGGGATTTCACTTTTTATTCCTTTTCTTCCTTTGTTACCAAAACAAATATTGCTGACAAACCTGTTGACCGATTTCCCTGAAATGACAATTGCGACCGATAATGTTGATGATGAAATGGTAGATCATCCCCGGCGTTGGGACATAAAAGCAATCCGTAAGTTTATGATTACTTTTGGTTTGGTAAGTTCAATCTTTGACTATCTTACTTTTGGGTTATTTCTGATAATCCTGCATGCAAATGAAAGTCAGTTCAGAACAGGCTGGTTTATGGAATCGGTCGTTTCTGCATCTATGATTGTGCTGGTTATCCGAAGCAGGAAGCCTTTTTTTAAAAGCAAACCCGGAAAATACCTGTTAATGACTACACTTTTAATTGCAGTTGTAACTATCTTTTTGCCTTTTACTCCACTTGGTACGATATTAGGGTTCACTCCACTTAGTTTTACAACCTATTTGCTTCTTGCATTGATCGTTATTCTCTATATTTTTGCGGCGGAAATTACAAAAACGATTTTTTATAAAGTGGTTAAATTTTAAAAGGACAGATTTAAATTAATAATTATAATTGAAAAAATACAGGACAAAATGAAAATCACTGGGATTATTATAGTGTTTGCAGGTTTAGGATTAACCTTATTTACTGCATTTAGTGATTTTTTTAAAGAGAAAATATTTAAAGCAGGAAGTATTGAAATTACCAGAATTCAACCCCATTATTTTAATTGGCCACCATTTATTGGAATAGCAATAATGGTGGTTGGGTTATTAATTTTTTTTCAGGCAAAGAAAAAGAAAAACAGATTAGGATGATGAAAAATAGATTGAAATAATTTAGTCCTTACTACAAGGCCTTCCATTTTATCAGGGTTAAAAAAAAGGATTAATAAAAAAATCTTCATTCAAAAATATCATACGGTTGTAAATAATTCTATGAAAATTATCCGTTATCAAATGATTAAATCATTTAATTTTATCTTTTAATACTAAATTAAACATAGAATTGAACGAAACGATGATGAAAATGTTTAAATAATACTACGGAGTTTACATAGTATTTACAAAACTTATAAAACGACTTTTAAATCATTTGATTCCTATGAAAAAGAATGGAAAATTTAATGCTCAAAGTCATCAGCGTATTGTTCACGAAGCAATCGAAGCTGTAGGTTACCCTATCTATCCTGAAAGTGAGGATATTTACAATAAATTTAAAAAAGAAAAAAGGGTAGATCCTGATGATATTACGAAAGAAAAGGAAATTGTTTTAAAAGAAGATGAGATGGATTTCATTGACGATTTTACCGCAACCTATCTGGATATTACCGGAACTGATTCAAATGAAACAGATGATGTTCTCTGGACGGAAGATGAAGCTAATCGCTATTTTATTTTGGGAGGTGATGATCACCTCGATCTGGAAGAAAATATGAACTAATTAAAAAAAGATTATCAGGATTATATCCACTGATTACTCTGATTTTCACAGATTATTTATTTTTAAGATTCTCTTTATTATGTTCTTCTATGTTATAAAAAAAACGTATCAGTGAGCTACAATTTATAATCCTTTTTATATTTCAAACATATTACTAAAATAACAGAGCTTTGTTCCTTGATACAGCATTAAAAATTGACAAATGGTACTTTTCGACCTTAAGGAATTCCAGACATTTTGGATAATTATGAACAAATAAAAAAGTGGAGATTACGCTTCCAACTTATATAGCGGAATCTTCAATAACTAAATGCAATAATTATAGTTTAGTAAGTTTTGCGAATAAACATATTAAAAAATTACTGTATCATTGAAAATCAATATTATAAAATCTAATTTATGAAATGAAAATAATTCAACAAATATGAAAAAGAACACAATGAAAAAGGTTTTAATTGCTTTGGATTTTGATCCAACTGCTCAAAAAGTAGCCGAAGTTGGTTATTCATTTGCCAAATCACTTGGAGCTGAAGTGATTTTAATACATGTAATTGTCGACCCGATATATTATTCTTCGATTGAAAGTTTCCCAATAATAGGGTATACAGGTTCATTAATTACTCCATTGCAAATTCCGAATGTTGAAGAAACAAAAAAAGAATCAGGTTTATTTCTGGATAAAATAAAACTTCATTTGGGTGATGATACTATTCAAACACTTATAGAAGAAGGCGATTTTGCAGATTTAATTTTAAAAAAAGCTGAAGAGCTTAAGGTTGATACGATTGTATTGGGATCGCATAGCAGAAGATGGCTGGAAGATATCATCATGGGGAGCGTTACTGAAGATGTTTTACGTCACAGTACTATACCACTTTTCATAATTCCAACCCATAAATAATAATGTGCCATTTATCAGGCATAAAAAAACAGATTCTTTTTTGCCATTCTGATTGTTTAAGAAAGAATGGTTTCAAAGATGAATTTGATAAATGAACATATATGTTTAGAAATCTTTATGCTATAGAATAATCTTTCAAAACATATCTAATCTATTTTTCATGAAAAACGAAGATTTTGAAGTTAAAGTTCTTGGAAAGGGAACCTATCTCTCACCCTTAAAGCCTACATTCCATCCTGATGGGTTGACATTCCGGTTTATTGAAAACGACAGAGTTTTATACGATTCATCGTTTGATGTTTTTAATCATTGTTTAAAAACCGGTGAAATTCCTTTTTCTTTCGAAAAGGCAGGACCTCATAAACACCTTTATTTTGAAGCTAAAAATACCAAAGTTGCAATCGTTACTTGCGGAGGATTATGTCCCGGAATAAACAATGTAATCAGAAGTCTTGTAAATCAACTTTATTACCGGTATAAAGTAAACAAAGTCATTGGCATTCAATATGGTTTTGAAGGATTTATTGACAAATACCACCATCCAGTCATTGAATTTACCCCTGAAAGTGTAGATACAATTAATTTGTTTGGAGGTACAATATTAGGATCGTCACGTGGGGAGCAGGATGTAAAAGAGATTGTTGACAAACTCTGCGAACTGGAGATTAATATATTGTTTTGTATTGGCGGAGATGGTACTTTAAGAGGTGCACATGCCATTCATCAGGAAATATCACGACGAAATCTGAACATATCCATTGCAGGAATACCAAAGACAATAGACAATGATATTAATTTGATTGATAAATCATTTGGTTTTGAAACTGCATTTAGTATTGCAAATGATATTATCCGTTTTGCACATAATGAAGCCAGAGGGGCTTTTAATGGTATTGCTGTTTTAAAACTAATGGGACGTGATTCTGGGTTTATAGCAGCTTATGCCTCGTTATCAATACAGGAATCAAATTTTGTACTGATACCGGAAATGACTTTTGATTTAGATGGTCCAAACGGTTTCTTACATGCGTTACGTAAACGTCTTGAATATCGGCATCATGCACTTATAGTTGTGGCGGAAGGAGCAGGACAACATTTTTTTGAAGGTGAAACAGTTGTAAGAGATGCATCGGGAAATATAAAAAATAAAGATATCGGATTGTACCTGAAAGAAAAGATCACAGAAGATTTTACATTACGAAAATTTCCTTTTACACTCAAATATATTGATCCGAGTTATATCATTCGTAGTGCACCTGCTAATGCAAACGACAGTAAATTTTGCGGACTACTTGCTCAAAATGCTGTTCATGCAGCTATGGCGGGCAAAACTGATTTTGTGGTAGGACACTGGAACCATTTATTTACGCTTTTACCTATTCCAATTGCTGTTTCCGAAAAAAACAGAATTGATATGAATGATGAATTATGGTGGAATGTCCTTGAAACGACAGGGCAACCTGTTTCAATGATGAACGATCATAATTACAAATCTCTTGTTTAAATCTATTTATTTTCGAAATTATTATGACATACATCAACTTAATGCTACATTTAGAGAATTCTCATAAATAATAAGCCGGATTTATACTAATATATGTTTTTTTTATTCGTATTTTTGTACATCACTAAAACGTTGTTCCTCAAATTCAGTAAATTGAATTCAATCCACAAATTGTATGCTTGATAAAACCAAAAAACAGAAATTGATTGCTCCTTTAAAAGAAAAATCGGCTGATACGGGAAAAAAACAATTTCCAATAGTCTGTATTGGTGCATCAGCCGGAGGACTGGAAGCACTTGAACAATTTTTGGGTAATGTCCCGGTAAACAGTGGAATCGGATATATTGTCATACAACATTTGGATCCAACGCAAAAAGGAATGTTACCTGAATTACTTCAAAGAATTACGAAAATGGAAGTTATTCAGGTAAAAGATCGTATGTTGGTACAACCTGACTGTGTATATGTTATTCCGCCTAACAAAAGTATGTCAATTTTGAAAGGTATACTTCATTTGTTTGATCCTGTTGAATTGCGTGGATTACGTCTGCCTATTGATTTTTTCCTGCGTTCGCTTGCAGATGATATGAATGAATATGCAGTTGGAGTTATTCTTTCAGGAATGGGCTCTGATGGCAGTATAGGTGCACGTTCTATTAAAGAAAGAAATGGTATTGTAATGGTGCAGGAACCTAAAAATGCAAAATTTGACAGTATGCCCCGAAATGTGATAGAATCCGTTTCGGTTGATATTGTGGCTACTGCTAAAGAATTACCTGCAAAACTTCTGGCATATTTAAATCATTTACCACTTGTAAAATCAAATATGGAAGTGGAGATAAAAGATCAGAGTGCCCTGGAGAAAATAATTATTCTATTGCGAAATCATACAGGGAACGATTTTTCGTTGTATAAAAAAAATACGGTTTACCGACGGATTGAAAGACGAATGGCAGTGCATAAAATTGATAAAATCTCTGCGTATGTCACTTTTTTACAGGAAAACCTGAAGGAAGTGGATATTCTTTTTAAAGAATTATTGATTGGGGTTACCAATTTTTTCCGTGATAAGGATGTATGGGATTATTTGGCAGAGGTAGTTATGCCATCAATGATTTCGAATTTGCAGGAAGGGACAATATTAAGAGCTTGGGTAGCCGGTTGTTCCACAGGTGAAGAAGCTTATTCACTTGCCATTGTGTTTAAAGAAGTAGTTGAAAAAATAAATCCTCATGGAGGTTTTTCGTTACAGATATTTGCTACCGATCTTGACAATGAAGCAATAGAGACAGCCAGGAAAGGTCAATTCCAGTTAAATATTGCCGCAGATGTATCGTCCAAACGGTTGAACCGTTTTTTTATTAAGACTGAAGACGGTTATCGCGTGAATGCGGAAATCAGGGAAATGGTTGTTTTTGCAAAACACAATATTATTTTACATCCTCCTTTTACCAAAGTTGATATCCTCACGTGCCGTAATCTGCTTATTTACATGGATGCCGAATTACAAAAGAAATTGCTTGGTTTATTTTACTATAGTTTAAATGCTGACGGTGTCATGGTACTTGGAAGTGCCGAATCATTAGGAACACAGAGTCATTTTTTTACACCACTTGAAGCAAAACAAAAAATTTTTAAACGATCACAATCTTCAGTATCTCCCGAGCTAATTGATTTTCCATCCTCTTTTGCCAGGAACAGGCATAACTCTGATGAAAATCAACCGCCGGTTATACCGCCTCAAAATATTCAAACTCTTGCCAATGAAATACTCTTGCAGCATTTCTCCCCTCCCGGTGTTTTGGTAAACGAGAAGGGAGATATTATTTATATCAGTGGACGAACAGGTAAGTATCTTGAACCTGCAGTTGGTAAAGCGAATATGAATATCTTTGCCATGTTGCGGGAAGGGTTGCGCAATGAGTTCCCTTCGGCATTCCGTCAGGTGTTATTGCTAAAAGAACAGGTTGTCCTGAAAAATATAAAAGTTGGTACAGACGGAGGTACACAAATATTGGATGTTATTATTCAATGGTTGCAAAAACCGGAGCCTTTAAAAGGAATGATATTGATCATTTTTAAGGATGTCCCTACAAATGTCATCGTTAAAGAAACAGGAAAAAAAGGAGAAAAAACTTTAAACATTATTCGTCAATCGGAGCTGGAAAAAGAACTCCAGACTGCCAGGGAAGATACACAGAACACCCTGGAAGAAATGCAGACTTCTCAGGAAGAGCTGAAATCAACCAATGAAGAATTACAATCAACGAATGAAGAACTTCAATCAACGAACGAAGAACTTACCACTTCAAAAGAAGAGATGCAAAGTCTGAATGAAGAACTTCAAACAGTGAATGCTGAATTGCAGTCGAAAATAGATGATTTCACACGCGTGAATAATGATATGAAAAACCTGCTGAACAGCACTGATATTGCTACATTATTCCTCGATAAAGATTTAAATATACGACGGTATACGGATGAGGCAACTAAAATATTTAAACTAATTAAGAGTGATATCGGAAGACCTTTTACCGATCAGGTTTCTGATCTGATTTACCCTGAATTACCTGTTGATGCACGTGAAGTATTGAGGACACTGGTATTTGTAAAAAAACAAATTGAAACAAAAGACGGACGTTGGTTCTCAACCCGTATAATGCCTTACAGGACATACGATGACAGAATTGATGGACTTGTTATTACTTTCTTCAATATAACCGATCTTAAACAACTGGAAGAAGAATTAAACGACAAAGAACAGATGCAACGTATGATCTTAAATACTTCTTCGGATGTCATCATAAAAATATCGAACCAATGGAAAATACTTGAATTTAATCCGGCTGCTGAAAAATTCTTTGGAAAAAAGAACAAAGAAACTGTTGATCAAAATTTTATTCAATTATTTGTTCCTAATTTAGAACAACAAAGAACAGAAAAAGAAATCCTGAAATTGATGAAAGAAGGAAATGTTGCAAACTATAAAATGCAGTTATTTGTTTCTGAAGGGAAAAAAGAAACTGTTGACTTGACTATAAATTTTCATATAAACAGTTTGAAAATTGTAACTGAAATGATTATTATCGCTAAAAAAAAACAAAACCATGAATAAAGAGGAAAATGAATCTTTGACGGAAGCTCAATTGCTACGTATTAAAGCCGAAGCACAACTTAAACTGAAAATAAAAAAAGCAGGTGATGTTGAATCGGAATCTGATATTAAAAGACTTCTGCACGAACTTCAGGTTCACCAGATTGAGCTGGAAATGCAGAATGAAGAATTGCGTATTGCGAATGAATCGACAGAACTGGCTCTTAAAAAATTCACTATGTTGTACGATTTAGCACCAATGGGCTATTTTTCCATCGATCAGAATGGTAAAATTTATGAGTTGAATTTTACCGGTGCCGAAATGCTTGGAGAAAGGCGTTTTAGCCTTGTAAACTCTAACTTTAAGTTGTTTGTTTCAGATGAATCGAAAGATACTTTTAATGACTTTTTAAGTAAAGTCTTTTCAAGTAATTACAAAGAATCATGCGAGATCAAACTTGGCTATGATACTAAAGTATTAAATCATGTGTATCTGGAAGGTGTAGTTACCGGTGATGACTCGAATTGTCTTTTGTCGGCAGTTGACATTTCAAGCTTCCGGAAGTAACTGATAATAGAGCATAGAGCAAAGAGCAAAGAGCAAAGAGCAAAGAGCAAAGACAAAGCATAGAGCAAAGAGCAAAGAGCAAAGAGCAAAGAGCAAAGACAAAGCATAGAGCATAGAGCATTGAGCCAAGAAACAAGAGCAAAGAACAAAGACAAAGCATTGAGCCAAGAAACAAGAGCAAAGAACAAAGACAAAGCATTGAGCCAAGAAACAAGAGCAAAGACAAAGACAATGCATTGAGCATTGAGCATTGAGCCAAGACATAAGAATTAAGAGCCAAGAACCAAGATCCAAGAACCAAGATCCAATTCCAATTCCAATATACGAGACAATGCATAGAGCATTGAGCAAAGAACCAAGACAAAAGACAAAAGATAGTAGATAGAAAACAAAGCCTTTCAACCAAAGGAACGATCTGACGTTCCTTTTTTCCAAATTATCTATTCAACCCGAAACGAGGAAAACGGAACCCAATCAACCAATCAACTGTATCATCAACCCAATACACGGAACGCGGAACATTGAACGCGGAACGCTGAACTCAATCAATCAATCAATCAATTAACCAATCAACTAATCAACT
>Ga0302269_1001646_pt1 | contig 10661 bp, 8 predicted proteins | sample III_Bog_E2_2_FD_194560 | JGI IMG/M metagenome (GOLD analysis project Ga0302269, IMG submission 194560) | Peat permafrost microbial communities from Stordalen Mire near Abisko, Sweden - III_Bog_E2_2 | ecosystem: Environmental > Terrestrial > Soil > Wetlands > Peat | place: Sweden: Abisko...
TAGAGGTCCGCTGCGCGCTCGGCCAGCGACCGAAGGTCCACCTGGCTGCGGTTAAGCCTGAGCGCGCCGCCCTCCGCTGCTGAAATATCCAGGAGCGAGTCGATTACGTGAAGCAGGCGGTCGGTCTCGTCGATGCAGTCGGCGAGCGCATCCTGCGCCTCCTTCGGATCCTGCCCGTCGTGAAGGGCCAGCTCCGCTGTGCCGCGAAGGCGCGTCAGGGGCGTGCGAAGGTCGTGGGCCAGGCTGTCCAGCGTATCCCTGAGCACCTGAACATGCGCCGAGTTACGCTCGAGGAGGGTGTTGAACTGCCGGACCAGGAGCGCGAGCTCGTCGCTGCCCGCCGGGCCCTCGACACGGGCGGAAAGGTCTCCCGTATCAAGGATCCGGCGCGCGGTGTCCGACACAAGGCGAAGCGGCCGGGTGGCCCGCCAGGCAAGGAGCATCCCGACTCCGACCGAGAGCACGAGAGCCGAGGCTCCCACCCAGGCAAACGCCCGGCGAAAGGGCAGCAGGAGCACCGCGCGGCTATCCGTGCTGCGGCCGACCTGCAGTACGCTGCCGTCGGCCAGCTGGGTCGAGGCGACCGCATAGTCGCGCAAGGCGTTTAGGGGCACGCGCACCGTGCGGACCTGCCGGGTGGCCTCCAGGCCCATTCCTCCCGGGATCGGAATGCTCTGGACCTGGGTCTGAACCCAGTCGGGAGGGACGGAAGCAAAGACCGTCTCGTTTGACGGGGTCAGGACGCGGACAAAGAAGGAGCGGACCTCGGGTGAGGCGTTGGAGTTGATCTCGGCGCGCAGCGCCAGTGCGCCGCCTTGCTCGTAGACGCGGCTCAGCCGGCCGGCCAACTCTTCGACGGCGGCCTGCTCGCGGCCCTCCACGGCGTTCGCGAGCACCCAATAGAGCACCGCGAAGAGGAGCGCCGCAGCCAGCGCGAACACGAGCGTGTACAGGCCGGCGAGCCTCAGGGCCAGGGATCTGCGCAGGCGCTCAAGCATGGGGCCTAAAGATGTAGCCTACGCGGCGAACCGTCTCGATGCGGGTGCGGTCCGGGTCGATCTTCGCCCTGAGGCGGGAGACGACGACATCGACGACGTTGGTCTGGGGGTCGAAGCTGTAATCCCAAACGTGCTCGAGGATCATGGTCTTGCTCACGGGACGTCCGGTGTGGCGGAGGAAGAAGGCCAGCAGGGAGAACTCCCTCGGCTGGAGCTCCACCTTGTTGCCGGCTTGCGTGACTTCGCGCGAGACCATGTCCAGCTCAACATCCCCGGCAACAAGGCGTGTCGCCTCGGGCGACTGGGAGGCCCGGCGGATGAGGGCCTGGACCCGGGCCATGAGTTCAGAGAACGCGAAGGGCTTGGTCATGTAGTCGTCGCCTCCGCTCTGGAGGCCGCGAACCCTGTCGTCCACGGACGTCCTCGCGCTTAGGAAGAGCACGGGGACCGTGCTCCTGGCGGCCCGCAGGCGCTTGACCAGGCTGATGCCGTCAAGTTTTGGGAGCATGATATCCACTACGACGGCGTCGTAGTCCGTGCACTGGGCGAGCTCCAGGCCGGCTTCGCCGTCGGGGGCGTGGTCAACGGCATAGCCGGCCTGTTTCAGGCCGCGCACGACGAATGAGGCGATCTTGTCGTCATCTTCCACCACGAGAACTCGCATCCCGGGATCGTGCCATATGCCGCAGAGTTTTAAAGGGTCAAAGCGCCATAAATGGCTTTCTAACCGTTCTGTAATGATTGGGAAAGAATGGGGCCATCAGCGCGTGTTACCTTGGGCCACCATGACAAGACTCTCATTGAAGACCTCCCCTTTCCGCAGGGTCGCCCGGGTGGCGTCCGTGCTCGCCTTAGCCGGCGCCTTCGTCGCAATCCAGGCCGTCGAGAAGCCCGACGCCACGATCACCCTCAAGCGCGACGACAAGACGGTGCAGCGCGCCCAGGCCGACCGGGTGAGCTACTCGGATGTCGTGAGCCGGGTGTCGCCGAGCGTCGTGAAGATCACGGTGCAAGCCAAGGCGCATAAGGTCGACATGAGGGGCGACGAGGCCCCCGGGATGGGAGACCCGATGTTTCGACAGTTCTTTGGCGGGCGGATGCCCGAGGCGCGACAGGAGCCGATGAACGGCCTGGGATCGGGCGTGATCATCAGCTCCGACGGCTATGTCGTCACCAACAACCATGTCGTCGACGGCGCCGACACCGTGACGGTGGCCCTGGCCGACGGGCGCGAGCTGCCGGCTAAGGTGGTGGGCCGCGACCCGCTCACGGACATTGCCGTGGTCAAGATCGAGGCAAAGGACCTGCCGGCTATCACCTTCGCCGACAGCTCCAAAATCCTGACCGGCGACCGGGTGCTTGCGATCGGCAACCCATTTGGAATCGGCGAGACGGTGACGAGCGGAATCGTGAGCGCCACCGGACGCAGGGTCGGCATCCTCAATGACGTCCATGGCTACGAGGATTTCATCCAGACGGACGCCGCCATCAACCCGGGCAATTCGGGCGGGGCCTTGGTCGACGTCGACGGGCGCCTGATTGGGATCAACACGGCAATCCTGAGCCGCAGCGGGGGCTTCCAGGGAGTCGGGCTCGCGGTGCCCTCAAACATGGTCGGCCAGGTTGCCGACAGCCTCGTGAAGTCCGGCCGCGTTGTCCGGGGCTTCCTCGGAGTTCACATACAGAACATCACTCCGGCGCTGGTTGAATCCTTCAATCTGAAGACACGCAATGGCGCTCTCGTGGCGGAGGTCACCCCCGACAGCCCGGCGGCTCGTGCCGGCATCAAAGAGGGGGACGTCATCATCCGCATCAACGGGCTACCCGTGACCGACTCCAACAGCCTTTCTCTAACGGTTAGCGGTGAGGCCCCGGGCACCAAGGTGGGTTTCGACCTCCTGCGCGACGGCAAGGAAGTGAAGGTGGACGCAACGACCGGGGAGCGTCCCGGGACTCCGCGCGGCCCGAACGACGCCCTTGCGGCAAATGACGACCAGGGAGTCCTGAACGGCGTCGCGGTCGACGACCTAAACAGCGATACCCGCCAGCAGTTTAACCTCCCCCCGCGCATCCGGGGAGCGCTGATCACCAACGTCGATCCCGAATCCGCCGCGGCGCGCGCGGGAATCAGCGCCGGCGACATTATCCTCGAGATCAACCGGCAACCCGTGGAATCGGCCCAGGATGCCGTGAAATTGAGCGAGAAGGCCGAGAGCAAGAAGACGCTCCTGCGGCTCTGGTCGAGGGGATCAACACTTTTCGTCGTGGTGGACGAAACAGGTCAGGAAAAGTCCTAGGGGTCATTGGACTGGGAGAGCGCGGGGGAGGACCCTTTGGGGGGCCTCCGCGCTCACCTTATGCTGCGGGCCGCTGGCGCGGGGCGCGCAAGCGGCTTTTTTGCTGGGTTCGACCCTTTAAGGCGGGTGGCGTAACCGGGGGCCGTGCTTCCTTTGGGGGGCGAGTCGTCGGGAGTTGCCAACGCTCCAAAGGGGCAAATATACATTGGGGCGTTCAACCGAATCCGCCCTTGGCTTGGGATCACGCTCGAGATGTATCCCTTCCTGATCACGGGCAGCTCGTGCGGCGATCCAACAATTTTTGGGAATAACCCGTCATCCGTTCATGCAACACATCCTCCTTGTAGATGACGATGAAGCTGTCCGCACCATCGTGCGGATTGCACTGGTAAGGCTCGGCTACGTCGTGCGGGAGGCCCGCAATGGCCGGGAGGCCATGAGGCTTTGCAGCGAGAGTAAGCCCGACCTGATGCTCACCGACATCATCATGCCGGAGCAGGAAGGGATCGAGACGATCGGTGCTGTGCGCCGCAAGTATCCAAAGGTGAAGCTCATCGCCATGTCGGGAGGGGGCAGGGTGAGTGCTACCGACTACCTGCACACCGCGTTGGCGATGGGGGCCGACGCGGTGCTCGCGAAGCCCTTCACGGGCGAGGAATTGGAGGCCTTGGTGAGCAAGGTCCTTGGGAGCACCCAGGCCACCGGCTGAACGGTAAAGAAGGCCGCCGAATGGACTGAGGGTCCGTGCGACTCTCGGAGGTGGGTGCCAAGAACCTGATTTGGGGATCCTGGCGCCGGCGACCGTGGCTCAACAGGGCCGACCCCTGTGAGCCGCCGTAGAGGAGTGATCGCCCCACCGGTTCCGTCCGGAGAGGCCGCAAGGACCTGAGCACCGGATTCCAGGAGTCCGGCACGGGCAACCCGCTCCCCTTGGGCTATTCGACCTCGTAGACCTCGATAAGCCCGATGCCGGTGTCACTGCTGGCTCCGGAGAGCTGGGCGGTGTAGGCCCCCGGGGGCAACGTGACAAGGATGGCTGAGTCAGGCGTTGCTGAGGAGCCCCAGGAGAACGCCTGGACAGAGGAGGCCGCCACGGCGATCTGCGGGTCACCTGCCCAGCCGGTGTTGGATTGAATCAGGGTCGAGGAGCTGCCGTTGCTTTGGAATAGCTGAAGCTGCGGGTCCGGCAGCGTTCCCGTCACTGCGAAGGCGCCAAGGGCCGGGCCTGATCCCCGGATCAGCACCGTCTTCGAGGTTGTCCCGCCGATCACGAATCCGGCAATGAGGACGTTGCCACCGGTGCCCACCTGGTCCCTGGCGGATATATTGATGAGCCGCGGCGAGGAGAGTGCATAGGTCCCTGCCGGCGTCGCATCATAGACTTCGGCTAGCGCGACTCCTGTGTCACCGCTCGAACCGGCTACCTGCGCCGTGTAGGCCCCATCGGGCAACGCCTCTACCAGGGCCGCATCATGGCTTGTGGGACTACTCCAGGGAAAGGCGCCGACGGCCGCGGCGGTCGAAGCCACCGTGGCATCGCCGTTCCAGCCGTTGTTGCTCGCAACGATGCCGACCGAGTTGTTGAGCGTCAGCTCGGGGTCGGGGAGCGCGCCGGCCACGCTGAACGCAGCGAGCGCCGGGCCCGATGCGCGGACCAGCAGGGGCAGGTTGCCCACGGTTCCCAGGCCTCCCACCACATAGCCGACAATGAGCTGGCTGGCGCCGGTGCCCACCTGGGCCCGGCACGACAGGTTGATCAGGCGGCCGGGATTTGAGGTGGCAACTACGGCCAGCGTCGCGGCGCCGCTTTGCACCGACCCCTGGGAATTGCTTGCCGTGCAGGCGTAGCTGGCGGCCTCCGCGCCATTCGCGTCACTTATCACGAGCGTGGCCGAGGCGGAACCGGTAATGCCATTGTAGTCGGTGAGAGGCGCGCCGTTCGCGTACCACTGATAGGTGGGGGAGGGGGCACCGGTAGCGAGCGCATGGAATACCACGGTGCTGCCGCCGGCTACGGTCTGGCTGGCCGGCTGCTCCGTGAGCAAGGGCGCCGATACTACGGCGGCGGTGCCCGCGCTGATCACGTAGCCCTGGAAACTCGAGACATAGATCGTTCCCGTGGAGCTGACGGCAATACCCGTCGGGACATCGAACAGGGCTGCCGCGCCCGTGCCCGCGGCATTTGCGATACTTCCGGGTGTTCCGGCAAGCGTGGTGACCACTCCCGCGGGGGTTATCTTGCGTATCGTGCAGTTCTCCCCATCGGCCACGAAAAGGTTCCCGGTCGCGTCGATGGCGATACCGCGGGGTCCGTGGAACAACGCCTTTGATCCAGTCCCGTCGGAGGACCCTTCGATCCCGGGTGAACCCGCGATCGTCGTGACGGCGCCGGCGGGCGTCACCTTGCGTATCGTGTTGTTGCCCGAGTCCGTCACGTACAGGTTGCCGCTAGAGTCGACTGCAATCCCGAGCGGCTGGCTAAAACGAGCCGCCGAACCCGTCCCATCCGTCGTGCCTGCGGCTGCGGGCGAACCGGCGATCGTGGTCACAACCCCGGCTGACGTGACCTTGCGTATCTCATCATTTACGAAATCCGTCACGTAGACGTTCCCGCTGCCGTCCACGGCCACCCCGTAGGGCGAGCTGAACAGGCCTGCAGGTCCCGTCCCGTCCGTCGAACCCGAGGTTCCCCCTGTGCCGGCCAGCGTGGTCACGGCCCCGGCAGACGTGATCTTCCGGATCGTGTTGTTGGCCGTGTCGGCCACATAAACGTTGCCCGTGCTGTCCACGGCCACGCCGGAAGGCTGGTTGAATTGAGCTGCCGATCCCGTTCCGTTTGCCGTGCCGACGGTGTTCGTCGAGCCGGCGAGGGTGGTTACGACTCCCGCTGAGGTTACCTTCCTGATGGTCGCATTTTTCTTGTCGGCGAGATAGACGTTCCCGCTCGAGTCAATGGCCAGGCCATAGGGCTGGTTGAAGCCCGCTGCCGTGCCCGTGCCGTCAGCGCTTCCCGGCTCTCCCGGCGAACCGGCCAGGAAGGTGAAGGTGAACGGCGTGGCGTAGTCGACCTGGGCCGCCAGCGGTGTGCCTAGGCATGCAAACATGGGCAGCCAGCGGGGCATGCGCCTATTCAGGAACACTGCAATGGAGCGTGTAAGCATATGGATCATTATGACCTTAGGGATCTAGTTGGAAAAATGGTAAACGGGAGCGCGGGAGCTGACCTTGCGGCATGCGCCGCCGATGGACAGTGCCGCGGTGCTGCTTCAGGTCTGGTGTGGGACGGGCGGAGGCACGCGAAGGTTTCGGAAATTCGCATAAATTTCCGGGCCTCGCAGTGCCACGTGCAACTGGTTGACTATTTTATGGGTCGCGCGGCTCCGGCCTACCCGTTCCGTGATTTGGACGGGCCGTGTGCCTCGGGATGCCGGTCGCCGTTTGAGCAATCGCACGTTTCCAACGATGTCCGGAGCGCGAATCCAATCCGAGGTACACTAAACCGGTGGGAGCCCCGCGCCCCTGATTTGGAGCCATAGTGGACCCATCCCTTTTACGAATCCATGCCGCGACGCGGCGGGATTGGATCCCCATTGATCCGGCACGAGTTTTTCATCGTCGTGCTGGGTCTCCTCGCCGAATGGATCGCGGGTATGGGTTCTCAGATCTAAGGGCCGTCAGTTGCCCGAAGTCTCCATAGGGGCCGAATTGTCCCGGAGAGCTGTTGGTTGCTCCTCAGCCAAGCTGCAGGGCCCTCGGCACGGGTCATTCCGGTTTGCTCCACATCCGACGGCATCGGAGGGAAGAATGACTTCGCTCGGGCACTGTAAGAAAGCACGACTCAACCGGACAAAAAGGGCTATTTTGGCCCTAAAACGGCAGAACTCATGCCGACAGTCGCGAGGACTCATGCCGACGAATTTACGGCTGTAAAATTTTGCACCGACTAACGAGGGACCCATGCCAACAACGTGCAGCTGTCATACAGACAGCTTTACAATTCAAGCCGCTGACGCAATCGAATGGCATGTGCATGGATCGAATAAAAGGTCTCCATGGCACTGAAGAGAGGGGCCCCAATCATGGCCTCGTGAGCACTTGCACCTTTCTCCTTACTTAATATCCGTTTTCTTCTCCCCATGATTACATCGAGCATTAAGGAACTGAACAATGCCAGGGCTAAGGTCGCGAGTCTCGAGCAGGCGCTGACCACGGAATTGGCATCATTGCCGGACGTCTACGGTTTCAAATCTCTAGACGAATTCGTGGCCGCGATAAAGGCTGCTGCCGGCAAGGGCAAGGAAGGCCAGCCCACGAAAGCCGCTGGATCCAAGTCCCGCAAGCGCGCAAAAATCACTGATGTCATTCGCGCCAAGGTGAAGGCTTTAGCCAAAGAGGGTAAGACCGGATCCTATATTGCCAAGGTCTTGGGGATCTCGCTGCCGAGCGTTCAGAATATCAAGAAGGCGCTTGGGCTCGTTAAGGCGCGGACGAAGGCAGCATCTAAAACAAAGGCGAAGACCTCTGTTACCCGAATCAAGGTCAAGAATACAGGCTCTGTTCCCAAGGAGGCTATTTCGAAGACCGCAAAGGAAGAGCCTGCTCCAGCGCACGTTGCGGAATCGTGAACTTGCCTCGAATCGGAAGTTGTTTCCAAAAACTGCGATACTGCGGCTATAATGGCCAACCGACTTAATTCTGACTCTCACAACAGACGTCCGGCTTCTTCCATGAGCGGCTGCTCAAAGGCAGTGGCGTAGGTCGAAAGGGTGCCCGCTCCGATACGGAGCTGCTTGCCGGTGCTGCGCCAGTGGGAGACCACCGTGTAAATATCACGCATGACGGCCAGCGCTTCGGCACGCTTCATTCCGAAGCGCGGCGTGGCATCAAGCGCAGAGGCTATGCTGGGTTCTTCTCGATCCTCCGTGACGGGGGTCTTGGGCGTCTGTGCTCGCTCGATATCAGGGATGGGATTAAGGTCGTAGGCTGGCGAAAGCGACCAGCGCCCTGGCGCTCGCATGAGGAAGCCGTGATTGCGCAAATGGTCATCGTAGTTGCTTACAAGGAGGGAGAAGACGAGCCGCCGCCAAAGTTCGCGGAGGTCACCGGCGACATCGTGGCCAAACTGCCGGACGCCGTCAGCCAATAGGGTGTAGGCGCCGGGAGCACCCGGCGAAAGGCCGAGTAAACTGTTGCCCGAAATGAACGGAATCCGTCGGGCTCCCTCGCGGTCGAAACGGGTAATCACCGAGACACTTCTGTGGTTCACGGTTACATGCCGGTGCTCGGCGACGGTGATACCAGCCTGTTCGGCGAGGGTGAGCGCAAGAATCTCGCCTGCCGCGATGTCTCGTATGTCGTCTGGCTTGGGGAATTTCGCAATAGCCAGTCGGCCGTTAGCCAAGCTGACTGAGGCCTTGGGCCTAGCGCCGCCCGGCGGAGAGCCCTCTCCGAGCAGGAAACGCAAGTCTGCGACCGTCTCGGTCTCGCCGTGAACCGCATCTGTGGCGCAGAGCAGTGCAGCGAGGCGCACGAGTGGCGGAATTGTCGCTTTGCTCGCAGCGAGGAAGGGGCTGTCCGTATCCCGGCGGAAGCGCAGCACCCCAATTCGCGAGGTATCCGCGAGGGCTAGTAGGAAATCGAGATCATGATACGGCTTCTTATCAAGGATGCCTTTGCGCACAGCGCGTTCGATCAGCACACGCCCCCAGCGGTCGGGCCCGCAATCACGGATCGCCCCGAAGAGGGCTGGGCCGTGGAATGCGCCTCGGCTGAGCGGTAACGAGGTGGGATCGATAGCGAAGGCGTTCGCCCGGATGAGCCATTCGGGTGTATATTCGAACGAAACTGCAGCACTGCGTTCTGCTTGGTGCAAGCGCCCGACCAGATGGGTGGCTTCAGCCCATGCAACATGAACTTCCACGCTCATGAGCGGTCCAGCCGGATACGTTGCGGGAGGCGCTCCTCGTCCAGACTCAGCGCGAGCGCATCGCTGGCCGACTCCGCTAGATTGGCTAGCCGGTTGTGCAACTGGAGCACAAAAGTGGTTGTCGCCATGGTGCCCAGGGAAATCGTTGGATCACCCCGTTCGAGCCGCCATAGATTGTCGCGGCTGACAAAAAGCCGAGTTGCCATTTCGGCAGTTGAGATGCCGCGCTTGCGTCTGGCCAAAGCAAGATCGCCTCCCAGTTTTCGGAGGGCTTGGGCGATGGGCAGCGGAATAGAGTGGACTGGGGGGGCACGCCATAGTGTCCGGTTTACCGGACGCTCGGTCAACTAAAGTCAGGTATAGCCGAGGCTAATGGCTTCGCGATCCCAGTGAGATTGCGATTAACTTCGAACCCGAGCGATAGAATCGTAACAATGGTCCCCATGGGAGGGCGTCTCTCTTTAGCGTTCCAGAAGGGTCCAATTCGGGACACTCAATGCGTGCTCGTAGCTTTTCTCGTGGACGCAATGGGCCCGATCGCCGGAGCTTCTACATCACGTGGCATTTCTGGCGCAGAATGTGGGGGAACATCGGGCAGGCCAGGGCATGAACCGGCGAGCGCGGTGAAGCGGCGGCGGCGCGACTCGAATCCGGCGAGGGACTCCCCAATGGGCGCCTTAACGGCGTTTCGGCGAATAGGCTTCATGTCAGAAGAAGAAACATGATTCGGCGAACGGGACGGTCAAGATTCTAGGCAATGACCTTGCTCAGGGCACCGAGCATTTTTGAGTTTTAACTGAGGTGAATCGAATCCCCATAGAGGGTGAAATCTTAGAATGTGCGTCAGGAGCGTTTCGAAACCCACCCCTTTGGGGCACACGCGACCAAACTCTCGTAACTCGCTGGACAATCGGAGACGAGCGACGTATCCGGTGGCCAGAATGTTGATGACGCATCTTGCGGCCAAAACGACTATTAGGGCCTGCACGCACGCATCATACGCCTCTGTCGATCCCGCGACAGGAGCATGAAAGCGTTCGAGGGGTTCGCCTCCCCCGAATGTTGGAGGGAATAATGCATCTTCGCTATAAAGATGCTCTCCGGTTGCCGGATAATGGAAGCGGTACGTGCAGGGATGACCCCAGTTCGAGCTCGGCTTATGGTCAATGAAGACCAGAGCGGCCCCGCATTTGACGACGAGCTGCTGGCCCGCATGATCAAATCTGTGGCCCGCCGGATAGATATACTTTAAAAGCGAGAGATGCGCATTCGCAGACTGCATCAAAGTGAGCGAGCTTAAGGCGGATTGTTTGGTTCTCACAGCTGCGCTCTGATCCAGGATCTTCAGTAGTCTATTCATCGAAAAGTGCTTCTATGGCTTGAGAGATGTTAGAAAATGGCACGCGATTCTCGCCATGGATCATGGATGCAGACTGAGAG
>Ga0302269_1001654_pt1 | contig 10618 bp, 10 predicted proteins | sample III_Bog_E2_2_FD_194560 | JGI IMG/M metagenome (GOLD analysis project Ga0302269, IMG submission 194560) | Peat permafrost microbial communities from Stordalen Mire near Abisko, Sweden - III_Bog_E2_2 | ecosystem: Environmental > Terrestrial > Soil > Wetlands > Peat | place: Sweden: Abisko...
TTCGTCATCTTCCGGGTTGAGCTGGATAACCGCCTGAAACTGGCTGATCGCCTCGTCCACCTGGCCTTGGTCGTTATTAGCGACTCCAAGGTTAAAATGGGCGATGGAATTGTCTTCCGTCACTGCGAGCGCATGTCGGAACAGCGTTTCGCTGTCATGCCAGTAACCGATCTGTTTTCGCGTCACCATGATGCAGGGAATGAGCACCATCGCGGCTGACACCGACAACACAACCATCTGAAGGCGACAACGGCAGATCAATTCATACGCGCCCCAAACGGTGAGGATGAAGATTCCCAGCGACGGCAGGTAGGTATAACGGTCTGCCATCGCTTGGGATCCCACCTGCACCAGTCCGATGACTGGTACGAGTGTGCCGCAAAACCACAACCATCCCATCAGCAAAAACGGATGCCGCCGCCGCATAAGCAAGAGCGTCGAGATGCCAATCAGCAGGCCGCCCGCCAGTACGACTTTCCATATCAGAAGTTGCTTGGGTAATGGATAAAAAGCCGCAAGATTGGCTGGCCATAAAAGCTTACCCAGATAGCTGCAATACGAAATGAGGGCGTTCCCAACGCGTATTCCGACAGGCATCGTGGCAACCGTTACCACGGCTTCTCCTTGTTTTTGCGCCAAAAATGTAACGACGCTTGCCGCTGCCGCGAGTCCAAAGAACGGGATTTTCTCCTTAACCAGCCGCCATACATGGCCAGAATTGAAGCGCGCTAGGGGCCAGTAATCCAGCAACAACAGGACGAACGGCCAAGTGACCAGCATCGGTTTGCTCATCAAGCCGAGGGCGAAAAAGAGAAGCGAAAGCCAATAATCGGCCGGCAGCTGGAAGTCGATGGACCAATTTTTGGTTTCAGGTTTTTGATTTATTGCCTCCTCCTCTCTTACGTATCGGGTGTAAAATATCAACATGAGCAACCCAAAAAACGCGCTCAAAACATCCTTGCGTTCGGCAATCCAGGCAACCGATTCAACGTGCAACGGGTGCCAGCCAAAAAGCACAGCCACCATGAGGCTGCGCCAGAGCGAACCGGTCAGACCGCGCAGAACCAGGAAAACCAGGACGGTGCTGAGGGCGTGTAGCAGAATGCTGGTCAGATGATGTCCGAACGGCTTCAATCCGAACAGTTGGCAATCCACCATGTGAGACAGCCAGGTAAGGGGGTGCCAGTTGGCAGCATAACCGCTCTCGAATGCCCACTGGACGTTTTCCAATGTGACTCCGCTTGTCACATGTGGATTGTTGACCACATACTTCGCGTCATCGTAGACGAAACCTCCGCCCGTCGCCGGCCAATAGATAGCTATGGTGAACAATGCTAATAATACCGCCAAAAGCCACGTGGGAAAATGCCACCGGGCTGTATCAGAGTTGACAGTTGTCGTTGGCTTGGGATTGGATTTGAATGCTGTTAGGCGCATGAAACTTCCTCGTTTTATCAAATGCCAGGTGACTTCAGCACGCCATTTTTCAAAATGGATTGAAGCTTGTAAACCCAAATTCCCCAGCCGCGATTTTCATTGTCCGGAGCCAGCGTAGCCCATCAGTCAAAATCGTCGAAGCAAACGCACCCCGTATCTGTGCTTCCCCGATTTGAACTCAGGCAAGACGGGGTTGGGTTTGATGTTCGCCGGCTGGGGTGGGTGCCAGCGAGGTTTAGTCAGCGCGAAAGCGACGGCATCCTGTAGCCTGTATCCGCCAAACAGCGGGCACCACGCCGCCCGTGCGCCATGATGGGGATTGTTCCATGGATGCCTCCCGCCCGGGTCCGTGAGCACCTTGGCCGGTGCATCCCAACCCCTGCTCGAAACCGACGGGCGGGGCATTGAAGATCTGTACCACACTTTTGGATCGCGATAAACGCCCGTGAAGCGGTCTTGGCCGCCGGGAGCGCGTCAACCTCAGGATTCCGGATTCAGCCGTTCCCTTGCCAAGGTTAGACCGGCCCGGGGTTGAACCAGTGTGTGTTGGTCCTGGTCACTGGTCACTCGGCGGCGGTTTATCCCAGCTCGGTCATGTTTGGCAGGGTTGATGCTCTCCATCTGCCATGATACAACATTATTCTGAACGCAACCGCAGTTTGTTTTGCCACCTCATTACGGATTTTCATTCCGCCAGCCAAAAGCGTTTGGCCCGGTTTGACATTTTGGGGGTGACTACTTTGGCCTTGGTAACCACGGTTCTGGTGGCGGTTGTCCGGCTGCTGGTTTCCCGTTGATCTTATTCGACTTACCGTTGTTCGATCAGCCGCGGGGTGAAGCAAACCTTCAAGTCATCCACGGCCACTTCAAACGGCTTTCCCGGCTGGCCGACCACTTGGATTACGGAAAAATCGTGGGTTTCGCCGTAATCATTCTTGGTTTCGATGGCGAGGGTGATTTGCAGATTATGGGAGTCAAGCAGCTTCGGGGTTAACGTGCAGTTTTCACCGCTCTTCAGCCGAAAACTGGTTTCATTATGGTTCGTCAGGGAAATTTCGCCCAGGTAGCGGTCGGCCGAATTAGTCCCGGCAGCCACCACGGCGGGCGGGGCCGTTTTTTGCACTGGCACACTTTTATGGCAACTGGCCGGCAATAGGCCGGTCAGAAAAACCATGATTGAGGAAGCGGTTTGGGTTATTCCCATGCCCAAAATGAGCAGGAATCAGGCCGGAAGAATTTGCCGCTGATTAGCCCGATTAGGCCGGGCAGGGTGTCCAAAAAAATGAAAGCCCCGTCCAGAAATAACCCTCAAACAGCTTTCAGTCGGCCCGATCAAAAATCAGGAGATTCTTGCCTTCCTTGACCGAGAGGCGCAAATCCTCCGCCGAGGCGGTCAAAAATTTGTCGGCCCCGGTCCCGGACGCCGTTGCCAAGGTCAGGTGGACATCGTAGTTGGTGCCGTTGTCGGTCCAGTCGCCTTTCCAATCATTTTGTTCAGTCTTGGGTATTAGTTGGCCGGGGACGATTTTGAGTTGCGGCAGACTTTTAACGAAAATCTGGTTGTCGCCGGTGACGAGCACCTGGGTGTTGGCGTAAGCCCCCATCATCCAGGCGCGGACCATGCGCATCTGGCTGGCCGGAATTTTTGGGTTGGTTTGGCGCATCCACGCGACGGTTACCGCCGGGTTGAATTCCCAGCGGCCGATGATTTTTTCGCCGTCATATTTAGCCGACTTGCCGGTCTGCAGATAAGCCGTCAGATCATCCAGGTTGGTTGCGAGGATGCCGGTCACGAGCCGGGTCTGATCCTTGTCTTCCAGAAACGTCCGCACGTTCGGGTCCTTCAACAATTCTCCCAGCGTCGCACCGGCCATCAGCGCATTCGTCACCGTGCTGTCCTGGACAAGGGCCTGAAAATCGTCCCGTTGCCACAGCGACGTCAGCGCCGGGTAGGTCGCCAGCCGCGGACCGACCTGCGGATTTTGCATGAGGAAACCCGATAGGTCGGCAAATTCATAATATTCCGGCGGCAAAGTCCCGACCGCGCTCGCCATCCGGTCAAGGTGGGCGCCCTGCAGATCATTGCCCAACTGGTTGACCACCCGGAACACCAGCGGCGGCTGTGCGGCCGGCGTCACTTGCGTCGTCCAATAGGCGATGTTGAAAATCAGGAAGCTGATCAGCACAAAGTAGAGCGCGCCGTTCAGCAGTCCCACGCAAATGCCGAGCCGCGAATTCAGCCGTTCCCACAGCGCCAGCCGCAGGTCGCCGGCCTGATATTTGTAAAAATGCTCAACCTTGCTGTGCACCGGTTGGCCGGCGATTTTGAAAACCAGGGAAACCAGAATGAAGCCCACCACCGGCGCTAGCGCCCAGGCGATGACCGGGTTGCCGGCTCCGAAGTAATGCAGCAGGGGATGCACCAGTTTCCCCACCGGCACCGCCAGCAGCGCCGAAAAAAGGTTGCCGACAAATGAAATTGAGGCGCGGATTGCGCCGAGCCGCCAGCCGGCCAGCGCCGTCGCCACCATCACAATGACTGCCAAGATCCAGATGCTCATGTCCCCATTAAAAAACATCCCCCGTAAATTGCACGACGAAAATCGCACCACCGGTTGTAAAACGCGCGCCAGCGGTTATCTTGCCGCCGCGTGAAAATATCCGTCATCGTCCCGGCCTTCAACGAGGAGAAGCTCCTCGGCGCGACCTTGGCGGAAATCAAGTCTGCCCTCGCCGCCTTCGCCCGGCGCGGCTGGTCGTCCGAATTGATCGTCTGCGACAACAATTCCACCGACCAAACCGCCAGCCTCGCGCGCGCCGCCGGGGCGACCGTTGTCTTTGAGCCGGTCAACCAGATTGCCCGCGCCCGCAATGCCGGTGCCGGCATCGCCACCGGCGACTGGCTCGTGTTCGTGGACGCCGATACGCATCCCAGCGCGTCGCTGTTTGACGACGTCGCGGAGCAGATTGCCGCCGGCCGCGCTCTCGCCGGCGGCGTCACCATCCGGCTCGATCAAAAATTGTTCGTCGCCGGCCTCATCACTCAGTTTTGGAATTATTCCAGCCGCCTCGCCCGGCTCATGGCCGGTTCGTTCATTTTTGTCGAGGCGGCGGCCTTCCGTCAGGTCGGCGGCTTCAGCCATGAGTTTTATGCCGCCGAGGAACTGGACCTCAGCCTGCGCCTGAAGAAACTGGCCCGCTCAACCCAACGGAAAATCATCATCCTCCACCGCCATCCCATCAAAACTTCCGCCCGCAAGCTCAAGCTCTACACCGGGCGCGAACTCGGCGGCTTCTTTCTGCGATCCATTTTCAGCCATCGCCGCACCATCCGCGACCGCGCGGCGGCGTTCATGTGGTATGACGGGCGGCGTTAGCCCGTGAACACTTCTTCCCCTCGAGCCGCGCGCGGGGCGCAGCGACGATGGTGCCACCAAGGTTACGCCGGACGAAAGGCTGCGGTTGTTTAGGAATGTTTGAGCCGACTGACTTCGGCGGCTATGAAAAGGGAATGGCCGGCCGGGGTTTATCTATCAACTGACCAGTCAGACACCCGAAGTGGTGCTGGTAAAAAGAAAAAAGCCCGGACACTACTCCGGGCTTTTTTCCACAACACTCTAAAGCTTTTCGTTGGAGTCACTACTTCCAACGTTTTAAGTTTAACATATTGCCGATTTTCGTCATGTCACCAGTGTTGGGGACAGGCGCAAGCGGGAGTGTGCCTTTAGGCAATGCAGGCGGCAGGGATCGTGGATGTGCGTACCGGCTCCCATTGCTGGAGAAAGCCCGGCTTTTAAGGTTGATCAGGCTTGTATGAACGTCAGTATTTCCTCGTTCACCTCGTTTTTTTGCGTGGTGCAAAGCCCGTGCGATGCCCCCTTAAATACTTTCAAGGTTGCGTTTTTCACCAGCTTCGCCGAAAGCAATGCTGAATCAGCAATGGGAACGATCTGGTCATCGTCGCCGTGGATAATCAGCGTGGGCACATCCATTTTTTTCAGGTCCTCGGTCAAATCTGTTTCTGAAAAGGCCTTGACGCAAAAGTAAACGGCCGGGAAGCCAGCCATCATTCCTTGCCGCCAGAAAGCCTCGCGCACGCCTTCGGAAATCATTGCCCCCGGCCGGTTGTAACCGTAAAACGGCAGCGTGAGATCCTTGAAGAACTGCGAGCGGTCGGCAACCACGCCGGCGCGAATTCCGTCGAACACTTCCATTGGCAGCCCGTCTGGATTGGCGTCCGTCTTTAACATCAGCGGCGGAATCGCGCCGATCAACACCGCCTTGGCAACGCGCTTCGTGCCATAACACCCGATATAGCGGGCCACCTCGCCGCCGCCTGTGGAATGTCCCACATGGATCGCGTTTTTTAAATCCAAGGCTTGGACGAGTTCGGCCAAATCGTCGGCGTAAGTATCGAGATCATTGCCGTTCCAGGGCTGGCTGGACCGACCGTGGCCGCGACGGTCATGAGCGATACAGCGATACCCGGCATTTGCACATCGAGAACGAGACACTTTGTTTCATTCAAATAACGCGAAGCGAGAAAATCTTCGGCGGAAGAGAAAACCTCCGCCCTAAACCCGTTGGATTTCAGAAGGCTGGTCGTTGCTTCACGGACAGACTGGTCGTCGTCCACAACGGAAATCAACGAAACCAGCAAGTTTGTTTTTTTACACATGGGAAGAATTTAACTCCCATCTGGTCGTGCCCGCTATAATACCTTGGTGTTAATTCGCAGTCGACCAACAGGCCGTTTTTACCGGGTTTCTTCACCCTGCCTGATGGGAGTTTGCAAAGTGAAGAACTGACCCGTCTTTGATCGACATTTGCGACTGGACGACATCCGCGACAACATTGACCTTGCTAGCTTAATATCCAAAGGCGGGAACTTTGTATTTACCGAATAAAACTAACCCCGCAGCGTGTGAACACTGGCGGGTGTCCGCATTGCCCCACGCCCGGTAGAGCCGAGAGCAGGAACGCAGGCACCAGTCTCCACGCACCGACAACTGTTTTGGAAAGGGTAGATTTAGATTTCACGGTTTTCAAAATCGTGTATTTGTTTCTTTAACAAATGTCAGACGTGGCAAACTCATAGGAAATTATTTTTTATGCGGGCTAATTCACTGGCCGCCGCGTTCACCGGAGCAATCCCGCCCGTCCGGTTGTCATCGCCATGATGCAGCCCGCCGGCTCGTTTTTGCAGGAGTATAAATCGATGGCGGTCACATCTTGCAACGGATGTGGATTGTCCAATGCGGTCAGGCAGAAGCGCAACGGTTGTTCTCCATCCGTCAAGGCGGCGGTTCCCAGCCAGGCGATTTTGCTCTTAGGACTGGTTGGGCCAGCCGGCGGCCGGTCGCGCTCGGCATACCAGTCCAGGACATCCACACCGCATTGAATCTCGTTGGTCACCGAGGAGCCGTCTTTATAGCGGAAGACCAGATTATAAACCGGCATTTCCTTCCACGGGGTACAGAAAGTTGCGTGGTAAACATAAAGCGTTTCAAACGCCTGTTTCACCGGGATGCCCGTCACCTGTTCCGGAAAAACAATCTTCATCCGGTCGGCATTGACCTCGCCCCAGAGGCAGATCATCCCGTCGATCTGGATTGGAACATGGTCAAAAACCTTTGCTCCGCGCGGAACTGCCTTCCAGGCTGGAAACTGGGTGATCTGATCAAAAACGGAGGCGGGCGTGCCAAAGTTCCGGATGGTCTGGGTCATATCCACTGGTGCAGCGGACTGGTCGCCAGTGACGGCCGAACCAGAGTTTGTCAGCGGCAAAGGTTGGGCGCTGGCGGAATTGGAGGCCAGATCAATGGCTGGTGGCGTCGGGGTCGGTCGCGGCTGCTTTGAGCAGCTGGCCAGCAACAGGCTCGTCGATAGAATGGTGATGGTTTTCATAAGCAGGTGGGGTTGGTTGTTTATTGCACATTTTGATCGGTCAGCGGCGACCAGTCGTAATTATCGGGTCCGATCCCGCGTGGCGACGCGGACGAATTTGGCTTGTAAACGTCATAGGGGGTGAATTGCGCGTGGCCGTCCACGAACCGAAAGCCGGTCGCATTGTCACTGATAGGACATTGTTTTTCAGGCGGGCTCATTTATTTGACGTTGCGTGGGTAATCACCTGATGGCGTAATCATAATTCAATGCCCGTTGATTTTTATTATAAAACCGGTCCCCAAAAAATCTTGGCTCGTTTTTAGCGGTTGGCCAAAAACCCAAGCGGAGATGCCGGGAAAATTTCATAACAACGCTTTTAGCAGGGCATAGCCACCGAGTAGCACGCCAAGGCAGGGAACGATGTGCAGGGTGTAAATCAGCGAGGCAATGGTTTTTCGGTTCAACATCGACAAGCTGGTGCCCACGGATTCAATGACCAGAAACAGGCCCAGACATAAAAGGATGATCTTGAAGCTGCACCACGCGGCGGGCAGTTTTCCCACGGAGGAAGTGACGGCGATTTTGAAAAAGGATTCTCCGGCCGGTTCGCCGGTGGCGTTGGGGCAATAAAAGACGAGACCAGCTAGGGATACACCCAGCAAAAGCATAATGCCGCTCCACCGAAAAATAAATTTCTGGCGCATGATTTAACTATCGGCCGGAAAAACTTACCCACCAGGGCGTGGGCTGGCTATTAAGTATCCATAGCAGACCGGCGACCACCAGCACGAGCAAAGTCCCGAAAAGCACGGTGAAAAATAGCATCTGCTTCTGGTGATATGATGGCTTCCGTTTTCTCATCCTGCGTCCAATCATCAAACCACCGTGGTTTCCGAGGTGCAAGATTCGGTCCGGGCGAAGGAATCAATCCGGCAAATAAAATCGTCTGCTGGGAATGGTTTTTCAATAAAATCCGCCGCCCCAAGGGCAAAGGCTTTTTGCTGGCTGGCTTCGTCGGTCCGCCCGGAAACAAACACGATGGGCGTCTGGCAGGAAAAATTCCATTGCCGTAGTTCCCGGCAGATCTCGAATCCGTTGAGGCCGGGCAAATCCACGCCCAGCGTGATGAGGCCGAATTTTTCCCGCTGCGCCAGTTCCAAGGCTTCGCGTCCCCGAAACGCTATATGCACGTCATAACCGGCGCGCGTCAGCAAAAACGTCATCAAACTCGCCACGGCCACCTCATCTTCCACCACCAGGATTTTGATTTTAACGCTCATGTCGGATTTTTCCAAGGGTTGATCGCCCAAGGGAACGGACGACGATGCCAAGCCTAATAACCGGACGGGCCGTCAATCTAGTTGACGGCCAGCCGACGGCTCCCAAAAGCTAGAATCAACAGCCAGATCGCTGCTGATTCTTACCTACATTACGTTCGCAGAATGGAAATCTTTCAAAATATTTTAATTATTTTGGAAGGATGGGTGAAGGCTGAAGTCGGACGACCAAAGATGCTTAGTTGGGTCATTTGTCGATGTCTTGCATGATTTCGACGGGCAGGAGCTGACTCCGGACCCGGGTTTGGCATTTGGGGCAATCTACCGGTTGCGCGGTCTCGAAATGGTCGAGGTCGGCTGCCTCGGCTGGGGTAATGGACCGGTACGACGATGGCCGCGACCTCAAATCGGCTTGATCTATTTCCGTCTGCGGATTAGGTAATAAACAACGGCGAATGCTTGAAAAACGTCCGCTTGCTTGCCGGTGGAAGTATACTCCCGGTTTCATAAAACTTTTATGACCATGCGACAATTCAAATCCGACCTGCGGCGTTTTGCGGCGTTGGTCGTCGGGGTGGCAGTCGGAGTTGCGGCAACGCCAGCGATGGGGCAGTTGTTGGGCCAGAACCTTTTTCCACCAAATAATCCCTGGAATCAGGACATCAGCAGCGCGCCCGTGGCGACGAATTCGGCGAGCATCATTTTCGCCATCGGCGCATCGGTGACGATCCACCCGGATTGGGGAACCGACAGCCCTGCCGATGGCACCGCCCCGCTATACGGCATTCCCTACAATGTGGTGCATGGCAACAGTATGGCGAAGGTGAGCGTCATTATTGATAATTACCCCGGGGAGAGCGACATCATTGCCGCGCCCATTCCGACCAACGCGGTCATTGAGGGTGATTTTGAGAACGGACCGAATTCGGCTGGGCCGGGCTATTACATCGGGCAGCGGGGCGATTCCCACCTCCTGATTTGGGACGAGGACAACAATATCGGCTACGAATTTTATGGCGCGGCGCGGCCGTCCGATCCGAATTTGATCGATGAGACTAGTCATACCGACGGCAATTGGCACGCGGCCCAGGAAACTGTTTGGAATTTTAACACGAATGCTTTTCGCCCGCTCGGTTACACTTCGGCCGATGCCGCTGGACTATCCGTCCTGACCGGGCTCGCGCGTCCGGATGAAGGTCTGCCGGTTTCGGAGGGCGGCCAGGGCGCTATCAACCATGCTTTGCGAATGACGCTGCCCGGCAGTATCGTTGGCGCCCAATACGTTTATCCCGCTTCGCATAAAGTAACCGAACCAGGCACGCTGCCGCTGGGATCCCGGTTTCGCCTGCAGAACAACCGCACGGTGAATGCTCTCATCGCCACCATGGGGCCGGAATCGCAGATCGTGGCTCACGCCCTGCAGCATTACGGCTTAATCCTCGCGGATGTCGGCAGCGCCATGTATGTCACCGGCGCGTCCGGCGCGGTGAACGCCACCAACGGCCTGAGTCTGGTCTGGAATATGGATGATATTCTGGGCGGCCTCAGACAGCTCTCCGCCAGCAACTTCGACCTGGTGAACCTGGCTCCCGCGGTGACGAATCTTAGTCAGAGTTCCGGTGCGACCGGCACACTGCTGACGATTAATGGATATAATTTCTCCGGCGCGGCTGGACATGTTTCCGTCTTCTTCGGCAGCACGGCGGTCACCAACCCCAATGTGCTAAGTGACTCCCAGATTTCCGTGGCGGTTCCGGCTGGGTCCGGGACGGTGGACGTCACCGTGCAGTCGGGACTTTATGAGCCGGATACTTATGACAGCCCGGGCGCAAACGTCCAGGAGCCAATTTTTGGCTACGGAACGTCGGTGACGAATATGGCAGACAAATTCACCTACGTCGCCGTGCCGAAATTCCTGAGCGTTTACACAACCGGTGGAAGCTTCGTCGCCAGCGGTACCAACAACAGCGGCCCCAGGGGAAACTATCATGTTGTGGCGTCAACCAACCTGCTGG
>Ga0302269_1001659_pt1 | contig 10596 bp, 9 predicted proteins | sample III_Bog_E2_2_FD_194560 | JGI IMG/M metagenome (GOLD analysis project Ga0302269, IMG submission 194560) | Peat permafrost microbial communities from Stordalen Mire near Abisko, Sweden - III_Bog_E2_2 | ecosystem: Environmental > Terrestrial > Soil > Wetlands > Peat | place: Sweden: Abisko...
CCACATGGCTGGAAATTCCGCCCGGAAATGAGAACTGTGTGAACAGCTTTTTGAGTCCGGCTTCGTCCTGTGTCACGTTTGGATACACTTCGCTCCATGTGCCTTCAAGATAAACATTTCCCACAATGGCCGGACCGCCGTGGCCGGGGCCGGCGACGTAAAACATGTTCAGGTCATACTTTTTAATCACCCTGTTCAAATGCACGTAAATGAAATTCTGGCCCGGCGTGGTGCCCCAATGCCCGACGACGAGCGGCTTCACGTCAGAGAGTTTCAGTGGCCGTTTGAGCAGCGGGTTGTCGTAAAGATAAATCTGACCGACCGACAAATAATTCGCGGCCCGCCAGTAGGCATGGATCTTTTGGAGCAAGTCTGGAGCAAGAGTATTCGTTTTCATATTTTATAGCAGATAAAAGCCTCGCCTTTCGCTTGAAAAACGAGGCTCAAATATAACTACGCTGTTCGCGTCTTGATTTAATCGGCCGGTAGGTTAACTGTTTACTAGCTCATCAACCCAATATCCCTTGCGATTGTAGTGCCCGTAAAGATTGGACTCATAATCACGGTCAACGAGCGACGCGTCGGTGAATTCCGGCGAGAGCTTGATGGCTTTTCGGGTAAGATCAATCACGACTTTGCGCTCGCTCCAACTCACGCGCTCAATCCACAGTGGTGAAATGAGAACCTTTTTGCCGGCCCACCAGTTGCTCGTGTTGACGATGAGATAACGAATCTCCCATGTTTCGGCGTCAATGATAAAATCTTCGACATGGCCAATTTCGCCGTCTTCGGCGCCAATGTGGTAGCCGATGACTTCGTGACAGCTCCGCAAATGATGATCCCATGCCTTCTGCTCTGGTTTATATTGTCCCCATTTGGCACGGTCTCGCTCAAGGTAGGGATAATATCCCCAACTGTAGGGGCCATACCAATACGTCGGCCAACCATAATAGCCGTAATAATCCGATTCAAACTGTTTTGAAACCGGCTTGTCACTATCTAGTGAGGGACTATCCTCGATTTGTTTTTTGGTCAGATCGGCCACGATGTTTTCGTGATCGGCATTCACGGCGACGAGCGCATATGGAGAGAGCAAAACTTTGCGCCCTGTAAGCCACTTCCCGGTGTTGGCGACCAGGTAGCGGACGGTCCAATACCGGTCATCAAAGTAAATATCTTTGACTTTGCCGATTGTCTCGTCGGTGGTGTTCTCAATTGAATATCCGTTCAGTGTTTTAACTTTGCTTAACATAGTTTTCCTTTGTTTTTTTGTTTTTGTTGAAATCAGCTTTTCTATTGGTTCGGTTGCCAGTTTTCACAATGCGCGCGTTGGATTGTTTTTGCTATGGGGTAAAACCCGACCGCAAGTTTAAGTCTAACTGTTCACCAGTTCATCCACCCAATATCCTTTGCGGTTGTAATGGCCATGCAGTCCCAGTTCATAATCCCGCGTGAGCAGAGATGCGTCGGTGTATTCCGGTGATTGCTTGATGGTTTCGCGATCGAGATTGACGAAGACTTTCCGCTCGCCCCAACTGACGCGTTCGATCCATTGTGGTGAAATCAGGACTTTTTTGCCCGGCCACCAGTTGTGGGTGTCAACGATGAGATAGCGAATTGCCCAGGTCTCGTCATCAATGATAAAATCCTCAATGTGACCAAGCTCGCCGTCGAGCGTTTGAACGTGATGACCACTCACGCTGTAGGTGCTGCGCAAATGTGGATCCCACCCTTTCACACCCGGTGTGGACGTCTTCTTCTGCCCATGGTCACGCGCTTCACGGTCCCGCACAAAATAGGGAAAGGCACCCCAACTATACGGGCCGCCCCAATAAGTCGGATAATCATAATGCCGATAATAAGCCTGCTCGAATTGGTGGGAAACCGGCTTGTCGGTATCCAGGGATGGACTGTTGGCGATCTGCAATCTGGTCAAATCAACGGAGATATTGTGTGCTGATTTATTTACGGCAATCAGAGCATACGGCGAGATGAGCACCTGCCGGTCGGCGAGCCACGTTCCTGTCTCGGCAACCAGATAGCGAATGGTCCAGTGCCGGTCATCAAAGTAAAACTCTTTGACCTTTCCAATTTCCCCGTCATGACAGTCCAGCTTGTAACCTTCCAGTGTTTTTGCTTTGCTTAACATAATAATTTTATCTTTGCCGTTAATTGGTCGCGTGTCGCGTGTTGTTTGGTAAAAAGTATATTGATCCAATATTCAATGGAGGACGACGGAACGACTTCTGGAAAACAGAGCAATGATGGCCCGATTGAAAGCTGGCAGATCGCTGGGACTGCGGCTGGTCACCCAATTGCGGTCCTCAACCACTTCTTGGTCCAACCAGTTGCCGCCCGCATTGCGGATGTCGTCCTGGATGGTGTGACAACTGGTCAACGTCCTCCCACGCACCAACCCGGCCGAGATGAGTTCCCATGGCGCGTGACAGATGGCGGAAATGGGCTTGCCAGCCGCCTGCATCGCGCATAGAAAGGCTTGCACTTCCGGCACCATGCGCAGTTTGTCGGCGTTCACGGTGCCACCGGGAAGATGAACGGCATCAAATTCTGCCGCGCTGACATCCTGAATTATACGATCCACTTCGATCTCTACCGCTTTATCAAGGTCATGATGAAAGCCGCGGATCTTGCCGGCCTTGAGCGATACGATGCTCGTCTTTGCCCCAGCGGCCTCCAATACCTCCACCGGCCCAGTCAATTCAGTCACTTCGAAACCGTCGGTGGCCAGCACCGCCACATGAAAATTTGTCAGTTGAGACATAATGTTTTTGTTGGTTCCCGGCTGGTTTTGAGCCGAGAGTGAATTTGATACCGTAGTTTGCACCTGCGAGGGATGATTCCGCTATGGGGTGTAACCCGAACCAGGAATTCAGAACGCCACCGCATCTACACGATTCTCAAGGCATCTTTTTCCCGTCTTTCATTGCCCGATAACGGCTGATTAAATTGTTCGTTGAACTGTCGTGTTTGAGTTTAGGCGCGGTTTTGCCTTCCAATTCGGGAACGATCCGCTGGGCGAGCACCTTGCCCAGTTCGACGCCCCATTGATCAAACGAATCAATGTTCCAGATCGCGCCCTGCGTGAAGACGCTGTGCTCGTAAAGCGCGACGAGCTGACCGAGAACCTCCGGCGTGAGCCGATCGGCGAGAATGACGTTGGACGGCCGGTTGCCTTCAAAAACCCGATGAGGCACCAGCCAGTCCGGCGTGCCTTCGGCTTTGACTTCCTCGGCGGTTTTGCCAAAGGCCAGCGCCTCAGCCTGTGCAAAAACATTCGCCAAAAGAATGTCGTGGTGCCGGCCCAGCGGTGTCAACGAATGGCCGAACGCGATGAAGTCGCACGGGATGAGCCGCGTGCCTTGATGAATCAATTGATAAAACGAGTGCTGGCCGTTGGTGCCGGGTTCGCCCCAATAAACCGGCCCAGTCTGGTAATTCACCTTTTTGCCGTCGAGCGTGACGTGTTTGCCGTTACTCTCCATCGTCAACTGCTGAAGATACGCCGGAAAGCGTTTCAGATATTGTTCGTAGGGCAGCACTGCCACGGTTTGTGCGCCCAGAAAATCGTTGTTCCAAACCGCCAGGAGTCCCATCAGCACGGGCAGGTTCTTTTCAAACGGCACGGTGCGGAAATGTTTGTCCATCGCATGAAAGCCGGCGAGCATCGCGCGGAAATTATCCGGGCCAATCGCCAGCATCGTCGAAAGGCCGATGGCGGAATCCATCGAATAACGTCCGCCGACCCAGTCCCAGAAGCCGAACATATTCGCCGTATCAATGCCGAATGCGGAAACTTTTTCGGCATTGGTCGAGACCGCCACGAAATGTTTTGCCACAGCTTTGGCGTCGCTGCCGAGTCCGGCCAGCAGCCAGTCGCGCGCACTTTGCGCGTTGGTCATGGTTTCCAAAGTGGTAAAGGTTTTGGACGAAATAATGAAGAGTGTTTCCGCCGGCTCGAGATCCCGCGTCGCTTCCACGAAATCTATCCCGTCCACGTTCGAGATGAAGCGGAAGGTCAGGCTGCGCTCGCTGTAATGCTTCAGCGCCTCGTAAGCCATCACGGGACCGAGATCGGAGCCGCCAATTCCGATGTTAATGATGTTCTTGATTCGTTTACCGGTATGACCTTTCCATTCGCCGCTGCGGACGCGATTGGAAAAAGCCGTCATCTTATCGAGCACGGCGTGGACTTCCGGCACCACATTTTTTCCGTCCATGAGAATGGTTTCACCTTTGGGCGCGCGTAAAGCGACGTGGAGCACGGCGCGGTTTTCGGTGACGTTGATCTTTGCGCCGCTGAACATCGCATCTATTTTCTCGCGCAGGCCGCATTCCCCGGCCAATTGCAGGAGCAGTTTGAGCGTCTGGTCGGTGATGCAATTTTTGGAGAAGTCCAGAAACAGTCCGGCGGCTTCGGCTGTGAATGTTTCACCGCGTTTGGCGTCGTCAGCAAAGAGTTTTCGCAGGGGCAGTTTTTTTATTTGTTTGTGATGTGCGGCGAGCGCTTTCCAAGCCGGACGTTGGGTGAGTGGTTTGATCGTGACTTTCATATTTGTGCTTTTTTGGTCTCGGCCTGGACGAAGGCTTTGGTTTCCTTGCGCTGTTTGAGAAGAGGCCTTGCACGGGCGGAACTTTGGCGGGCGCCGGCTTCCTCCCACATGCGAAACCCGCCGAGAAAGGCATTATCGTTGTCGCCGGCCCTGCAGCCGGGTGGCAGACATTTTAGTTTGTGGATGTTGCCACCGCCCAGAACCACGTCGTCGGGTTCAAGGGCGGCGATCAATCGTCTCACGACATCCGCGACGTGCTTCCGCCATTTCTTCTTGCCAAACTTTTTCAATCCGCGAATCCCGACATAATCCTCGAACGTCGCTTTTTTGTAAGGCAGATGGCCAAGCTCCATGGGTTCGAGAACGCCGTCCACAATCATGGCTGAACCGAGGCCGGTGCCGAGTCCCAGAAACAACATCCGGCCGCGCCGGTAACTCCCCAAGGCTTGCATTGCGGCGTCATTGATGATTTTTACCGGTCGCTTGAATGCCGCCCCAAAATCAAATCCGACCCAGCCCTTGCCCAAATTAAACGGCTCGGCGAGAGGCCGGTTATGCCAAACCGGCCCGGGGTAAGCTAAGGCTACTGCATCATACTTCCAATCCTTCGCAAGTTTGCGCACTCCCGCCAACAACATCGCCGGAGTCAACCCGGAACTGGAATCGAATTCGCTATGCGCCTTCTGTCCCGTCACGAGCAGCTTGACGTGGGTTCCACCAATATCAATGGCCAGCACTTTCACAATTCAACCTTTTGTTTCCTTGAGCGCGGCGCTCTTGGTTGCGATCACCGCCAGCAATTCGTTCCAGGATTTTACAAACGACTTCGCGCCTTCATCCTGAAGTTGCGCGGCCAGTGCGTCCACGTTGATGCCGGCCTGCGCAAACTCGGCCAGGACTTTTTCGCAATCACCACCGTCCGTCGCCATGACCGGGCCAATTTCGCCATGATCCGCGAGGGCTTTCAACGTCGCCTCGGGCATCGTGTTCACTGTGAACGGCGAGGCGAGCGCTTTGACGTAGAGAATATCCGAAGCTTGCGGATCCTTGGTGCCGGTGCTGGCCCAGAGCAGACGTTGCAGCCGGGCGCCGGCATTATACGCGCGCTGTGAGCGCGACGTGTTTATCAATTCGAGATAGGCCTGATAGATACGACCGGCAATGGCGATGCCGAGCCGGTTGTCCAACGGCTTCGGAACTTTGCCCGCCACGGCGGCGTCCCACCGGCTGATGAACATCGAGGCCACGGAGCCAACTTGGGGATTGAGCTTGGCGGCGATGCGCCGTTCGATGCCGCGCAAATACGCCTCGGCGGCGGCAATGTATTGCTCGCGGGAAAACAGCAGGGTCACGTTGACCGGCACACCGGCAAAAATCGCCTCCTCGATAGCCGGCAAACCTTCCTTGGTGCCCGGAACCTTGATGAAGAGGTTGGGCCGTCCCGCCCGCGCGGAAAGTTTTTTGGCGGCGGCGATGGTGCTGGCCGTGTCATGCGCCAGCAAGGGCGACACCTCCAGCGACACCCATCCGTCCACGCCGTTCGTGCGGTCGTAAATTGGCCGCAACAGGTCGGCAGCGCGGGTGAGATCGTCCAGCGCCAAATCGAAAAAGAGATTCTCGCCGGATTTGCCCTTTTCCAGCCCCTCGCGGATGGCCGCGTCGTAGGCGGAACTTTTGATGGCGTGATCAAAGATGGTTGGGTTTGAGGTCAGCCCGGTCACCGACAGTTCGCCAATGTAACGTTTTAGCGTGCCGCTGTTCAGCAGATCGCGCGTGATGTTGTCGAGCCAGAGGCTCTGGCCCAGGTCGTGTAGTTTTTGGGTAGATTTCATGATTTACGGTTAAATCAGTTGCGGGGATTGTAACTTTGAGACGCGAAGAAACGAATGGGGTAAACACCCCATGCTTCACGCATGGCAAAAAAAGTTTGCTGCGATAGAACCTGCTGTCGCTACACGACTGAAACCCTCAGCGCTCGTTAACACCCGCGCCGTTTATTGCGGCGACAATCTGCAACAATTCGCCAAGCTGCCTAATGGTTGCGTGAATTTCGTCCATTGCCTGCCGTGAGTCTTGAAATCAATCCGGCAGATCACGCCATTGAAGACGTGCCAGATAAGGGTCGAGATGGTTCAGCAGAAAAAACGCCCAATGCTGTTTCAGTCGCCGCCAGAACGTGCTCGACTGGTGCCATTCCTCTGCCGTTACGCGATGGCAGTCCTTGAGTTTTTTTGAAAATATTTCGCGCGCCTCGTCCGCGATTTTTTTACTTTTAAAGCGGATCATCACCTCGTAATTGATGCGCAGGCTGCGTGTGTCGAGATTTGCGGAGCCGAGATACACAATGTCGTCCACGATGAGGAGTTTTGCGTGCAAAATCTGTGGCTGATATTCGTAGATGTCGACGTTCCCCTTTAAAAACCGCCGATACAGGCTGTGCGCGGCGAGCAGGGAAAGCTGCACGTCGGATTTGCCAGCGAGAATCAACTGAACTTTTCCGCCGCGTCGCGACACGCACATCAAATCGCGCCGCAACCGTAATGTGGGAAGAAAATAGGCCATGATGATTTGGACATTTTTTGCGCGCTTCAAATCCCTATGCAGCCCCCGTTTGAAAGGGTTCCGTCCCCGACCCGGACCGCTCAACAAAAGTTGCTCCTTCGGCAGCACGACCGTTTTTGTTGCTGCGGATTTGTGCAGAAGCGCAAACCGTTTGTGCCGGAATTTCGCGCGCGCGAACATTGCTTCAAACGACAGTTCCAAGTGCGCCACCAGTTCGCCTTCGATCTTCATTCCCACGTCGCACCACCCGGATTTCACGCCGTCGCCCTCGTATTCCGTGGCGATGTTGAAACCGCCGACGAACGCCACGCGTCCGTCGCACACGAGCAGCTTGCGATGATTGCGGATAATCAGGCGCTTCAACGTCACCGGATTGAACTGCCGGACTTCGCCACCCGCGCGCCGCAGCGAATCCCAAAAAGTCCCCGGCAAAAAATATGAACCAACCGCGTCCACGAGCACGCGGACTTTCGCGCCGCGCTGGCACGCGCGAATCAGCGCCTCGCGAAAACGGACGCCAATCGGACTGTCCTGAAAAATATAAATTTCCAAGCAAACCGACCTTTTCGCCGCGTCAATCGCCGCGAGCATTTCGGGGAAAACCTCGTCGCCCGTGCAAAGCCATTTGCAAGCAGAAGCGAATTCCGAATGTCGCATTTCTTTTCCGGGAATTGGTTTTGGTTTCCCAGTGTGATGGCCTGTTCCCGTGATCAATCACGCAAACATACCTGTCTGCGCCGGTCCGTATTGTTCAGCGACTCATGGCCGCCTGACCTGGCGATTTAAACTCCTCTTCAGCTTGCAGCCAATCCTCAAGGTCACAACCCGGGGTGCTGCCGCGCTCCACGAAAAGTTCATAAGCGCGGTGCTCAATCTTTTTCCGATCAGTCATGGTTTCACTCGGTGAACTTTGCTGGTTTTGGTATTTGGGAGGTTTCATGTTTTTTGCTTTTAATTGTGCCTGGGCAAGCGGTTCATCGGCCCAATTTGCGAAGCGACCATAATGCCGATACAATTTCAGTTCATATTCCCGGTTGAGGTCTCCAGACAAGTAGGCCGGGGCACCTTTGATCATCTCGCGTTCCAGATTCACAAAGACCTTCGATTCTTGCCAACTGACGCGTTCAATCCATTGAGGTGAAACCAAAACCTTTTTGCGTGGCCACCAAGTCCCCGTATCGACGATGAGATAACGAATCGCCCATGTCTCGTCATCAATGACAAAATCCACAACATCCCCAATATTACCGTCCAAGGCTTGAATTTTATAGCCGCTCACCGCGTGAGTGCTCCGCAGGTGAAGATCCCATGTTTTGTTTTCACCAGGGGAAATTTCCTTCCATCTCTCCCGATCATGCACAATGTAGGAATTAGAACCCCAGCTATATGGTCCACCCCAATACATCGGCCAGCCAAAATACCCATAGTAATTCTCCTCAAATTGGTGGGAGACGGGTTCGTGGCTTTTCAAGGACGGGCTATTTTCAATTTGTTCTTTTGTCAAATTGATGGCGATGGATTGTTTTCCTTCGGAAATGGCAACCAGTGCATACGGGGAGATCAGCACCTGCCTTCCAATAAGCCAGTTTCCTGTGTTTGCGACCAGATAGCGAATGGTCCAATGCACATCATCAAAATAAAATTCTTTGACCGTCCCGATTTCCCCGTCCAGGCTCTTTAATTTGTAACCCTTCAGGGTTTTGACTTTACTTAACATAATGTTTCTTTCTATGTTCTTGGGTGTTGGCTTTCGCTGAAAGCTCAACGTTACAGCGGGAGGTCTGGATTTCTTCAACACCATTGCAATCGAGGAAACTTCCGCGCCATCTGTCATAGAATCTCACGGATGGAGCGGGAGGGAATCCCTCCCGCTTCGCGCAATCAATCCCAGTCAACGATCAATTCATTATCAACCGACCAAACGCCCGGGGCATTCCAGGCAATGCTTCCGGCCTGCTCCTTTTGATACATGGAATCAACCGTGCCGGTCAGAGTTGCCCGATGACCTGAAACTTGCACCTGAATATCATTTTCATAAAAAGCCCAGTTACGCTTGAGCGCATTTTCGATGGCGGCTTTTTCTGCCGCCTCCTTAGACTCCGATTTGATCATGATATTGTTGGTCACGCCCGTTACGCCCATCAGACTTTCAATCGCGTCTTCAGCGGCTTCCCGTTGAAAATTCCAACCGAGGTCACCGGTCAAGGTGATCCATCCGTTTTCGACCTTTACTTTTACCTTGTCTTTGGGAACGTCCCAACGCGCCTGCAAAGCGGTTACCACTTCGGCGGCAATTTCACCGTTGGTTTTGCTGTAGGAGCTTGGATATCTGACCTCGATGTTTTCTACCAGAGCCGTTACGCCGGCAACATTTTTTGCCGCATCTTCCGCTTCGGTTTTCTTGGAATAGCTGTCAACCACGCCGGTCAGTGAAACCAATCCGTCTTTGGTCGTAACCCCAATTTCTGCTGCGTTCAACGACGGCTGCCATTTGATGGCATCCTGAACGTCTTTTTGTAATTCTGCATTATTTTTCATTTTGTATCTTTCTGTTTTTGCCGGCAATTCATCTGCCGTCATGGAGTGATTTTCGTCGTCTAGCCGCATCGTGGCTATGGGGTGTAACCCGACTGCGGGGATCTCTTAAGGTATGTATTACTGAGACAGGCGCGCAAAACCGAACGCGCAATCATCAGTTCTTCGTCGGTGCGGATGACGCGCACCGTGACGCGACTGGAATTCTTGGAAATCACCGCCGCAGTTTTCGCATTGCGGGATTTATCCAGTTCAAAACCCAGAAAACCCAACCCTTCGCAGATGCGCGAACGGACGAGCGGCGCGTTCTCTCCAATTCCGCCAGCGAAAACAAATGTGTCCAATCCACCGAGCGCGGCGGCGTAAGCGCCGATCCACTTTTTGGCCTGATAACAGAACAGCGCCACGGCTTCCGCCGCGCGCACGTCTGCAACTTCTTTTGCGAGCAGGTCTCGCATGTCGGAACAGGTTTCAGATACTCCGAGCAGCCCGGACTTGTGATTGACCATGTCGTAAAATTGTTGCGTGGTCATCCGCTCGGTGCGTGCCAAATAGGGTGCGAGGCCGGGATCCAAATCGCCGGAGCGCGTGCTCATCACCAAACCTGCCGTGGGTGTGAAGCACATGCTGGTATCAATGCTTTTACCATCGCGCACGGCGGCCAGACTTGCGCCGTTGCCGAGATGGGCGAGAATGACGCGACCTCTTTTTGCCGCTGGGTCGCCGAGACGTGCGAGTTCTTCCAACAAATAGGCGTAAGACAAACCGTGGAAACCATAGCGTTGAATGCCTTTGGCATCAAAGCGCCTGGGAATTGGCAGCAGCTTGGCAACGCGCGGCATGGTCTGGTGAAACGCTGTGTCAAAACACGCCAACTGCGGCAGTTTCGGATGACGCTGACGAAAAGCTTCGATCAATTCAATTTCGC
>Ga0302269_1001677_pt1 | contig 10525 bp, 13 predicted proteins | sample III_Bog_E2_2_FD_194560 | JGI IMG/M metagenome (GOLD analysis project Ga0302269, IMG submission 194560) | Peat permafrost microbial communities from Stordalen Mire near Abisko, Sweden - III_Bog_E2_2 | ecosystem: Environmental > Terrestrial > Soil > Wetlands > Peat | place: Sweden: Abisko...
ACAACTTAATAACACTTAAATAAAATGTTGAACATAAAAGAATTATCAAAAGCGCTAAAGCAGGTTGCCGAAGAAAAAGGATTGGATCCGGACAAGGTGTTGGATGTGATCGAATCTTCGATTGCCGCAGCGTACAAAAAAGAATACGGCGAGCGCGGTGAGATCGTAAAGTGCAAGATGGACCAGAAGACCGGCGAGCTTAACTTCTGGCAGATCAAAACTGTCGTGGACGAGACGACGGTACGTTTTGTCGAAGAGGAAGAAGAAGGCGTGGCGGGCGATGATGTCGCCGCCGCTGGGAAAAAAGATGAGGGTAAAAAACAAGAAGAAGCGATCGAAGAAAATGACGAGCAGAAATTGCCCCGTTTTAATCCGGAGCGGCATATCAACTTTGACGAGGCGAAAAAAATAAAAAAAGATGTTGAGCTCGGAGAAGAGATGATGTTTCCGCTTGAGACGCGCGAAGACTTTGGACGCATTGCGGCGCAGACCGCAAAGCAGGTTATTTTGCAAAAGCTGCGCGAGTCGGAACGCGATTCCATTTTGAACGAGTGGCGCGGACGCGAGGGGACCATCGTAAGCGGCGTGATCCAGCGCTTTGAACGCGGAAATATTTTTGTGGATCTTGGCCGCACGATCGGCGTGATGTTCACCAACGAATCCATTCCGGGCGAACACTATCGGGCAGGGGAGCGGTTGCGATTTTTGGTGGTTGCCGTGCAAGAAGATACGCGGTTGCCGGGAATTATCCTTTCTCGTTCACATCCAAAGTTCGTCGCGGAGCTTTTCCGCATGGAGGTTCCGGAGTTGGTTGAAGACGCGATTGAGATCAAGGCAATCGCGCGTGAGCCGGGCAATCGTACCAAGATCGCAGCGGCGTCGAAAGCAGAAGGCGTCGATCCGGTGGGGGCGTTGGTTGGCCAGCGCGGCACGCGCGTGATGGCGGTGAACAACGAGCTTGGTAATGAGAAGATCGATATCGCGGAATGGTCCGATGATCCGGAGAAGTTCATTGCAAATGCGCTTTCGCCGGCGAAGGTTGAGCGAGTGGAAATTTTACCGCGACGCGAGGCGCGCGCGTATGTTCCGGAGAGCCAGCTCTCGCTCGCAATCGGCAAAGGCGGACAGAACGTGCGGCTCGCGGCAAAACTCACAGGGTGGAAGATCGATGTGCGCTCGCAGACGCGCCCGGAAGAAGAAGTGGAGGGCGGCGTTGCGGGGCTTGTTGATGCGGGCAGTTCCAATAGCGATCAGATCGCACCGCCGGAAGCCGACGATAAAGAAGACATCGCAATATAACACTAACGTACTATAATAAAAGAAAAACCATGTCACCCTGGGAAAATATTCCGCTTGGAAAGGATGCGCCGGAGGTAATCAATGTCATCATCGAGATACCAAAGGGCAGTAAGAATAAGTACGAATTTGATGAGGAACTTGGCATCTTCAAGCTTGATCGCGTGTTATACGCTTCATATCAATATCCGCTTGATTACGGATTTATTCCGGGAACGCGGTCCGAGGACGGCGATCATCTTGATGCGCTCATCATCGGCGGCGATCCGCTCTTTACCGGGTGTCTTGCAGAAGTGCGCCCGATCGGCTTATTGAATATGATCGATTCCGGCGAGCCGGATGCGAAAGTGCTCGCGGTGCAGGCGAGTGATCCGCGCTTCAATACGATAAAAGATATAAAGGATATCGAAGCATCCAACCCGCACCTCTTAAAGGAGATTATAAATTTCTTTGAAACATACAAAATTTTGCAAAAGAAGGAAGTGAAGATCTCCGGATGGAGCGATGCGGCGGCGGCGAAAGAAGAAATAAAGAAGGCGCAGGCGGTGTATGAGAAGGAAGCGCACTAGTCGTTGCGCGGGAAAAGTCATTATTATTAGCACATGAAAAAAATGGAATACGAAAACCAGTATCTGATTCCGACTGTTATTGAAAAGACGACCAATGGTGAGCGGGCGTATGATATCTACTCGCGCTTATTAAAGGAGCGCATCATTTTTTTAGGAGGCCCAGTGAGCGACGCGGTCGCGAATACCGTGATCGCGCAACTTTTGTTTTTAGAGCACGAAGATCCAAAGAAAGATATCAAGCTCTATATTAATAGTCCCGGCGGATCGGTCACGGCCGGCATGGCGATCTACGATACCATGCAGTACGTAAAGCCGGATGTGGCGACGATGTGCGTCGGCATCGCGGCATCAATGGGATCGTTCCTGCTTGCCGCAGGCAAGAAGGGCAAGCGCTTTACGTTGCCGAACTCGGAAATACTTTTACATCAGGTGTCGGTTGATTCAATCGGCGGCCAGGCGACGGAGATCGAGATCTCCGCGCGTCAGATTTTAAAGACGAAGGCGCGCTTGAATCAGATCCTCGCGAAGAGTACGGGACAGGCGCTCGCGAAGGTGGAGAAAGACACCGAGCGCGACTTCTGGCTTTCTGCGGAAGAGGCAAAGGCGTACGGCGTAGTGGACGAGATCATTAAGAAGTCATAAAGAAATTGTGGTGAAATAAAAAAAGAGCCCGGCGCTGTGGTAGCGTCGGGCTTTTTACTTAAGAGAAAGATTTTCTATTGAGGCTTGCGAAAGACGATCTGATCACCATCGAGGCGATATTCCGCAGAGCAGGAATCGCTGCCACAGATCATATGTTCGCCGGACCACAACTGCCGCCGTGTGATAAGGCCGATGAGTCCGCATTTTGGATTTGGGCAGGAGAACGCCGCAATAAACGGATTGGCTTGCTCTCCGAGTTTGCCGTAGTTCTCAAGAACAAAAACCGTTCCGGGGTCCATCCGTTCTGGAATATATGTCTCCAACTCTTTCATCAGTTGATTTTCAAGAGGCTTTTCCAACTGCGATTGTGTCGCCATTGCATTCCCTCCTGCGCCATTCGGCGGCCTTCTGTCTACTGTTTTTATCATAGCATTTTCGTGCTAGAATGAAGCTACATGGCGGTCAATAAAGAACTGAATAAGGAAAAAATTGAAGCATTGCTCTCGCGCAATGTGGAAGATGTCATAGACGGGGGTCATTTGCGCGCCGCGCTTCTTTCCGGCAAAAAGCTCCGGGTAAAGTTTGGTATCGATCCGACGGGGGATAAGATCCATATTGGCCGTGCGGTGGCATTTTGGAAACTCAAGGAATTCCAGAATTTGGGGCATACAATCGTGCTCATCATCGGCGACTTTACCGCGCAGGTGGGCGATCCATCCGACAAGCTGGAAAAACGACCATTCATCACTGCAGCACAGGTCAAGAAGAACCTCAAGAATTATTTGCCGCAGATCGGCAAGATTCTCGACCTTAAAAAAGTGGAGGTCCGCTATAACAGCGAATGGCTTAAGAAGTTGAACTTTCAGGAGATATCCGAGCTTGCGGAGGCGTTCACCGTTCAACAGATGGTGGAGCGGCGCAACTTCAAGGATCGTTGGGATGCGCATAAAGAGATCAGTATGCGTGAATTTTTATATCCGTTGATGCAAGGATATGATTCCGTGGCGGTAAAGGCGGACGTCGAACTCGGCGGCACCGACCAACTTTTCAATCTCCTTGCCGGACGAAAGATCCAGGAGCGATATAAACAGAAGCCGCAGGATATTTTGATCAATAAAATGCTCCTCGGCACCGATGGGCGCAAGATGTCCACCAGCTGGGGGAATGTGATTAATATTATAGACGGACCCGACGATCAATTCGGCAAAGTGATGTCGGTACGCGATGATCAGATTCCGAATTATTTCCATCTTGCAACGGATGTGCCGGAGAAAGATATCAAAAAGCACGTCGATGGCATCAAGGGAGGGGACAATCCTAAGAAAGTGAAGGAAATTTTGGCATTCGAGGTGGTCAAGCGCTATTACGGGGAAAAGAAGGCTCGCGCGGCAGCGGAAAATTTTACCAAAACGTTCTCGCGTCGCGAAATTCCGGACGCTATTCCAACCCTCAAGATAACCAGCGGCAATATTTTGCCGGTAGATCTGATCGTCGCTTCCGGCGTGTTTAAGAGCAAGAGTGAGGCGCGCCGCCTGGTTGAGCAAGGGGGATTTGATGTGGATAACCTTCCGTGCCGGGACCCGCAAGTGCCTCTCGTCCTCCGGGGTGGCGAGGTTATAAAGGTAGGTAAAAAGCGCTTTTTTAAGGTTATTCTGTAGTTATCCACAGGGCGGCGTTTGCCGAATTGCCGGATTCTGGTATATTTATAGAGGTCCTTTAAAGCACTAAATATCAAAAATCAAATCGCCCACAAAGCGACCAATTCATTCGAACTACTGTTCGAACCAAGATTCTAGCCCGTGAATTTGACCGGGCAACACGCACAAAACTGCAAACCTTCGGGCGAGCAGTTTTTTTATTTCTCTATTGCGCCCACGGCGATTTTTTTGTATAACATACGCAGCTCTCAAGGGAGCAGAAGGAGGTGTTTTTGGTGCTGGACTTTAATCGTCTTGAGCAACAATATCCGGAATTCGCGCGAGCTGCTGCAGGGTTTGGATTCTTTCCTCAGAGTTTTCGGGAGACGATGATGCAAGTACGGGGATTTTCGCTCGTAAGGCCTGCATCGAGGAATTATCAGGAGCCCGGCGAAATATGTTTTGTCTACGAGCCTCCGGAGGAGCAAAAGGCCAGAGGAAACGATTACCGGGTGATCATTTGTTCCACAAAGCGGAGGATCGGATTCGTAGGCAAGGATTCCGGCTGGGTGATTATTGTAAATGGGGCGGGGAAGATAGTCTATTCCATCGGCCCATTTATTCGCACCAATCTTGATTTCTACGATGACCTACTGTGGGATGGTCGTGTAAGTCGGTGGCGCGTGTTCCATCGCCCCGATCATTGCGGAAAGCTTATGCTATTGGTCCATGGTCAATCCTTAAAGTCGTGTTATTGGTGGTGTGTGGATCATCCAAGGGACCACGATCATAATCGCGGCTTTGACGATTTGCGAAAGCCTTTTCCTCCGGATGTCATGGAGGCACTCATTGCCAGACGAAGAAGACGCAGTGCTCGTCGGAGTGCTCTTCGCGCCGAGGGCAAGGATCCATTTGCCGCATTCAGGTTAAGAATGCGACATCCATGGGTAAAAACCTTTTTACCTTCCGAGATCCAATTTTAAGAAAAAGGGGCGCACACAACGCGTCCCTATTTTTTTTTATCCGATTACATTCTCGTTCCAAATGCTTTCTTCCATACGCCCGCGAAGCGGGGGAACCACGAATAGGCAATGGCACTCTTATATATCCATGTACGGTATGGCTCACCGTTAGCGTCGATGAGCTCGGGGTAGCCACCGTTGCGCTCGGTATCTTCCTTAAGCTGGAGAAGGATGCGTTCCGCGCGGTGGCGGTAGGATCCGTCACCTGTGGCGCTCGCAAGGTCAATCAGGCGATCGGCGAGCTCGACGTTAAACGATGACCACACGGTGCGGCCGTGGTATGACGGTGTTGTGTATTTATGAATGAAATCGCAATCGGGATCTTTACGCGAAACGAAGTAGCAATTGGTGGAAATATCGCGGAACGTCGGATCGGAAAATATTAGGTCGACGGTATTTTTAAAAAGCGCCCGCTCGTCGGGATCGGAAAAATCCCAGAAACCGTTGTGGATGTGCGCGAAGTCGAGCGTGATATTGTCGGTGGCTCGCGGACCGCGCATCGAGGGATCGAGCGAATTGCGAATGTATCCTTCACTACCAAAGAGTTCAAGGATATTTTTTTTATATTTTCCCTTATCAAGATTGAACGCGGCGAATACCTTTCCATCCATAAAACCGAGGCGCTCGGCCTTGGCGAACGTGGTCCATACGTTTGCGCTCACAACGAATCGCATGCGCTCGTTGCGTGTATCTGTCGCGCTCGACATGTTCTTGTGGATATCGAGGAGGAGATATTTCTTTTTATTAATAATAATGGGCTTCAAGCGCGCGGCCATACGCGCAAGTTCCCGCTCGATATTCTTTTTGTGGCGTGCAATAAGCTCGGCTGCGATGTAGCCGGTTTCGCGTGAGGCGGCCGCGAGAGTCTCGAGCCCCGCCAGAATACCGAGCAATGAATCGGACGGCGGCGTCACATAGTTGACCGCGGCAAAGCGTCGCGTGGTGAGCGGGATGATCGTCGTGGTGTATGGCCGGGCGCCCATCGTCTCGAGCGCGGTGCGAAGGCTTCGCTCAAGTAGGATGACACGGTTCTCGCGATCGGCTTCGTCGATGATGGTCGCCGGATTAAGAAGGTCGGGATAAAACCACGCAAAATTTCTCAGATACATTCCCCGGGAATGCGGTGCGCCAGTGGTGATAAAAAGATGCTTCGGGTCGAACGCGCGGCGGATGCTTTCCTCATAGAGCGTGGCGAGTGGCGCCGGCGCCGGCTCCCGCGTGACGACCGAAACAGAGGAGTGAACCAAGAAATTTACTGCCTGCGCAGAATGTGCAAGGTGGCGGTATAACATATTCGTTTTTCCTTCGGAATGTTCCGCCTCCGTGGTCGCTGTGATCCTCTCGCGTAAGGGATGTCCCCAAACGTAAATGATCATCCCGACGATAAGATATGCCGAAATAAGGTAAATAATTAAATGAATCATGCAATAAGCACTCTATGGATAGCATTATAACATGAGGCCTGCGAGCGAGCGTATGGCGAGTAAATAAATAAAAAATGCCTCCGAAGTTGTTCTTTCGGAGGCGTGACTGCGGTTTGGTCAGAACGGGAACGAAGTGTGCTTCCCCTTCGTCGCAAAAGGGATTCGCCAATTCTTTGCCCGTATCGGTTCCATTGGCGGTGCGGGCGGTGGCGGGGTTTGCTCTGTCATGGTGGGATGGCGATGCGTGCGGACGCGGGCGATGCCGATGTTTGTCCCGCTCTCAAGCACAAGAGAAAGGTGATATTTTTTTGCGATCTTTTCCTCTCTATAGCCACCCGTGTCTTGAGGATCGTAGCCAACGATATCGCCCACGCTCATGTCGACCGTGTCCGAGAAGGGGGCACTAGGTTTGGATTTCATAACGGCCACTCCTTTCTATGGGTGGATGTTTCTGGTTCATCTTAACGGAACAGGAACTGCAGACCTGCCCGCATCCTTCGATGTAGTGTTCCCTTATCTCGATCGGATCATCCCTCCGGAATGGGGTCGGCGCGCTACAGCGCACACACCGCTCAATCTCGGAAAGGGGGATCGTCATGTTGATGCGAAATATGATTGCCGGATGGTGGCTCATGTGCGCGATCCTTTCTGAACGTTCTGATAAAAATATATCACAAATGGATTAAAAGTCAAATAATTTAAAATAATCTCTGTCTAAAAATTGAGCGGGCTAAGGGGGGGGTCGCCCGCGACTCGAATGCTTGCTGCCGTTCGCATTTGGTCTGGGCACCGCCTCACAAGAATTTTCTGCTGAAAATTCTTGCTCCGGCGTTCGACTCCGCATCAGTCTCAGCCATAAGAACAGCATGTGCATTTCAAAACCATCCCGGAGGGTGGGCCCGGTTTTGAAATGCACATGCTGTTCTTATGGCTGAGCGGGTTAGTCCACGACATTGGAGCCTACTGGAAAACCACGGGCGGGTGGTTTTCGATCCCTAAATTATCGCACGACCATGCTTCAATTGTCTGAAACCTCGAAAATTGAGGCGTTTTCCGGCTTCGACACTATACGGCAGTGCCGGGCTGATCTCGACGCGATAGAAAGGCAAATTGAGGAAATCGAGGCGCCCGTCCGGGAATTGAAGGACGAAATTCGAAAAATTGAAGGCGCTATCGAGCGCGGCAACACTTTATCCGTTTCCGATCCCGCCGAATTCGCGTCGCAAGGCGGCAATAATTTGCTGAACGAACTGCGCTCCATCCTTTCGAGTAAAATCGCATACCTCGATAATCTTCGCGCCGACATAAAAAATCTACAAGAACCGCTACAAATTACTAAAAGTAATTTATTGGCTTTTCTTGCCCAAGCGCAAGAGAAAAGCCATATAAGAAAAGAAAGAGAAGAACATTTAAGGGAAAACGGGGAAAGCCCGATCAATCTTTTCCGGTGGGTTGCAAGGGTAAAAACCAAGCCGACGATTTGGAAGGTGCTTGCGATGGCGCAGAAAAGAGAAGATCAGATACTGAATGAAATTTGCGATCTGTATCGGCTCAAGATCGTATCAAAAAAAGATTTATCCGATCACTACGCCCGAAAATACAAAGCCTATCGCATCCGCCTCTATCGCAGGGGCTATTACCTCATCCCGGATAGTGAGTTCAAAGGTCGAAAACAAATAATCAAAGAAAATAATGAGATTGCAACCCATGAATTATCGGGCGCGGAATCCCCGCAGTAAGGCGGGCGAAATATGGGTCGGCCTTGCGGGCGGCAACTTCCCCATGCGCGCAGAGAATATCAAGGAAGGGAAGAACGGAGAGATCACTTTCATCCGGCTTGTTGACGGCAAGGACGGCAAGCGGACCGAACGGGTCAAGACGCGGAAGGAGCACGTGATCTACGTTTCGGAAACGCTCAAAGCGGAATAACTCGCCGATTTTCATTTCTGGCGAACGGAGTAAAATAGAGTCATGTACTTGATGTATGTCGATGAATCAGGAGATACGGCTTCGCTCGAACAGGGAGGAAGCCGTGTTTTGTGCCTTACCGGCTGCATCATTGACGAGAAAGATAAACGCGATATCGAGACGCGCTTCCGAGACATCAAGAAAAAGTATTACTTCAAGACGGAGATCGAGATAAAATCGAATTTTCTCCGCTACGCCAACCCAAAGATTGCCGATCCTTCAAAGTCGTCGCCGATCAAACTTTACGACCAAGCTCAGTACGATTCTCTACAGGCAGATATTCAGGAATTTTTAAAAACGATCCCTATCTCGCTTATTTCCGTCGTGATCGACAAAAGGGGCTTTTGGTCAAAATATCCGGCTCAAAATCCGTATCACACCGCATACATTTTTCTCATGGAGCGGTTTCAAACATTCCTTCAATACAAGGACGGCCTCGGCTTGTGTATTATCGATCCGCGTGAAGGGCGCGTGGTTGATAAAAAGAATATCGACAAAGAGCTGAGTAAAATTCACGCCCAGCTCCAATGGGAGGATGGCGGCTTTTGGAAAAAATGCCCACGCATTATTGAGAAAGTTTTATTCTCCGATTCAGAATTAACGACCGGCATCCAGATCGCCGACTTGTATTGCTATCCCATTTATCATCTTTTCCGCTACGATAAACAAAAGGGTGAATACGATTGGTTTGATAATATCTCTGCCCCGAAGCTTTATTATCACAGCACGGTTATTTCTTCATCAAACCCCGAAGATCATCTTGGCCCGCAGGTAGACGGAACGGGCTTAAAATTCTTCCCCCAAGAAACAAAAAAGGACTTCCGCTTTTACGCATGAAGCCCCTCTTTTGATGGGCGGGGAGTTGCCTCCTCGACCACTTGTAGTTTAGCATGCTGCCCTATCTAGTCAATATTGCGATTATGCCGCTCTGGACGGCGCTTGCCGCGCTAGTGTAAAATTGAGGGATCACCCCGTGCCGCATAACACCTGACATCGGGCGGGCGGCACAATCCCTCAATTTTAAATTTGGTGCTCAACTAATCTGCCGTAGGGGATTTTTTTCTTATCTCATCGAAAAAGACATCTACTTCGTGCTCTCTCTCAAGTAAGAAGCCCGTAGTTCCTAACGAGCTAACGCCTTGATAATTCTTATTGAGATCGTCGACTATCTCTTTCAGATATTTTTCCAGATCATCAATAAATGTATCCAGCGCCGTGAGATGTACTTCCGTTTTCATTTCGCCAGCCCTTTGATCGGCGTGAAGCATATATTTATTTATGACCGCTTCTAATTTTTCATTTTTCCATTGCTCAAATAATTCTGTGTGCCGATTCTTTAGCGGCATGTCTTTGAGATGCCCCACGACAAACTGAAAATTGTGAGTGCGCCCATCTCGATCAAAAAATTTTCTACAATCGCTCAATTGTGAAATAACATATCCATACCAAACAAACCGCACCATATCATTATACTCAGTAAGATTCGTTTTCTTCAGCTCAGCTTCAAATTTTCGAAAAACGACTCGCCGCGTCATTATGTCGAGCAAGAGATTCTGAAAAAACTCTAGTTCCTTATTTAAGCTCATGCAATTTTCAGTGCCCATATCAGGGTAATAATCTGCCTAATTCGAACCAGTCCAAGTAACGTTATGGATATTCTGAATAATTCCCTCGTTGGTAAAATTTCCAGTGAGAGTAATCCATGTTGGTATCCCCAATAGACATAAGCCGTTCGCATCTTTTGAAAAGGCAACGCCACCGGAATTTCCGCTATCAATTGTCGCAGAAATATAATAATTAGCATATGGCAAGCTACTACCTTGGGGGATTAAATAATTTCCGCTGATAACCCCATTTGTGGTGATTTGATTTTTGAATGCGCCTCCTAAATTATCTTTAATATTAATTGAAGAAAAGGCAGGATAGCCCACAACTATCACCGGAGAATTTGATGGCATGCTAGCAGA
>Ga0302269_1001680_pt1 | contig 10518 bp, 5 predicted proteins | sample III_Bog_E2_2_FD_194560 | JGI IMG/M metagenome (GOLD analysis project Ga0302269, IMG submission 194560) | Peat permafrost microbial communities from Stordalen Mire near Abisko, Sweden - III_Bog_E2_2 | ecosystem: Environmental > Terrestrial > Soil > Wetlands > Peat | place: Sweden: Abisko...
CTCTGTGAACTTCAATAGCACAATTTAAAATTTCATGACATAGTTTATTAATCTCATTTTTAGTAGAATACATATATAATTGATTTAAAATTATTTTTTGTGTCCTCTTTTCTATATTACATTCTTCTAAACCACAGTTAAGTAAAAAATTAAAATACATAACCACAATAGACACAATAGAGCACAAAAATAAAATAAAAAAGAACACAATAGAGAAATACCTGACGGTATTTTAAGATTTCAAACCAGATCATATAATCAAATGCCTTATTCCTAAAGGCAATTGTCTATTAACTATTGTGGTCAATTTGTATTATATTTTAAATTGTAAATGAATAAATTGTAAATAAATTTGTTTCCTACTGTGTCTATTGTGGTTAGTATTAGTATATTGAATTTTTAATCTATTGTGTTCTTCTATTGTGTCCTAATGTGTCTATTGTGGTTATGTATTTTATATATCTTGTGTCCTCTTGTGGTTAGTTTTATCCAACCATGCTTTCTATTGATATTTTAATCTATTGTGTTCTTCTATTGTGTCCTAATGTGTCTATTGTGGTTATGTATTTTGTATTTATTGTGTCCTCTTGTGGTTCATCTTTTTTATCCCACCGAGCCTTCCAGAGTGACCTGAAGCAGTTTCTGTGCCTCCACCGCAAATTCCATAGGCAACTGGTTCAGCACTTCTTTCGCATACCCGTTGACGATAAGTCCCACTGCATCTTCCGTTGAAATGCCCCGTTGATTGCAATAAAAGATCTGGTCCTCATTGATTTTAGAAGTGGTGGCTTCGTGTTCGACCACTGACGAATCGTTACTTACTTCCATATACGGGAAAGTATGTGCACCACATTTATCACCCAGCAGCAAACTGTCACATTGTGAGTAATTACGTGAATTCACGGCATTTTTATTGATCTTCACCAGACCACGGTAACTGTTCTGGCCCTGGCCTGCCGAAATACCCTTCGAAAGGATATGACTGCGGGTGTTCTTGCCGATATGCAGCATTTTAGTGCCGGTATCCGCCTGTTGATGATGATTGGTGACAGCTACCGAATAAAACTCAGCAGAAGAGTTGTCGCCCAGTAAGATACAGCTCGGATATTTCCATGTAATGGCTGAACCGGTTTCTACCTGTGTCCAGGAAATCTTTGAATTATCCCCTTTACAAATGCCCCGTTTAGTCACAAAATTAAAAATTCCCCCTTTGCCGTTCTTATCACCGGGGTACCAGTTCTGAACAGTAGAGTATTTTACCTGAGCATTTTTCAATGCTATAATTTCGACAATGGCTGCATGAAGTTGGTTCTCATCGCGCATAGGTGCCGTACATCCTTCGAGGTACGAAACATAACTGTCTTCATCCGCAATAATCAGGGTACGTTCAAATTGCCCTGTATTCAGGGCGTTAATCCTGAAATAAGTCGAAAGTTCCATGGGGCAACGTACACCTTTTGGAATATAAACAAATGAACCATCGCTAAATACAGCCGAATTTAAAGTGGCGAAAAAATTGTCGGTATAAGGCACTACCGAGGCCATATATTTCTGTACCAGATCAGGGTGGTGTTCCACCGCCTCACTGAATGAACAGAAAATAATTCCTAATTCGGATAAACTCTCTTTGAAGGTCGTTTTGACTGAAACACTATCCATCACGGCGTCTACGGCAACTCCCGACAAAGACATGCGTTCGTGCAACGGAATGCCGAGTTTATCAAAAGTCTTTATCAATTCAGGATCCACCTCGTCCATACTCTTAAGTGCATTTTTACGGGGTGCGGCATAATAGGCAATGCTTTGATAATCAATTTCAGGTATGTTGAGATGTGCCCATTCCGGCATCTTCAGTGTTAACCAGTACCGGTATGATTTCAAACGGAAATCAAGCATCCATTCAGGTTCATTTTTCTTTTTCGAAATAAGACGCACCACATCTTCACTCAGTCCGATGGGAATAATGTCTGTTTCGATATCGGTTGTAAAACCATATTTATATTCTCCCTGGGTTACCTGTTCTAATATAGTTTCTGACATAATATCAATTTATTAAAGAGACAGATGATAAATCATCCTTTTTGAAATAAGCTGCAAAGGTACAAAAAAATACATTTTCAAATGCTATCATCTTAGCCTAACTACAGTAGACTCATAACATTTGCTATTGCATATTTGTTTTAAATCCATTATATATTGACATACGTTGGGAAAAACTAAGGAAAAGAGTTTGAAGAGTTTGAAGAGTTTGAAGAGTTTGAAAGGTTTGAAGAGTTTGAAGAGTTTGAAGAGTTTGAAGAGTTTGAAGAGTTTGAAGAGTTTGAAGAGTTTGAAGAGTTTGAAAGGTTTGAAGAGTTTGAAGAGTTTGAAGAGTTTGAAGAGTTTGAAGAGTTTGAAGAGTTTGAAGAGTTTGAAAGGTTTGAAGAGTTTGAGGTTATGAGATAGTCGCCCTCCCACTTGGTGTTGATTGCAGAAAACGTGAATCTTAGATGTGGGAGTGCGACTAAAAGGATCGAGGAGTTTGAAGAGTTTGAAAGGTTTGAAGAGTTTGAAAGGTTTGAAAGGTTTGAAGAGTTTGAGGTTATGAGATTGTCGCCCTCCCACTTGGTGTTGGTTGCAGAATGCTTGTGCCTTAGATGTGGGAGTGCGACTAAAAGAGTCGAGGAGTTTGAAGAGTTTGAAGAGTTTGAAGAGTTTGAAGAGTTTGAAGAGTTTGAAGAGTTTGAAGAGTTTGAAGAGTTTGAAAGGTTTGAAAGGTTTGAAGTTTGAAGAGTTTGAAAGGTTTGAAGAGTTTGAGGTTATGGGATTGTCGCCCTCCCACTTGGTGTTGGTTGCAGAATGATTGTGCCCTGGATGTGGGAGTGCGACTAAAAGGGTTGAGGAGTTCCGGGTTTCACGCAGTAAACCTCAAAACGTACGAAATACTTTTGAGCGTTTTCCTGTTCTATCTTATGTCTTTTGTCTTATGTCTTATGTCTTAGCTCTCGGTTCTTAGCTCCTATTTCTTCTTCTCCAGTTGTTTCTGAATCTTCTTAATCGCCGATTCAATTGATTTCTCAGGTTCAATAACATTGTAATCGCCCCAGAATTGATGATCGGTAAAGCCTGTTGCCTGGTCACTGATAATAACGGATGGTTTTAGTCTCTCTTTGAAATCGACAGCGTTGGCTTCTGAACCTTTACCCCAATCGGTTATTGCCATTTCTACAGTGGAAAAATAATTTGTATTGAATAATCTTTTCTTCCAGATAATTTTCAACCCAAGTTCAATACGGCTGTACGAATAATACCATTTCCCATCTTTTTCAAGATAGTCTATTCTGTATTTCGTTTCAGTCGGATATACTCTGGCATTGAACGGCTTTTTCATGATAAAAAAACTTGCTGCTTCCTCTTTATTGGTTATATTCAGACTGAAAACAGCACTTTTTAACGCTAAACTCTGAGCATCAATATAAAGTTTCCCAAAATACAGAGGCTCAGAATCGTTTGCTCTTTGTTTAAAATCGAGCACATAAATCAGCTTGTTATCGGCATGGGTAGAGCGGTCAAAAGTGAATTCGTAATTTTTAAATATCTCATCTGTGAAAAGATAATCGGGATTTTTCATGATGTCAAGGTACAATGAGTTGAAAGGACCACCCTGCAATTTAAATGTCAGCGTATCCAGTTTTGAATAATCTGCTTTTTTACGTGCTTTGTAAAGCCTCACTGCGTCTGCTTTTGACGAAGTGTAAGGCTGTTTTTTTATTTCAACAACAGCTTCGGATAACGATACATACTTTCTGTTTTTCTTAATCGTTTCTCTGTAGAAGGCGGTCATTAGGGTTTGGGTGTTAAAATAGTTATGGCCTTTTTTCTCCAGTACAGCCCTCATCAGCACTTCAGCATCTTTCGAAATGACATTTAATTCGGGCAATTCAATTGCAGTCGGTTCCATACTGATTTTTGATTTCCCGGATTTTAAATCAGTCAATGAAACGGTTTTATTTTTAAATCCAATAAAGCTTACTACAATACTTGGATTGGGGAGATCGGTTGGTATTTTAAGTGAAAATTCTCCTTCACTGTTCGAAATGGTGGAGATATTCATTCCGGATACAATGAGACTGGCATATGGCAATGCATTCCCTGATTTCTTATCGACAATTTTACCCTTGTATTCTGTAAAGTGTTCAGATTCGGTATTTGTTGTTACCGGTAAGTTCGAAAGAGTATTCGCTGTGACGGGCATCACTGTTACTATAAGGACAAACAAACAGATTGACATTATTTTGTCAAATGCAATGTGGGTTTGAGTTTTCATATTCAACAGATTTAAATGTTAGAACCTCCAAAAATAACAAAAAATGTCCGAATATAAAATAGAGATTGATGTTTAATTGATACTTAAGATATTATAACAATCGAATTGGTTAATTGGTTCCGTGTTCCGCGTTCCGCGTTCCGTGTTCCGTGTTCCGTGTTTGACGTTCCGCGTTCCGCGTTGAAGATGAAAAGTCAATAAATTAGTTGAATGTTTGAATGGTTGATCCCGTAAACGGGCCGTTACTTGTTCCGTTGGTTAACTGGTTGATTGATTAATATGTTAGTTCAATGGTAAATAGAAAATCCTTCTATTGTGTTCTCTGTAGTTAAAATGTATAGATATAGGCGCTTAAGCAGCTCAAATTAAATGATTGATTGTGAACTGTATAATAAAATTTAGGACCTCTTTTATGGGCGCTATTCATCAAATATTACCGACTATTGTTACTAATTTTCAATTGCCTCCAGCTTTAGCTGGAGTATGATTATGCATTAAATATTGGCTTTAGCCGAATATATTATTTTACAATCTATTTAATATCAGTTGATATGAATTTGGCTAAAGCCTCAATCACTATTTAAATTTCAAATCCTCCAGCTAAAGCAGGAGTCAATTGATGAAGAAAAACGGGCGGTCTAAGCGCCTAAACCTAAAAATGTAATTTCGTTGAAGTTAAATATGAATATTCAGTTGGGGAATAAAACAAATATATTTATTTTTGCAGTACAAAATTTCCACTGTAAAGTTGTACACTTTCGTTCAGAATAAACGTACACTTTCCAGTTTTTCCCAATCAGATTCCCAACTCCGTAATTTTACCGATAGGCACCCTGATTTGCTTTTAATCTGTTTCAGACATTACGGTCTGCATCCTGCGACACTCCCATCACATTCCATATATATCACAGTGATGTCACAGTGATGTCACAGTAATAACACAGTGATATTACAGTCCTATATAGGACTGTGATATATCTGTGAAATATCTGAATTATTCCTGAATTAGTAGAATGTATTTTAAGGAATGTGATGGGAATGTCACGGGAATGAGCAAGGAGTAAGAGGGAAGGAGCAAGGAGTAAGAGGTAAGAGGTAAGGAGCAAGGAGTAAGAGGTAAGAGGGAAGGAGCAAGGAGTAAGAGGTAAGAAGCAAGGAGTAAGACAAAAGACAAAGGACAAAGGTAAGGGGTAAGGACATAAAAAAATAAAATAAAGAAACTGATGGTCAATGGCTTTGCCCTTCTCCTTGGGAGAGGGGGCAGGGGGAGAGGTCGGTATTTGTATGGAGTAAGAGATAAGGAGTAAAAGGTAAGGAGTAAGGAGTAAGAGGTTAGGAGCAAGATGCAAAGTAGACAATAGTAGGTAGTATGTAGTGCAATAAAAATCAGAACATGACACAAATTAACCCATTTGATTTAAATCAGGATACAACAAAAATGAGGGTCGTTTCAATTAAAGAACCGGAACGACCCGCATTATGAAAAAGGATTTAATTATTCTATTCTTAGTATCGGAATCAATATATGATTTTATAAGTTTTGACTTCCTGGTTTTGTTTCACCTGCAATAAATAAATTCCTTTCTGAGATAGATTCAATTTTATTTCAGAAGATGAATTTTGAACTGATTGCAGTTGTTTACCTACTATATCCAGCACTAGAATATTGCTGTTCGTTGGTAAATTCCAGACAGATATTCCCGTGGCATTTACTGTCCATTTTAGTTTGTTATTTGTCAGATCGGTCACACCACTTGAAAGTTGTAATGTATGAACAGTAATCTGATCCGATTCTATGGTGCTGTTTCCTTCGGGAGTTATTTTATAGAAATAGGTAGAATCGGGTTGAAGATCTGTAACTGAATAACTCAATACATTTCCTACCGACACCGGATATCCGTTCACTGACACAGGTACCTGTGGAGAGCCCTGAGTGGCCAGTTTCACATAATCGACATAGACCCTGTGGCCTGATCCGGCAGCTGCATATAGGGAAATAGTTGACGTACTAGTCTTAACCGGAACATTTACAGTGTAAGTCTGGTAATTAATACCGGTAATCCAGGTTGCCAGGGTGTCGGAATTTACAAGAACAGAAAGTTTTGCCCCTGCATCATTGTTATATTGTTTCGCAATGACTGTCAAAACAGTAGGGAATGTTGACAGGTCGAGGGCAGGAGATGTAATTTCTCCATAATTAGATCCTGACGAAAATTTAATGGCACTTGCCAGAGAATTATCAGTATAACCTTTACTTGTCCATCCTGTAGGCAATCCGGTTAAAAAATCTTCTTCCAATATGGATGTTGGTCCGGTACTGCCGTTTCCTGCCAAAGTATAAACATTCAGATTGTATCCTGTAGCCAGGGCGGATGAAGTCCAGTTAGCGGTAAAGCCGTTAGTGGTAATATCGCTTGCCCGGATTGCTTTAAAGCCATCGATACAGGTTGCATTTAAGGTGATCGGGGTAGTTGCAATTCCACCTCCTGAAATGGTGAGCAGGGCTGTTTGATTCCCTAAACTCTGTGCCGAATAATTGATGACAAGTCTGAAACCGGCCTCTGCATTTACTTGTGGTATTGTAGCAGCAGGGATAGTAAATGCTGATGGGTTCGTTCCGCTTAATGAAAGCGTTAAATCACCGGATAGATGAAAGCCTTTAATAAACACCGACATTGTATCGGTCGTTTGAAAGACTACCGTTCCGAAATCTGCTGTTGAACCGATAGTAGGAGCACCCAGGTAAGTAGGTTGAACATTGGTTGACGTAAATGTTTCTGTTGTTTTATTCCCCCAGATATATTCTTCCAGGCCGGGATTATCAATGAAAGGATTTCTGTTGTTTTGAATGCCGTAAACAGCGTTATTCCGAAGAATCTCTTTTGCACTAACAGGATCTTCCCTGCTCCATTTCAGGAACAGATTCATGGCATAAGGAGTAAATCCCAAATCAGCCGAACTATACACCACTTCGGCACCGGCACTCCAGCTTTCGCATAAACCTGCATAACGGGTAGCCATATAGAAATAGGTCCGGGCAATATCACCTTTATATTCGTCAACCGGTTCAAATACAATTCCCGTGTAGCCGGCAAAACCGGATGTGCCCAGTTTACTCCCGTTTGCCGAAGTGTAAGTTGTCGTTCCAACTTCACCATAGGGATAATTATTCCGCTCCCCGTTTACTTTCCCATCAGTGGGATAGACATTAAACAGGTCGCTTACCATGGGCGACGCTGAGGCAAACCAACTTTGGGGCGAAGTATGTTCCCTGTTATAACAATCACATTCATTTGAATAAATCCCACATTGTTGGGCTCCTAAGTTAAATGTACAATTGGAGTACATATCCCATATTTTACCTGATGAATTTTCGTCAGTCGATTTATAGGCAGTCCATAAGCCATCATAGGTGGTTACACTTTGTCCGTTTGTAATAATTGCCTGGATGGCTGTGCGTAAATCAGTTGTGTTTTTACCTGTCGCGGTATCGTAATACCCTTTTGAAGGTTGAGAAAAAACTGAAAGAGAAAGCGAAAGGAGGAGAAAAGTAAATAGTTTATTCATAAAAATTCTTTGAAAAGTCTAATAAATACAGTTTCTGATGACAACAAATGTAGGTATATAGTTTCGTATATTTATTCAAAATCATATTTTTATAAGTTTTTGAATAAATATTTTACACGATTGTAATATAAACACCCGCTTTTTTTGTTAATACATCAAACATATTTGAATTTCATGAAGAATCGTTCTGAAAAGACGTATTTCAGATTCGTTTTTCAATACCGAAAGATTGGTCTACTTTTGTAATCAGAATAAAAAACGTTTTTCAGAAGAGAAAACTAACATTAACTATTTCGATTATGACAATAGATTTAAAGAACAATATAGAGCCCGACAATATGAAATTTCAAACTCCGCCAGACAGCATTATGCAGTTGGCTGATTATGAACGTGCACCTTCAGTGTCGATTGATACGAAAAAAGAATATATGTTACTGAGTTATCACAGCACCTATAAATCGCTGGATGATTTGAATCAACAGGAGATGAGTATGGGCGGATTACGAATTAACCCGGTTACGAACATTGGTTCATCGGTTAATTATATAAGTAACCTGAAGGTAAGAAAGGTAAGTGAAACAGAACCTGTTCAGGTGTCTGGCCTTCCCGAATATCCACGTATCGCTTTTGTAACCTGGTCGCCTGATGAGACGAAGATTGCATTTACAAATACTGTTAGACCTGGGGTTGAACTCTGGGTACTTGATGTGGCAACAGCAACAGCTATATGCCTGACACAGCCCGTTGTCAATGCCAATCTGGGTAATCCACTGAACTGGTACCGTAACAGCCGGCAATTGTTAGTCCGTTTATTACCAAAAGATCGTCCGGCATTGATTGACCCCGCGACAAAATTGCCGAATGGACCGACTGTATCGGTGAGTAACGGGTCGGTATCTCAAAACCGCACCTATCCCGATCTGTTGAAAAACGCATCGGATGAAATTAATTTTGTAACACTTACTTCCTCCGAATTGTATAAAATTGATTTAAACGGTACAACAGAATTGTTTAAAGAAGCAGACATGTATGCCGGCGAATCATTTTCGGCAGATGGAAAATGTCTCCTGGTTACAACATTGCGTAAACCCTTTACCTATATTGTACCGCTAAACCGCTTTCCACAGCTTTCGGTTGTCTACGATCTGGCGGGAAATGAAGTGAAAACCGTGAATGAAGTGCCACTTTCGGAGGTATTGCCTAAAGGATTTATGTCAGTACGCAAAGGAAAACGCGGGCTGAGCTGGCGCCCTGACCAACCTGCCACACTTTATTTTGTCGAGGCGTTGGATGGGGGTGACCCGGAACAAAAAGTCGAATACAGGGATGCCCTTTACCAATGGAAAGCTCCTTTTAGGGAAGCACCTGCTTTCATTTCGAAAACAATATCCAGGTTTTCGCATGTGATCTGGGGAAATGATTCGGTAGCAGTCATCCAGGACGAATGGTATGATACCCGGAATGAAAAGACGTATCTGATTAATCCGGCTACCTCGGATGAGAATCCAAGAATCATCAACGACCGTAATTTCCAGGATGTGTATTCCGATCCCGGAATCTTTGAAACTGAAAAAAATGAATATGGTAAATATGTGCTTGCCATCGAAAACAATAACTTATACAGCGTTGGTGAAGGACATACCCCGACAGGGCAATTCCCTTTTATTGATGAATTTAACCTGAAAACGTTGAAATCAAAACGTATCTATCAATCGGCTTACACCGATAAAATGGAAGAAATTATTGATGTGGAGGATTATAAAAGAGGGGAAGCATTGGTACGGATTCAATCGAGGAATGAATATCCGAATTATTATTTCCGCAACTTTAAGAAAAAAAATTCACTGACGCAAATCACCCATTTCCCGAATCCATTTGAAAGCATTAAGGATGTCTATAAAGAAGTGATTAAGTATCAAAGAGCCGATGGTGTGGAACTTTCGGGAACTTTATATCTGCCGGCGGATTATGACAGGACAAAAAAGGAAAAGCTTCCGCTCCTTATCTGGGCATATCCTACCGAATATATTGATAAGAACAGTGCCGGACAAAGCACAGCGAACTCCAATGAGTTCACATTCCCGTATTACGGTTCGTTTGTGTATTGGGTGACACGCGGGTATGCAGTGCTTGATGATGCCGCTTTCCCGATTATAGGTGAAGGAAGCGCCGAACCCAATGATACATTTATCGAACAACTGATTTCGAATGCCAAAGCGGCCATCGATGCAGTAGATACGCTGGGATATATCGACCGCAAAAAAGTAGCGGTTGGCGGACATTCATACGGCGCATTTATGACAGCAAATCTGTTGACCCATTGTGACCTGTTCGCGTGCGGGATTGCCCGTAGCGGGGCTTATAACCGTACAATGACCCCCTTTGGCTTCCAGAGTGAGCAACGCAATTACTGGGATGCCCCGGAAGTATACAATGCGATGTCACCGTTTATGAATGCCGATAAAATGAAGACCCCCTTACTCCTTGTTCATGGGGAAGAGGACAACAATCCGGGTACATTTACCCTTCAAACCGAACGTTACTTCCAGGCTCTAAAGGGACTCGGAGCTCCTGTACGCATGCTGATCCTTCCAAAGGAAGCCCATAACTATGTGGCCCGTGAAAATATCATGCATCTGCTTTGG
>Ga0302269_1001682_pt1 | contig 10511 bp, 5 predicted proteins | sample III_Bog_E2_2_FD_194560 | JGI IMG/M metagenome (GOLD analysis project Ga0302269, IMG submission 194560) | Peat permafrost microbial communities from Stordalen Mire near Abisko, Sweden - III_Bog_E2_2 | ecosystem: Environmental > Terrestrial > Soil > Wetlands > Peat | place: Sweden: Abisko...
TTCTTGATAAAAGGGGAACAACCGGAAGGAAGGAAGAATACAGCCAGTCGCATAAACCTGTTCTGGAGCAGGACGAAGCAGTAGGCCATGCCGTCCGGGCTGCTTATATGTATTCGGGAATGGCAGACGTAGCGGCACTTACGGGAGATAAAGGATATATTGATGCCATTGATCGCATTTGGAGCAATATCGTCAATAAGAAACTCTACATTACCGGTGGGATAGGAGCTACCGGAAATGGTGAAGCATTTGGTAAAAACTATGAATTACCTAATATGTCGGCTTACTGTGAAACCTGTGCTGCCATCGGGAATGTGTATCTGAACTACAGGTTATTCCTGTTGCATGGTGATGCTAAATATTACGATGTGTTGGAACGCACGCTTTACAACGGACTTATTTCGGGTGTCTCGTTGGATGGGGGTAGTTTCTTTTACCCGAATCCATTGGAATCAAACGGACAATATCACCGTCAGCCATGGTTTGGTTGTGCCTGTTGCCCCTCCAATATCTGCCGTTTTATTCCTTCTGTACCCGGATATGTTTATGCGGTCCATAACAGCGATGTGTATGTCAACCTGTTTATGTCAAACCATTCCGACCTGAAAGTAAATGGCAAAGCAGTAGAATTGAAACAGAGTACCGACTATCCCTGGTCAGGCGATATCCATCTGGAAGTATCACCAAAAAGCAAACAGGAAATCACGCTGAAAATCCGGGTTCCGGGATGGGTGCAGGGGAATGTGGTTCCCGGAAACCTTTACAGCTATAGCGATAAAAAGACTCTGGGCTACATGGTGAAAGTAAACAGGAAAGAAGTAACAAGTACGATAGAAAAAGGTTATTTCAGTATTCATCGTGCATGGAAAAAAGGAGATAAAGTTGAAGTCCATTTCGATATGGAAGCCCGGACTGTAAAAGCAAATCCGGCAGTGGAAGCCGATCGCGGTAAGATAGCCGTTGAACGCGGTCCTATTGTTTATTGTGCCGAATGGCCTGATAATGACTTCAACATCTTCAGCATTATTATGAATAAGAAACCTGTATTCAAAGTAGAAAACAAACCCGGTTTGCTTTACGGAATCAATACCATTCAAACCGATGCACAATCGTTGAGCTATGATGCTCAAGGTAAGTTGGTGGCAAAGGAAGTGAAACTGAACATGATTCCATATTATGCCTGGGCACACCGTGGAAGCGGTGATATGGCTGTGTGGTTGCCGATAGATCTGAACGCAACACGTCCTTTAATGCCTCCGACCATTGCTTCGGAAAGTAAAACAAATGCATCCTATAAAGCTACATCACTCTCAGCTATTCATGATGGTCTGGTTCCAAAAGACGAAAATGACCGCTCTATACCTTACTATCATTGGTGGCCAAAAGAAGGAACGACTGAATGGGTTTCGTATGAATTTACAACTGAAAAAACAGTGAGCCATACAACAGTTTACTGGTTTGACGATTCGCCATGGGGTGGATGCCGGGTGCCTCAATCATGGAAAGCATATTATAAAAATACAGCCGGTGAATGGACACCTGTAGAAAATACAAATCCTTACGGAGTTGAAAAAGGAATTGGAAACGAAGTTGTTTTTAAGCCTGTTACTACCAATTCTATGAAAATTGAAATTAAACTCCCCGAAAAGAATGCTTCAGGTATTTACGAGTGGGAAGTAGAATAAACAAATAAAGGATTTAATTCTTCAGAATTTCACCGGAATAAGAACATATTTCTTATTCCGGTGATTTTTTTATACAAACAGTCTCTTGCCTCTTACCTCTCAATGCTCAATGCTTAATGCTTAATGCTCAAAGCTCAATGCTCAAAGCTAAATTCTCCCAATTCACTCCTCGTTCCTCGCTTTTCATTCCTGAACATGTGAGAGTAAAGGTCTTTTTATTCGCGATATTGAAATCGCGAGACCCAATTAACACACCGGAATGTAAAAAAAAGAACAGGAGCAAAGAAAAAAAAATTAGTTCCCGGAACTTTTCAAACTTTTCAAATGGAGCTTGCGACATCCCGATCTATCGGGGCCCTTTTAAACCCTTTTAACCGTGAATAAATTGCAAAACCATCTGCCAAACCTCCGCCGACTATCCGCCCTGCTTTATTGGTTCAAATTTGGTTTGTTTTTGGTTCGGAATTCTAAGTCAATCAAATCTGATACTACATCAATATACATTTCACTTAGGATTCATTTCTCTTATAAGAGAAGTGACTTTATTATGATATATAAATGATTGTATAATGATATATAAGTGATATACATATCCAAACCAATTCTAAACCAATACTAAAGGAATACACTTTCCTGTAATGTGAGCGGAATCTCGCCAACATTTGACGCACATTTCTGATAATATCCGGCTTTTATTTTTTTTTGGAATTGAAACCGGAAAGGAAATTCTATTCGGGGAACCACGATTTTGCAGACCACTTTGAATCTTTTTCAGGAACAGGCAATACAAAAAAAAGGTTGTTGAGTTTTTTCTGCTTTTGTGAAGATTCGATGATAAAAAAACATTCTTGCTGATTTAGGGATTCATCCCAAATGATATCAATCTACTTTTGACCTAAATATTTTTAGTTTTTCTAACCAATAATTCAATACACCATATTGTACTGCATGATAGGACAGAATCATTTAAAATGAAAGTATCAAATGTTTCATACTGCATGAATTAGAAAAATACGTCATGAAATACTTATTGTACAAAATACAATAAAACTATTTTGTTATTGTATTAAATACATAATTTAAATAATTGAATATGTGTTTTATAACATAATAAATATTCAAATATATTTCAACTAAATAAACTATTTTTGTCGTCTGAACAATTTTTTATGAATATATGGCGACCGAAAATTTATATAATCCGCATATCTCTGTCGACTGTGTTGTTTTTGGTTTTGATGGCGAAAACCTGAAAGTATTACTTATTGAACGCAGCATCGACGAACAAAATGAGTTGTATAATGATAAGAAACTTCCCGGGAGCATAATACTATATGATGAAGATTTAGATGATGCAGCTTCGCGCGTGTTGAATGAATTGACAGGTATTAAAAATATCTATTTAAGCCAGTTTAAAAGTTTTGGCAGTCCGAACCGCACTGCAAATCCGCGTGATGTTTTATGGCTCGAACGGACTACCCAATTAAAAATCGGACGCATTGTCACGGTTGCTTATGTGGCCCTTATCAAGATTGACAGGAAAATACTGTTTAATGCAGATAATACATCTGCAAGTTGGTATGATGTAAATGAAATTGCAACCATGCATCTTGCATTTGACCATAATGTGATTATTGAAGACGGACTGAAGCACATCCGGCACAGGCTGGATCTGGAACCACATCTGTTATTTGAACTGTTACCCCGTAAATTCACCATTTCGCAACTTCGTACCTTATATGATGTAGTTCATCAAAAGCGGTCGGATGTCAGGAATTTTCAGAAGAAAGTGGCACAAATGCCTTATCTTGTCATGTTGGATGAATTTGAAGAAGGTGTTCCTCACCGGGCGGCAAGGTTGTATAAGTTTGACAGGAAGAAGACGTGAGACGTTTCGCGTTCCGTGTTTCGTGTTCCGTGTTTGAGGAGTTTGAGGTTTGAAGAGTTTGAAGAGTTTGAGGAGTTTGAAAGGCCCTGATAGATTGGGATGTCGCAAGCTCCATTTGAAAAGTTAGAGGTTTGAAAAGTCTTTGAAGTCAATTGATTTTGTGGGTTGAACTATTAATTATTTAAAAATTTGGGTTGATTTGTTGTTTATTTGTCATTGAATTTTTTGTTGATTAAAGAGTATTCAATTAACCAATTAACCAATCAACCAATTAACCAATTAACCAATTAACCAATTAACCAATTAACCAATTAACCAATTAACCAATCAACCAATTAACCAATTAACCAATTAATCAATCAATCAACCAATCAACTCAATTAACTCAATCAACTAATTATAAATAAAATATGTATCTACTTGGTTATGATTTAGGAAGTTCGTCGGTAAAGGCGAGTCTGGTGAATGCCGAAACGGGTGAATGCGTTTCGAGTGCATTTTTTCCAAAAAAGGAAATGGAGATTAAATCGGTGAAAGCCGGTTGGGCAGAACAGGATACCGAAACATGGTGGACAAATCTGAAACTGGCAACGGAAGCTGTGTTGGCTGAATTTGGGAAAGATCCTTCATCCATTAAAGCTATTGGCATATCCTATCAGATGCACGGTTTGGTGTTGGTGGATGAAAACCAGAAAGCTATACGTGATTCGATTATCTGGTGCGACAGTCGTGCAGTACCTTACGGACAAAAGGCGTTTGAAGAAATAGGGAGTGAAAAATGTTTGTCGCATTTACTCAACACCCCGGGTAACTTTACATTGTCCAAAATGGCATGGGTAAAGGAACATGAACCTGAAAATTACGCGAAAGCAAGATACTATATGTTGCCGGGTGATTACCTGGCCATGCGTATGACAGGAAAAGCCTGTACTACAGCATCCGGTTTATCGGAAGGCATTGCCTGGGATTTTAAAGAGGATGCACCTGCTAAATTCTTATTCGATTATTTTGGATTTGATACAAAACTGATTCCTGAAATTGTACCTACTTTTGGTCAACAGGGAAACTTAAAAGCAGGTATTGCTGCAGAACTTGGATTGGCTGCCGGTACTCCTGTAACTTACCGTGCAGGTGATCAACCTAACAATGCTTTATCATTAAATGTGTTGAATCCGGGGGAAATAGCTGCGACAGGTGGAACTTCGGGTGTTGTATATGGTGTAAACGATGATTCCAGGTATGATCCTCAATCGCGCGTAAATTCATTTGCACATGTGAATCATACCAAAGAAGCCACTCGCGTAGGTGTGTTGCTTTGCATAAACGGTACGGCTATTTTAAATACCTGGATAAAAAACAATGTGGCCCCCGAAGGGATCAGTTATGAAGAGATGAATGAACTGGCAGCTCAGATTCCTATTGGAAGTGAAGGAGTCAGCATAATACCGTTTGGAAATGGAGCTGAACGTGTACTTGGAAATAAAGAACCAAATTGCTCTATCCATGGCATCAATTTTAACCGCCATACCAAAGCACATCTGGCACGGGCGGCACACGAAGGGATTGCATTCTCTTTTAAATACGGTATGGACATTATGAACCAAATGGGAATAGAAACAAAAACTATTCGTGCCGGATATGCGAATCTGTTTTTAAGTCCAATTTTCCGTCAGACACTGGCTAATATCACAGGGGCAACCATTGAACTTTATAACACCGATGGTTCGGTGGGTGCAGCACGTGGAGCAGGAATAGGAGCAGGGATCTACAAAACCGCCGAAGAAGCTTTTGCTACGTTGAAGAAAATAGTCATTGTAACTCCGGAAACTGAAAATGTGGCTGCAAGTTTGAACGCGTACGAAATGTGGGGAAAACATATTTAATTTACTATATATTCATTTACAATTTACAATTGAAACAGAACAAAGTATTTAACTAAATAATTAAAATTATGAGCACAAAAGTTTATTTTCCATCAGTGGAAAAGATCAAATTCGAAGGTAAAGAAAGTAAAAACCCTTTGGCATTCCGTTATTACGATGCTGAAAAAGTGGTTTATGGTAAACCAATGAAAGAATGGTTTAAATTTTGTATGGCATGGTGGCATTCCTTGTGTGCAGAAGGTAGTGACCAGTTTGGTGGAGGAACACAAATTCACCCATGGGTTGGAGCTGCAGATGCTTTACAAGCTGCTAAAAATAAAATGGATGCAGGTTTTGAATTTATGACAAAAGTAGGCATTGAATATTATTGTTTCCATGATATTGATTTAATCAGCGAAGGCAGCAGCATCGAAGAATACGAAGCAAACATAAAAGCCATCGTTGCTTATGCTAAGCAAAAACAAGCAGAAACCGGTATTAAATTAATGTGGGGTACCGCCAATGTTTTCTCACCTGCCCGCTATATGAACGGTGCCAGCACCAATCCTGATTTCGATGCTGCTGCCCGTGCAATGGTACAGATAAAGAATGCTTTGGATGCTACTATCGAATTGGGTGGTAAAGCCTATGTATTCTGGGGAGGACGTGAAGGATACATGAGCTTACTCAATACCAACATGAAACGTGAAAAACAGCATCTGGGTATGATGTTGACCAAAGCCCGTGACTATGCACGTAGTAAAGGCTTCAAAGGAGTATTCCTGATTGAACCCAAACCAATGGAACCAATGAAACATCAATATGATGTCGATACAGAAACTGTCATTGGATTCCTGAGAGCATACGGTCTGGATAAAGATTTCAAGGTAAATATAGAAGTAAACCATGCAACACTGGCAGGTCATACTTTTGAACATGAATTGCAATGTGCTGTAGATGCAGGAATGCTGGGATCTATTGATGCAAATCGTGGTGATGTTCAAAACGGCTGGGACACAGACCAATTCCCTATTGATATTTATGAGTTGACTCAGGCTATGCTGGTTATCCTGCAAGGTGACGGCATGCAGGGCGGTGGTACTAACTTTGATGCAAAGCTTCGCCGTAACTCGACTGATCTGGATGATTTGTTTATTGCTCACATCTCCGGAATGGATACAATGGCCCGTGCTTTGGAAGCTGCTGCAGCCATCCTCGAAAAATCTCCTTATAAGAAAATGGTTGCTGACCGTTATGCATCGTATGATGCCGGAAAAGGGAAAGAATTTGAGGAGGGAAAATTATCTTTCGAAGAAGTCGTTGCTTATGCCAAATCGAAAGGTGAACCAAAACAGATCAGCGGAAAGCAGGAATTGTATGAAGCAATTGTAAATATGTATATCTAAAGCCCCCTAACCCCCGAAGGGGGAATAATTAAGCTAAATCCAATCAATTAGCACTCTTAAGTCCCCCTTTGGGGGATTTAGGGGGCTTTAAAATCTAAAAAAATATGAATCCACAAAGCGGAAGTAAACTTTATATTTTCGGCATTACAATGGTAGCCACATTAGGTGGTTTGCTTTTCGGATACGACACCGCCGTTATTTCGGGTGCTGTCGATTCATTGAAAACATTTTTTCATTTGAATGCAGCTACTTTTGGTAGTATGGCCACTTTCTATCATGGAGCTACAGTTTCGAGTGCCCTTATCGGTTGTATCATTGGTAGTGCTATTTCAGGTATTTTTGCTACCCAATTCGGGCGTAAGAATTCGCTCTTGATTGCAGCAATATTATTCTTTGTTTCGGCATGCGGTGCTGCATATCCTGAATTCTTTTTCTTTACAAAAGGTGATGGATCGGTTCCTGTCCTGATTGCATTCAACTTATACCGTATTGTTGGTGGTATAGGTGTCGGGTTGGCTTCTGCTATTTGCCCCATGTATATAGCCGAAATTGCACCGGCCGACATTCGTGGAAAACTGGTTTCGTGGAATCAATTTGCAATCATCTTCGGTATGCTGATTGTGTATTTTGTCAATTATTTTATTACAAAAGGACAACCACAGGAATGGATTGATTCACATGGATGGCGTTTAATGTTTGCTTCGAATGCAGTTCCTGCAGCAGTATTCGGCATCCTGTTATTCTTAGTTCCCGAGACTCCGCGTTTCCTGGCTTTATCAGGTCAACAGGAAAAAGCATTGCATGTACTGTCTAAAATAAACGGGACGAATAAAGCCAAAGAAATTTTACAGGACATCAAGGATTCTGCACACGAAAAGGTGGAAAAAGTACTTGCTTACGGTTGGAAAGTATTGGTTATCGGTATTCTTTTATCTGTTTTCCAACAGGCAGTTGGTATTAATGTGGTACTTTATTATGCTCCTACCATATTCAAAGGCCTTGGATTCGGAAATGATGCCGCCATGTACCAAACGGTTATCATGGGCTTTATCAACATTATCTTTACTTTGGTGGCAATCTTTACAGTCGATAAATTCGGACGTAAACCGTTGTTAATTATCGGGTCGGTTGGTATGGCAATCGGAATGTTTGCTATTGGATTGTTGGCTTACCTTCAGATTATAGGTGTGAGTACATTGATTTTCATCGTCATCTATTCGGCTTCGTTCATGATGTCATGGGGTCCGATATGCTGGGTGTTGATTTCAGAGATATTCCCGAATACCATTCGTGGAAAAGCGATTGCAATAGCTGTTGCAGCACAATGGATTTCGAACTTTATTGTTTCTTCGAGTTTCCCTGCATTACAATCCATCAGTATGACATTTACATACTGGCTGTACGGTGTAATGAGCATTTTGTCTGCAATATTTGTCTGGAAAATGGTTCCGGAAACTAAAGGAAAAACATTGGAAGAGATGACTAAACTGTGGAAAAAATAAGTCCATATCTCAATTAATCATATCCTTTATCCCATTTAATCGTCTATGGATCCTTTTTTGAATCCATGGACGATTTTCTTTTAGAAAGATGTTAAAACAGTTTATAGTTTATAGTTTATAGTTTATAGTTTATAGTTTATAGTTTATAGTTTATAGTTTATAGTTTATAGTTTATAGTTTATAGTTCGTAGTTTATAGTTCGTAGTTTATAGTTCGTAGTGGATAGTAGTAATAAGAGGTAAGAGATTTAAACAAGAAACAAAATTATCCGAAAACAGAAGACAGGGAATCTGAGTTTTTGATTTTACAAATCAGGGAATTTATGCTGTTGTATGATAAATTGCCTGAAAAGATGAACAATCAGATGGATTAAATGTTTACAAAAAAATGAACAATTAGCGGGATTTAGCTGTGTATGTTGAAAATGAGATAACGGGTTATGTGACTTATTTCTATGCCTGTTATATATTGACCTTGAAATCGTTGTACATGGATGATTTATATGTAAAACCGGAATTCAGGTCAAATACTATCAGCGACAGATGATCAATGAAATGATTGCATTAACCCTGACTGAGAATTGCAGATAGCTATGCTACAGGACTCTGAATGGATTAATCCGCTATTGGCTTCATTAAACGCGTTATGCGATTACTGCCAGTGTGGAATCAAATTGTGATTTGTTATTTTAAAAATAAGAATGGTTATGAAAACAATTTATCAGGTAGATGCTTTTACTGATACCCCTTTTAAAGGAAATCCTGCAGGGGTAATGATTGTTGATGCCGGTTTCACTTCCGGTCGTATGCAAAATATAGCCATGGAGATGAATCTATCGGAAACTGCTTTTATCATCCCCAATGGCAGAGATTTCAGTATACGTTATTTTACCCCTGTACGGGAAGTGCCTCTTTGCGGACATGCCACCCTGGCAAGTGCCCATATCATTTATGAAACAGGGTTGATAAAGAAAGATGAAACAATAACTTTTAAAGCTGAGGGTGCCAAAATAACAGTAGTCCGTGAAGGCAACCTGTTAGTCATGAATTTTCCTGTCTATCCAATTACGCCGATTGAAACTCCATTCTATTTTAAAGAAACGGTCGGGTTTGAACCTCTTGAAATGTATGCAAGTATCTACAACTGGGTTATTGCAGTTGCAGCATCGGAGGCAGATATTATAAATGCAATACCTGATTTTGAACAAATGAAAACAAACGGATTGGGGCATTTGATGATTACTGCCGTTGGAGAAAAACCTGATCGCGATTTTGTGACGCGGTGTTTTGCCCCAGCTTCTGGCATCAATGAAGATCCTGTTACAGGTTCTGCTCATTGTGCACTTGCACCCTTATGGAACAATAAAACCGGGAAAACAAACTTCAATTCGTTGCAACTTTCCCGACGGACAGGCCGGTTAGCAATAACATTACTTGATGGTCGTGTCGAAATAAAAGGACAGGCCGTCACTGTTTTTAAGGCCGACTTAAAGGTGTAGAATACCTAAAACCTGATGCGTGTACAATTTATTCATTTACAATTTACAATTTGCTCCATACTCCCGTTTGTTTCATATCGTTTTTATTCTGTGGGCGAAATTAAGATCTCTCATGAAACAAATTAACCACATTGGTATATTGGACACATGTACAATTTATTCATTTACAATTTACAATTTACAATTTGCCATTTTACTCCCGTTTGTTTCATATCATTTTTGGTTCCCTAGGGCGGAATACGAGGCTCTTATGAAACAAATTAACCACATAGGTACTTAGGACACATGTACAATTTATTCATTTACAATTTCAGACTTCCTGACTTCTCGCAAATTTAATTGTCGTTATTTACTTCTAATATGAGAGTATATCTGTATTAAAAAATAAGCGAATAAGGGTGGGTTGTGGGGTGCCTGATCTTCTACTAAGTCTCCCACGATCAGAGATCGAACATCAATAAAAATAACTACGATAGGCTGAAAATGCATTTAAGGCCCTATGTTTGTAGTTTAAAAATAAAATGCTGGAAAATAAAGCATAAATTACAAGAGTATTATAACTTTGAGGATCGAAAACTTAAATTATAAAAACCCAAGTAACTTATGCAAACACAAAGAAAAGAATTAAATTTCGAAGGACAAAGTATTTTTGTTGGAATAGATGTTCATT
>Ga0302269_1001685_pt1 | contig 10495 bp, 8 predicted proteins | sample III_Bog_E2_2_FD_194560 | JGI IMG/M metagenome (GOLD analysis project Ga0302269, IMG submission 194560) | Peat permafrost microbial communities from Stordalen Mire near Abisko, Sweden - III_Bog_E2_2 | ecosystem: Environmental > Terrestrial > Soil > Wetlands > Peat | place: Sweden: Abisko...
TGGCGGCGGAGCGGGCGATCCTGGCCGAGATGCTGGCAATGCGGGCCATCCTTTTGAACTTCCTGTTGAAGCTGAGTATGCGCCAGCCGATCACGGAGCAGATCAGCCGGGAACTGATTACGTGGGCTGACGAAAACAAGATGAAGCGCGCGCTCGAAATACTGGCGAAGAGTTCGACGCGCGAGGAGCGGATGCAGGCCGCGCCGCCGGAGCCGGAGCTGCCGAAGGCGGCGGCAAAGAGAGCGCCGGGAGAGGAGCTGTAGAGCGATGCTGACACTGTCGAAGCCGATCAGCGCGGGCCAGGCGCAGGCGTATCACAAGTCGGAGTTCGCGAACGCGAAGGAGAACTATTACACGGAAGGCGAGCGTGTGCGCGGGGAGTGGCAGGGTGAGCTTGCGACACGCTACGGGTTGCGCGGCGAGGTCAATGAGGAGCAGTTCGCGCGGCTCTCCGAAGGCCAGCATCCGCAGACGGGCGAGGCGCTGATCCGTCGTCAGCAGGCGCACGAATACATCAATGAGCACGGCGAAACGGTGCGGGCGATGGAGCACCGGGCCGGGTGGGACGCCACGTTTTCCGCGCCGAAGTCGGTCTCGTTGACGGCGCTTGTCGGCGGCGATAACCGTGTGAGAGAGGCGCACCGAGAGAGCGTGCGCGTGGCGCTCGACGAGATGGAAAGGTATGCCCAGGCGCGCATCGGCGGCAACGCCGTGGCGCAGACGACGGGCGCATGGGCGGTGGCCAAGTTCGAGCACGACAGCAGCCGTCCGGTCGATGGATACGCCGCGCCGCAGTTGCACACGCACGCGGTGATCTTCAATGTAACGGAGACGGTGGAGGGCAAAACGCGCTCTCTTCAAGCCCAGGAACTTTACAAGACGCAGCAGTACGCGACGGCTGTTTACCGCTCGGAGTTGGCGACGCGGTTGCAACGGATGGGCTACGAAGTCGAGCGCGGCGCGCATGGCCAGCCGGAGATCAAAGGTTACACGCGCGAGTATCTGGAGGCGTCGAGTCCGCGCCGGCAACAGATCGTGGAGCGCCTCGAAGAGCAGGGACGGCGAGGCGCTGGAGCGGCGCAGATCGCCGCGCACCGAACGCGCGATGCCAAGCAGCCGTTGTCCATCGAAGAGGTGCGGGCGCAGCATCAAAGGCTTGCCGTTGAGCATGGAAATCAGCCCGCACGCGTGATGGCCGAGGCCTCGCGGCGATGGGGTGTGGAGCTTGAGCCGGAGCGTTCGCGGCGCGTGGCCGAGGGTGCCGTGACCTATGCTCGGGACCGTGGAATCGAACGCGCGGCGGTGGTCGATGAACGAGCTCTGCTGCGCGATGCGCTGAAACATACGATGGGTGAGGCGCGGTTGCCGGAGATCAAAGAAGAGCTTCAAAAGCGCATCGCCAGTGGCGAGCTGATCGAGGTTCCGCGCCGCGATGGAGAGGCGGGCCGCGCGTTCACAACCGGCGAGATGCGAACTCAAGAGCGGCAGATCGTCGAGCGGATGCGGGCGGGCCGTGACGGCAATGTTATCGTCGATGGACACACACGGGAGTGGGCCTTCAAGCGTCATCCGCACCTGAGCGTGAGCCAGCACCGGGCGGTCGAAGAGGTGCTCGAAAGCCGCGACAAAATGATGGCTCTGGAGGGCGTGGCGGGAGCCGGAAAGACTACTTCTTTAGCCGCCGTTCGGGACGCCGTTGTGCATCACGGCTACGAAGTGAAGGGGCTTGCGCCGACTTCGCGTGCGGCGCAAAAGCTGGCCGAGGCGGGCGTGGTATCGGAGACCTTGCAGCGTCATCTTGCGCGCGGCGCGCAGCCGGGCCAGCAACCGGATGGGGGCCGCGCAAGAGTGTACATCGTGGACGAGGCGAGCATGGTCAGCACGCGGCAGATGCACGCGTTCGTGGAGCGGTTGAACCGGCACGACCGGGTGCTGTTCGTGGGCGACGTGCGGCAGCATGAGGCGGTCGAAGCGGGCAGGCCGTATGCGCAGTTACAGGAGGCGGGGCTGCGCACGGCGCGTCTCGATGAGATCCTGCGGCAGAAAGATCCAGTGCTCAAAGAAACGGTGGAACAGCTTGCGCGGGGCGAGGTGAAAGAAGCGATCGCGAGCCTGAATAACCAAGGCCGTGTGCATGAGATCAAGGACCGTGGAGAGCGTATCGGGGAGATGGCGCGGGAGTATGCGCGGGCACCGGAGCGGACGCTGGTTATCTCGCCGGACAACGAATCGCGGCGGGAGATCAACAGCCAAATCCATCGGTCGATGCGGCAGGCTGGCCAGGTCACGGGCACCGAGTACCGGGTGCCCGTGCTGTACGCGCGGCAAGAGCTGACAGGGGCCGACCGGCAGCACGCGCAGAACTACGAAAGCGGCGATGTGATCCGCTATACGAAGGGCTCGAAGCCTATCGGCATCGAGGCCGGAGAGTATGCGCGCGTTGCTCGCGTGGATGGGGAAAGCAACACGCTGACCATCACTCGCAAGAGCGGCGAAGAGCTGAGCTACGACCCGCGCCGGTTGCAGGGCGTGACGGTCTACCGCGACACGGAGCGCACGTTCGCCCAGGGCGACCGGGTACAGATGACGGCTCCGTATCACGAGCAAAAGCTGGCCAACCGCGAGCTGGGAACGGTCGAAAAGATCGATGTCCACGGCAATCTGAAACTGCGCATGGACTCAGGCCGCGAGGTCGAGTTCAACGTGCGGCAGATGCCGCATCTCGACTACGGCTATGCGGTGACGAGCCACAGCAGCCAGGGCCAGACAGCCGACCGGGTGCTCGTTCATGTGGACTCATCGCAGGCGCACGGCGAGCTGTTGAACAGCCGCATGGCGTATGTCTCGGTGTCACGTGCGGAGTTCGATGTGCAGATGTACACGAACGACGCGAAGACGCTGGGCAACATGCTGAGCCGGGACGTATCGCATCCGTCGGCCATGCAGCAGGGCATCCATGATGAGCTTGCCGGAATGAAGATCGGCCCGCAGTCGGTGGCCAAGGAAGTAATCCAGCAGGACTTCGGCATGGGCCTCGGCCACTGAGGTGGCCGTACCCTCCGCTCCGGCGTCCGTAAAGGCTCTCCGCTTCGCTTCGACCGCTGACGCGGCGCGCCGAGAACGCGCGGCCTTGACTGACGCCTCCGCTACGGGTGTTTTCCAGCTATGAGAAGAATGTCTTCTTCTCATGTTCCCAACATGAGAGGGCGAACTAACTGGCCTCAGCGTGAGAGCTGCCAGCCAGCGAGTTAATCAGCCGGATGACGGCTCTCTGGTCCTTCGTCGGCAGCACTTCCATCTTCTGAAATCTCTTCCAAAGCCGCTGCTTCTGTAGGCTGTCGTTGCCGTTCGCCTGCGCTGGCCTTAATCCCAGCAACTCATCCGTGGAGACCCCAAGAGCACGCGCCAGGGGGATGATGGCCGTTGAGGGTGGCAGTTCGGCATCCGTCTCGTAATAGGAAATCACGCGCTGAGTCGTCCCCAGGGCCTCGGCGAGCTGTACCTGAGTGAGGCCGCGCGCCTTCCTGAGGGCGAACAGGCGCTTGCCGAATGCGGAATGTGGCTCTTTCTTCGCGGGCATGTCAAGACGGATTTTATGGTCCACTTGGAAGCACTCCCCTAAAACCACTGCATGGATATACAGTGTATGTATATACTGAGGCACGGCGAGAAAAACTGCAAAAAGTGGAAAAAGCACTTGACAGGGTTTTCGGCGGAGGGCGGTTCCAATGGCAAGAATCCCGGAGGATGAGGTCGAGCGGCTGAAGCGGGAGGTATCGGTTCAGCGGTTGGCCGAGGCGCGGGGCATCAAGTTGCACCGACACGGTGCCGACCTGCTGGGTCTCTGCCCCTTCCACGACGACCGCAATCCGTCGCTTGTCATCACTCCGGCGAAGAACCTGTGGCACTGCCTTGGGGCGTGCAACGCGGGCGGGACGGCCATCGACTGGGTAATGAAGGCCAACGGCATCAGCTTCCGCCATGCGGTCGAGTTGCTGCGAGAAGACTATCTTCCTTTAGCCGCCGTTCCGATCCAGCCGGTGAAACACGGCACGGTGCGCAAACTGCCGCCGCCCGTGGCGCGGGACGCGGACGACCGCGAGCTGCTGTTGCAGGTCGTGAGCTACTACAACGAGACGCTGAAGCAATCTCCGGAGGCGATGAAGTATCTGGAGTCGCGCGGGCTGAAGTCGCCGGAGATCATCGAGCGCTTCCGGCTTGGCTTCGCCAACCGGACGCTGGGGTATCGCCTTCCGGCGAAGAACCGCGCCGCCGGCGCCGAGATGCGCGGACGGCTGCAAACACTGGGCATCCTGCGCGAGAGCGGGCACGAGCACTTCAACGGCTCGCTTGTCATCCCGGTCTTCAATCCCGCCGGCGACGTGATGGAGATGTATGGGCGGAAGATCACGCCGAATCTTCGCGAGGGTACGCCGAACCATCTCTATCTGCCCGGCGAGCACGCGGGCGTGTGGAACGAAGAGGCGCTGGCCGTCTCGAAAGAAATCATCCTGTGCGAGGCGCTGATCGACGCGCTGACCTTCTGGGTTGCAGGCTATCGCAACGTGACGGCGAGTTATGGCGTGAACGGCTTCACAGCCGATCATCGCGCGGCCTTCGAGAAGCACGGCACCGAGCGTGTTTACATCGCCTACGACCGCGACCAGGCCGGAGAGAAAGCAGCGGCGGCGCTGGCCGAGGAGCTCATGCAGATGGGAATCGAGTGCTTCCGTGTGCTCTTCCCGAAAGAGATGGATGCGAACGCATACGCCTTGAAAGTTACGCCAGCGGCGAAGAGCCTGGGCGTGCTGTTGAATAAGGCCCAATGGCTGGGCAAGGGGCAGCGGCCAGAGTCGCGTGTGTTGGAGCCTGTCATCGTCGCCGAGTCCGTGATCGAGCCGGAGCCAAGCATCGAGCCACTGCCAGCAGAAACAAAAGCAGCAGCTAAAGAAGAAATCATCGAAGTTACTCCAGAGCCAGCCTCCGCAGCATCCCCCGTTGAAATCGAAGACCAGGTTTTTCCCTTAGCCGCCAAACCGGAGCCGGTTGCTCCGATGCAGCCGGAGCCAGCCACGGCAGCGCCCGCGCCCGTGATCGACGTGCCTGTCGAGAAGCGCGGCGAAGACATCTTCCTCATGCAGGGCGAGCGGCGCTATCGCATCCGCGGGCTTCACAAAAACATGAGTTACGAGCTGTTGAAGGTCAACGTGCTTCTCTCCGGCAAGACACCGCGCGGCGAGTCCGCCTTCCACGTGGACACGCTGGACCTTTACTCGGCACGGCAGCGCAGCGGCTTCACAAAGCAGGCAGCGGAGGAGCTGGGCGTCAAGGAAGAAGTGTTGCGCCGCGACCTGGGCCGGGTGCTCTTGAAACTCGAAGAGCTGCAGGACGAGCAGATCAAACAGACGCTTGCGCCGAAGGAAGAAGCCATCACCATCAGCGACGAGGACCGGGCCGAGGCGATGGAGCTGCTGCGCGATCCGCGCCTGCTGGAGCGGATCGTCGAGGACTTCGCGCGATGCGGGGTCGTGGGCGAGGAAACCAACAAGCTTGTCAGCTATCTGGGCGTCGTGTCCCGGCATCTTGAATCGCCGCTCGCCGTGATCGTGCAATCGAGTTCCGCCGCCGGCAAAAGCTCGCTGATGGAGGCGGTCCTCGCGTTCATGCCCGAAGAGCAGCGGGTGCAATACTCGGCCATGACCGGCCAGTCGCTGTTCTACATGGGCGAGAGCGACCTGAAGCACAAGGTACTGGCCATCGTGGAGGAAGAGGGCGCGCACTCGGCGGCCTACGCCTTGAAGCTGTTGCAGTCGGAGGGTGTGCTGACCATCGCCTCGACGGGCAAAGACCCGAACACCGGCAGGCACGTTACGCATCAATACCGCGTCGAAGGCCCGGTGATGATCTTCCTGACGACAACGGCTATCGATCTCGATGAAGAGATGTTGAATCGCTGCATGGTCCTCACGGTCAACGAAGACCGCGAACAGACCAAGGCGATCCACCGTGTACAGCGCCAGGCGCAGACGGTCGAGGGTCTGCTCCGGAGGCAGGACCGGAATGCGATCCTTACCGTTCATCGCAACGCGCAGCGGCTCTTGAAGCCCGTTCCTGTCGTCAATCCCTACGCGCCAGGGCTGACCTTCCAGGACTCGCAGACGCGGACGCGGCGCGACCACATGAAGTATCTGACGCTCATCCGCAGCGTTGCCCTGTTGCATCAGCATCAGCGGCCCAGGAAGACGGTCGAGCATCGCGGGCGCACGGTCGAATACATCGAGGTTGAGCTGGCCGACATCGCCATGGCCAACAGGCTTGCGCATGAAGTGCTGGGCCGCTCGCTGGATGAGCTGCCGCCGCAGACGCGGCGGTTGCTCCTGGCCGTCGATGAGATGGTCACGGCGGAATGCGAGCGGCAGAAGATGGAACGCTCCGATTACCGCTTCTCGCGGCGCGACGTGCGCGAGGCGACGGGCTGGGGCGATACGCAGTTGAAGACCCATCTGCATCGCATCGAGGAGTTGGAATACCTGCTGATCCATCGCGGCGGCCGGGGCCAGAGCATGGTTTACGAACTCGTGTTCACGCGGCCGAAGGACGGCGGGAAGCCGGTGCTTGGCGGGCTGATCGACGTGGAAAAGCTCTCGAAAAATGGCTACGACGGAAAGAAGTCGGGGCCGGAAGATAAGTAGTCGGGGCCAAGTCGGCCCCAAGTCGGCGGGGTGTCGGGGTGCCTGAATCCCGCTGCCAGACAGTATCCATGCGGCTTTTAAGCGAATCCGCAAACGAGCGCGAAAAAACACTGATACGGGGTGCAGCAAACGGGCGCTCCGTCCTAACCATAGAAGCGAGGAGGTAGAGCAATGGCGCGTGTAACAAAGACCCGCAAACCCGAGGCCCTGCCAGCCACACAGTTGGAGGCGATGATGCGCGATCATCTCCACGCGCTGGCCGTGCAGAACTACTCCGCGCACACGGTGCGCAATCGCCAGGTTCATATCGGCTTCTTCCTTCAGTGGTGCAAGGAGCGCGGGCTGTCGGAGCCGGTCGAAGTCACGCGGCCCGTGCTGGAGCGGTATCAGCGGCACCTGTTCCACTACCGCAAAAAGAATGGCGAGCCCTTGAGCTTCCGTTCGCAGCACTCTTGCCTGGTCCCGTTGCGCGTGTGGTTCCGGTGGATGACGCGGCAGAATCACATCCTGCACAACCCGGCCTCGGAGCTGGAGCTGCCCAGGCTGGGCCGCTCCCTGCCCAAGAACATCTTCTCCGCCCAGGAGGTCGAGCGGATCGTGCAGCTCTGTGAGATCGAGGAGCCCATCGGACTCAGGGACCGCGCCATCCTCGAAGTGCTGTACTCGACCGGCCTGCGCCGCATGGAGATGATCGCCTTGAAGCTCTACGACCTGTCGCTCGACCGGGGCCTGCTTCTCGTTCGCCAGGGCAAGGGCCACAAGGACCGTTATGTGCCCATCGGAGAGCGGGCCATCGCATGGCTCGAAAAGTACATCCGGGAGGCGCGGCCCCAGCTTGCCGTCGAGCCGGACGACATGACCGTTTTCCTCACGGCTCAGGGCGAGCCGTTCAGCCGCGATCATCTGAGCTTCGCGGTCAAGGAACGGATCGACGCGGCGAAGCTGGGAAAGACCGGCTCCTGTCACCTATTCCGCCACACAATGGCCACGCTGATGCACGAGAACGGGGCCGACATCCGCCACATCCAGGCCATGCTCGGACACGAGGACATCCGAACCACAGAGATATACACTCAGGTCGCCATCCGTGCCCTGCAAAAAATCCATGCCGCAACCCATCCCGGAGCCATGCTCGAACGGGGCGAGAACCCGTCCACAAAAGCCACGAGTCCCGACGCCGAAGCACTCTTCCAGATACTTGCGGCGGAGGCCGAAGAAGATCGCGAATGACACGCGCGCAGTTCTTCTTTTAGTAGCTTCTTTAGCTGCTAAAGAGGGGCCGCTTCCGTCCCGGAATCGGCCCCTTATCCGTTCCCTAATCCCGTACATAATCCGCTCGGCTTCCCGGCCCCTAACGCCGTACAATCGGAGGCAATGGAGCCAGCCCAAAGCCAGGCGTTCTCTGAACCGCTTCTAGCTGCAATGCCGCAGCTAAGAGAAAAACCGCATCTGGGGGTTCCGAGTTCAAATCCTGCACTGCATCTGGGGCACGAAGTCTGCAACTCCACAACCGCATTAGGCTTGCAAGCAGCGTTGCATCTGGAGCGCGTCCAGTCCCGCTCTACCGGCAAAGAACGCGATACAGAATCAGGTAACGACTACTTCGGGGCTAGGTACTACGCATCCAGCATGGGACGTTTTATGTCCCCCGATTGGAGCGCGAAGGTCGAGCCCGTACCCTATGCCAAGCTCGACAATCCCCAGTCGCTCAATCTGTACGCTTACGTTGGGAATAATCCACTGACTCGCACGGATCCAGACGGCCACGGCTGCGTCACGATTTTCGGGCATGCATTTTGCATGGGAGCGCCGCCGCCGTTGCCACCACCACCGCCGACCCCAGCAGCCCCGGGTGGTCCTCCGATGAAAGGCGTAAATCCAGTAACCGGCCAAACGCTATTTTCTCCCAATCCCAAAGGACAGCCTGGGAACGAACGTCCAGGCGTCGGCGGTGCTGGAAATTTTGGCGCTTGCAGGGGTACGGGATGTAGTCGAACCCATCAAGGAGAAGATATTAGCGCCCCGGTTGGAACTGATATTCACGCCGCTACTGGCGGAACTGTCACATTCAGTGGCGTGAGCGGTTCGCAAACAACCGGTTATGGAAACACCATCAAGGTCGACGATGGTAGTGGCACAGTGACAGTGTATTCCCATAATTCCGACAATGGTGTTTCTGTGGGAGATAAGGTACAGCGCGGCGATGTGATCGGAACTTCCGGACAAACTGGAAACGCTGCGGGACAACCAGCGAGCGAGGCGCATGTCCATTTTGAAGTTCAGGTCAACGGTCAACGCGTCGATCCAGCCACTTGGCTCAATAGTGCCACTCAATAGCCAACGGGAGGCTCAGGAGAACTATGCAGACTAAGAAGGTGCTACAAATAATAGCGTTGGCGATCATCGTAGTTCAGCAGGCCAGTCCTCAGAAACTTCCGGAGAGGTCATGGTCGCCTGCTATGTATCACGACCTGACGGTCGGACTCAGCACAAAGGACGATGTGCTCAGGGTGCTTGGTAAGCCTAAGACGATTGGAAAGGAGCAGGACACGGGGCTTCCAACCATGACCTATATTGTGGCCGATCCAGTACCTGGAGTGCTCACGGTCTACGTGCCAAAGGGAGTTCTCGACGGAATGACGCTTTCTCTGAAGAAACGGTTGTCGAAAAGCGAAATCGTCCGACTGTTCGGCTCGGGCTATATCGCCGTTGAGTACGATACGGATGATTGCCTTGGCGAGGGAGGTGCAGCACCGATTTACGAATCGCCTAACGGACCGATCAAACATTTGGAATATCGAGACAAAGGCATCGGCGTGATATTCCATGAAGGCGAGGCCGTAGCAATCGTATTCGTTTCCAAGCCGTTTGGCCCTTCGCATTCGATTTGTGCCGCTCGCGCCAAAAAGAAAGCGGTTCACTGAAGAATCCAACGCTACGATTTGTCTGGGCACATGTATGACGACCTCCGCCATTTGTGCAAAGGAACGCATCCAATCCCGACCGATTTTCACCGGCAAAGAACGCGATGCGGAATCAGGCAACGACTACTTCGAAGCGCGCTACTACAGCAGTGCGATGGGCCGGTTTATGTCCCCGGACTGGGCCGCTAAGGCTGAGCCTGTACCGTATGCAAAACTCGACAATCCACAGTCGTTGAATCTCTATGCGTACGTGCTGAACAATCCTCTCAGCCATGTTGATCCGGATGGACATGCTTGCCACACGGTCCTTGGCATCACTGTATGCTTTGGTCCGCCCGCTCCGCTTCCGCCACCGCCCGCGACACCTAAACCGCCGCCAGTGCCGCCACCACCGCCACTGAAGTTCAAACCAAATGTTCCGGTCCCTGCCCCAGATTCTGGTCTTGGAAAGCTATTGCAGTGCACGAATACCTGTATGAATCCGGTTCCGATAGGGGTAAGTTCGACAAGCGAAACGGTTCCAGGACACCCGGAGATTCATGGGCCTGACACTCCGCATGGACGAGGTGAAGCAGCCGACCTTACGCCAGGCAAGAGCGAAGCGAAGCCTACGTTGTGGTGCTCTGCGCAATGTGGTGCGGGATTCGGACAGAATGAGTATGACCACCCGTCTGCCCATGCTACCGGTGGTCACGACCACGTCCAAACAGGGGAAGGCAGAGGTGGTGGTCGCGGTGACTTGCCTCCAGATGAACACCCAGCGCAGCCGCAGGAGCAACAGTGATGACAAAGAAAGTTAGAGATTTTTCCCTAGGAGTGTGTCGGAAATAGATTTCGTCAAAAGAGGCAGAAGAAGCGCGATTATTACATATATCGCTT
>Ga0302269_1001689_pt1 | contig 10471 bp, 11 predicted proteins | sample III_Bog_E2_2_FD_194560 | JGI IMG/M metagenome (GOLD analysis project Ga0302269, IMG submission 194560) | Peat permafrost microbial communities from Stordalen Mire near Abisko, Sweden - III_Bog_E2_2 | ecosystem: Environmental > Terrestrial > Soil > Wetlands > Peat | place: Sweden: Abisko...
ATAAGGGCGTGCGTTCATCGCTGCGTCCTGGTAATACTCCCACACGCCGCCATGGAGTTCCCTGGTGCCGCTCTTGGTGGTGATTTTGACGGAAGCGCCACCGGCCAGCCCTTGCTCGGCGTTGAAGGCGTTGGTGGTGAAGCTGACATTTTCAATCGAATCCGCCGGAGGAACGTACGCAATCAAGTACGGCAGCCAGCCGTAGGAGTTCATGGCGCCGTCAAGCCGCGTCGAATTGCCGTTGTAGGAGCTGCCGTTTACGTTGACGCTCATGGCGCGCGCGGGATTGCCGCCAACCGAGTTCTTTTCCTGCACGTAGGAGGCGCCGGGAACGATCGAGTAAAGCGACTGGAAGTTGCGGCCTTCCGACGAGGTGATAGGCAGTGCCGTGAGCTGCGTCTGGCTGATCTCGCTGTTTACTTCAGCATTTTCAGTCTGCAGCTCAGGCGGCGCATCGGTCACCGTGATCTGGGTCGAAACTGCGGCAGCTTGCAGCACAATCTCGACACGCACCTGGCGGTTGACTTCCACCTGGATGTTCTTTGTCGTGCTACCGCCGAAGTTCCCCTTGGCCGGAACGGATATGGAATACGTTCCCGGCAGCACGTCCAGAAGCAAGTAATTTCCCGATCCGTCGGCGCTGGCGCCGCGAACTGCGCCCGTTTCCTGGTTGGTTAGCGTAATGGCGACTCCGGGAATGACCGCGCCGGTTTTATCGGTGACGGTTCCCGTGAGCGAGCCGTACAGCACCTGGGCACCGGCCCAGGGGCTTGCCAAAAGCATGATTGCCAGACCCAACAACAGTGCGGCTGGGCGCACCAGGCCTGCCTGCGAATTCGTCTCCCTTGGGAAACATTTGCTCGTCCAACTAAACAAATTCCATCTCCTCATATTGCCTCCCGAATTCAGAAGTTTTGCCATACTCTCACCATGTCTCTGCAGGTCCGGCGCAATCGCCGCCAACTTTGGATTTCTACGGATCGTGCAAAATGCGCGTTGCCGTGCGCGAGGATTATGGCTTCAAGCAGCCTTTGATTGGCGACTCGAACTATATCCAACAGAAAATGCCAATGTCAAGACAAAAGCGATTTATTTCAGTGGGAATCTGCAAATACATTGTGCAAGAGAGACCTAGGCTGGATGTTCTGTGGCGGGGTTATCGTCTCTTTTTCTATATTTGGTAGGGCTGTAAGACTATACCGATGTCGAACGGTTTGACGTTCGCAACTGGATTTTCCGCGCATGGCCGGCGATGTTGGCGCTCCAAAAGTTTCGGTTTCCTCACGCCAGTCAAGCAGGCCGCCAGCACATCCACCGACGCGACGCGCCCGCTGGAAAGCCTGCGGGCGGCAAAGTTGGTCACAATTCAGTTCTGGATGTCAGGGCCGACGGCCGTCGAATGTGAACTTTAGAAGGTGAAGGCGAGGCCCGCGCCGAAACTGCGCTGTTGCTGGGCAAAGATGAGCAGTGAGCCATCGCTCAACACGTACGGCCGGTATCCCTGAGCAAGCAGGTTGCGCAGATCGAGCACGGCCTCGATTCCGCCTGTTCCGTCCCTGCGCATGCGGACGGCTTGCCGAAGATGAACGTTGAGATAGGGATCTGCGGCATCCGCCGCAAACGGAGCAACTCCAGTGACGGAATCTTCAGGCTGCCAGCGATAGCTTGCCCGCCACCGGGTTCCGGTACCGTCCAGCGTGCCCGACAGTGAAATCGAGTAGGTCTGGGCGCGCCGGGGACGAGCTGCGGCCATCCAATCAGCCAGGCCCATGGGTTTGGAAGAAGGCGCCATCGCCAGAGCATCGCCGTTGGCATAGCCGATGCGGAGCTCGTTGGCTCCCGGCAAACGGCGCTCCAAAGTTGCCATCATGCCTGCGCCTGAGTAGTCCGGCCCGGCCGCCCGCATGAGTCCGCTTACCGGATCGAACAGCACAGGAACGGCAATTGGGCTCTCGGCGGGATTGCCGGGCACAAAGGATCTCATTGCTTCCATGACCGGGTTGTCAATGTGGTCGTCGAATACCAGGACGGATACGCTGGAAACTTCCGTGCGCCTCTCCCAGCCCATCTCCTGGTGCAGCCCATGTTCGACTGCCAGAGACCCATTGCGTGCCGAGAGCTGGGGCAGCCAGGCTTGCGCCTCGGTTTCATTCGCGGCATGAGGGCCGGGCAGGAAGGTGGTCATTCGGTAGCTAAAGGTGGAGTCGCCGTCGCGCCAGCCTGCCGAGGCGAACGGCAATGCCGCGAGCACCGAGCTGGTAGCCCCGGAAGTGACGTAACGATTCGCGAAGCGCGCCAGCATCTGTGTGGAACCCACCTCGGCCTCGATCTCATCGCCTAGATGCAACGTCTCCCAACTGCGGATTGCGGCTTCGTCCAGTCCTCCAGCCGCAGCTCCTCCGTCGGTGCCAGGGGCTTCGATCTCAGGGTGAATGGCGACCGCAGCCACCGACTGAACCGAACCGGCGAAGCCCAGATCCTGGCGGAAGCCAAGCATCGATTCCATGCCGGCATCCGTGTTCGGAGAAAAATCCACCCGAGCCAGCAGTTCACGGCTATTGGACGGCGTCTCCTCCACCGTGGCGGAGAAGCGTTCGCCGCTCTCGCCAAATGTTCCTTCCTGCCCTGTAGCCATCAGGCGCGCCTTTAGCCTGGGCGCCGCGCCGGAGCCGTCGGAGACCACGACCAATGGCCCGTCTTCAAGCCAGCGCAACAGGGGCCGATTGGCCGCGGAGCGAAGAGTCCAGGCCCAGTCGTCCTTTTGCGCGCTGTCGGTTCGCGGCTCAGACGGCAGCCACTGCATGACTTCGTAAAGCGTGCTCAAGGTGAGATTGACAACGGCGCTGGTGCGGACGCGGACGTTTTCACGCAAGGAGGGCAAAAAAGACGTGCCCATGGCCTTGACCGAGTAGCGGCCCGGAAGCACCGAGGAAATCGTAAAGCGACCATCGCCGCCGGTATAGACGCTGGCGATCACGGTCAGGTCGGGGCGCAGCAACTGGACGACTGCGCCGATTTGCGGCTCGCCTGCGGAATCGCGCACCAACCCCGTAACCGATCCTGGGGCAGCTCCGAAGACGGGAGCGTTCCCCACTGCAATCAGCGCGGTGCAGAACACGAGATGGACCCTGCTCATCATCACGATATCGGTGACCTGGCGGCGTCCCTGGCAAAACGCTTGCAATGCAAAGCTGCGCGGGTTTCCGAATCTTGAGTCCGATAACCCTGCTGCGCAGAACACATACTATTCCACGACAAAAGGCGCCGATTGTGCAATCTCTTGTTTTGAGATTGTGTCGTTTATTTTAATCGTCACCTTGTATTTTCCTGGCTCAAGGCCAGCCATGGGGAGAGTTTTCTCCACCGTCAATTGGTCGCTGTGCGCGCCGAGATCCTTCGATTCCAGTTCCTTTTCAAAAATCACCGCGCCCGTTGCTGTCTGGGTTATCTCGTAGGTCACCGTAGCGTGGTTGCTCTTGGTTGCATCGTCAATACCCAGATTGTAAACCTGCATCCAGAAGTTCAACTGCTGGGCGCGTTTGAAGCTTACGGGGGTGGCCCGGTTGGGGCTGACTCGCGGGCAAATATGCGTGTTGCCGATAACACAGGCTCCGGCGCCGATCTCACGCGAGGAAACGATATTCATCTCGTCTCCCAGAATCAGGGAAGACGTGGCCAGCTTCTCATCGTGATAGGTGGGGACCTCGAGGCTGCTGCCATAAAGGCCAAGATGGTCAGGGTTGTTCACGTCTTTGATGGCAATATCCAAGCGATAAAGGCCGGGAAGCAGCGGAATGGCTTTCCAGTAGACAGATTTCCGGTCCAGGCTCTTCGCTAGCAATTCGGCGGGCTGCTCAATCTGGACCGTATCCTCGAAGGTCTGCACCGTCTTGTGGGTCAGGGTGGTCACCTTGCCCAGAATGTTGACAAAGCCCTTGGCAACGCCGTCCTTGGTCACAAACGTGATGTCGCGGTTCTTCAACTGCAACGTGATCGGCACAAGGACCGTGCTTTCGGTTACCTTGATGAAATCCGTGCGCACATCGAAGGGGAAGACCGGTCCATTGAGCAACTTGTGCTCAGAGATGAAGTTGTCAAGGTCGCCGAACTTGATGGGCGGCGGAGCGAAGATCTTGGCGGCCAGCTCGATGCGGTCGAATTGCTTGGCTTGCTGCTGGGAACCCCCTTTACCCAGGCCGAGAGTTTCCAATCCGCCACTGAAGCGGTCGGCCTTCTTGGCCTGTCCCATCTGTTCTGCTTGGGTCAGCCCGGCGTTGGGAACCTTCTGCAGCGCGTCCTTCTCGCCGCGATCGATGGTGAAGTGATAGTCGCCGCACTGGCAGGTATCCACAAACTCGAGGTCGATATTCTCGCCGATGCCCTCCAGATAGCGGTAGTGCCAGGTCTCGAACGGAAAGGTCGAGGTCTCGCCGCCGCCTTCATCGATGGGCCGCTCGTAGCTGCCGCCGGAAGGGTGGGAGTCGATGGAGTCGGGTTTGCCAAAGGAGATGTAGACGTGCCCGCGGTCCGTCTTCCAGCCGGGCTTGCCGGCGGCAAAATGGTCGTTGGCATATTGGATGCGCCGATAGTGCTCTTCGCGGAACTCGTTGTCGGGCGAGTCGGGATTGGGGTTCCGGCGCAGCCAGAACTGCTCGATGAAGGCGTCGCGCTCCTCGTCGTTGCTGAGCGTCTTGAAAGACTTGGCCTCTTCGTCGGAGATAATATAGGCCACATCCTGGGCAAGCCACGTCTTGTATGCGCCCTTCAATTCGTTGCCGAGAGCCCTTTTGGCCGCGAACTTCTCCTTGTCGGTGCGCTCGCGCTTGAGGGGATCGACTTCCTGGACTTGGCCAGGCGATGGCTGGGCCTGTTGTTGGGCTGGTGCTGCTGGGCTGCCCGCCTGCTGGGCCAGCAGCCCGGCAGCGGGAGTGAACACCAAGCCGCCACTCAGGGCGGCGAATAGAAACATGCGACCGTTAAACGTCATTGCCTTCAAGACTCCTGCGAACCTTTATTCTACGGGTCCCGGTGGGGCTGGGCAAGATTCCGTATGGAGTTGACTGCCGGTTGGACGCGGAATCGCCGGGAAGGTAACCTGAACGGCGGCCTGTGCGGACCAAAGCCCATCGCCTGAGCCGAAACGGCGGACGGCAACCACCAGGCCCAATATCCCCGATCGACGAGTGAACCGCGAGCCGCGCTGCACTCGCGCGTCTCCAGCACTTTGCAAAGAAATGCTCTCCCGCTCCGCCTGATGGTGGGCAAGGATCAGTTTCGACTGCCGGGCGGCATCTTTCAGAGCAATTCAGAGAAATGGCCAGGGCAATCGCAATTGGATTTTCCCTGGGAATTGGATGGGACGGGCCTTGGAGGCAGCGGAACCGTGCTTCGTTTTGAAAGGGCACGGCTGAAGCCGCGCCCTTTCAAATCAAGCCAAAAACTCAAATGCGATTGCCCTTTGGATATGGCGATTTCGCCATCTCAGATTCCACGCGCTATTGGCATTCGAGGGCCAGCGCCTCACCAAAATGCTCGACCGTCGGGAAAGGATCGTAGAAATGGTGCAGGAGATCACGCCATCCCTGGTACCTTTCCGATTGCCGGAAACCCACCGTATGATCCTCAAGCGTACGCCATGAAACGAGAAGCATGTAGCGATTCGGCGTCTCGATGCATCTGTGCAGGCCGATGCTAACAAAACCTGGGGTGGCAGCAATCAGGGGACGAGCCTTGCGGATGGCCACCTCGAAGGCCGCTTCCTGGCCCGGTCTCACGTTCAGAATTGCCGCTTCGAGGATCATTGAGAGATCTTCTCAGCAAATCCCGCAATCGTCCAAGCCTTATTGAGACCAAACCGCTGCCCGTACGGCGCAAAACACAGGATGGACGGTCTGGGTTTTACCAAACGGCTCATCCGCTTCGCGTGTGTCACTTGCCGCGATTCTTGGCGCGGAGGAAGTACTGGGCGACGTCGCGAACGAACGGAATCGCTCCTTCGGGTACTTCCACGCTGCCTTTGAGGATGGCCTCGAAGCTGTGCGGCTGGCCAAAGTAGAGCGCGGTGTCGTCGGAGTTCTGGCTCACACTGGTGCCATCGAGATCGATGCCTGCAAACAGGCCCTTGCTGCGCGAGTAACTGAGCAACTCGGCGTTCATCTTCCAGTCTGTGGCGGCCTGGCCATTACGGCCCACGGGGCCGGCGGCTGCTGAGGCATCCCCGCCAATCTTGAACTTGCTCTTAAGCAGGTCCTGGAAGCCGCGGTCGTTGACCGCAACCAGAATCAAGTCAGTTGACTGTCCGCCAGCCTGAAAGCCAAATGAGCCGCCGGCCATACGAATGAAGACCGGCGCGCTCCAGCCGTGTCCCGTGCGGCAGGTCACCACTCCCTGCCCGTACTGCGCGCCCACCAGAAAAGCGCCCTTGAGCATTCCGGGGACCACCCCTACGCACGTGGCCTGTTCAAGGATGTTCATGGGGATGGTGTTGTCCTGGGCGGCCATGATGTGATCCAGCACCAGCTTGGCCTGGTCGATGCGGACCTGCAGATCCTCGCGGTTTGAGGCTGCAAAGGCAGAGGAGGGGAGCATAAGACAAATCAAGAGAAGGGTGCAGACGGAGACAAGAGCCTTCTTCATATCCATTTCCTTTCCAATCCGCGGCCGCTCACGGCGCGGAGAGTTGAATCTCGAATCGAGCGAATCGCGTATCTGCGCCGCGGAGATCCATCGGCCAGGAATCTAATTGCCCGCCCGGACTGCCAGCAGCGCCAGACCGTCCCGCAACCGCGGAAGGCCCTGAAACAGGCTACAGCATCGGCGCATGGATGCGCGGTCCACACCGGCATCCTGACGGAGCAAACGCATCTGAATCTCCCTGCTCGCTATCCGTGATCGGTTTTGTAAAAGCACATGAATTCAATATCTTGCTCGGTGCTTTTCTCTTCCCTTACAGGAGCGAATTTAGATGCGTTTCCCCGGAGAATCCTGACGAGATTCCCGCTTTGAATGCTCAGATGCCTGGATGGACGTTGGGGAGGGTGAAAAGCGAACGCAAAACGGCATTTTTCTGGCGAGGAACCAAAATGAAAAAAAGAGGAGTTCTCAGGCATCATGGAAAACATGCTGCCTGAGAACTCCTTTCCCCAGATCTGCGTTGTTTCTGTAAACAAGTTTGTGGAAATTGCGTACTTGACACAAGAGTACAGAAGGAGTGCATCCATAGGTAACGTCTTTTGTTTACTAATTATTAACTAGCCTGGCGAGGGCAGGGAACACGCAATGCGCCTTCTTCGATCAGGCAGAAAAAAGAGGAGTTCCCTGGCATCATGGAAAACATGCTGCCAGGGAACTCCTTTCCCCAGATCTGCGTTGTTTCTAGGGACCAGTTTGTGGAAATCGCACTCCGAATACAAGAGCACCGAAGGAGTGTGACCGAAAGTAACTGCCGTGTTTACTAATTATCAACTGGAGGATGGAATGAGAGCGAAGACAGGCTCTTGCGGCGCTCACCCTGGCGGCGATCCGCGAAAAAGGCGTCCTGCGCCTGCGGACGGTTCAACACACGCATGGAGAGCTCAATCCTGTTCTCTGCGCCAGCCTTTCGCATCAGGCGGCCCACATGTCCCTTCACGGTGCGCTCTTCGATGCCCAAACAGCGCGCGATCTCGCGATTCGAACTGGCCTGGAGGATCAAGTCCAGCACCTGGCGCTCGCGGCCGGTCAAGTGGGGGCTGCCGTTGGTGAGACTGGAATCCGGAACTTTGAGCAGCCTGTCAATGAGCTTGGAAAGGAGCCGGCGTGGCGCCCAAATCGAGCCGCTTGTCACCACGTCAATGGCCATCCGAACCGTGTCGGGACTGGCCGTCAAGTCAAGATAGGCTCTGGCCCCGGCAATGATCGAATCGAGAACCAGATCGTCGTTGCCTTCCGGCCCCATGACAATCAGGCGCAATGAGGGACGCTCGCGGCGGATGACCTCAAGCACCTTCAGGCCGCCTGCGCAAGAGAGCAGGTCCACAACAAGATAATCGATCGCTGTGCGGGCCAGCAGTTCTTCGATACTCCCCGCAATGGGAACCAGCGGAGGCTTTCCATGCCGGGAAGGCAGTTCAAAGATGCTGGCGAGCCCCTCAAGCCGGATGGCCTCGCAGCAGACCAGGCCAATATAGTTTGGTTCGAGATTGCGAATCAAGGACATCTTGCTCCCCGTTATTCAGCAGGAGAGCTGGGCCCAATGCGGTCCCGGAGCGCGTTTTCTCGCCCGTCGCCGCATACAATGCCGCTCGAACAACCAGGCCCGTCAAGGTATTCGCGATTCCCTACAGCTTGGGAAGCACGATGCCTTGTTGCTTCTGATATTTGCCCTGGCGATCGGCGTAGCTGATCTCGCAGGCTTCATCGGAGCGGAAAAACAAAATCTGGCACAGCCCTTCGTTGGCGTAAACCCTGGCCGGCAGCGGAGTGGTATTCGAGATCTCGAGAGTCGCGAATCCCTCCCATTCCGGTTCGAATGGCGTTACGTTCACTATGATTCCGCAACGCGCATAGGTCGATTTTCCAACGCAGATCGTCAGTACATCTCTGGGAATTCGAAAGTATTCGATGGACCTGGCCAACGCAAACGAGTTCGGCGGAATAATCACGGAATCGGCCTGAACGGAGACAAAAGATCGCTCGTCAAAGGCCTTTGGATCGATGATGGCGCTGTTCACGTTGGTAAAAATCTTGAATTCGCTGGAGACGCGAAGGTCATAGCCATAGGACGAAAGACCCCAGGAAATAACACCGTCACACACCTGCCTCTCGCTGAAGGGCTCGATCATGCGGTGATTGACGGCTTGCTCGCGTATCCAACGGTCGCTCTGAATCGACATGCTGCTCCAGAACCGAACAGAATTTTTCCTGTCCGAATAAAAACGGTTCAAAATGTCTCAGGTTTTAAGCAACCATATTACGGAAGACACTTGCTCTTGGCAATGAGAATCGCATTCCTGGGCAATTCTAAATGGGGAACGGCGGGGCAAGCGGCGCAGTTCCTCCCGTAGGGAGGCGAGGAAAATAGCCCAGGGTAAAACCCTGGGAAAGCGTTTCGACCGAAGGATTTCTGCCCCGTCGGGGCGGTGTGAGCCTCATACGGGCCGCTGGATTCCGTGACGCATGGCGAGAGCATTCGCTCCGCCCCTCGGGGGCGGATGATCCTTCCTTTACCCTTACCCAGGGCTGCACTACGCTTGCCCTGGGCTATCTTCGATGGCTCCCTACGGGAGCAGATCGGTGGGCTGTTCATAGGATGGCCGATGTGCAGGTCCATTGAGAATTGCTGGCATTTCTTGGCAGGGCACAGGCCCCATGCTGGCTGCCTGAGCTGAGGTGAGTGTTTTTTTTCAGGAGAAACCAGCGAAGTCCGATTTTCGCTGTTCCACAATCTCACGAAAATCTGTAGCATCATCTTGGCAGGCGTAGTACAGTCAATTCAGTCGTGCCAACGAGGTTACCCCTTTGATTAAACAGGACATCGTCCATCAAGTAATCGAGCGCACGGGCCTGCCGCGCACCAAGGCAGAGGCCGCGGTGGATACGGTCTTTGAGGGCCTGAAGCAGGCTCTCACCGCCGGAGAGCGCATTGAACTGCGCGGATTTGGCGTTTTCAGCGTCCGCGCCCGCAAGACTGGCATCGGGCGCAATCCCCGAACCGGCACCGAGGTAAGCATCACCCCCGGCAAAGCCGTGCGCTTCAAGCCAGGCAAGGAACTGCATACGCTGGCGACCGGCACGGCGGCCAAATAAAGACGCGACCGGCTAGATAAACAACCCTCTCGGCGAGTGTCTTGCCGAGCAGGGATGGTTTCTGCATGAACGATATGGCCCTTTTCGAAGAACGGCAGGTGCGTCGGGTTTTTCACGATGAGGAGTGGTGGTTTGTTCTTACCGATGTCGTCAGCGCGCTGACAGACTCGCCCGCTCCCTCCGATTACCTGAAGAAGTTGCGCCGCCGCGACCCCTCTCTGGCCGAAGCCTTCAAAGGGGGGGGACAATTTGCCCCCCCCCTTGCACTTCCCTTTGAAACGGAGGGGGGAATGCAAAGGCTCCAGTGCTGGAATGTCCCTGGAGTTCTCCGGCTGATCCAGTCCATTCCTTCCCCCAAGGCGGAGCCGTTTAAGCGTTGGCTTGCGAAAGTGGGCTATGAACGCTTGCAGGAGATCGCCGATCCGGCCCTGGGATTGGAGAGGACAAGGGAAAACTGGCGCAAGCTGGGACGCAGCGAGAAATGGATCACCCAGCGCATGACTGGGCAGGAGACACGCAACAAACTGACCGACTACTGGGCCAGTCACGAGGTCAAGCCGGGTGCCCCATCCATCGCGCACTTTGCGATGGGTGGGATTCACCGCAGCCACCGGTCTTCACCCCTAAGCGGCCCGATTGAATGGCTCGATCTTAGGCTGTTTCTTTTGGGATGCTCGCCACATAT
>Ga0302269_1001691_pt1 | contig 10467 bp, 7 predicted proteins | sample III_Bog_E2_2_FD_194560 | JGI IMG/M metagenome (GOLD analysis project Ga0302269, IMG submission 194560) | Peat permafrost microbial communities from Stordalen Mire near Abisko, Sweden - III_Bog_E2_2 | ecosystem: Environmental > Terrestrial > Soil > Wetlands > Peat | place: Sweden: Abisko...
TTTTTTACCTGCACCCGTTGGATTCGCCGTTTTTTGTTGGTTGGACATAGATGAAAGCCTTTGTTTATGCGGCTTCAGTGTAAGTCAATAACATCAGCTTGTGAAGCTTATTTGGGAAATATGGGATTAGATATATAGTTTTCATTGTAAATATCCTCCAATACTTTCAAAAACTTCATGATTAAACGGATAAGCTATGTTTTTAATGTCGCTATGAAGCCAGTGGGTTGTCAATTTAGGGTCATTGACACGAATGGTTGGCCATCCTGTTTCATGCGCACTCATATCATAGCCACCCAATCCACTTCCGTCTGGTCCGCCCGCCGCATTTGACCACGCAGGAATTCCATCAGCCAATACTTGTTCGCGCACGGCTGACTTTGCCGCCTCCGCGCTTCCACCGCTTGAATCATACAATGTCGAGTCACTGAACGACCCAAAAAAAGAATTCGCTTTCAATTGAGCGTCAGAAATGCCGTCGGCATCACTTATAGAATAAGTGCTATAATAAATGTTAAATCCCCAACCCGCTTCCCCGCCGAACAATTGTCCCGGCCAGACAGTTCCTTTCCGCATTTCTTGGGTAACCCAAGCAAATTTTGATTTGAACGGCCAGTGCAGTTTGCCATCGGCATTGGCCAAAACATCTTCGGTTGAAGAATAGTAGTTTATACCAGAGACATTTTCAAAACGTCCACGCCATGTAAGACCGTTTCGTCCGTCGCTTGAATCTGAAGCAAAAAGTTCGTTCCACCGACTGGCATAAAGGCGGCTGTCGTAATTGGGCCAATAATGCGGGTTCACAAGATTCCCGCTTCCGAAAGTATCCGGACTGTAAGCCTCAATGGCAACGGCCGCGTCGATCATAAAATAGGCTGCCGGCTGTAGTCCACAATCTTGAATCGCGCTGGACACAACCATATTGCCTAAACTGTGTCCGGCAATATACTTACCGTTGCCCGGCAAATCGTTTACTGCAACAGTCAAATTAGATGCTGTGTCAAAAGCGTGAACCACATTTTTATAATAATCCGGCGTTACTCCACCAGCAATAGGTAGTTGTCCATCATCCCCCTGCCAATCCACGCCAGTGAACATAGCTCTCGAACCAGACTGGTAAAGCCTCTTAAACATTTCCGCACTCCAACCACGGGACGAATTCGCATTCACATTGTATCCATGCACAAACACAAACATTTTTTGATTGCAAATGTTGGCGGGATAATTTGACGGAGCGGCAGGCGGTCCGGAATAACCACCGCGCAAATTTATGTAGCGATACATCTGTTCAACGCCAGCGATACTCAGGTTGAGCTGGCCGTCGCTGCCCAGTTCTTGACCATTCTTCCACACTTGTAGTTTCAATGGCTGCGTTGTCGCCGCGCTGCCTTCCATCAAAATCAAGCCTACACCGCCGTTGTTTAGTGCATTGGTCAGAAAGCTTGTGCTCAACACCGCGTAACCGTTCACTGCCACGGTGTCGGCAGCATACGCGCCTGTGCTGAAGCTGGAGCCATAGCCGTTGGTGCCTGTCACATCGGTAAGATAATTAAATGCATTGCCAATAGGAAGAGAGGTGTAGACAAAGCTAACTCCATTGCCAATAAGCCGATATTGATAGCCATTAGTTGGCGATAATAATTGCAATGTGTTGCCAAATTTCAACCCGACTGGAAAAAAGTTTCCCACGTCGCACCGGCCATTAACCCCGCCAGAACTGCCGTTGTTTCCAGAACCCGGAACATCGGTGCCGTCTGGAATAATGTCACCGCTCACGCCAACATCATCAACCCAAAAATAGTTGGTGGACATGGAATCGAACGTGATGCTGTGAGTGTGATAAACATCCGCGCCTGCCTGCATATAAAAGACAGTCAAATTTGTGGTTTCCGAATTGCCGGAACCGCCGGAACCGATGGTCAAGCTCAGCGACACGTCACCCAGAGCCGAGCTTGGTGACACACCTTCGATCCAGACATTGGTCGGCACCTGACTCGCCAGCCAGTTGGTTGAAAGCTGTCCATTGCTACTGTCAAGGAAGGGTGAACCCGGTCCCCGCGTGGAATTCGGCCAGATCCGGATTTTTCCGCCGCCAGCGCTCACAGCCAATGTCACCATCTGCGTGGGGGCCACGCACGATGGAATATTCAACACGAGGGGAATCAGGTCTTGCTCCCCGGTGACGCATGACCCCGCGCCGCTGGTCGGGTCGTTGACATCGTTGGTGCCGTCGTTGTTGTCATCGTCATTGTTGACAAACACATTCGTCGCGCCCAACCCCAAGAGGTTCGCCACAACGATTGTGACTTTTTTCTGCGACCAGCCGGCCGTGCAAGTCACGATGCTGGTTCCGAGATTGGTGATATCCACCAAACTGGTTGCCTTGTCCTGCACCCGCCCACCCGACAATAGCCAATCATTTGGCAACCATTGTGCGCCCACCCCCGGATCAGAGGCGGCGAGCACGGTTATGACACCACCAGGTTGGGGACACGCGAGATAGGTTTTATTGGTGCCGTCGTCGGAAATTGGAGCGTAGCCTCCCGCAGACAGATCTTTAACTTTCACAAACGCATAGGTGCGGGAATTATTTGGCCAATATACATTTAGGCCGCACGGCTGCGGCGGGTTCGTGGATATCTGGGCAGAGACGTTGTAAAAGGTCACGGCACCGCCCATTGAATTGGTTAATTCAAATGTTACACTATTACCCAATCCATTAGTGCTTCCATTACTAGTGCTATAATTCCAACTGTTGGTGATATGGGTGGGAGCAACCCCGGTAGTGTAAAATGTCGGGTCGCAGTAGTTAGTTGGAATGGAACCATTGCAGGTGTGGCAGATGGTATTGCCATTCGTCGAAGAAATAATGGACAATGCCAAGCTGGCGGTAATCGTGTCACCAACACACACGATAGAATTGAATGGCGGGCTATTCGATGCCGTCGGAGAGATGACGATGTTGCTCAAGATCAGTTGCGCGCCATCAGCGCACCAGATGTTTGTGGTTGGATTATCAGTGCAACCTTCCTGGGCGGCTGCGTTGAAACGCCCAAAGGTTGTCGTAAATAAAATGATTGCCAGTGTAGCAACCTGCCATTGGCCATGCGTTAGTAATTTTTTCCAGAACTTGTTCATTGTCGTTTCCTAGTTGGATGTTTAGCTTGTCATTCGTGATCGCAGGTATTGCAACTTTTGAAATGGAATTGCCGGGAACACCGCATCATCATGTCATTATAGTTCGGTTGCCTAGCCAGCCTGATTAATTGGGCTGATTCTCACACGGGAAACATCACTCGTGGTAGCAAAATCACCTGCGAAAACGCGACATTACCTGCAAAAATGGGACACTTCAGGGGTTTGACGCCCGCGCAGGCACGGATTTCGTCGTGGGACAATGTCCCCAATGCTTTTTGAACTCATTCGTCAAATGGCTTGGATGTTTATATTTAAGGCAGCCCGCCGTCTCCTTGACCGAAGTTCCATCCTGCAATAGTTCAACCGCCAGTTGCTGGCGCACTTCAGCCAGCCACGCCTTGGGAGCTTTGCCTTTTTTCCTGAGAAAATATCTTTCTAAAGTGCGAACCGAAACGTTGCATCGTTTGGCCAATGCTTTCGCCGACCAATTCGCTTCGCGGGCGAGTTCAAGCCAGTTTTTGATATGGTCAAGCTTTGTATTCACGCCGGTTCCTTCAAAGAGATATCCATATTGCAATGCGGGCAGGCAATTTTCTCCCCGATGGCATGGGGCGGAAATTTGATATGCCCGTGACAAAAGAAACAGGCAATTTTCAGGAGGTCAGGTCGGCGCAAGGTGATGCTGGTCTGGCATTGAGGACAGGGAATCTTGTGGCCAAGATTTTTGCCAGCAAACCGGATATGAATGCCGCATGAAGGGCAGGACATTTTTAAGGATTCATTCAATGATTTCTGTCGGCGGTTTAGCAAGGGATCGATAACATAAAGCCAAAGTAAGGCGGAATAACTGCCAAGCGCGATATAGGCTGGCAAAAATTCAGAAATAATTCGGACGGTTCCATGTGCAAGCCGAAGCGGGTCAGTGAGGCTGCCAATGCAAGAGGTCTGGGGATGATAATGCATTATAAAAAGGCCAATCCAATAAACCAGATAATTGGTGGCTGCCCAAGCCAGCCAACCCAATTGAAGGCCGGGCCGCCCGCCTAACAGGCAGATTAGGGCAACGAGCAGTTCAAATCCACCCACCAGCAGCACGGCATAGCGGAGCGGCAGGCCAAGCATGGGTTCCGGCATGGACAACACCGTGTCGCTGCCCGTCGCGATGACAAACCGAATCAACGCCGCCGCCAGTAGAATGGCACCAGCAAAGTGAATGAAAAATTTTATGAGCTTCATATTATTCCTCAAACATGAAGTGCATGATGGCGCGGGTGCGTTCAAGCTGGGCGGCATTGCCGACGACGTGATGTCCTTCGCCAGCGTGAATGATATAGTCCACCATCACACCGGACTTAAGTGCATCAATTTGAAATTGTTTGAGGCGGTAGTCTTCATGCTCATCAGCACCAGCACTGATGAGGATTTTGGGGCGCGATTGAAAGGGTGGGGATTGTGAAAAGTCAGGCAATTCGATGGGAACCAGAAAAATTGCTCCACACCAAAGGCCGGGCGAATCTGTCAGCAATTTGCCTAAATACTTGGTTTCTGCACTGGAACCAAACACAAACGCCCGCTGCCGGTCAATGCTTGGATCCTTTGCCAGAACATGATAAACCCCGAGAATATCTGATTCCCAATTGTCGAGATGCCACCAATTATCCCGCTCGATGAAGATGACATACGCACCGCAAGTTGACATGGCCGGGATCCAGAGTCGGCCAACGGAACCGTTGACGGTCACGAAGAATTGGGTGTCACCGAGCAGCATTGGATATTTTTTGTGGGGATCAAAATGGGCCGGCGGAAAAACTGCGCAAGTGACTGTGCGGCCCGATGGCAACGCCAGGGAGACTTGATATGATTGGAGGTTTTTAGCATAGACCGAGGGATAATCCGCATACGGCACCGCCGTCTCAAACTGCCCGGACCCGAGATCATACTGTCCGATCTCCGCCGAAGGTTCGTTGCTGACGGTTCCGCCAAAGAACAATTTCTGGCCATCGTCGGTCGCCTTGAACCAGTTTAGGCTTTGCGGTTCAAACCAGCGGGTCGTTCCGGTGCCAAACGCATCCGCCACCGCCACCCCGTGATGCGGCGAATCGGCACTGGTGTAGGCGCAAGCCTTTGGCCCGGCCCATTGCTCTCCAGAAATGGAACCGGCTTCCACGATCCGGGTGGCATTATCCGGGTTGGCTGACCGGGGATCGAAACGCCACAGGGCATTGCGCCCGTTAGCTTCTGCCTGTTTTATTAAAAGCTGACCGTTCTGCTGGGAATAATTAAAGCTGACTATCCCGGAAATTGGGGGATCACACCACACCGCCGGATTGCCCGGGAGCAGGAGGGAGTTACTAAACCATTTCAGGTTGAGATAATTTTCGACCTGCTGCCGCGCAGCCACTGAAAGCGCCTGATCGTAGACCAGCAGTTCGGCCAAATCCCCGTCCGAGCCGACACTGTTGGTAGCTTCGGTGCGCAGCCCAAGTTCAAGTTTACTGTCGGCGGTGTTCAGCGAAAACGTAGTTCGGCTTCGGAGCCGGCCATTGACGTAGCCCGTCTGGTTGGTTCCGTCATAAACTACTTCCGTAATCATCCAAGAACCGTCCGAGGGGGCGGTTTGGTTGCCCTTCTCTCCAATGTTCGGTAGATACAGCCCGTCGTTTTGATCGCACAAGCCAAAATAGCTGCCAACCGAACTATCATCGCCCATGCCGAGCAACATCTGGCTGCCCGCGTCACGATGCATCACGGCAAAGACGGTGCGCGGTGCGGAGCCAGTGATGCCGAGATTGGCACTCGTCTTCAAACCGCTGGCATTGGTGACAGAACCGTTCAGACTAAAATGGACGGTTCCCCTTCCATTCAGGGCGCGCGGACTGTCGGGCGCGTTATAGGTCGGAGCCTTGCCATCAGGAACCAGGTCATTTTTGCCGGGACTCAAATCCGCCAGCCGGAGCACCGGCGACTGGTTGGACTGTTCCAAGGTGGTGGCATCGCCCCAGAAAAACAGGTGGTCGGCAGGCGGCTGGAGTGCCGACGGGACGGCAAACATGACCGCCTTTAAGTTCGCTTCAAGTTGCCGCTGGGCATTCGCTCCGGCGGGCGTGATGGTGAACGGATCGTTGGTGCCGGTCATGTCTTCGGTCAGGCGCACCCGGCAAATGGAACCATTCATCAGCCAGGCGATGGCATCGTCGGAAACCGCCGTCAAACTTGACGCCGAGCTGGCATTGGGCAGTTCCTTGTAGGGCAGCCAATGGGTGGTCCAATGGCCGTCAGGCTGCTTGCGGGCATAGCCGATCAGGTCACCCGTTTGGTAGGCAAACTCGTTAGGGTTGACCCAGACCACGCTGGTGAAACAGGTTGGCGAAGACTCATAAAAGTTCTCGAGGTCCAGACTGGCCGCTCCCGGAACATCGGGCGTCACCGATTGGGAAGCTTTGGCCGAATCCACCGGACAGACGGTCAGCGTGTAGGCAGTGGAAAAAATGAAGGAGCTATCATCGGGAGACCAAGGCCACGCATGAACGGTATAGGTCTCGCCTAAATGACCCAGATGATTTTGTTCGCAGATTTCCCGCTTTTTCCCCGTGGTCCGGTCATACAGAAATAGGCCGAATCCCATGTCACTGGTCGAAACATAGGTCAGCCGACTCCCGTCATGATTCAGTTGGGCGTCACCATAGAACAGACGATCTGAACCGAAGGCATCCGCGATGGCCTGCCGATGCGCGGCGCGGCTGGCTTTGACCCAGAGCAACCGCCCGCCCACAAGCATAGTGACCGCGATGATAATCCAAACGCCCGAAGAGAAAGCGGGCAACCACTTTTGGCTTTGTTTCTGAACTCCGTCTTTCGCTTTGGCAAATAATTTCTCCAGCATTACTAATCCCCTTTCCGTATGCTCCAGATACCAGCCCCGCTGGCGAGTGATCCGGTCTGCAGGGCTGACAGCCGTTCCACATGACCGTCCACCATCAGATAATTAAATTCGCCACGATGACAGTAGTCATGATTGGTATTGGCATTGAAAAAACCTTGCTGCTCGATGGGATTCCAAACGGAGGCGGCTTGATAACTGCCCATGTGGTTGATCGGATCAATGAATTCAGTCAGCAGGCCGGTGTGCGCCGGATTCGTTACGATGGAAAGTTTCACCGCTGGCAGTTTTTCTGGTGTTGCATCGGGGCCACCGAGCGCCGCTACATTCCCATCATTCCAATCCAGACCTACTCCCGTGGCGCTGTCCGAGCTGGGCGGCCAGTTGTTCGCCGCCATGTCGTTGACGGGCATCGCATAGCTGCGTGGCGTGTGGCCTTGCGTGCCATTGCCCGAAATGTCCGAAGGGCAAACAAGCCAGCGCGGAGCCTTTGTAAACATTTCTCCATTGTTCGCCTTCGCCAATGTTGGCATCAGGTAGGGCAATAGTTTCAAGTCCCAACTGCTTTGCTTGCCACGGCAGTTGATTGACGCCGCCGGCAACCCATCGTCATGTTCGTTCGCATATTCATGCATGGCTTTGCCCAGCGCCGACAAATTGGATGAACAACGCACTTGACGTCCGATCGCTCCCACATGGGTGACCACCACCCCGGCAACCAGCAGCGTGGTGGTGAAAATCACCGCCAGCAAATCCACCCGCGAAAAAGCGCGGGGGGTCAGAAATTCGTTGGCCGATTTTAATTTCATGTTCCCGTCAGGGATTGAGGAGTGTTGGGTAATGAGTGGCGACCCAATACAGATCATTGGTGCCGTTGTCCGGGTCGTTGGCGATCTGCGCCACGGTGTCATTGGCCTTGTTCTGATCCAGGCTCGTGGCAAAATAAAGGGTTGAGCCGTTGACCCATTGGTGCGCCTCGGCGTGGCCGTCGGCAAAGTTGAACGTGCTGGCGTTCCCATGAAATGCCGCCGGCGAATCAATCCAACTGGGCGTCTGCGTCTGAAATCCGTCCTGCGGGCTGCCGGGCCGGAAATCCCACGAGCCTAGATTGTCTCCCCGCGCATCGCATTCCTCCACCCAGAGAATCCGTTGCGAAGTATGCATGATCTGGATGGTCTTGGTGATCATGACGGTGTTGGTCTGGCCTTGAAATTCCTTTTCCCCGTTGACGCCCATGACGCCAGAATAGCTGTCCCAGGCAAACCCGCTGCCAGCCGGAAGCGAAGCGCGCTGGTCACCCGGACAATGGATGACATGGGGATTGGGGGCGTAGCGGTAAAGCGGGCCGGCGATGGTTTGGGTGCTCGAATTCATGGGCTGGCGAAAACCGGCTTCCGTCGCCTGAATGATCGCCTGCGGAGTCGTCAACGGTATACTTGGTTGCACATACTGGACATCGGTGCGCCAGTCTTCCGGGTCCGGGGGCGTGACGCCCGGCGTGCCGTTGTCGGGAAAGGTGCTGAAACCGACCACCTTCTCGCCATTGTCGTTGGCATACATTTCCCAAGCCAGCGCCAGTTGCTGCTGGTTGCTCAGGCACACGGTTTGCGTGCCTTTCTGTTTGCCTTTGGCCAGAACGGGAAGCAGCAGCGCCGCCAAAATGCCGATGATCGCGATGACGACTAATAGTTCAACCAATGTGAAGGCCTGACGATGAAGGGCTTTCAAGGACGCTCTTAATGCCGGGGTTTGACTGAAAAAATTCTTTCCGGCGCGGATGTTATCGTTGCCTTTGAAGCTGGCTTCAACCTGCCTTTTAGACGTGTGGCTCATGATTGACCACGCCCATTCTGCAAAGCCTACACGTCTTGCCTTGCGGGTAATCGCGTGGAACTAATGCAGTTATACGCACATCAAATTTTTCTGACAAGAGTTTTCGTCAAAAATCACAAATTTAGCGTTTTGCCGCTGATGGCAGATGTATATTCCGACACCCGTTGTCTCTTGGACTGATTGCGGTAGCCGCCTGATTCGCAAAAAAACATCCTGTTCTTTTGAACTGAAAATTGGGGCGGCTTGTAGTGTGGCAGTGTCGTGCTTCCGTCTGTCATCTGTAAATTTCCACGGCGGGGGTGCTGGCGGCGTGGCTTGGCCGAGTCAGGTTGCGGTTTGCGCTCTCGCGCCGCGCGGCGCATCGTGATTGATTGTTTTTTAACGACGCAATCAATCACTTTTTCGCCCGGGCATTTTTTCGTTTTGTCCGGCTTGCGTTTTGTTGTGGCTGTGCTATTGATTTTCCTGAGACAGGACGAAAGTCTGGATTCTCCCACTTCGCTAGAGTCGGCGTAAGCCGGTTCGATGATGCCTTCAAATCCTTTTATAGGTCAGGCAAATGCCTGTTTATACGCAGAGATGCGTCCTCAAATGAGGAAACTTATTGGTGAGAACTGACGCTGATTTTGCTGTCAGTTTGATGACCCCCACTTCCCTTTGCATGGCTTTGCCATGCCTTTGGAAGTCGGTTTTTTGAATCCAGGAAAATTGTGCAATCCGTGCCAACAGTTATCGGAAATGCCTATACGAATTATCGTCAAATACGATAGTTGATTTTTTGAGGCAACAGTTTCGTTAGATTAAGCATTTGCGAATAGCTGGAAAATTTGAGTGGCTAGAAATGAAGCAGCGAAATTTCATCGGGCGACTGTTGGGCAGAAAGCGCGACCAACTCGATTGGTCGCAGGACTTTTTTGCCGATCGGTTGCAGCTCGCCGGCTGGCATAACGCCACGCGCAGCACCGTTTCCAAAATTGAGGACGGCTCTTTACGGATTGATCTGATCCAGTTGTATTACATCGCCACCGCGCTCGGCCTTAGCCCAGGTGATTTGCTGGCCGAAATTGACTGGCGCAATCAGGTTGAAAGAATGATTTGTTCAATGAAAACCCCACCAATGGCAGAAGCGTATGGAAACCATTCCAAAAAATGATGAGGCGCCGACCGAGCGGCTGGCGTATTCAATTCAAGAAGCCGCCGATATGCTCGGCGTAAATTACTTCAGCGTCTATCGCTTAATCCAGCGTAACAAATTGAAAGTTTGTCGCGCCTTGCGCGGCAAACTGCTCGTGCCGCGAACTGAATTATTAAAATTGTTGGGAACTGAATGAGGTGAATTATGAACTACTACGAACGACCCACACCGCTGCAAGAACAGGCCCACACCGAGGCCATGCAGCATTTCGCAGAACATCTGAAGCAATTCAAAGCGAATTGCGACGCGCTGCAAAACATCGAGCGCAATCTGTCAATGACAGCAGGTGATGCTATCAGAGTCGCGCTGCAATCGTCAGACCGCATCATCCAGACCGACGACGGCGCGCAATGGCAGCACGCCGTTGATCTGACGGGAATCACTTCCGTTTGCCATCGCCACACACCGGCAGGGTTGGAAT
>Ga0302269_1001694_pt1 | contig 10448 bp, 9 predicted proteins | sample III_Bog_E2_2_FD_194560 | JGI IMG/M metagenome (GOLD analysis project Ga0302269, IMG submission 194560) | Peat permafrost microbial communities from Stordalen Mire near Abisko, Sweden - III_Bog_E2_2 | ecosystem: Environmental > Terrestrial > Soil > Wetlands > Peat | place: Sweden: Abisko...
TTTGGGAGCAATACCGTAAGCCCAACGATTTCGTCGGGTGTCCCGACGCAGACGAGTCGTTTCGATTTGTTTCGCGGGTCAGGCTTGCCTGTTCCTGCTGCGCTCTTCAGTATCCGATCTGCAAAGGCCTCATCCACGGACGTCCAAGCTCCGCTGAATAGCGAGACAAGGCTCGTTTTCAGTAGTGATCGGTTGACGCGGCGAAGATCAAGGAGCTCTCCTTTCCTGGCTGATCGTTTCATGGCGCGGGTTCCCTGATACTCGTCAGCAATCAGAAACTTTCCAAACACCAGTTCGCCGTGTTCTGCGGAATATTGTCTGTCCAGGTGGGCTTCAATCTTCATTTCGGAATCAAGCAGGTAGCTTATGATCTCGGTGGCGTTGTCTGCGCAGGTGCAATACACCTTTCGGCAGCCCGCCGCTCTGGCCATCGCTTCAATGGCCCTTCTCGTCGCTCGTCCGTATCCCCGCCCCTGAGATTCACTCTCAATAATTGTTGGTCCTGTTTTTGCGCAGCCCGTGTTCTTCCATGTGATGGTTGTAAAGCCGATTCTCTGCTTTCTATTCCAAATAGAAAACACGTCCTTGCGCTCTGTGAAGAATCCGCTTGGGTCATGACCCAAGTCGTGAACATTGAGTGTTCTCGATGCAAATGTGGCGTCGATACCTTCGTACCTTGCACCGATGTGTTTTAAGACCAGTGCTTTGTAGCGCTCGCGATCCGTTGACACAATAGGGGCTAGTTGCACCTCAAAACTCTGGCTCTTCCTCGACAATCTTCTCTGGCGTTCAAGATGCTGTCCGAGTGGCGAGGCAAGTCTGAGCAACACTGAACTCATTGGCACGTGAAACTTGGGATCGATCTCTCGTAGCTCTTTTGAGGAAATCGGGTTCTTGAATTTGACTGGGCGCGAGACTTCGATCGCGTATCCGTCGGTGAATCGATCGAAATAGTTGTCGAAGCGGGCCTTTGTCGTAGCCCAGTATCGAACGGTGTTCCATAGGACATTCTTTTCCTCTCGGAGAACCCGGGCAACGTCGAAACAACCGACTATACCGCGGCCGGCCGTCTCGTAGAGGTAGACCCTCTGGAACGGTTGTTTTGGGAGCGATTTCCGGAGTTCGAACGTTTTCGATCCTTCAAAAATTCGCTGAGCATGTTCTCTCCGGATCGACAAGATAATGCAGTTACCACGAACAGCCATTAATGGCCTCCATCTATAGCTATCCCGGATTGGGTCTCGTTGAATCCAGGTTGAAAAACGACTCTGCTGAGGCCCCAGAGACGGTCGAAATATTTGTTCAGAACTTCAACAACTGTCGGATTTTCTATCGCGACATCCCTGTAAACTGGTGCACCAGCATGCTCCGAGACAGCGACGAGCCACGCCATAGTTCCGTCCACTATCTGCACGCTTAGCGCCAGAGGCATGGATACATCTTCATTCCTGTCGGATAGCATGGCAATCGTACAGTTTGTTGTTGTCAACAATTCGCTAACGAGTTTTCGCGTCCATATTCTATTTGCTGGGGTGTCGCGAATTATCCGACGGAATTGTGTTGTCGGGTTATTTCGCATTATCTTGATCATCTCTCGGTAGTAATTCAGCCTTTCTGTGCTGCCTCCATTCTCGGGCGGTTGTGGTGCGAAGTAGCAAATACTTACATAATGATTTGCCTTAACACAAGACCCGAGAAAATCCTTGTAAAACTCGTTTTCTTTGAGCGGCCTGACTGTTAGTGGTGTGTACTTCTTGATAAGTAGCTCAAAATCGTCTATTTTGCTTTTCATTTGGTCGTTTGAATCGAGGACAACCAAATAGACAAGGGCGCTTAGACAAAGGAATTGAATTCCTACATATGTCGCGAGTGTTGATGCAAATCCGCCCACTGATGTCTGGTTGGCCCAGATGTTTTGTTTGACATAGCTCAAGAAGGGGGAGACCGAAATCAGTATTTCCAATAGTGCCATCAAGACTATAAAAAGTCGCTTCATTGATCCCCCTTCAGGTAGGCCTTAACTTTTTTAAATGACTCTTCCAGTCGCGCTCCATTCCCATCGCCGTTATGCCATCGATTTAACCCGCTGGGGTGGGGCCAGTGAACCAGGGCTGAGAACGGCTGCGGTGGCGAGAGCGGGTTATCGTTTGGATAAAAAATCTGACCAATGAGTGAGTCGTAATTGCCCTGCGTAGTCTTGAGATATTCAAAGCTCTCCAAGCCAAGTGTAATTACAATCTTGGGCCTGATGATTTCGATCTGACTGTCCAGAAAATGCCTACAGTTTCGAGCCATCAGCTTGAATTGTGCTGGCAGATTTACAGGGCATTTGAGTACTGACGTGAGATATACGCCGAGTCGGGGATTTCCGGCGGGTCTTCCGCATGCTATGAGCCAGTTATCGAGCCTCGTTCCTGAGCTTCCTGAGAATGCTCGCGCCGTTGAAACTTCGGTCTTTCCGGGGGCTTGTCCAACGACGAATATGTCGGGACCTTCCCCCCTCGCCATATTAGACTGCGGCTTCCGCAGGGGTACTACGAAATTGCTACAGATTGTGCATCTGTCGATTTGACTGTGAAGTTCTCTGAGCGCCTCGACCATGGTGTATCGTTCAAGCCTAAATCAATGGCCAGAAGCGGGAAAGGTTACATTCAAAACCCCCGGTCATTGCAAGATGGCGGTGTTGGGGAGGTGCTGGGCGATGCGGGACTGCCACTCGGCGGGGCCGGTGGTGTGGACGCTGGTGCCGAGCGAGTCGACGGCGACGGTGACGGGCATGTCGACGACATCGAACTCGTAGATGGCTTCCATGCCCAGGTCGGCGAAGGCGAGGACGCGGGCGGATTGGATGGCCTTGGAGATGAGGTAGGCCGCGCCGCCGACGGCGATGAGGTAGACGGAGTGGAACTCGCGGATGGCGGCGATGGCTTCTGGCCCGCACTCGGCTTTTCCGATCATTCCCAGGAGCCCCGTAGAGGCGAGGACCTGGCGGGTGAACTTGTCCATGCGGGTGGCGGTGGTGGGGCCGGCGGGGCCGACTGCCTCGTCGCCGACGGCCTGGACCGGGCCAACGTAGTAGAGGAAGCGGCCGCACAGGTCGACGGGGAGGGTTTCGCCGCGGTTGAGCATGTCGGTGAGGCGCTTGTGCGCGGCATCGCGGCCGGTGAGCAGCGAGCCGGTGAGCAGGATGACTTCGCCGGGCTTCCATGTCTGGATGTCGTCGCGGGTAGCCGGGCCGATCAGCGTCCGGCAGTCGGCTTCGATGAAATGGACGCCCACCATCCCCCGCAGTGTTGGAAGTTAAGCAAGCCCGCGGCGCTGCTCACCGCCTCCCACCCGGCCCTTCCGATTCTTGACTCATCGGGCAGCGAGTTCGAGGGCAGGGTTTGAACACCCATTTTAAAGGCGAGATGTGGGACACTCCGCCGACCGGGCGTACAATTGCGGGAGTTAGAGGACCCTACCCGCCGATGAGACCGGGAATGAGGTGCCCGTCATAACGTAATGTTGGAGGGCGAACGAAAAGGGGTGCAGAGTGTTAGACCCTAAGACTCTACAGAAGAAGCAGTATGTTGATTGCGTCGCACTCGTCGTTGACATTAATGGATCAGAAAAACTCATTGCCGCTGGTGAGGACGGTCTAACAGCTCAATTCTTTAGGGATCTGCTGAGCGGCGGCATCGCGGCCGTAGAGGAGAATGGGGGTTCTGTCATCAGCTTTACCGGTGACGGCTTTGTCGGAGTCTTGCCGACTGAGGATGCTGCTGCCCACGCTTCTTGGAGCATTGCTCGTGACCTTCGCAAGACACGCGAATATCTTCAGGGTTGCCGCACCGACAATTTTCCTGATGCTTGGCCCCAACTTGACATAGGTGTAAGCCTGAAGATAGCCATCGAACGTGGCTCCTTGGAAGTTAGCACGATTTATAGCAAATTCTTGGGGGAACAGCCTTATTTGGTGGGCCCTCCGACTGTCTACGCCTCAAGGATTTCTGCATTCGGTGAAGGAGACCGGTGCGTCGTCGGGCCTAAGGCGGCGGCGAACTGGCCCTATACGGGACTTGAAGGCCCCTATAAGGGGAAGCTGAAGTATAAGGATGTTACATACGAGTACTTCTTCTATGACCTAGAAGATTTGTGGGTTGACTAGCTGCGCTAGTTAGAAAGGGTGTCTATGATTGAGCGGTTTCAGGACAGAGATGTCCTCCTAGAGGCTTTGCGGAGCCAGAAGCTCTTGCTCGGGAACGAAGAGCTTGTGAAGGCTGTTGCAGATGATCCAGGTCTAATGCAGCTAATCGAAATGAAGGAGGGTTCGGTCCTAATTGAGCAGGGAGGAGATGATAACGACCTATACTTGATTCTCGCGGGGAGTGTCGACGTTCTTGTGAACGGCAGAAAAGTGGCCGAACGGCATCCGGGGGATTCGGTGGGTGAAATGGCCGCTACGCTCCCGCATATGCGGCGTTCCGCAACGGTGCGCTTGTCGTCCGCGGGTGTTCTCGGAAAGGTCACTGCTGCTTCTCTGTCCTCGTTGGGATCAAGGTACTGTTCGGTCTGGCGTCAGGTCGCCAAAGTCGTGACGGAGCGCCTCTATCAGAGAAACTCTTTTGTCAGTACATCCAACGATAAATTACGCGTCTTTATTGCCTGTTCGGTGGAGGCTCTGCCGATTGCCCAATCAATTCAAGAGGCATTTAAGTATGATCCATTTGTCGTGACCATTTGGCCGAATGGCGTCTTTCGTGCCTCCCGGTATCCGGTTCAAAGCCTGACCTCGGTTTTGGATAATTCCGATTTCGCAGTTGCCATTGTTCAGCCGGATGATATGACAAGTCAGAGGGGGCAGGATCGCCCTGTCCCTAGAGACAATGTACTCTTCGAGCTCGGAATGTTCATAGGCCGATTGGGCCAACATCGCAGTTTTATGCTCGAACCTTCAGATCAGGACGTCTCACTCCCATCGGATTTGGCGGGGATTACTACCATACCGTACAGACATGGAAGCGAATCGGATAGGTTGGCCCTTCTTGGCCCTGCTTGTAATGAGCTTCGCAGAGCATTCTCGGAATTGGGGGCGGCATAGATGGGAATCAAGAGCGACTTGGAAGCTGAAGTCAAGACGATATTTGCAGACAAGTGGGAGCCGCGCGATGGTCAGAAGGTTCCCGAACCAGAGGATCTGACTCTCGGTAATACAGCCATTAACAGCCCGTGGTGCAAGTCGGTGAATTCCAGGCCATCTGAAATCGGGTTCTGGTTTGGGGATCGGATCTGGAGGAGGCGAGAAGCGGGCCGGTTTGGGGTTGCACTTCGCTCTCGGGACGATTCTGGCCCACGAGGAACAGGAGAATCCGAAAAACAAGCCTTGTTGTCCTGTTTTTCAGCTCCCGTGGTGTACCCGCGCCCAAGATTTTGCGCAGGATCAGACTCAGGTTAAAAGCTCCCACATGGATCAGTTGTCGCTTGAGAATGTTTTCTCGTCCGCGCAGGTGGCAGCGCCGCAGGCCGCCCGTTTCGTAGCAGTGGGCGAAGCTGCGCTCCACCAGTTCGCCGCGCCGTTTCAGCAGCCTCTTGCCGTAGTTGCCCCGCACCCGCCGCCGATTCTCATACGTCGCTTGCTGCTCGTCGGCCTTGCCTGCCCAGCGTCGCTTGCCCTTCTGCCGCTTCTCCGGAATGTAGCTGCGCACGCCGTAACTCTTCACTCGCTTCAGAACCGCGCCGCTCAGATAGCCCTTGTCTGCAACCAGTTCATCGATGCCGTGAAGGTTGATCTTGTTCTCTTCAGAGTGCGATTCAGCCTGCTCGACAACTAACTCGGCCACTGCCATGCCGGCCTCGATCAAGGTCGCATCCATCGTCGTGGTATCGCCCTTGTCGGCGGCTTGCAGGGTCACGGCCACCACCGCGCCCGAGTCCAGATCGACGGCGTGCTCGGCCTTGTGAGCAAGGTGCGTACGGCCATCCTTCATCTTCGCAACTCGCGCATCCTCGTCGACCGGACTCTTCCACTCCTTGTTCGACGTGCGCTTCTTGCGCTTGCGATCCAACCGCGCTAAGTCCTCGCGCGTCGGCGTCTCGATGCCCGACGCCTGCGCCAGTCCAGTGAGAAACTCGTTGTAACTCGCGCCGGTGTCGCGCCGCACAATCGAGCGCATCGCCGCGTTGGCCTCCAGCGTTGTAGCATCAATGGCCACGCGCTTGCCCACGATCAGCCCGCGTCGCGCCAACACATCCAATACCCACGCAAACACAGCCGCGTGCGTATCCAGATCAATCAGCCGCCGGGTGCGCGAGATCGTCGAGTGATCCGGTGTGTCCTCGTCCAGCGCGATGCCCACAAAGCGCCGCAGGCCAAGTGAATCGGCCATGCGCCAGGCGATGCCGCGCTCGGCCCCGATGCCTTCGAAATACCCGATCAGCAGGGAGCGGAAGTAAATGCCCGGCGTCAGCGAAGGACGACCGAACTGCGGCGCATAGAACTTTGCGCAAAGCTCCTCGACGAACCGGTCGAAGCCTTCCGCATCCAGCACCGCGTTCAGGCGCTCATAAAATGGATGCCCCGGCGCAGCAGCCAACTGCGTGTGCGCCACCCACAAATCCTCTTGCCGCTCTCGATGCTGCCGCCTGCCCATCGCCATACCAGTTAGACGTTTTCAACTCAATCTCAGACTCACGCCCATCCCCCGACTTGCACCACGGGCTGCTAGCCAGCGCAGGTTGGCTGTCAGTACTCGAAACAGGCATCCAGTCAAACAGGCAACGATCAGCGCTCGAACAATCGCTGCGTATTACCACAAAACGAAGAAATGGTTGTTAGAGGGAGGCGCCGACCCTAAGATATTTCCGTCTTCACCAAAATTCGAAGAACCTGAAATTACAATTTACAGCCCGTCACAAATCAAATCCCTGCTTGCAATAGTAAAAGGGAATCGACGCATGGCTCTGATGTTGATGCTCATGTGCGGGCTAAGGCGGAAGGAGGTAGCGTTCGCCTACTTCTCTGACGTCAATTTCGAGAGCAAGACAATTTTAGTAAGGGGCAAGCCGGAGCGGGGTTTCAAGGTGAAAACTCGTGTCCAGCGATATGTCCCTGTTCCGGACGTCCTATTAGACGAATTGCGACAGTGGGAAGCAGACCATCCTGGTCAGCAACTAATCATCCAAACGGTCAATGGATTCCCCGAACTCAGCCTGAATAGGCAACTCAAGCGCTTCGTCTACCAGCACGGTTTGCGTTGTGGGCGATGTGATCATTGCCGTTCTGGCAACCCAAACTGCGAGGAGTGGGAGCTGCACAAATTCCGGCGCACCTATCTTACCGGCATTGTGCGTCACGTGGACCTGCGTACGGCGCAGCAATATGCCGGTCATTCCAGAATCACCTCGACCGAGCGGTACCTTCGATCCGCATCTGCAGCTGAGGGGCAAAGCAGGGTTTCGTCCATCGACTGGACCGTACCTTTTTACACCTAGGCACATACACGATCGTAGCCGTCTCCATGTTCAGTGGTGACGGCTGCGGTTATACATCCATCAGCACCAGGAAAGTGACATCTATCTAAGTCCTATTCGAATGAAAGGGGACAAACATGATTAAGCAAAACTTCAAGAGAGCATTTCAAGCGCAACTCCAGGAGATACGCCATATGTCGACCGCCGAGATTGGGGAAATTCTCGCAAAATGCGAGATGGAACCGAAACTTCATTTGGTTCGTGATGTGGTTCGAGTCGTAGCGAACACCGGGATTCGAAATTTGGAATTGGCGTCTCTGCGAATGTCCGACGTTGACATCACTGGAGGTTGGATGGCAATCAAAGGACGCAAGGTTCTGTTCACGAGAAAAGTTCCTTTGCGACCGAAGACAATCGCCGCGATAGTCTCTCTCCACAGCCGAAATCCAGAGTCTCCTTTTGTACTCGGCGAATTCCCGATCCTCCGAATGCGGATCGTAATCGCAAGTCTCCGATTAGTGTGGCCGCGGCATTCTCACGGCAGATGCCTATTGCTTTCGGTGCGGATGAGTTTCACGTATCGGCTCATGCACGCGGGAATTTCCAGCAGGGTCGTCAGGTACTGCGCGGGACATCAAGATTTGTCATTGTCCGCAAGCAAGATGGCTCTCACGCCAGAGGACTGGCTCTACATTCTTCGGCAAACTCGTGAGCTGTTTCCGGAGGAACTGTAAGGAACAGGCTACATCCTTCGGCGGCGAAATGTCGACGGTGACGTAGTTCGCCGAAGCTGGCTGGTTCCAACTTCGTGGTCCCATAGTGAGTCCGACATCCGCACGTGATCCTTTGTTCTCGCACTAATGGTTCTCACAACCGGATCTCGTCAACCTCCGCCGTGGATGTCGGATTATGTCATCGGGTATTCCACTCGGCATAGTCAAGTACTATGTGGGACGTCAGGATTTCGTCTTGGTATTTGGTAGGTTGTCATTCACGCCGGAACAAAAGCTCGCGATCATTCGGCGTGATCTGGAGAGCTTTGTTCCGGAATCGTGAAGTGTGACTTACTGTGTGCTTGCAACGGCTTTTTCACAACTACAAGACCGCTGATCTCATTGGTTACTCAGCGGAGTACGACGAACGTTTACGGTATGTGATGTCTCGCTCGCAGGGCCTTCTCATGGTCTGCCCGGAATTGATCGGGTTCGATCTGATCGAAGCGAGTGTTGTCATCATCCCAATGGAATCTTGAAGGTGACTGGTCAGGCTCATGGAGTACTCACGCGAAAACGTGATGTCGCCTCAAGAACTCTCCAAAGAGTTCGGCATCAGCCTTTCGCGGCTCGCAGACTTGCGCTCGCAGGGAAAGGGACCACCGTACTTCAAATTTGGGGGTATCTGGTATCCGAAGAACGGTTTCGACTCTTGGATACATAAACAAATGAAGGGAGACAACAAAAATGTCGCTGAGAAAAAGGGGCGGCAATTGGCATTACCGGTTCGAATACAAGAGCCAGGAGTACACGGGCAATACCGATTTGGCCGACACGCCACAAAATAAAAGGGAAGCGGTAGGAGTCGAAGCGGGAGCGCTGGAGGCGCTCAAGAAGGGAAGGTTGCAGACAAGGAATATTGAAGTAATCAGCTTTCGCGACGGCGTTGCGAAGTTCCTACCATGGGCAGAGGTTCACTACCGCGCACATCCGAACAGCTACAAGCGGATCAAAACAAGCCTCTCCAGTTCGCTCGTTTACATGAACAGAATGCCAGTAAGTACGATCGACGCTGCCAAGCTTGATGGCTACAAGATGTGGCGGGCCACCGAACACCACGTCCGTGACATTACGATTCGACACGATTTACACGCATTGAGCACGTTTTTCACTTATGCAATCCGTCATCATTGGGCCTATGCCAACCCGATTGATGAGGTAGACATTCCTTCCGATGCCGACGCCGAGCGGATGCACGTTCTCACGGCAGAGGAAGAAGATGACTATTTCAGGCGTGCAGCCCGTTTTCCCGACCTACATGATGTTGAACGCCTAATAATTAACCTTGGGTTGCGACCGGAAGAAGTCACCTGTCTGGCGAAGGAGGATATCAACTTGGAAGCCGGCAAATTGCAGGTCTGCCGCGGGAAGACTCGGGCTGCGAGACGTGTTCTCGATCTGACGACTGAATCACGGCAGATATTGGCGCAACGTATGAAAGGTGATTCACGTTGGATCTTTCCATCCAGACGAAACAATGGCAAGCATGTGGGCCGCATCAACTCCGCTCACGACAGAATTGTCGCAGTGGCTCTTAAGCAAGGAGTGGTAATCGGATTCGTACCGTACGACTTCAGGCATACCTTTGCTACCAGGGTGGCCGAAGCCGGCGTTGATCTGCCCACTCTCGCCGCACTTCTTGGGCACGGATCGATCCGCTGTGTGCAGAAGTATGTCCACCCCACTGCCGACCACAAGAAGCAGGCGATGAAACGCTATGACAGAACGTTTAGGCTGGGCAAGAAAAAATCTGGGAGCAGGGTGAAACCGTAACAGATTGCGATGATTTGTAAAGCAAGCCTGCCATCCCGCCTCCCCGCCTGTCCCTTTTAAATTCTTCACATTCCAATCCCAACTACTGCGGCCCACATCTGCGCCTGCGTTTGCGACCGATGGAGGCGGTCTGCGCGTCTGGCGAAGGTGTGGAACAATCAGAAATTTTCAAATTAATTTGAAAGGAGTAAAGCCCCACAGGGGGATGAAGCACAACATTGAGGCAGGAACAGTCGATTTTTCTGTCCGGTTTTGGTCCGACCCCCCACAGGAAAACGGACGAAAAGTGCGCAAAAGACACGAAAATTAACGAAAAAGACACACTTGCCCATGAACGATAAATTCAGGTCAAGTGATTGAAGGTGTTTATCTTACAGGGGAATTATGGAGGCGCGGGCCGGGATCGAACCGGCGCATAAAGGTTTTGCAGACCTCTCCCTTACCACTTGG